>JGI24737J22298_10000026_pt1 | contig 43680 bp, 31 predicted proteins | sample KBSCornC3_FD_22298 | JGI IMG/M metagenome (IMG submission 22298) | reverse complement strand
TTTTTGTGGCAGCCGGACTTGCTATGTACCGCGTAGCGACAATATGCAAGCCGCACTTTGCTATCGCAAACCATTTGACGAGCCATAGCTGTGAAACGCGAAGTCTACTATTGTTGTCACGCGCCCGCAATGTACCCGCATCTTCATATACTTCATACGGTAGTTTAATGACGGTTCGCTTGGCGAATGGGTTGGTGATATACGACCACCAAACCACAGCAAACACAACCAGCAACAAGCAAACGAGCGGGGTCACTTACTCTGTCTCGTCTTCAATTCGTGTTTAAAAATAACAAGATAGCGCCAGACGGATAACGCGCTGGCCGCAATGACAATGCTTGCCAGGCAGTCAGCCACAATACGCGCCGCTTCTCCGGAGTGGCCAGCCGTATGGTCAAGCCAGAATGCCAAAAGATACACGAGTACCATTATCCAGAGACCGAACATCGTATATTTACCAAGCCTTGTGGGATGAAGCCATATGTCACGGCGGCGGGCCAGCAGTGTTAACATGGAAGTCCCCAGCTGTTCAAATAGCACGACTACAGCAAGCGCTAGAGAGATCACCTGGATATGAACGAGGACAATGCCCGCTATTAAGATTACGAGTTTGTCAGTCGCGGCGTCTAAACCTTCACCAAATGGACTTGAGGTCTTGGTTCTGCGAGCCAAAAAACCGTCTAACAGATCACATGCTCTGCCAAACCACACTAAAAACAGTCCCCAAAAGTAAGCACCGCCTTGAAATACAAAAACGCCGGCAATGGCTACCCCGGCGCCAAGCACCGTAGCGATATTAGGAAGCGTAGCGATTCCCAATGACCTATGTGCGAGCCGCTGCAACGAAGTACGTTTTGCATCAGGGATGTCGTACCACTGTGCACCACGCCGCAACTGTTCAAGCCATGCCTTCATATCCAAACAATAGCATATAATGTTGCAATTTAAACCCTAAAGATGCATACTGAACTTGTAATGCAACAGATCGCTCAAATTATTGCCATTATTATGCTCCCTAACCGGGGTCGTTTGTTGGCATATCAGCGCATTTAGCAAAAACTATACAACAGCCATCAACCCCCGGATCACCGGGGATTTTTATTTGTAAGGAGATTATTATGACGATGATGACGGCAGAACTGCCCTTAACCCTAGACGAACAAGCGCCAGAGACCGCAGACGGAGTGCTTGCATATTTGGACGAGCTGGAACCTCGGCTAACGGGCAGCTATCCGGACCTATATGCCATGGGTGTCCGCGACCCCGACGTATACAAGTTGTCGGAAGTTAACGGCAGCGATGTATATCTAGTAGACGCAAGCGAGCAACCTGGCGGTGCCTTTAAGTTCTACAGCGCGGCCCCTGCAGCCCTTTGGTCCAAACAAGATATGCCCGAACTACTACGATTTGTAACAGGCTCGGCTGGTAACTATAGCCTCGCCCTGGGGGCCGCCGCCGCACGATTAGGCATAGCCGCTAAAGCGCACACGCCGCGACCGCCAAAACTCAATCAAACAAAAAAAGCTGCCATGGAAGCACACGGCGTGGACGTAGAGTCGAACCATGATAATGTCGTAAAAGCCGTGATGGCAGCTCGTCTTGAGGCCGCCGAAGATCCAACGACTGCATTCTTACATCCATATAATCATCCTTACGGTCTAAAGGGTTTGCAGTTATTGGCACGCAGGGCAATACGCGGACTCTCGGAGTTGGGTGTCGACCTTAAGGGCGATACTCCAGTGGAATGGCATTGGCATTCAGGAGGACGAAGCGGTCTTGCTGCTACGGCACTTGAAGCATACAACCAAAAAGTGGCTGGGAATATCGGGGACAATCTTACCGTACACGAAGTCCGTCCGAAGCGTTTGGCGAATGGTGCCGTCAACCCACGCTATGATGGGTTAGCTGTCGACATGCCTGGCTCGTGGGCAGCTCCAGTAGTTGACGACCAACGGTTCGTACAAGGATATCATGAAGTATCAGACCTCGATATGGCCGTGGCAGCTCAAATATTGCGTAATCGCGACCCCCGACGGGTGCTTAGATATGAAAACTCTGCCGTGGTAGGACTGGCATCGGTGATAAAGCAGGCCAAAGAGAGTGACAACCCCAGGACATATATAGCCGTTTTGACCGGGCGAAATGTGGCACCAGGCAGCGCTGAATTCTTCGAGCAAGTACTTAAGCCGGGCGTATCGCGCCTGCCTCAGCCGAAACGACGAAAACTCCAAGACGTTGCTAACCCTGGCCTGAGCGGCACAACCGCCGCACACAGGCAAGGTCCTGTCCAGGCGCAGCCACAAACCGAAAGATTGACTGCGTCACCTGAGGCCCAACGTTTATTCAACCGACAGCTGGCAGAGTGGGGTGTTAGCCTTTCCCACCTTCGTCCTTAGATCCAGACGCCGCCTTCTTATTTTGTCGTTCCTTTATAGCTTTGGCGACATGTAGAACTTTTAGGGCCCGATCGGTCGCACCATTTACCGTATCGTCACTATATTCAGGAATTCCTGGTTTCAGATACGTAGTATCATGACCATTCACCCAAATCCCGATAGGATAGGGCGTACTTTCCGGAGGTGTATGTACCGGACCAGGCGGTTCATCCCTACCTTTTTCGCGGCTGTATCCGTAACCAAATGCCAGCTGCTTATGTAACCCTTGCTCGTCATGCAGGGCTATATAAATCTTGTTACCTACCACAAGATCATCTTCTTCCCGACCTTCATTATGTAAAGTCGAAAAACTTAGGTCTACACTTTTTATGAGAGTAGCGCTGCTTGCAATATTAAATATACGGCCTGGCTCGGTTAATGTGCAGGTGAATACCTCTTTGCTACGACCGTGGCCGTATTCCCAAGGTATAGACTCGCGTTCTATTCCCTCGACTTCGGCAAACCCCTGGACGGCTTCGCCGAGTCGTATATATTGCTTACCCATGCCCATAATGAAGTGAGCTTCGCGGCTGAGTTTTTCTTCATCAACGCCTTTGAGCGGCGGTGCGGCTAGCTCTGGAGGTGTTATAGAGGGTGTTAATAAAAATGCGTCCAGGTACTCTGAGTGCATAATATGCTCAACCGGATGAAACGCGTTATGCATTCTGTCGTGGGCTAACTCAGGGCTTTGCCATCTATGCAGCATGCCTGCCTTTATGAGCACATTGCCCATCCACTGGCAACTCGCGGTCACATCCTCAATGTTACTATCTTGTTTGGGTAGCTCTGTATCGCCGAATACAAAGGCAGCATCAGCATTTGGTTCTTCATGAAATCGTATTGATAAGCCGGGATTCATTGTAAATTCAGTCATAGTGCGTAAGTATAGAGTACTTTGCTGAACTCAGTGTGAAATATCTTACACTAACTACAGGCAGACAAAGAAAAGACCCCTTATGGGGCCTAATCTTGTGTAAGCTTTAACGCTGCTATTTGGCGTTTTTAGCGATAATCGCTTCGGCTACATGGCCAGGAACATCGGCGTAGTGGTCAAGCTCCATGCTTGAACTGGCACGGCCCTGGGTGTTGCTACGAAGGTTGGTGGTGTACCCAAACATTTCACCAAGTGGTACGAAGGCGGTGATTTCTTTGACACCGAGGCTGAGGTCTTCCATGGATTCGATACGGCCACGCTTAGCGTTGAGGTCACCGATAACGTCACCCATGAACTCTTCAGGAGTAACAACAACCACTTTCATGATCGGCTCCATAAGTACTGGATTGGCCTTCTTAACACCATCTTGCAGTGCCATAGAGGCAGCAATCTTGAAGGCCATTTCGTTAGAGTCAACTTCGTGGTATGAACCATCGTAGAGCTCAACTTTAAGATCAACGACTGGGTAACCGGCAAGCACACCGTTGTTCATGGCTTCAACAATACCCTGTTGAACAGGCTTGATGTATTCGGCAGGAACGGCGCCACCCTTGATAAGGTTGATAAACTCGAGGCCCTTACCGGATTCGTTCTGGCTAAGGCGAAGCCAAACGTGACCGAACATACCGCGACCACCAGTTTGGCGTGCAAATTTACCTTCGACTTCGACGGCATCCTTACGGATTGTCTCGCGGTAAGCAACCTGAGGCTGACCAATGTTAGCCTCAACGTTGAATTCGCGCTTCATGCGATCGACAAGGATTTCAAGGTGTAGCTCACCCATACCAGAAATAATGGTCTGGCTAATTTCGTCGTCTACTTTAACACGGAAAGTTGGGTCTTCTTCTGCAAGGCGCTGCAGGGCGATAGACATCTTCTCCTGGTCGCTCTTGGTCTTTGGCTCGATGGCAATAGATACAGGCGGCTCTGGGAAGTCGATGCTTTCGAGGATGATTGGATTGTTTGGATCACAGAGCGTATGACCGGTCGTAGTAGCTTTTAGGCCAACGATGGCGGCAATGTCACCAGCAGTCACTTCGGTGACGTCTTCACGCTTATCGGCCTGCAAACGGACCAAGCGGCCGATACGTTCTTTTTCACCAGTCGATGAGTTAAGGACGTACGAACCGGCGGTTACCTTACCGGAGTACACGCGGAAGTAAGCAAGCTTACCGACGAATGGGTCGCTGGTGATCTTGAAGGCCAAGGCAGCAAATGGTGCAGCGTCGTCGTGCTTGCGCTCGATTTCGTCACCGGTCTTAGGATGCGTACCCCAAGTAGTTGAACGGTCGGTTGGAGCTGGCATCAGGTCAACAACGAGGTCAAGCAGTTTTTCAACGATCACACCACGGCCGTCACCACCGGTAACGGCGTAGAATTTACCGCTCATAATAGCTGTGCGGATAGCCTGAGTAATTTCTTCGTTCGTAAGACCTTCCTCGCCGACTTCAAAGAATTTCTCAAGGAGGGCTTCGTCTTCGGCAACGGCGTTTTCAATAAGCAGACTGCGGTATTTCTTAGCCTCGTCAAGCATGTCAGCAGGAATTTCACCTTCGACAAGTTCGTGGTCGGTAAATTCTTTGTAGGTGTAAGCCTTCATGCTTACAAGGTCAATAACACCATTGATGCTTTGTTCGAATCCAATTGGCAGGTGGATTGGGAACGCACGCTTGCTCAGGCGATTGTGGATAGATTCAAGGGACTTGTAGAAGTCGCCACCGGTTTGGTTGATCTTGTTGATGAAACAGATACGAGGCACACCGTACTTGTCTGCCTGGCGCCAAACGGTTTCGGACTGTGATTCCACACCCATCTTACCATCGAAGACGACAACGGCACCGTCGAGTACGCGAAGTGAGCGTTCTACTTCTACGGTGAAGTCAATGTGACCTGGAGTGTCGATAATGTTGATCTGGACTTCTTTGCCAGTTTTTTTGTTTTTCCAGTAACAGGTAACGGCAGCTGACACAATAGTAATACCGCGTTCGCGTTCCTGTGCCATCCAGTCTGTTGTGGTTTCACCTTCGTGAACTGCACCAATTTTGTGCTTTAGACCGGTACGGTACAGAATACCTTCGGTTGTAGTGGTTTTACCAGCGTCAATATGCGCGATAATACCGATGTTTCGGAGATCTTGGATTGAATATTTTTTACCTGCCATGGTAGTTATTGTTATGCCTTTCTTTAATAAAAATCAGCCGCTCTCGTTACTGCCCAAAAATTGACAATAGAAAAACAGCACTTACGTCATATTTTACCAGAAATACATCTGATACACCAGCTTAATAATACCTACGGCCGGCGATGTTGGCCAGTTAGGCACACGATAGCCTTACTACGATGCGGCCTACCCTTCGGATAACGTCTAACCTGTTGCCCCCAATCCTGCATCTGGGACTGGAGAAGGGGTATCCATCAGCTGTTTCTTAGCTAAAAAGTCTGGAAGAAGTATGGTCCTTGCGATCGTCTCACCTATGAATTGTTCAGTAGATTGATCAGCTACGTTGAATAAACTCAGATCAAAACCGCTTGTAGCGGTGGTGTCATACTCACCTTGGTAATTTGTCGATCTGCGTATAGCCGCGTTGTGGCTGGTCGCCATAAAACCTACGAAGCTTGTTACGTTCTTTTCGTGGTGGGCAACGCGGACGTATGGTTGCCCGTATAAGCGCGGCGCATTAGGAGTTATAGCATAAAGCTGAAAATCTCCACGGACCGGTATATGTTCGCGTTCGCGAATCGCAGGCAGGTTAGGTTGCCCGACATCCTCCCCCAGGTTAGCAAGCAATATACCGCCCACAACCTCTTGGGCGACACGCCGTCGGCCGTAATCGGCCACATACCAGGAAGCTGCGAATAACTCCTTGGATAATGCATCGTTAGCATATAATGGCTTGCTAAAATCGCCAGCGAGTGCGCTTGCTTTCTGCTGATCCTTAGCCGCAAACGCCCTGTAGTCGATATACCCTTCCTCGCAACTTAGTATCTCTGCAATGACGGAATGCAATCCACAGCTAGCGAGCATCCGTTTCAATGGCGGACGCTTATTTGGCCAACTACCGTTCTGATAAGGGCCGATAGTAACATTGGGAAATATCTCAGCTGGGTAATCATCTTTCAGTATCGACTGAGTGCTAGGAAGTACTACTTTTCGGCCCGTTAGTACATCTGCATGCGTCAGTATTCCGGCATGAGAGAAGCTTTGCCTGGCAGTTGGTGGGAAAGGCTGTATGACAGGTTTAACTTGTCGTGCTGCTACACCTTGCAGATTTTCAGACTGCGCGGCGTTAATAGCCTCTCCTCCTTTGGCTTGTGCGGAGGGCGGTGTTGCTCGTTCGCCCGTAAGGGGCAATGTGGGCAACTCCCTACGTTTTGACCTCTTTGGTTTCCCACCTTTTCGTTTTCCCATTGTTTCTTCCTTATGCAAAAAGCCATGGTTATTGGCCATGGCTTTTTGCTACTATTCTCTTTGGTGTTAACCTCGTGCGAAGTGTGCGAAGGCACGGTTGGCTTCTGCCATCTTGTGCGTGTCTTCTTTCTTTTTAACGGCGGCACCTTGGCTGTTGTAAGCATCAACAAGCTCAAGTGCAAGGCGGTCGGCCATACTCATGCCCTTGCGGGAACGAGCAGCGGTGACAAACCACATAGTAGTAAGGTGCTGTTGGCGTTGGCCCTTAACTTCAAAAGGAATCTGGTAGTTAGCACCACCGACACGGCGGGAACGAGTCTCTACGTGTGGCTGGATGTTCTTGATAGCCTGTTCGAATACTTCGAGAGGGTTCTCTACCTTAAGACGGTCAGCGGCTTTTTGCATGCCATTGTATACAAGCATTTCTGCGATTTGCTTTTTACCGTCGCGCATAACGCGGTTGATAACACGCTGTACCTGTACGCTTTGGTAGCGGCGGTCAGGTTGAATGTCTCGAACGAGAGCTTTGGTAGTCTTACGTGGCATTATTTGCTCTCCTTCTTAGAACCGTACTTAGAACGGCCCTGTTTGCGGTTTGCAACACCTTGAAGGTCAAGTGCACCACGGACAATGTGGTAACGTACACCTGGAAGGTCGGGTACACGACCACCGCGTACGAGAACGACAGCGTGCTCCTGAAGGTTGTGACCTTCACCACCGATGTAAGCCCATACTTCCTGGCCATTGCCCAGACGTACACGAGCCACCTTACGAAGGGCTGAGTTAGGCTTTTTTGGAGTCTTAGTTGTTACCTTGACACAAACACCACGCTTAAAGGGCGCGGGTTTTTCGTAGTTTTTATTCTTAAGGTTGTTGACGACCTTAAGAAGGGCTGGTGATTTGGACTTACCAGTCACCTTGGAACGCGGCTTGCGGACAAGCTGGTTGATTGTTGGCATGTTATCTCCTTGTTCTTCCGCCATGGGAGCGGCTGCCATGTTAGCCAACGTAGGCAGCACGCATAGTCCCGGCTCGGATTTATGATGTACTTATTTTAACAGCTTTACGCAGCGGATGCAATTTCGCGCTCTTCAGCTTCAGCGATGTCGTCAAACTCGTTCTGGCTACCAGCGTATCCAGTACCGACAGGGATCTTTCGGCCCAGGATAACGTTCTCTTTCAGACCGTACAGTTTGTCGACACGTCCGCTAGTAGCGGCACCAATCAAGACACGGGTGGTGTCCTGGAATGATGCAGCACTCAGGAACGAGTCAGTACTCAGTGAAGCCTTGATCAGACCAAGCAGCAGCTGGTTGTACTTAACCGGCGTCTTACCGTCGCGGGTAAGTTGGTCGTTAGCTTCAACGACTGCAAGCTTACTGACCACGTCACCGGTAACAAATTCGGAGTCACCGGCATCTTCAACCTGAACGCGGCTAAACATCTGGCGGACGATAATCTCAAGGTGCTTGTCAGCGATGTTCTGACCCTGACCTGCAAAGATCTTGAGGATTTCGTTCATGATGTAGCGCTGGGTTGATTCGACGCCCTGGAGACGCATCAGCTCGTGAAGGTTAATAGAACCATTCGTAAGGCGTTGGCCGGCTTCGACTTGATCGCCATCTTTAACCATCAACTGTTTAAAGCCGGGGATTTCGTAGCGGACGACGCTTTGGCCGGCAGGAGTGATGATAATAGCCTTGTCGGTTACTTCAACCTTACCTGCCATAGGCGCAACGAGTGGCTCACCACCGTCCTTAAGGCTGGCGACTACGTCACCGATAGCGACATCGCTGCCGCCCTTAACCTTAGCTTGGCGGTCACCGAGTTCAAAGGTGATGTTCTCTTTGTCATTTGCGGTCACCTGGATGATGTAGTGGTCACCTTCTTCCCAAACGTTTGCAGTACCTGCAATATCAGTCAGGTAAGCCTGACCCTTAGGGGTACGGACTTCGAAGAGCTCTTCAACACGACTCAGACCCTGGGCAGTGTCATCGGCAACGACGGCGCCAGAACGGTGCTTGGAGTCAAGCGACAGCTGCGTACCAGGTTCACCGATGGATTGGGCAGCAATAACGCCGATCGGGTGGTGGCCGACAACCATGTTACCGGTTGCAGGATCGATACCGTAAGACTTTTGAGGTACGCCATGCACGGATGTAGCACTAAGGACGCTCATGATCTTAACGTTGTCGACTTTGTCATCACCAGTGATAGCCTCTGCAAGTTCTTTGGTAATGAGATCGCCGCGCTTGACGTAACCCTTGACGTCTTCGCCGGCGTAACGGCCTTCAAGGCGTGAAGCATAGTCAACGCCGATTTCTTCGGCATCGGAGCGTTTCATGGCAAAACCTGGGTCAAGTTCAATGTTGTCGTCGCCTTCAATAGTGAAGACATCCTGGGCGACATCGACAAGGCGACGTGTCAGGTAACCGGCATCGGCTGTCTTAAGGGCGATATCGATAAGCGCCTTACGGGTACCACGGGTACCGGTGAAGTATTCCAGTGGGTTAAGACCGGCGATATAACCTGACTTAATCGGCAGCTCGATAGCGTTACCGGAAGCGTCAGAGAATACACCGAGCATACCGACGGACATCTTCATCTGAGAGATGTTACCACGAGCACCGGAGGTAATGGCGATAGCCATCGTTGAGTCCTGTCCCACCATCTGTTGAGCAAGCATCTCCTGGACACGGCTGTCGATCTTAGTCCAGTTTTCAACGGTTAGGCGGTAACGTTCTTCTTCGGTAATGAAACCTTCTTCGTACTGCTCGGAAATAGCAGCCGCACGAGTTTCACCTTCTTTGATAACGTCGCCCATACCGTTGATGGCGCCAAAGTCACCCATGCCCATTGAAAGGCCAGAGTGAGTAGCGTACTCGAAACCGAGGTCTTTTAGTTCGTCAGCGATGTCAGCAGTTACTGCCTGACCGTAACGCTGGTAAACCAGTGACATAACCTTCTGCAGTTTCTTCTTTGTCATTGGGTCATCTTGGAACGGCATGTCTTCTGGGAAGACTTCGTTAAAGAGGACACGGCCAAGGGTAGTCTTACGGACTTCACCGCGGAAAGGTACCTGGACAACACTTTGCAACTTGATGTGACCTTCGTCGTAAGCCATCAAGGCTTCTTCGAGGCTCATAAATGGACGAGGTTCCTGGTTCATACCTGGACGGTTATACGTCAGGTAGTAGCAGCCAAGTACCATGTCCTGCTCGATGTGCAAGATTGGCGTACCATCGGCTGGCTTCAGCAGGTTCTTGTTGGCAGCGATGATATCGCGTGCTTCAGCTTGAGCTTCATCAGATAGTGGCAAGTGGACAGCCATCTGGTCACCATCGAAGTCGGCGTTGAAACCTTTACAAACAAGTGGGTGTAGCTGGATGGCGCGGCCTTCGATCAGTACAGGCTGGAAGGCCTGGATTGAAAGACGGTGCAGTGATGGCGCACGGTTCAGCAGTACGTACTTGCCCTTAATGACTACATCGAGGGCGTCCCATACGGCGGTCTCGCCGGTTTCGATCATGCGGGTTGCAGAACGAATGTTGTGGGCCTGTTCACGGGCGATCAGCTCACCGATAACAAATGGCTTGAACAGTTCGAGGGCCATCATCTTTGGCAGACCACATTGGTTGATCTTAAGCTCAGGACCGGCAACGATTACTGAACGACCGGAGTAGTCAACACGCTTACCAAGAAGGTTCTGGCGGAAACGGCCTTGCTTACCCTTAAGCATGTCAGAAAGGCTCTTAAGGCGGCGACGCTGGCCGGTTGCGGCAACGGCACGGCCTGAACGGGCTGAGTTGTTGTCGATCAAAGCATCAACGGCTTCCTGGAGCATACGCTGTTCGTTGCGGCGGATAACTTCAGGTGCGTTAAGCTCGATAAGCTTCTTAAGACGGTTGTTACGGTTGATAACGCGGCGGTAAAGGTCGTTAAGGTCGCTGGTAGCGAAACGGCCACCGGTAAGCTGCACCATCGGGCGCAGGTCTGGAGGAATAACCGGCAGGACGCTGACGCACATAGATCCAGGTTTGATGCCGGCGCGTTCCATGCTTTCAAGCAGGCGGAGGCGCTTCATCAGTTTCTTCATGCGCTGACCCTTGGCACCTTCAGCCTCTTGGCTGAGGGTTTCGATCAGTTCATGCAGGTCGATTTCATCAAGGAGGTCCTTGAGCACCGCACCACCCATACCCACTTCGATAAGATCGCGTAGGTTGTCAGGAAGCGCACGGTATTCGATTTCGCTGATAAGGCGAAGCTTTTCAAGACCGTCAACCTGAGTCTTAAAGGTTTCCCAGTCTTTCTCAAGTTCGTTAAGCTCTTTGGTTTGGGCTTCGGCCAGTGCCTTAAGGTTGGCGCCTTCGGCTTCGGCTTCTTTCTCAAAGCGAAGTTTGATTGCCTCGCGGGCAGCGCTGAATTCTGCCTCTTTGTCTTGGCGCAACTGGTCACGCTTAGCTTCATCAACCTTCTTGATGATGTAGCTGGCAAAGTAAGCGACGCGCTCGAGGTTCTTAACAGTAACGCCAAGGAGCAAGCCGATTGCAGACGGCGTACCGCGAAGGAACCAGATGTGTGCCACAGGAACTGCAAGACTGATGTGACCCATGCGTTCGCGACGGACAATGCTCTTGGTAACGAGCTCACCATTCTTGTCGACGGCAGCTTCGCGTGAACGAACACCTTTGTATTTTGCGTCATGAGGATTGATGTCCTTGACGGGACCAAAGATACGCTCACAGAACAAACCGTCACGTTCTGGTTTTTGAGTACGGTAGTTGATGGTTTCTGGCTTGGTGACCTCACCGTGGCTCCAGTCCAGAATGTCTGCAGCGCTGGCGACCGCTAGACGTACTGCGTCAAAGTCAGCAATATTTGTGCCGGATGTATAACGACGCATATTACGCTACCTCCTTAATTTCTTCTTCATCTGTATCGGTGTCATCGTCCATGACCATGGTTGTGTCGTCAGCAATGGGATTGCCGGCGTCATCGGTCATAACGATGTCCATACTTTCAAAATCTTCTGTTGGGATTTCTTCGCTGACGTCCACCTCTGATACGAGTGGGGCTGGGACGTCTACGTCTGATTGGTGGTCCGCTTCGTCGCGGATGTTAGTAGCAAGGACACTCTCGGCGTCTACGACATTGCCGGAGTCGACAAGGTCGACTTTCAGGCCAAGACCCTGGAGCTCCTTAACAAGCACGTTGAAGGATTCAGGTACCTTTGGACCGACGATTTCGGTCTTCTTAATGATCGACTCGTAAGCCTTAGAGCGACCGTACACGTCGTCAGATTTAATGGTAAGCATTTCTTGAAGCGTGCTTGCTGCGCCATACGCCTCAAGTGCCCACACCTCCATCTCACCAAAGCGCTGGCCACCGTTTTGTGCCTTACCACCGAGCGGCTGCTGGGTAACCATGGTGTATGGACCTGTCGAGCGGGCGTGGATCTTGTCGGCAACCATGTGGTTCAGCTTGATCATGTACATGCTACCGGTAGTGGTGCGTTCTTTGAATGGTTCACCGGTGCGGCCATCGAACAGTTGCTGTTTACCATCGTTCGGGAAGCCGGCCTCACCAAGAAGCTCTTGGATTTTCTCAATTGGCACACCGTTGAATGATGGACTTGCAACTTTAATGTTTAACGCGCGGGCGGCCATACCCAAGTGAGTTTCGAATAGCTGACCGATGTTCATACGGGAAGGCACACCAAGTGGGTTCAAAATGATGTCCACTGGAGTTCCGTCCTCCATGAATGGCATGTCTTCGACAGGAAGAATCCGAGCGATAACACCCTTGTTACCGTGGCGGCCACCAAGTTTGTCTCCTACCGCGATTTTACGCATCTGCGCGACGAAAACCTGGATCTGCATCAGTACACCGGCCTTAAGTTCATGACCGTTTTCACGGCTAAAGACTTTAACGCCGACTACCTTACCGTGCTTGCCGTTTGACATGCGCTGTGAGGTATCGCGGACTTCTTTGGCTTTTTCACCGAAGATAGCGCGCAGTAGGCGTTCTTCAGATGAAAGCTCTTGCTCACCCTTAGGGGTAATCTTACCGACAAGGATATCGCCAGGGTGTACTTCGGCACCGATGCGAACGATACCGTCGTCGTCGAGGTGACGCAGTGCGTCTTCGGAGACGTTAGGGATGTCGCGGGTGACAATCTCAGGTCCAAGCTTGGTTTCACGGACTTCAATCATGAAGTCAACGATGTGGACAGATGTCAGTGTGTCGTCTTCGACGAGCTTACGGCTGATGATAATGGCGTCTTCGAAGTTATAGCCGCTCCATGGCATGAAGGCTACGATAAGGTCTTTACCTAAAGCCAGCTCACCGTCCTGGATTGACATACCTTCGATAAGGACGTCACCTTGCTTAACTTTGTCACCGGTGTTAACAACAACCTTTTGGTTGATGCTGGTGCCTTCGTTAGAGCGGATGAAGTGTTGTGGTTCGTAGTTAACGACACCTTCTTTGTATTTAACAGAAACCTGTTCACCTGAAGCTTTTACGACTTCACCGTCTGCCTCGGCGAGTATCAGCTGACCGGTGTTGCGGGCGGCGGGAGACTCAAGGCCGGTACCAACGATTGGCGCCATAGGCTGGATAAGTGGTACAGCCTGGCGTTGCTGGTTACTACCCATGAGCGAGCGGTACACATAGTTCTTTTCGATGAAAGGAATAAGGCCTGCTGATGAACCGATGATCTGGTTGCGGGCGGCGTCAACGTGTGTAACGTCGGCGGCGTCAACTTCACCGGATTTCAGCTTGTAACGAGCACTGACGCGTTCGTTGGCAAACTTGTTGTCTTTATCAAGGCTTACACCGGCACCGGCGATAACAGCCTGTTCTTCGGCGGCAGCATCAAGATATTCGATGTCGTTGGTTACTTTACCGTTAACAACCTTGCGGTAAGGCGTTTCGATAAAGCCGTAGTCGTTAATGCGTGCATAGTTGGCAAGGTTTAGTACCAAACCGATGTTAGCACCTTCCGGTGTTTCAACGGCACAGATACGACCATAGTGGGTTGCGTGCGCGTCACGGACTTCAAAACCAGCACGTTCACGAGACAAACCGCCAGGACCCATAGAGCTCAGACGACGCTTGTTGGCCAATTCTGAAAGTGGGTTAATCTGATCCATGAACTGTGACAGCTGTGAGCTGGCGAAGAACTCACGAACCGCAGCAACAACAGGACGAGCGTTGATAAGCTGACCGGGAGTAACCGACTCAAGCTCGCTCATAGACATACGGTCCTTAGTGTTACGCTCCATGCGTAGCAGACCGATACGGAACTGGCGTTGTACCAATTCACCGACGAGCTTTACGCGGCGGTTAGCCAGCGAGTCGATGTCGTCGGCAGGTTCTTGGGTAGTGTTAAGACGGATAAGCTCGGCAATAATTGCAACGAGGTCTTCGAGGCGCATAACACGGTTTTCAACGGTGTTTGGCACATCGAGATTAAGGCGTTTGTTGATCTTGTAACGACCAACCCGGCTAAAGTCAAAACGCTTAAAGTTGTAGAACATGTTTTCAAGCAGGCTCTTAGCGTTGTCGACGGTAGCCAAATCACCAGGACGAAGACGGCGGTATACCTCGATAAGGGCGTCGCTTTGACCTTTGGTCGGATCTTTTTCGAGCGTTTGGTCCAGGTAGCTCGTCTTGCCGGTTTCAACATGCTTGAAGGCGTCCTTCATAGCAGCTTCGTTCATACCTAACGCGCGCAGTAATGTAGTTATAGGAATCTTACGCTTGCGGTCGATCTTAACGTACAATGCACCGGATGCGGCCGTCTCAAATTCAAGCCATGCACCACGGCCAGGTATGACCTTGGCACCGTACAGGTTGGTTGCACCGTGTGAGTCGGCAGTGAAGAACACACCGGCTGAACGAATAAGCTGGCTAATAACAACGCGTTCGGCGCCGTTGATTACGAACGTACCGCGCTTGGTCATCCATGGGTAGTCACCCAAGTAGATTTCCTGTTCTTTTACTTCGCCGGTGACCTTATTAGTAAGTACGACACTGGCTTTCAGCGGAGCTTCGTAAGAGATATTGTTCTCACGAGCGTCAGCTTCAGTCATCTTAGGATCTTCAAAGTGGTAGTCTTTAAAGCTTAATGATAGTTTAGTTCCGGTATAATCTTCGATCGGGCTGATTTCAGCAAGCAACTCCCCAAGACCTTCTTCAACAAGCCATTGGAATGACTTGTTTTGGTGATCTATAAGGTTGTCGAGCTGAATTGCGTCATCCTGACCGGTGAAATATACACGTTGTCCATCATCTGTGGTTTTGGTGCTTTTCGCCATATATGCAGCAATTCCTTCTAATTATTGGGCTGGTACTCGAGATATAACGAGCAGCCAGTCCGTATTACTAAGACTTATATTTTTTGAGATGTTTGCGCGCGAAGATCCCTAAGTGGATTATTTTGGTGCAAAATTGTCATCAATTCGAGCACAACCCAACTTACACTACTTCTTAATGTAAGATTGTGTAGCAAGCTAAGGCAATTGTCAAGTTAATCTGCAGAGCTTTGCCTTATACTTCATTTTGTTTGCGGCCTAAGGCGTAGCCATTATCACGTTTTTTAGCATTTTGGCGTGTGATAAGACCATCCCGCACAGCCGCTACCGTGCGTACGTTCCAGGCGACTTGCTGGACTGGCCTCTTATCATCTCCAAAGATATGTTGTGGTACTGCTGCGAGCGGCGTACCGGTTTCGGGGTCTTTGCGTCTACTTAAACCTAGTACGTTCTGCACAAAACGTCGGCCCATAGCGCTGTCAGCGGTTAAGCCGCCGATGTTATCTTGAAGGGTATAAGCGCTCACTGGTTGGTGGTCTCTAAAATGACCGGACTTAAATATGTTGAGCATCGCTTCCGTACCGACGCCAGCACCATGAAAGCGAGGGTCAATGGCGACACAGCTAACCCAAGCGTAGCGCTTATCGTCAAACTTCATCTTAGCTTGTCTGATAACTTTCAAGGGGCCGGAAGTATTGTCTGCCATGGCCACATATCCGATAAGTCGTCCCCTTGGCTTATCATTCGTATGAGCTCTTACATAAGCATTGGATTCATGCACCACATTTCGGCCTGCACTATAAAATACGCGCGCCACCAAAGGGTTGGCGAATGAGTTGCCTTCAGGGATTGCCAGTGTAGGGTCGACTACTCGTTTACCATATAACTCCGGTGAGTTTTTGGGTATAAAACGGTTTATTTCTTCCTCGTCGCGATGAGGAAATGCACTGCTAAAGGCTATGCGTCGTAAATCTTGGACCTCACGCCAGTCGTCATCGTGCAGCTCTGCGGGATGTTGTAAATCTATACGTATATCACTGGGCTCAAATGCTACCTGCTCAAACTGACGCGCCATATCTGTCTCCTTACTATAAGCTACTATGACACAATATACGATATTTTCATTAAATAGATACTAAATAACTTACAGTTACGACAGATTATTGACAATTTTACTGAAAAGCTTTTGGAGGAGTAGTTATAATGTCATCGACGATGCCGTATTTTTTGGCTTCTTCAGCGCTCAACCAACGGTCACGCTCCATGTCTTCATGGATGCGTTCTACCTTTTGTCCGGTATTTTTAGCCATAATGCTTTCAAGCAGGCGTTTCAAACGGATCGCCTCTTGCAGGTCGATCTCCTGGTCGGTGACCTTACCCTGGGTACCGCTGGATGGCTGGTGAATCATGACCGTTGATGTTGGTAGGACAAAACGCTTGCCCTTGGTACCAGCGGCCAATAAAAATGCACCCATTGAGGCCTGTAAACCGATACCGACGGTTTGAACATCGTTAGTAATATATTGCATGGTGTCGTAGATGGCAAGACCGTCATATACGGAACCGCCAGGACTATTCAGATAAAAGTAAATGTCCTTCTTTGGATCTTGGGCTTGCAAAAAGAGCAGCTGTGCAACAACAAGGTTAGAGGTTACGGAATTAACCTGCTCTCCCAAAAAGACAATGCGGTCTTTTAAAAGACGACTGTAAATATCATAGGCGCGCTCGTAGCGGCCTTCGTTTTCGATGACGGTTGGGACTAATGCGCCCGTTGGATTCGATGCTGATGTAGGTGTCATACGTTTCTCCCTCTGTTACTCATATCATAATAGTAAATTAGCACTCTCACGTCAAGAGTGCTAATTTACGAGTTATACAGCTATTTTGCAGCTATTATTTTGCGGTTGCGTAAGCGGTCAGCTTATCAACTGTTTTTTCGCTGATCATACGCGAAGCGATGTCGCGGCGGGACGCAGGCTTATCAAGCTCAGCCTGCATTTTCTCGTCTGGATATTGGGCCTTAAGCATTTGGATACGCATTTCCAGCTCTTCAGGTGTAATTTCGACCTTCTCTTCTTCGGCGATTTGGCCAAGGACAAGGCCGGCTTTAACACGCAGTTCGGCGTCAGGACGAAGTTTTTTGCGGTATTCTTCCTCGGTGAGGCCCTGGGCTTCCAGGAATTCCTGCCACGTCTGACCACGGTACATGGCGTTTTGCTTCTGATCGTTGATCAAGCTGTCGATTTGCTCTTCGATCAGTGCTTCGGGAATAGCTACCGTGGCTTTGCTGGTAATATCCGTCAGCAATGCGTCAGTGTATTCACGGTCAGCTTGGTACTCTTTTTCGGTCGCAAGCTGTTTTTTGATATCGGCCTTGAGGTCGTCAAGCGTCTTGAACGGCCCTACTTTTGCGGCGAAGGCGTCGTCGACTTTTGGCTCGACCATCTCCTGGACTTTCGTAACGGTAACGGTAAAGTCAACTTTGCGGTTTTGCAAAGCACTGACGCCATAATCTTTAGGGAATGTAATAGTGAAGGTTTTTTCTTCACCGGCCTTCATGCCGATTACATTGTCTTCGAATCCGGGGATGAACGTATTGCTACCGAGTAACAGCGGATAGTCTTTGCCGTCTGCACCACTGATAGGTTCTTTGGTCTTGGTGTCGACGCCTTTGAAGTTAATGGTCGTCTGATCGCCTGATTTGGCAGCGCGGGTAACGTCTTTTTTGTCGGCTTCACGCTTTTTAAGCTGCTCGATAACTTCTGTTACATCAGCGGCGGTGACCTTTACAGGTGTTTTGGCTTTCTTAATTTTTTTGTAATCAGGCAGCTTGATCGCACCGACTACTTCAACTTCTACTTCGATTTCCAGGTCGGTAAACGGCACAAATTTGGTTATTTTGACAGCTGGTTGCGAAACAGGACGTATGTTCTGATCGCCTAAAGCGGCAACATACATAAGGTTCATGGCGCGGTCAAGGAATTCGGTCTGCAACGTCGCCTGGTTGGCATTCTTTTCGACCATATTAAGGGGCGCTTTGCCCGGTCGGAAGCCAGGTAATTTGGCGTCTTTCGCCAAATGCTCCAGCGTTTCTTTTTTTGCAGCCTGCAACTGCTTGTCGTCGGCTATGAGTACGAGTTGTACTTTGGTGTCGGATAGGTTCTTTTTAGTAACTTGCATAGTCACTCACTGTAACAGATTGACCCCGCTTTTACTAGCAAAAGCGGTATTACAAGTCGTCTTCGCGGTAATCGGTAACGATGCTGACGATGCGTGCCGCGCTATGCCGCTCCGCGACGCCGGTTTGCAAGTTACGAACCTCGAATTGTTCTTCAATCAGATCCTTTTCACCGACAAACATAGCGTAGTGGATGCCCTTTTTTACCGCAGCTTTAATCTGTTTATCTAGCTTACGGTCGGTGAGGTCAACAGCGACCCGTGCACCCATTTCCCGCAACTCGGCAATAACTCGCTGGGCTTGGCCGTATACATCACCGATCAAAATAACGCATACGTCGGTTTCCGGCCGAAGGTTCGGCAAAAGGTCGTGCCCTTCCAGAAAGTTTTGCATCGTTACATCGCCCCATCCAAAGCCAACGGTCGGGACAGGCTCGACACCGAATAGGCCAACTAGTCCGTCATAGCGGCCGCCGCCCATCATCGAACGGTTATTGTCGGGGTTATTGTCAAAAATCTCAAAAACGATACCCGTGTAGTAGTCAAAGCCGCGCATGACCGTAATATCGAATACGACGTTTGGGATACGCGCGTCATCCAGCATATCCATCAGCCGCTTTAACTCTTTGGCTGATTCGTGTTCACGGATGACTTCAGGCAAATGATGCAACTGCTTAATCTTTAGTAGACCGATTAGTTTATTAGCTGCACCCTCTTCGCGCTGACCGGGGCCAAAGATGGCTTCGGCTTCAGCCGTGAACGCTGCCGGCTCCATTTTGTGCATACGGTCGATAAGTTTTCCCGCCATGTGTACCTGGGTATCGGTCATCTTAAGGTAACCCTTAAGGATAAAGTCCATCAGCTTGCGGCTGTTAACCCGTATGGTGTACATATCATGTGTCGCACCAAATGTACGCAAAATAGTGTCCGCCACCTGGATTAATTCCATTTCCGCTGTCATGCTTGATACGCCAAAGATATCGACATTGAGCTGCCAGTGTTCGCGTAAACGCCCTCGTTGGGGACGTTCGTAGCGCCATAAGTTAGGGATACTGTACCAGCGTAACGGATAACCAAGCTCTTGGCGCTTGCCGGCAACCATGCGGCTGACGCTTGGAGTCATCTCTGGACGGATAACAACTTCGCGGTCACCACGGTCTTTGAACGCATAGGTCTGCTCGGTAACGATTTCTTCTCCTGTCTTAGCCAGGTACAGTTCGAGTGGCTCAAGAATGGGTGCGTCGTATTCTTCATAGCCGTATGTCTCGACGACTTTTCTAATAGTGCTAAACATGTAGTTCTGGAGCCGTTTGTCTTCTGGGTAAAAGTCTCGGGCTCCTTTATAGGGTTGGGTAGATAGTGCCATATAAATTCCTTTAGGTAGATTGTATCAAATTGAAAATAAAAATGCCGGGTAGAACCGGCTGCACTATACATCGAACAGACCGATTCACTCCGGCTACATATGGCTGCGATGCGTTGTCTGCGTAGTCATGATCGCTATTATACGCCTTTATCCCTGTTAGCGCTACTCGTAATCTGTTGACTATTATATTCAAAAGTGTTATAATTGTCGACATGAGTGCTGCCGAACGATTTCGGATTGATGGTGCGGCTATTAGCTTTGATAAAGACCACACCCCGCACCATCTTGCGGAATATGGCGTTAAGCCAGCGCGGGAGAATCAGGATGCGGCTATATATGTGCCAAACGTGGGCTCTTTTGTGGGCGACGGCGTTGGAGCATACAAGGGCAGCGAGTATGCCAGCCGGTTAGTGGTACGGGGTATGGCTCAACGCGCTGAGGACCTTGGCATCCGACATATGGAGAAGCTGGAGGCTGAAGAAGCCGTGCGAGATGATGTACTCCCATATGTCGACCGACTGTTAGCCGAGTATAAAGACAAACATTTTGAAAAATGGGATGAAGACATCTCCCAAGCAGCAACCACATTAGGCGGCCTTATCGTTGCGCGGACGCATCTCGTAGTCGTAGGTGTCGGTGACTCTCCTGTGTATGCCCGCGGACAACGAACGGTTAATGGTGTAGTAGGGACAATGTTTGGCCCGATTACTAAAGAACAATGCGAGGGACGTATGCTAGCTAATTCGATTAATGGTCGTGGACGACCGATCACTAATGATCCAGATAAGGGCGATCAGATTAGCGCCATACCACTAAAGCGAGGTGATCGTTACTTCATCGCATCAGATGGTTTACTTGGCGATAAGCCGTTCCAACGCATTCCGTCAGACCGCCTCAAGAGTGCCCTAATGGAGTACCCCTCTGCGCAGCAAGCAGCTGAGTACCTTGCAAACTTACCTGCTCTCCTTGACGCACAGAATGAGCGGGTCATCGTCGATGATCCGGAAATCGGTCCTTGCAGTATGTTCTACACTCCAAAATATGATGACTTAAGTGTAGCCACATTGTTCATCAACTAGACTAAGGTACTGGCCGACCGGAACAGTATTGTAATTTGCAATGTAAGCTTGTATAACTACATCACTGTGAGTAATTTTGAGATCATGTCACCCACCTGGATTGATGTATTGGAGCCCGCTTTTTTCTTGTCGCGGCAAAAAGTTGCCTATAATTTTGCTGATGGAGCCCGTAATTGGAAACCAGTCGATAGCATACTCGGCCTTATCCTCCAACGCTCCGTGCATGCAACCCAATCACAAGAGGTGCTCCTGACTATATATGACCATGGAAACTATTTTGCCATTAACGGCTTACGGGGATGGCTGCCGTCACACAGTACGCAGGGTGGCGTAGCGATCCCGGCAGACCACCTGGAGCCATATACGCAGGAAACTGCTCAAATGCTGGCACAGAACCCCCACACAGCTAACTTCCCTCCCGTATTTGACTCCGGTTTCGAGCACATACGGATCGCAAATGCACGGCTAGATGGCGATGGCATTCCGCCGCAAGCGCTCGGGCCATATTTTCGCATCATAGAATAAACATACATCGGCCAGCTTACTTTTGATATAGTACGGCCATAAAGCAAAGGAGTATCATGACCGGCGAGAGAGACAATCATCAGTTACCGCCATATGAAACGTTATTAGAAACGTCACTTAACCTAGTTGAAACGTCTACATGTCCGTATTCAGGCTTGCCAACTACCGATCATGAACCGCAGTTCCGCCGCCCGCCGATCAGTTCGTTGCTTACTTGCTACCGTGGCTTATGGGGCGTGGCCCAAAATGGAAATGCCCTTTATATTACCCAAGGTTATAGGATACTGCCGGTCGATTCGCCCGCTAACACACCTTCGCTTCATAAAGAGATCAGAGTTGACTTTTTCGAAGGCGGTACGCCAGCACCAAGTGTTATCCAGTGGCCTCAGTTTGCACGCGATAACGAACCGGCTTTTAGAGAACACGCCGTAGAGGCACACCGACGTTTGACGCCCGAACCACTTGATGTGCTCACCGACGTTTCGCAGCGAAGCCTGGACACATTGCAAACACAACCGATGTCGTGGTTTACGCCCTTTGACGTAACAAATCTGTCAGAACCGACAGATTTGTCGCCCATAACAGCCCTTGCACATATCATGCCAATGACCGCATTTCGCAATACGGGCGTTTTTGTGGCCCCGTACGACACTGCTCAGGAGCGGCCTAGCCCGTTTGCGGCTGTCTTTGCGCCCCGGTACGAATACCGGCCGTCAGCACCCGATTGGCAGGTATATCCAGATTTAGTAGACAGGATAGATGCTACCGTAACACAACATGCCGCCGAGATACACGAGGTATTGAGTGGTTTGGGCGGGGTAGATATTTCGAAGCAGTAGATACGGAAATAAAGAAAAGAGTACAGACAACAGGCTGTACTCTTTTCTTGGTGGGGATGAAAGGACTTGAACCTTCACGCCGTGAGGCACATGCTCCTAAGGCATGCGTGTCTACCAATTCCACCACATCCCCGAATGACGTAACAAGATTATACCAAACCTTGTATAAAACAGGTAGCTTTTATATATAAAAATGAGATTATTGACAAATCTGGGGCTAACCTTAATAGTAAGGATCATATAAGAGGAAACGTTATGGAACAAAAACAGGACTTACCTACCTATCCCAATCCGGAAATAGCAAATCAATTACAGTCAACGCCACCTGTAAAAGGGTTCGCTGATGCTTTTAGCCTAACCAGCAAAAGTATCGCAGTGCTCAAGCTAACATGGCGTACATTGCTTACGCTTATAGCAGTACCACTCGGCCTCTTTATGATCGTCCTTATTTTCTCAGCCTTTAACATGGGAGCGGAAGCAGGCAAAACTAACCCAACGGTTAGCATCATTGCATTTCTTGCATCCGTGGTAGCCATCGTCAGCGCGTTCATGGTCATACCCGCCTTTGACCTTACACTGCTAAAAGGCGCCAAGGGCGAGCAGCCAACATTTAAAGACGTGTTTAAACCAGGGCTTTCATTCTTCTGGCGCTACATCGGCTTGTCGATACTGGTCGGCCTGCTGACTATCATCGGCTTTGTGCTGCTTATTGTGCCCGGCTTATTCGTAATGAAATGGTTCCTGCTGTCTTCGTACTACCTGCTGGACCGCAACGTAGGCGTAATTGATGCCATGAAGATGAGCAAGGAGGCCTCAAAGCGTTACAGTGGACCTATCTGGGGTGTTATAGGTGTGCAGATATTGATAAACCTGATCGGAACGATTCCAATCCTTGGTTGGATCCCATCGTTTGTTTGGGGAATTTTATACCTGGGAGCTCCGGCAGCACGTTATATCGAGGTTAAAACTGCTGACAGCAAAGAACAAGCATCCAGCGGGGATGACTTAGCAGCCGTCGCGGCTAGCTAGATACTTCTGGCATAAAATATCAGTTGCGCGTCGCCGTAGGTGCGATGCGCAACTTTTTTGTAGCTGATCAAGTCGGGCACTGCTTCGGCTCCCGGCCACGAAAGGACAAAGATACCATTATCGTTAATGCAGTGTGCCAAGTTGGTTACCAGGTGTAGCTGCACGTCGTTATATGGCGGGTCGCACAATACGATATCGAAGCGCGCTTCGGGGTTTTTCTGTAACCAGGCATTAGCCGAGGCATCGACGTTTTTAATAACCCGCTGCAATCCGAGCGCTTTTATATTTTTTGCAATGATCGACTGGGCCGCACGGTCATGGTCAATAGCGACAGCCGAGGCAGCGCCACGGCTTATTGCCTCAAAGCTTAATGCTCCGGATCCGGCGAAAGCATCAAGTACCGTAAGACCTTGGATATCACCGAGCATATTAAAGAGTGCCCCACGGATTTTATCGCTCATTGGGTGCGTCTTAAAACTACGTGGTGAATCGAATGTGCGGCCGCCAAGTGTACCGGCGATAATCCGCACTACTTTTGCTCCAAACCTGCATCTGTTACAGCCGAATACCACGCCAATGCAACCACTTTGACGATCGTTGGCGCCAATTGGGTGCGTACCTGTTTGGCGAGTCGAGGTGTCCATCCGAGTTCAAAATACGTATCGTACATATTTAGCCCGCTCACCTCTTTGGCACGGCGATGAAACAAACCAGTGACACCGTACTCTTTTAAGTCCTGTAGATCTTGCTCGGTAATTTTGATGTGACGACGCGTAAGCGGAGTTATAAGCGCCGCGACGCCCCATTCAAAAAAGCCATGCTTAGTTAAAAGGCCTCTCGGTCCCCACATTTTCCAGTTATTACTGACCTGTTCACGCCTAGTATTGCCTGGCAGCACTAATTTATCTTTGACGCTGGTACGCGTTTCGATACCGGCACCGCCGAGCAATTCACTCAGTGCTTCCTCGTACGGATAATGATGCGCGGGCGTTAGGCCATCAACGATAGCGTGTGCGAGCCAAGCTGCCTCGAATGAAGCGCGCACACTGTCTTTGCCGGATAGCGCGGCGACAAGTGCATCGTAGTGCGCTTGGATAAGCTTGAGTAGCGTCGTATCGTCGGCATCGAATGGCGAAAAGTAATGCCAAGGTTCATCTTTAGCGGGACTTTTCCGCTTGATAGCATCAGGACCATTTACGCCTTCGAAATGTAAGATGCTGCGTATCGAAGGAAAAACCGCATTATCTTTAACCAACGACGCCAGGCTGCTGCGCGCAAGGCGGTCTAATTTCTGATGTGCACCGAGTACACGGCCAGACAAAGGAGTGAGTGTTGTTCCTGAGTACATTTTAATTTAAATTCGTTACTGCCCGCAAACGGGTAACATGTTCATACAATTGTTTGTATTGTACCAGATCATCGGTAGAATCGATATACTCCTGGGCGGCGTTGCGGGCGTCAGCAATGAGCATCGTATCTGTTAATTTAGCGATACGCAGATCCAGCTGGCCATGCTGCATACTACCGTATATAGCTCCTGGACCGCGCAATTCCAAATCTAACTCCGCAAGCTTAAACCCGTCGTTAGAGCGTTCCAGCGCACGCAGCCGTTGAGATGGCGCGGACGAATCGCTCATCATAAGGTAGCAAAAGCCTTTGTGGCCGCCGCGGCCGACCCTGCCCCGCAGCTGGTGGATTTGGGCCAGCCCGAATCGGTCAGCCGATTCTATGAGCATAATACTGGCATTTGGCACGTCTACGCCCACTTCAATGACAGTCGTCGATACCAGGATGTCGATGTCGTGCCGAGTAAATTGTTCCATAATCGATTGTTTGTCGGCGGGCTTCATCTTACCGTGCAATAGACCGACGCGCCGGTGTTTAAAATCTCTTTTAGCAAGTTTTTCATAGACATATTCCACTGAGCTGCCGGGACTTTTTGAGCTTCCGCTCTCGCTGATAAGTGGACAGACAACAAACATTTGGCGGCCGGCAGCTAGCTCTACGTCGATACGTTCGTATAATTGCGCGCGTGAATTTGGCGAACATATCTCTGTCAGGACGGGTTGGCGTCCGGCGGGTTTGCTGTCGATTATCGATACATCCAGTTCGCCGTACAGTGTTAATGCCAGACTTCTTGGGATAGGAGTCGCCGTCAAGCTGAGCAAATGCGGCATATGACCGGCCTTGGCCATCAGTTTTTTTCGCTGCTCGACGCCAAAACGATGCTGCTCATCGATAACGACAAGCCCTAGTTGGTGCATATCAACCTTTTCCTGGATGAGTGCATGCGTGCCAACAATGAACCTGGCCTTGCTAGCGGCAATATGCCGGTAAGCCGCCTCTTTCTGGGTTTTTTGCATGCCTCCCACAAGCAGCGTTACGGTATCGGCCCAGCCTAAAGGCTTAAGCAAATTATAAATGGTGTCGGCGTGCTGACGAGCCAAAAGCTCTGTAGGGGCCATTAGTGCTACTTGGAAACCCTCTGCAAGTACCATGAGGGCGGCCATGGTAGCAACTACCGTCTTTCCGGAACCGACGTCGCCTTCGACCAGCCGGTTCATAGGCTGGGTCTTTTGCAGGTCTTTGTAGATGCTCCACACCACCTTTCGCTGCGCATCGGTGAGATTAAACGGCAGATGACCGACAAAACGCTGCGCCAACTTTTCGTCGAATGGAATAGCCAAGGAAGTATCTTGTAATAGCTCATACTTGTTAAGCAGGGCCGCCAAGCTTAAACGAAACACCTCTTCGAAACCAAGCCGGTGACGGGCGGCCGCCAACTGCTCGGCGCTCGCGGGAAAATGTATGGCCTCCAAAGCATCGGCATAGGCGAGCAGTTTATGCTTTTTGACCAGCCAAGCGGGCAATGTTTCGGGCATGGTACGGATCGCAGGTATGACTTCACGGAGTAATTTGCGTATCCGCGTGCTGTTGATGCCCTTCGTTTCCCTATAAATCGGTATAATGCGCGCCGTATTAACCGGAAAATCACTAACGAGCTCCATACTGGGATTCATGATGGCAAAACGGCGATTGCTCAATTCGTAATTGCCAGAGATATAATATGGCTGGCCTGACTTGATAGCACCTTCGCGGTACGGCTGGTTAAACCACACAAGTCGCACACTGTCGGTATCATCGCTCGCGATTGCCTCTGTTATGTGCATACCCCGGCGCACATAACGCCCTTTTACCTGCTTGATGACAGCCTGAATAGTAACCGCACCCGGCCGTAATGCCTTAACAGGCAGAAGATCGGAAAAATCGTCATAACGACGTGGGTAATAGTCGATGAGATCATCGACGGTATGGATGCCAAGTGTAGCCAACTTTTTGGCTACTTCTTCGCCTACCCCCTTAATAGTGGTGACCGCGTTGTCACGATTCATGCAGACAGTATAACGGCTTTAGCCTTTACGCACGAGGAAAAAGACACTTGGACCGAAGTAGCTATGAGCGAGCCTTGGCTGTAAGATGCCTTCGATAGCCAACATTACCCGACGAGGCATGACTTTTTTAAGGCCGGGGCTACGCAGGTTAGATACCGATAGGATACGCTCCACCTTAAGGCCGGCGTGTGCGAGTTGCTTGATAACCGTTTCGGGGTTGTGGTTGACGAACGGGATCTCATCTTCGCGGCGGTTTTCGGCGGAACTGATGTCAACCGGTTCGGTCGGCATTTTCTTGCCCTTAAGCAGGTGTTTGATACGGTTGCGGGCGTGCGTGTAATTGGCGACTTCGATAATAGCGTAGCCGTCGTCGCTTAGAACGCGGGCAAATTCGGCAAATTCGGCCGAAGGATCGGGTAAATGGTGCATGACGCGGATCATCGTAAGCAAATCTATGCTGCCATCTTTAAATTTAAGGTCGTCGGCCTGCAATAGCTTACGATCAATTTCCGGATGATCCTGTAAATATTCTTCAGCGATGTCAAGCTGTTGCTGACTTGGTTCGGCCAACGTTACTTTATCTGCAAACTTTTCAAGCAGCACGCAGAGCCGACCGTATCCACCGCCGACATCTACGGCGTTTTTAAAGTGCTTGTCTTTTAATAGCCGGCGAATCGCCATTTCTTCAGCGTCATTTTCGTAGTCACGTCCATTCCAATACTTGAGGTAGTTATGGCTCGGATCATTATATTGATCGGCTTTTTTATGGGTGCGTGACGTAGCAGTGTCTTGTTTCATATGTGTTCCAGTATAGCATTATGCTCGTTCAATGAGAGCAGAATCCTTAAAAGCTTTACCTTTTCTGAGTAAAAGTCGTCCGTGCAAGAAATCTTCTTCGGCGAACTGTTCTTTAGTAATCTTTTGTCCGTTAATTGCGATGGCATTACCGGCAAGCAGCCGGCGGGCCTCGCTTTTTGATGAAGCCAAGCCAGTTGCGGCAAGCACATCAGTTACGTCATCACCTGGAGCGGCTGTAACGCTTGGAATTTCCTGGCGGACATGCAGGATGATTTGATCGCCTACTTGGTCCAGAGGAGTGACACCCCTCAATACGTTTGTTACTATCCGGGCGGTATCGGCAGCCTCTTTTCGGTGTACGATTGTTGTTACTTCGTCAGCTAGGCGTGTCTGGGCGTAGCGTTCCTTGGGGTTCTCGCGATGTTGCTGCATGATGCCATCGATTTCGGACTTATCAAGGAGCGTGTAGACCTTGAGGTAGTCTTCGATACCTTCGTCGTCGCAATTTATCCAGAACTGGTAAAACTGTGTAGGGGTGGTCATTTCAGGATCTAGCCAAACCGCGCCCGCCTCGGATTTACCGAATTTTTTGCCGGTAGCCTTATTAATGATCAGCGGCGTGGACCATACGTGTGCTTCTTTGCCGTCGATCCGACGGATAAGCTCGACTCCGGCAATACTGTTCCCCCATTGGTCAGAGCCACAAAGTTGCAGGCTAACACCGTATTCTCTGCTCAGGTGCAAGAAATCGTAGCCCTGGATAAGCACATAACTGAATTCGGCGTAGCTGATACCTGCGCCGTCCTCGCCTAAACGGCTCTGGACGAAGTCACGCTGCAACATTTGGCGCATAGGTACGTGTTTGCCGACATCACGTAAAAAGGTCAGGTAGTTCATATCCTTAAACCAGTCGTAGTTGTCGACAGTGGTAAATGGAATGCTCGCAAAGATACGGTCGTATTGTTTTGCAAGTCCTGTCTTATTCGCGGTAATTTCATCAAGCGTCTTAAGGTTGCGCTCTTCAGCTTTGCCGTCGGGGTCACCAATCATGCCGGTAGCACCACCTACAAGCAGGATAGCTTTATGTCCGTGTGCCATAAAATGCCGGGCCATCATGGCCGCGGCCAGGTTACCGATAGTCATGGATGGCGCTGACGGGTCAACACCAAAGTAAAAGGCTATCGGCTGACCGTCGATGGCCGAGGGATCCTTAAAAGTGGTCTGGTTGACGAACCCACGCCAAGTTAATTCTTCGGAAAGTTTCATTTCACTCATATGGCTACCAGTATACCTCAATCTGGAGAAATGCTGCACAGTCTGATCATTTTCATGCTTTTAAAATGTGCATGTTTGCTATAATAATTGTCAGTAACTATAGCCGAATGGAGCAGGTATACGGATGTTGGATTCCAATAAAGGTCCTGGGCGTCGTCGTCCTGGCAAGAATGTCTTCACAACGAAAAGTGGCAATACAATTAAAGTCAACCGCAGCCTCAGCGAACGTGTTCGTGCCAGCCGCGAGGCAAAAGCTCGCAAACGAGCTGCGTATCTGAGCACACTACCGCGCAATAGGTTTAAGCGTATTTTGTATCGTTTGCACCCCAAGCGTGTGGCCAAATACTGGTTTAGCAAAGAGGGCGGCATCATGGCCCTCAAGATCATAGGTATCGGTATCGTCGTCTGCTTCCTTCTTATGGTAGGTATTTTTGCCTATTTCCGTAAGGACCTGCCGAACATTAAAGATATCTCCGGCGACGAACTGGGCGGCAGTATCACCTACTACGATCGCAGCGGCCAAACGGTACTGTGGCAGGATTACGACGCCGTAAAACGCGTGCCTGTACCCGGTGACAATATCTCTAAGTATATGAAAGAAGCTACCATTGCTATCGAAGATAAAAACTTCTATAAGCATGGCGCATTCGATGTACAAGGTATCGCCCGTGCCGGTATTAACGACGTCTTTAAACGAGGCGGCGGGACGCAGGGTGGTTCTACCATCACCCAGCAGCTGGTTAAGCTTAACCAGAACTGGACCAACGACCGGACGATAGCCCGTAAATTTAAAGAGCTGATTCTTGCCGTCGAACTGGAGCGCGAATATTCCAAAGAAGATATCCTGACGGGTTACCTTAATATCGCACCGTACGGCAACATCCAGTACGGTGTCGAAAGTGCCTCCCAGGATTACTTTGGGCACCCAGCCAAAGACCTGACCCTGCCAGAAGCCGCTATGTTAGCGGCAATACCGCAGCAGCCACCATACTACTCACCATATGGCCCAATCTATGATTCCACGGCGCTCCAAAACCGGCAGCACTATATCCTGGACCAAATGGCCAAGCAGGGTATGATCAGCCAGAATGAAGCCGACCAGGCTAAAAAAGTTGACGTTATCTCCACTGTTAAGGTGGCTCAGCCAAAATACAACGGCATAAAAGCGCCTTACTTTGTGCAAGCAGCTAAAGAAGAACTCGAGGAAACTTATGGCGACAAAACGGTTCAGCGTGGTGGCTGGAAGGTCACAACAACCGTCGATATGCGTCTGCAGACACTGGCCGAACAACAAGTTTCGAAAGGTATCGCTCAAATCAAGCGACAAGGTGGTGACACCGCAGCATTTGCAGCCACCGATGTAAAAACCGGACAAATGGTAGCGCTGGTTGGTGGGCCAGACTTTAATAACCCCGATTTCGGTCAGGTGAACTATGCCCGGCAATGGTTGCCTCCTGGTTCAAGCTTTAAGCCATATGATTACGTTACCCTTATTAACGAGAGCCAGGATGTGGGGGCAGGCTCCGTACTCTACGACAACCAGGGACCGCTCACAGGATATCCTTGTGTCAATAAGGCACGGCCTAAAGACGGTGGTAACTGTCTATGGGATTACGACTTTAAATATCCTGGGCCAGTCACCATTCGGTATGCACTCGGCGGTTCACGTAACGTACCTGCCGTCAAAGCGATGCTTACCGTCGGCACGAACAAAGTCATTGCAACCGCCAAAAAGATGGGCCTTAAGAGCGGATACGTATGTCCTACGCCAGGCAGTACTAAATACACCGAGAGTACCCCATGTTATGCCTCATCCGCCATCGGTGACGGTGCCTTCCTGCACCTTGATGAGCACGTAAACGGACTTGCGACCTTGTCACGCTTAGGTGTAGCTCTACCACAAACCTACATCCTTAAGATTACCGATGCCCGCGGTAAAACCATCCAGGAATGGAAGCAGCCGAAGGGCACCCAGGTCATCAAACCTGACTCAGCGTACATTATTGACGACATTCTTTCTGACCCTCGGGCAAGTTACTTGCGTCCCGACCGTAAATTCCATAACTATAAGGGCTGGAAGTTCGCCATTAAAACCGGTACGACCAACGATGCCAAGGATGGTCTGATGGTAAGCTTTTCAACACAATACGCTTCTGCTGTATGGGTCGGCTACCATAACCGCACCAAAGAAATGTCAGGCGCCATGGAGAACATGACGCAGCCGATTATCCAGGGATGGATGGATGGCGCACACGACCCGCTTAAACCGGTTAACTGGGTCAAGCCTGGGGATATTAAGACATTGCCCGCATATGTTATTCGCAGCAAGGTCTCACTTAACCAATCTGAGATCCTGCCAAGTCCAAGCACCGACCTTTTCCCTTCGTGGTACAAGCCACGCAGTGCCGCCGGTGGTGGTTCACAGACGATTGACAAGGTGTCGGGTAAGCTTGCTACATCGTGTACACCAGATGCAGCCAAAGAGACTCAGGGTGGCGGTAATGCCAACGCCTTCTCCGTAGACAACTTTGTGGGTAAGAATGGCAATAGCAGCACGAATGCCGATACCAGCGCTCAGGACGACGTACATAATTGTGACGACGTAAAACCACAGGTAAGCCTATCCGCACCACAAAACTGTGTGACATCCTGTAGCTTCACTGCGAATGTCGCCCAAGGGACTCACGCCTTATCGAGTGGTCAATTCCCAGGAACGGTAGAGCTATACATCAATGGGCAAAAGGTACAGTCACAGAACGTCGGTGGCCCTGGAGCAGTTACCTTTACATATAACCCTACAGCAGCCGGAAGCTTCACCGCTGAAGTACGAGTGACGGACAGTGTACTATACACTGGATCTGAGAGCGCCACAGTTATGGGGAGTCCCTAGCTACCCTGATAACGGCGGCGGAACCACTGGCGGCGGCAGTGGAAATGGTGGACGTCCACCACATAGAAAAGTCCCCTTTTAGAGGGGACTTTTCTTCTTATTATGGCTCCTTCTGCTACGACCTGTCGTATTGCGATACTATTGCGTATACGAATGCAATACGACACATAGAGCAGGTACTCATCATATACGCGTTCGTATGCGCATTACATTACTACACGAGCAGTTTTGGTTTGCGCTTAAATGGCCGGTGCAAGCGACTATGCAGCTTGGATTGTTGTGGGTGTGCCTTCGTAGAAGCGGACGAGGCATGGCCATGGCCCTGTGACTGCTTTTGGTTGTCTGTATCATTGTTAGCCGATTGCTGTGCCTTGTTCTCTTGGACTTGCCCAAAGACCATCTTACCGGCCACCGTTTGGTGCATACGCGTAACGGTAACAGGTACGAGCCGATTTACATAGCGATCAGCACCGTCAACGACGATCATCGTACCATCTTCCAGGTAACCCACTCCCTGGCCGCGGTTGCTGCCTTTTTGGATAATCTTAATGGTAAGCGTTTCGCCTGGCAAAGTTATAGGACGCAGACTTTGGGCAAGTTCATTGACATTCAGCACACTGACACCCTCGATCGAGGCTACTTTACTTAAGTTGTAGTCGGTCGTGTATAGTTGCGCACTGAGTTTTTTAGCCAACAGTACAAGTTTGTCGTCGGTGGCCCTTGCTTCTTCCATGGGCGAGCGGTCTATAGTAACCTTAACGGTGGCCGTATCTTGCAGCTGATGCGCTATATCAAGCCCAAAACGAGCCCGCTCACGCTTGTGGGAGTCGTTGCCGTCAGCCAGCAATTGGAGTTCATTCAATATAAACTGCGGAATGACAAGTTCGTCGGCCATAAAGCCGTTTGTAACGATAGGTACGATACGCCCATCGATAAGCGCGCAGCTATCAAGAATAATTTTACGTTGTTTGGAGAATAAATCTGCCATTTTGCCGCTTTTTTGCGTGACTAAAAACCACGCAATAAATACTAGCAATATAATTTCGATAACATTGGTCATGCGTTATGCATCCTTTTCTAAAAACTGATTGAGCGCAGAACGCACATCTCGTACGCCCTGCAAAAATGAATCTTTTTTGCCTTGCTTTTGCAATGGACTTATTGCGGCCTCAAAGCCTAATTTTTTGGCTTCAGCAATACGTTTTTCTATATATGGCACATGGCGGACTTCGCCGCTTAACCCTACCTCGCCAAAAACAACCGCATTAGACTTGAGTTGTAAGCCCTTGGCGGCCGAACCGATGGCCATACAAACGGCAAGGTCAGCCGCAGGTTCGGTGATCCGCATACCGCCCACAATATTAACATATATATCCTGGTCGCTCAGTGAAAGCTTGGTGCGCCGTTCCAGCATTGCCACTAACAAATTTACCCTGTTAAGGTCGATTCCGCTGGCTGCGCGCTTAGGATAGCCGTAACTTGTCTTGTTAACCAGGGCCTGGACCTCAACGAGTAAAGGACGCGTGCCCTCCAGAGTAGCCAGCACTACCGAACCATCACTGGCCTGGCGTTCTTCAAGTAAGGCCGCTGATGGGTTTGTAACCGGTTGTAACCCTTTTTCAGCCATCTCGAAGATACCAGCTTCGCTTGTAGGCCCAAACCGGTTCTTGGTGGCGCGCAAGACTTTAAAGCCGCCGTAGCGGTCGCCTTCAAGCTGCAATACGACGTCAACCACATGCTCAAGTACTTTTGGTCCGGCGATAGCACCTTCTTTGGTTACATGACCGACGAGGATAACGGCCGTATTGCTTTGTTTAGCGGCAGCAAGAATCAGCTGTGTGCTGTTCGTGATTTGAGCCACGCTACCTGCAGCCGAACTTATGGCGGCTACGCTTACCGTTTGTATGGAATCTACGATTACTAAGTCGTATGCCTTAGTATCTACCGAAGTAGTGATATCTTCGGCGCTGTTGCTGGTAGCTAGCTGTAGCTTTGACGATGGCGATACACCGAGTCGTTCTGCACGAAGCCCGACCTGATGCGCAGATTCCTCACCGCTCACATACAGTACATTGTGGTTTTTGGCTACGGCGTCTGCCAGCTGCAGCAGCAACGTACTTTTCCCAATACCCGGCTGACCGGCAATAAGTGTTACACTGCCGGCGACAACACCACCGCCCAGTACCGTATCGACGTCGTCCATTGCGGTGATGAGGCGCTTTTGGTCGTGCTGTGTTGCCATGCCAACGGCGGCGGCTTGCAGTACCCGGCCACCGCCAGTAGCGAGTCCGCCGGTACTGTTCTCGAGTACGAGCTCCTCCTGTAGGGTGTTCCACGCACCACACTGCTGGCACTTACCTGCCCAGCTTGTCGCAAAAGCGCCGCAATTACTACAGACGTACCGTACACTTTGTTTTTTTGCCATAGGCTCTATTGTATCATTGCTTCGTATTCGGAGTTGTCAGCCGGCTATCAAGCGCCTGCTGTAACTGTTGCTCTTCGACGGCAATATCATTCCTTTGGTTAGCTATTTGATTATATTGGGAGATTTGGCCCCGAGTTGTAGTAAGGAGCGCATTATATCTTTCAACCATGTCATTGTAGGCGATAATATCTGATTGGTAAGCTGCCTGATCGCCCTTGTTGGCATCTTGGTTAATGGCTTTTTCCTTGGTGTTCAAGAAGGTCATTTCGTCTTCCAGCGTAGATTTGTTTGTATCGATCTCTTTTTTGAGGCCAGCCAATTGTTTGTCGTAATTTTCCACGAGGGTCTGACGACGTGTAAACTCTGCCTGATACGCATCACGATAATCTACAATCTTGCCACGATTGTCAAAATACTTTTTATAATATTGCTCCAACTCGGGGGTCAGCTGTCGGACTTCGGTGCCAAAAATTGAATGCATCTCGTTGACAAGCACCACGTTAGGCTGAGACTTGTAACTCTCTATCTTGTCTTTGATGGCTTGGTCGGTCAGCGTGTGTTCGTAAAAATCTTCCAGGAGGGCGTCGATATGTTCACGTTCTTTAGCGCTAAGCCGATCATAAGCCTGGTGCAGCGTCTCATGGGCGGCTGTTACCTGGCGCACACCACTTAATCGAGCATCGATAACCGCGTATATATAAATACCTTGACGGTTGCCTCGATAGCAGCCAAGTACAGCCGTTTTCTCGCTACGGTCCGCACAATGCGTATTGAAACTGTCTTTGTTTTCGAGCTGAGGATGATTTACGTAAAAGAAGTTTCTTGCTACAGGTGTCATCGTGTCATCTGTAGCCAAAGAAGCGATGTCCTGCGGCGCCGTATAGTTACGCAAACGCCACCAATCCGCCAATCGTTCGCGCTGCCATAATACACCAGCGTTCACTATTATCAGAAGGGCCAGAAGGAAATATGGCCAGCTTTTACGCAACCATCTCATTGCAGTAGTATAGCATTAAAAGCTACTTAAGCATCAAATGTTTTGTACGTCCACTGTCCTCATTGCTGCTATTCGTTGCTAAAAGTGTAGGCTAATTCACCATTTTTAGTGGTAACTTGGACGATCTGACCCTTTTCGTACTTTTCGTCCAACAACTGGTTGGCAATATGGTCTTCGATGGTGTCCTGGATAAGACGACGGAGCGGCCGTACGCCGTTTTTCGCATCGTAGCCCTTATCAAGTAGGTACTGTTTTGCGGCTGATGACAGTTGAATACCAAGCCCCAGACGTTGCAAACGAACGCGCAGTTCATCGATCTGCAAGTCCACAATGCGCCCGATGTCCTTTTTAGTCAAAGCATGGAAGACAATAGTCTTATCTATACGGTTGAGTAGCTCAGGGCGCATCGCTTTTTTAAGCTCATCCATGACTTTTTCTTTATTGCGCTCGTGCAATGCCTCAAGATCATCTTCGTCTGCCCGGTTAGTAACATGAAAACCAAAGTCAGCTTCTTTTTGCAGTTTGTCGGCACCGATGTTACTGGTCATGATGACGATCGTATTCGTAAAGTCGATCTTACGGCCTTTAGCATCACTCAATACACCGTCTTCCAGCAACTGAAGCAACATGTTGAATGTATCAGGATGCGCCTTTTCAATTTCGTCCAGGAGGACCAGGCTGTATGGCTGACGACGGATCTTATCTGTTAACTGGCCGCCGTCATCGTAGCCGACGTAGCCAGCTGGCGCGCCGACAAGACGCGATACATTGTGGTGTTCGCCAAATTCGCTCATGTCGATCTTAATAAGTGCATCCTCTGAGCCGAAGAATTCTCGGGCAAGCACCCGGGCAAGCTCGGTTTTACCGACACCCGTTGGACCCAAGAAGATAAACGAACCGATCGGACGTTTTTCGCTACCGATACCGGAACGGTTACGACGTACGGCGCGGGCTACAGCTTCGACGGCTTCTGCCTGGCCAATGATATGCTTACCGATGGTCTTCTCAAGGTTTAGCAGATACTTAGCTTCGGCACGGATGACTTTAGTCACTGGCACCCCGGTCATGCGCGAGATAACCTGTGCGACGTCTTCGCTGGTAAGCTTGATGCGTTTGCTCTGTTTGTCACCACTTTGTGCCTTGCTGAGCTTTTCATTGATCTGGCTGGCGCGCTGTTTGTTTTGGGCGGCTCGCTCGTAATCCTCGGCATCAACTGCTTCGTCGATACGCGCATTGACCAGTTTTAGCTCCTTTTGCAGCTTACGAACCTCTGGGCTGGTTTTGCCCTTGTCGACACGCAAATGCGCGGCGGTTTCGTCTAGCAGGTCGATGGCTTTGTCCGGCATGAAGCGGTCATTGATGTAGCGCTTCGCAAGCTGAGTGATGTCGTCCAGCACTTCGTCGCTTACGGTAACGCCATGGAATTCTTCGTAATGTTTGCGCAGACCTTTTAGGATCGCCAGCGTCTCGGGAACGGTGGTTTCAGGAACCTGCACCGGCTGGAAACGGCGCTCCAGAGCGGCATCTTTTTCGATGTGCTTGGTGTATTCAGCGGTAGTCGTTGCGCCGATGAGCTGGATCTTACCCCGTGCCAATGCAGGCTTAAGGATGTTACCGGCGTCCATGGCGCCTTCGGCTGCACCCGCGCCAACGATCAGGTGAAGTTCGTCGATAAATACGATGGTCTTATTGTCGCTTTCGAGCTCTTCCATCACCTTCTTAAGGCGTTCCTCGAACTCACCGCGGTATTTGGTGCCGGCGAGCATGGCAGCAAGATCGAGCATAATAATACGCTTATCGAGCAGGCTGTCTGGCACGTCTTCAGAGATAATACGCTGCGCAAGCCCTTCCACGATGGCAGTTTTACCCACACCAGGTTCACCGATAAGTACCGGATTGTTCTTAGTGCGGCGGTTCAAGATGGTTATAACGCGGCGAATCTGCGGTTCACGGCCCACAACAGGGTCAAGCTTACCTGCGCTGGCTTGGGCGGTAATGTCGCTGCCGTAAAAGTCTAGCGCAGTTTTGCGGCTCTTTTTGCCGCGGCGGCGGGTTTCGGTGTTGCCGCCTTCATCGTCGTCATACTGTTGACGGTTTAAGAACTGTTCCAGCTCACTGACGATCGCATCAACGTCGATATTCATGTCGCGCAGCAAAATGGTGGCGCGGGCATTCTTTTGACTGAGAATGCTATATAGAATATGCTCAGTGCCGCAGAATTCCTGGTTGTAGTCCTGGGCGGTGTCGTAGGCCATACGAAGTGTCAGTTTGGCCGTTTCGCTTAGGCCCTTGGCACCAGCGTTCACTACCAACGTTTTAGGGGTTAAGTTGAGGGCGACACGGGCACGCTCAAGCGTGACACCAGCGCCTTCAAGTACTTTGGCGCCCATACTTGTTTCTTGGGCAAGCAGTCCAAGCATAAGATGCTCAGTACCCACATAGGCACTGCCAAAGCTGCGTGCAATCGCATCGGCGTGCTTCAAGCTCTGGAGTGCATTATTTGTTAGATGGTTCAAAAAATCTTGGAAGTCACTTGATCCTGGCATCATGGCTGTTGTTTCCTTTCTTATGATGAAGTGTTTGCTTGCGGTTTCTATCTGTCATCACATTTATCTAGATACTATGATACCTAAATTAGCACTCGCACGTCAAGAGTGCTAAAAACAATCTTTTCTAAGCTTTCCAGCCAATCTTATACTTCAAATAAACTACTTCTTCTTTTTGAATACAGCGGGAAGTATAAGCCCAAAAGTAACCACCATACTAGCAAGTACAATCACAGGCGCAACGATTAAGATAGAACGATTACTAGATCGACACACTCATTTAAGCATCATCGCCGACTTGAGATAGTGGCTTACTGATGGATTCTGGTCCTAAATTTCGCACCTTCACCCAAAAGTTTGTAAGATATCCAAAGTAAAGTAGTGTACAACAAAATACATGCAATAGGACCCGATACCAAAATAGATCGTGAAGAAGAGTGGTGCAGAACTGTGTGCACACTAAATCCTAGGTTAATCACACAGATTAAGGTAAGAGTAGCAACAATAACGAGCTTGGACGGTTTAAGCAGTTTTTGGAGGACACGATATTTAGAAGTATCTTTCTTGTACTTCTCTTCAAACACAGTGCGCTTGATTCTTATGTATATAAGATAGCCAGTAAACTGCAACCCTAAAATTACTAGCACAAGGCTGAAGATAAAGTTTATGTTTTCATTCTCCATAAATAAGCCTTCTTTAATATTTAATCTCTATCATATTTTTTCCGATATAAGCGGTATGCGAGATAGAGCGCAATAAAAGAGAGCATTATTTTCAGCAGGCGTAGAACAAAACGTACTGATTCATTACTTGTTTTAAGTATCTCTAGTAACAAACCGGCCGTACAAGACCCAACTATGAATGTCAAAATGACAATACAATCCTTAGAATAAATCTTCCTAAAAAGAGTATGGTTTTTTGTATTCTTCTCCTGGCTCTGAGCTATATGATTCGCTAATACTGCTGGGTTGGTAATAATCCATACAAGGTAGCAAATAGCCATAACGAGTACTAGAACAAGGGCCGCATTACCTATAACCGCCGGGCTCATACTTAACCCTTGCCCTTAAGTATCCCCGCTATAATCAGGCCTGCCCCTACGAGAAGAGCTACAGCAGCAATAACTAACGTTCTCTTTAGTCTATGCTCCGGCACTAAGCGATACCTGTAAGTAAAGTATCCTATTACACTTCCGATTACAAAACCTATGCCAACGAGAATCATTTTTTCTTCAGTACTCATAATTTTCCTATCTTAATTAGAGACTAAACCCACGAACATACCAGTCGCTCCACCAATAACATATCCGACATCGCCAAATACTGGCGTTGCGACAGCGCAACCAAGAGCCATAAAGAAAACGGTTTCTGATGTGGCTATTGCTCCTACGGTACAGCCTACCCCGTACCCAATATACTGACCTTTGTCCGCATAGTCACCTCCTTTAGTTAACATTCTATCAATGGTAGGATAAATGTCATTTTTCCAGCTAAGCCCGCCTGGTTTCATGGGCGTACTGTAATACGTTGGCGTAGGATATAGCGCCTTGGGATTTAAGGTGTTAAAGTCGATCTTTTTACCATTCATAGCGACAGGTAGTTTTGGCGGCGGTGTACTGTACACCGGTGTTGGACGTGGTGCTGGAATGGTTCTTGGGACTATGATCTGCACAGGGCGGGAATATACTTTCTGTACTCTTGGACCTGGGAGTGTCGACTGGAAGTACGTGCCATCAGTTGGGCTTGACTGCAAGGGCCGCGCAGGGGTAGCTGGCTGGAAGTAATTCACATCAGCAGTACACTGCAAGATACATTTTCCGCTGTAATCATTTGAGTTTATTGGGTCAAGTGCATATACGTAGCTGTTGGCAGTACCGCCTTCGACTGGGTCTACACTCGTGAACCGCCCAAGACTGGCCAAGTAAACGCGGGCGCCCATTTGTATGATCGGTGTGGTAAACAGTTGTTCTGCTTTGCGCTTTGGATCAGCAGCCCAGCCCATAGTGCCGGTGGTTGCGTTAACAGGATTGCTGTTGGTGCCAAAGGTAGTGGAAGCGCTGGCCTGGCCAAATGGCTCATACATAAAGACCGAACTGGTTGGATTACCCTGTGCGCTTACCGTTAACGCCGTGTCGCCGTGGAAGTTTTTAACGCTGTATACCACACGCTGATTTGTGTTTGGGTTTGTAGGTGATAACGTCAGTGTTACATTGCCTGGCAAACCAATGTACGTATCGGTCGTAGTACATGAATTGTCATTGGTCAGTGAGCAACTCTGTAGCATAGAGCCTCCGGAAATATATCGGTACGAGGCTGTCAGCACGTTGTTTTGATATTCTTTTTTGCGTAGTACCGTACCGTCCGACGCCTTGACGTAGGTGACCTTCTTTTGGCCTTGGGTGATAGCCGTATTGTTATCGGAGGCATCATATGTAAAGGTAATTGGTGCTCCGGCACCGGCAATGGTTGCAATATTGCCATGGTCGTCATATGTTGGCGTACCGAATTGCGTGTCGGAGCTGTTGATCATGCGGTCGGCTTGGTCATAGCAGTAAGAGGTGTTGGTTATAACCTGGTTCGTAGTCGTGTTGGTCGACGTAAATTGCGTGCGGTTGCCGTTCTTTTGCGCACTGAGGTTTGCAGCAGCCTGATTACACGTAGTGCCGCTTGGTGCGCCGAATCCATAGGCGTACTTCATCTTATCGACGATAGCTTGCGTCAGCCGCCCTGCTTTATCGTAAGTGTAGCTGCTGGATGCGCTCGTACCATTTAAGTTATCCTGTCCGGCTATTACTAACCCGCGGGTGGATAGCGTCGTATTGTTTTGATACGTCGTATTGTTTGCAAACCTGAAGGTTGCGCCGGTGTTACGCAGCAAAGTGTCGCGTATATATTGCTCTAGTTTAAGTTTGTTGCCAGCGGCGTCTTTAGATTCTGGATAGGTAATGTTGTCTACGCGTCCGTACGCGTCATAACTCATCTTGGCGTAGATTGTGCCATTGAGCTTGTACTCCGTAGTGCGGAAGTAATCGTCGTAGGTGTATGTTTCAGTGCCAACCGGTGACGTTTTGGATGTGACCAAGCCCATCGGATCATACGAGGTCGCATAAGCGTTACCAAAAACATCGGTGGCATTGATAGTGCGTCCAAACAGATCTACTTCTGTTGTGGTTGAACCGGCAACGCTGTCGGTCGTTTGTGTTTTAAGTGGTGAGCCTTGGTAATTATACGTGGTAGTGAGAGTGCGTCCGGTGCGGCCATTGACCGTCGGTTGTACGGCTTGCGTCACCCGGCCGCGCGTATCATACGTCACACAGGTCCATGCATCGGTATTGTAGCGGGTTGCGACAGGGCGGCCGGCGTCGTCGTAAACTGTTTCGGACTTGCGGGACACCTGCGTGCCCGATCCGTCTGGATCAGCCTCGGTCTTTATTTTTACAAAGCCAGCCTGTTTGAATGCCTCTACTGCTGTTGTACATGGGTTATCCTTGGTTTCGGTTGCCCCATAATAGGTGTAACTGAAGGTTGGATTAGCGGCAGTGTTACCGGGCAACACTTTCTTAGTTGGCCGTAGAAAGCTGCCGGTCGCGCCTTGTGTTTCGTACGTATTGCTTGAGGCTAGGTTAAGACCGGTAGGATCTGTCGTTCCACCCTGAATTAAGCTTAGCTCAGGAGTGCCGCCATAGTTGGTCGTAGACGCTACGTCGCCCACCGTACTGTCATACGTTTTGCTTGATGTTGCCAGACTGTAGTCAGGCTTAAGATAACTACTCCAGTTAGTCGTGGCCGCAAAACCACCTTGCTGCTGAATACGCACGTTTAAGGTACCTGTCGAGCCTGTTTTGCGGTATACGTCCATACGAAAGCGTTTTGGTGCGGCATCGCTGATCGTGAAGTTGGTGCCGGTAATGGTACGCATGGCACCATCTATCCAGCTGTCGAGAACGACTTTGTCGTCTACCCAGATGCGGATACCGTCGGAGTTATCGGCGCTCAGGGTATACGTTCCGTTCGGTAACCGCAGTTTGCCTGTTGCACTGAGTCCGATCCCTTGGATATTCGGAACAGACGTCGAGCTACTGGCAGTAATTGGCGGCGACGTAAAGTTGTAGCTAAGTGTACCCGGTGTAGCGGTATTTACACCGGTGGTATGCAGTTTTGGTGCTCCGAATAAGGTGCCACTCGTATTGCCGGTTTGTTTAGTGTAATCATGCCAGGCGACCGATGGACCGACGATGCTTTCGTCGTAAGCGTTCTCGCTATGCGGTACTTGGCTGGTATATGCAGCCAGCGGCTTACGGTCGGCGCCAAACCATTCTGCCGGAGCCGGGCCGTAGCTGTGGATGCGACGGTCTTCGTCGTCGTAAATGTTGGTGGTTTTAAGGCCCAGCTTATCTGTTGTGCTCAGCGTCAGGTCTTTCTGAGGATCCCATTCAGTTGTAACACTCTGGTTGGTGATGTCGGTGTCTTTGGTGATACGCAGCAAATTGTCGTATTGCACTTTGCGCATAAAGCCGTTTGGCGGGTAGGCAGTGTAAGTATTCAGAACGGTTTCACCAAAGTAGGTCTTGTCTACGGCACCTGGACGGTATCGTATGTAATAGGCTTGGTCACTGTCACCGTTGTTGGGTAGGCTCGTAGGTGGCCAGACCACATCGAGTCGGCCTAAATTGTCATAGTAGAATTCTGTTCTTTCTGTGTGATCATCCAATCGGACACCAGCCGCCACTGCGTCATTCGCCATCGCATCACGCACAGACGTCATGCGACGTCCGATGATATTCCAGTTGACGTCGTACATATCCTGATAGCCATAGTCGGTAACTTCGTTACCGGGCTTGGCGATGCGGGCTAATTGCCCTTGGGAGTAATAGAAGTACGTCGCGCGTCCGTCGTTTGTCTTAAAAGCACAAAGCATACCAGCCGGCGCGTTGGCATCAAAGCCGGTTGGGGCCGTTCCACACCCTGTTTGGCCGCTATAATACAATGTACCCGTACGTGACGTATCGATACCGTCTTTGATGCGATACAGTCGTGTCGGTCCGCCACTCACGCTTTGATATTCATATTGCAGTGCGGATGGCTTACGGTCATCGATAGCGCCTGTTAGTGATTGCAACGTGCCATCGTTGTTGAATACATACGTCGCGCCGTCCACATCTTGAAGTGTAATCGTACCATCCGCATTGCGTACAACGCTGGCGTCTTCATCAACCGGTGGCTTAAAGCCACTGCCACTCCACACATATTCGTGTGTCTTACCACTAGAGTCAGAAAAGATAATGTTGTTCTGGCCGACAACCGCATGCTCGTAGTGCACGCTATCTACGCCAGCATCCATACCAAGGCTCCAGCCCTCCGGTAATACTTCTGCTTTACTGGACAGCCAATCTGTTGGGACTATTTGTGTTGGCACCGCCCCTTGCACTTTAAACTGGAAGCTGGCAGGGCCGCCTGCATCAAAATACTCAATTGTTATTGGCACAGGCTGGTTGGCGGTCATGGTATATCCTGATCCGTAACCTTCGGTGGGGCCATGCGGCGTCCAGTCGTTGTATACGACCGTGTTTGTTGTCCCCATGGTAATTTTTGACCCGTCGTCACTCACCGTACCAAAGTTATAGACACCGTCTTCTGGTACGGTAACGTACCCCGACCAGCGTACTAAGAAATCGCTAGGCCCACCGGTAACAGGTGCGTCATTGCCCCAGTCAAAGTTAAGCATGGGATCATTCCGCTTCATGACTAATGGGTTGTTCGCCGAGAATGTGTTGGTACCGTCTTGTCTGGCGTAGTAGCTGCCGGTCAGGCCTTTTTTATTGCCTTCGGAACGCACTTCTGCGTATAGCCAATCTTGCGGCATAATTTGTTCGTCTACAGCGCCTTTAACATATAGCTTGGCTGTGGCGTTGCCGGTTAGCTCACGATACTTCACCTTTATTGGCACTATTTGACCTTCTTCCAAAGACTGTACATCACCATAACAAGGAGCGCCCGACATACAATAACTATTATCGTAGACGGGTGATGATGACATATACCATAGCTCAACTTTCATGCTGTCGTCATGCATGCCACCAAAGTAGTAATCGCCTGTTTTTGGCGCTACAAAGTAACCGGAGTATTCAGCATAGAATGAGTCATTTGTTATGGTGCCCTGTGCTGGCGAGCCGCTACCCCATTCAAAGTTTACGTTTTGCTCGGTCCGAGTAATGTCTGGTATCCAGTGGCTGGCGTCATCGTCGGT
>JGI24737J22298_10000025_pt1 | contig 44387 bp, 47 predicted proteins | sample KBSCornC3_FD_22298 | JGI IMG/M metagenome (IMG submission 22298) | reverse complement strand
AACAACGTAAGCTTTAACTGTCTGACGGCCAATGGTCAGTATGGTTTTAGCGCATATGAAGATGCAGGCGTTAACAATGTCGTATTGCACGGTAATGAGATTTCTTATAACAATACCGACAACTGGGAGGCAAAAATTGATGGTTGTGGCTGTACCGGTGGTGGTAAATTCTGGTCAACGACTGCCGCTGAAGTCACCGATAACTACATTCACCACAACAAGAGTGTCGGTATCTGGGCGGACAATAATAACGCCGGTTTCTTAATCGACCATAACTACATCTCTGATAATGACGACGTCGGTATCTTATACGAGACAAGTTATAACGCGCTCATCAGTAATAACGCGATTATCCATAACGCTGTCGTTAATGGTCCAGGGAATCCAGGTTTCCCGACGGCTGCCATATACCTGTCCGAATCGGGTGCTGATAGCCGGGTGGCTACCAAGTATAACGATACCCTTAACGTTACGGGCAACCTTATCCAAGATAACTGGTCCGGTGTAGCACTTTGGGAAAACGCCGACCGTTACTGCGGTTCGCCGGCTAATACCTCGAGCGGTGAATGTACGCTTGTTAACCCATCTGTCGTTAAGGAGAGCACTTGTAATTCGACCAACATTGCCAAGGCACCATATTACGACGACTGCCGCTGGAAGACTAAGAACGTCAAAGTGACGAAGAATACCTTTAAGCAGACGCCATCAAACGTAAGTACGCAGTGTACCTTTGCCAATAGCTGTGGCCTGAACGCTATATTCTCGAACTACGGTTCATATCCATCCTGGTCTCCGTACAAAGGGACGGTTGTGCAAGACGCCATTACGTACAAACAAAACAATACCTTCTCGAATAACACCTATATTGGCTCCTGGGCATTCCTGCCTTACCAGCAGGGCGACACACAGACGATGTCACAATGGCAAGCCGGTCCTTATAATCAGGATGCAGGGAGCTTAAAGCAATGATGATACGCAATATAAAGGGTAGCGAAATGGGTAATACAATGAAGCAAAAACATCGCACCGTACGCAAACTGAAGCAAATAGGTGCCATCGGCTTTTCGGCACTACTGGTTGCCGGTACTTCACTCTTTTTTGCCACGAACTCCGCTAAAGCGGCAGCATGTGCGCCACCCGCAACAGATTATGGTACCGCTTCTTCGACAGTTAACGTGGGCAGCGCCGCATCGTACAGTATCTGGAGTCAAATGTTCGTTCCGGACACAACCAATAATTCGTATTTACTTGAGGTCGATGGGACAAGCTGTTTCGTAGTCGGCGATAGCGGTATTACTCCGAATACCTGGACATGGGTGAACTACCAAAACGGTAATACTGCCTCCAAAATAACGCTAAACCTTACTGCCGGTAACCACGCGGTTAAGATGATCGGCCGTGAGCCGAGCGTACAGTTGGGCCGCATACTCTTCTTGTCGGACGCGGGCTGCGTCCCGGCGGGTAATGGTTCGAACTGTACTATCGCGGAAGACACCACCCCTCCTGCCGTCAGCGTGAGTGCGCCGGCAGCGGGCGCCTCGGTCTCGGGTACGGCTAACATTACGGCTAATGCCACTGACAATACAGGAGTATTAAAAGTAGAGTTCTATATTAATGGCGCTCTGGTATCTACCAGCACCAACAGTCCCTACACGTATTCTTGGAACACAAAGACAAGCGCAAACGGCCCCGTCAACCTTGCTGTTAAGGCATATGACGCTGCAGGCAATGCAACAACGTCAGACACCGTTCAAGTTACCGTCAATAATGTGACACCTGGAGACACTCAGGCACCAAGCGTACCTACAGATGTCAGTGCCGTTGCCGAAGCCTACAATAAGGTGAGCGTAAAATGGAGTGCCTCAACTGACAATGTCGGGGTGACGGGTTACGTGCTTTCGCGCAATAACATTCCGCTGGCAAATGTGACAGATACGCAATATACCGACACCAGCGTATTGCCAGGCACACGATATACCTATCAGGTGAGTGCCTACGATGCCGCAAAGAACAACTCAGCAGCTTCGTCGGTGGCTACCGTTACGACTCCTACGGCCAGCACCGAAGACACCCAAGCACCTTCTGCCCCAAGACAGCTTCGGGCACAGGCCAATAGTGAAACACAGATCAATCTTAATTGGCGGGCCGCTACCGATAATATCGGTGTCGCAGCATACGATGTGTACCGTTCACAAGGCAACAACAGCGCAACCAAGATTGCCACGGTCACCTCAACCAGTTATGGTGATACCGGCCTTGCGGCAAGCACCAAGTACAGCTACTTTGTGAAGGCACGAGACGCCGCCGGTAATGTGAGCGTCCAGTCTAACACCGACAGTGAAACGACACGCGGCAAACCATCCAAGCAGCAGTTCAGCACGCTCAAGGGCACGGTAAAATACAGTGGATCCAAGAAAAGCCGTCCGACGGTAACGATCCGATTCAACGGCCACCGACACGTATTTGCCGTCAATTCTAGGGGTAAGTATGCGATTCCGAGACTTCCTGTAGGCCAGTACGACGTTACATACAGTGCTCGTGGTGCAAAAGCCCAAACAATAACAATTCAGGTTGTTGCTGGTAAGGCAACGATCCAGAATGTAACACTGCATTAATTTCGGAGAAACCTCATATGGATCAAATAGTTGTACAACCACCCCTACCTACTAACACTAATGCGCCCCGGCCGCGGCGTAAATGGCTTGCATCAGGCCTTGTCGGGCTTGTCATACTGGTGGTGCTTGGCGCGGTCTTCATGCTGGTCAGGAATAAAGACCGGACGGTAGATGCTGCCAGCGGTCCAAGCGTTCAGGTCACGAGCAGCGCGTTTTCGCCAAGTACGATCACTATCAAGAAAAACCAAAGTGTCACCTGGACGAATGCTGATGGCGCTTCCCACGAAGTTGCTTCTGACCCATATCCTTCACATGCCATTCTGCCTGCATTGTCGAGCAGCTCATTAAACCAGGGCGACTCATACTCGTTCACCTTTGAAAAAACCGGTACCTACACCTATCACGATCCGCTCAACCCGACCACTCTCAAAGGCACCGTTATCGTAGAGTAGGTAGAGGTTAGTGAAACAGTCTCGTCTTCTTCTCGTATTGTTGCAACCGTCAATTCTAAGCTTTGTATGTGCGAGTCTGTTCGCGGCGGTTGTCTTGCTGGCATCAAGCTGGACCTTTATTAAAACGCAGCCCTTTCTTGCGCCGTACTTTTCGGAGCATTATGGTTTTCATACATTGACGGCGGATATGAGCGCCGCCATCGGCAGGGCACTCGATAACCTATTGCCATATAACGTTATCGTCGTTGGTTTCGCGCTATTCGTCGGTCTTATCGTATTTGTCACACTCGAAGGTGTGCGACATATGCACCAGGAAATGGACGATACGTTCGACCAGGTAAAGTTTGCTAACGCACAAAGCAAACAGGCTATGGAAAAAAGTATCGAGACGCGTATCGGCTTAAAGGCTGTCGTCGGTATAGCCTGGCTAGGATACTCGTTGTTTTACTTTAATACACTCATTCCATTATGTACTACCATCGTGGCCAAAAGTACGACGCATGCGCCTCTAGCCGGTCCTGCATCTAATCTACTGGCATTTGTCCTGCTGCTGGTGGCCACCCATCTCCATGTTATTTTTGCCCGGCTGCTAGTGTTGCGGCCGCGACTATTCGGCGCTACCTATTAAGTGTAGGGGCAGATTATGAGGTAAGGTAGTCGAATAGGTCCTGACAGGTATCTGGATGCTGTGGCAGCCAGGTGGGCAGCTCATGGCCGACACCGTCGAACACTTCCAGTCTGGTTTGACTGGAAGATGTACCGAGGTTGTCCATAAGCGCCTCGATAACACCCCATGGAATTACCTTGTCTTCGGAGCCGATTGTTACCAGCGCTTTGCCCGTAAAGCGAGCCGCATCCTGTAGTGCATGTGAGGTTTTCCAACTCTCAGGACGACGCAAAATTTCAGTAAACTCGGTCGTAAACTTCGTATCCTCTGCCTCTTTGGCGTATACCGCTGGTTGTAATAGCCAGAGGCTCTTAACGCGTTCGCTCAATAATGATGCGACGCGCAGGGCGGTGTGGCCGGACATGCTCGATCCACACAAAATAAGTGGTGCGTTTGCAGCTGTCCAGTGGTCGATCGCAGCCAAGGCGTGTTTGGTCCGTAACGCTAGACTGTTGTCACTCATCTCGCCACCGGTCTTGCCGTGACCGATAAAGTCGAGCGCGACGACAGAAACGCCTCGCTCTGCAAAAAAGCTGGTCAAGCCTGCGAATCGTTCGCTATTTGATTGCCCCGCGCCGTGCAGAAACACAGCCGTTAAGCCGCTTTGGTGTGCCGTGTCCGCCGCCGTATAAGACGAAAAGATGCGGGCATCATCGAGTGTAAGTGTCGTTGTTTGTTGTTTCATACTGTAACTATATCAGGACACCTCAGTCTGCGCGCAAGCGTATAAAAACTTTTGAAACTTATGATTTTGCATCTTGATCAGTTACCACAAGCGTTCTGTAAATACCGGCGAGTGTTGTATAATCAGAGTTTAGATCACTGTAACGATAATCTGGGGTAACAACAGCTAATGAGTAAGGTTGCACATTATTTACAAGAACACCTAATGGGCGAGGTGATGACTTCCCCAGATGCCCGCCGATTCTTCGCTACTGACGCTAGTGTCCTCGCGCTGACCCCTTCTATTATTGTGTACCCTCGTAACGAAAACGATGTACGAAAGACTACAAGATTTACCTGGCAGCTTGCTGAACGCGGCAGGGTCATTCCCATTACGGCCCGAGGTGCCGGCACTGATCTTAGCGGTGCTGCACTTGGTAGCGGCATTATTCTGGCGTTTCCCGCCCACATGCATCGCATTCTTGAGCTTGATACCAAAGCCGGTACGGTGACCGTCGAGCCGGGTATAAATTACGGCAAGTTACAGCAGACGCTGCAAACCCACGAGCGTTTTCTACCGCCTTATCCGGCGTCTATGGAATACTCCACGATTGGTGGTGCCGTGGCTAACAACAGTAGTGGCGAGAAGTCGATCAAATACGGGGATACCCGTGATTATGTCCGTTCACTTCGCGTGGTGCTTGCCAACGGAGAGGTTATCCAGACACATCGTTTGAGCAAACGTGAGTTTAGCAAAAAGTTAGGTCTGGCTACATTCGAGGGTGAGATCTATCGTGCCATCGATGCACTACTCGACGAAAATAAAGAACTTATCGAAAAGGGTGAACTGGCTACTACTAAAAATGCCGCCGGTTACTATCTGACGGATGTTCGCCGTCGGGACGGATCGTTTGACCTTACGCCGCTTATCGTTGGCTCACAGGGTACGCTAGGCGTTGTTACGGAAGTTACTTTCGAAACAGAGAATGTTTCACCAAGTCCTGCGTTAATGGTCGCATCATTTGACGATCTTGATGCGGCACAGTCGGCCGTGTTGGAACTCCGCGGCCTGCCTGATATTCCGAGTGCCATGGAAATGGTAGACGACCGGCTGTTACAGGTTGTTGAAAAGATCAATCCTAACCAGCTTAAAGATGTTGTCACAAAACCGTATCCGCGCGTAATGATGCTGATTGAGTTCGATGTCGTCGGCGACCGCCAGCTTAAAAAGAACATCAAAAAGGCTGAAAAAATCCTTGATAAACTTGGCGCTACTTATCATGTCGAAATGGATCCGGCCGAGCAGGAAAAATACTGGAAGATCCGTCACGCCTCTGCATCAGTTGTCGCACATAGCGAAGGCGGCATAAAGGCGCTGCCAATCATCGAAGACGGTATCGTGCCGCCTGAACGTTTCCGTGAGTATCTCGAGGGCCTGTATGCCATCTTTGACCGTAACCATCTGCAGGCTGCGGTCTGGGGTCATGCAGGTGATGCGCACTTGCACGTTCAGCCATTCCTCGACCTGAGCCAGGTTGGCGACCGTCAAAAAGTATTCCGGCTCATGGACGAATACGCCAACTTGGTCTTTAGCCTTGGCGGCAGTATTAGTGGCGAGCATGGCGAAGGCCGTTTGCGTGCACCGTATATACAAAAACAATATGGCCCTGAGCTCTACGCTGTCTTTCAGAAAGTTAAACAGGTATTCGATCCATATGGCACGCTGAACCCCGGCGTAAAATTGAATCCTAACCCCGAAGCGGTTAAGTCATTGCTTCGTTCAGGTTACACCCTTGACCATCTATACAACCACATGCCAACGTCGTAAACCTCTTGAAAAAACAGGTGTAATAGCGTAAGATAACAGGGTTATTCCACATGCGGACGTGGCGGAATTGGTAGACGCGCTACCTTGAGGTGGTAGTGAGGCAACTCGTGGAGGTTCAAGTCCTCTCGTCCGCACCAAAATTAAAACACCAGATGAAAGTCTGGTGTTTTAATTTTGGTTTGTGTCTCAGTCAGCATTGACAGTTAGTTTCACGCAGAGTTCTAGTTTGCTTATATACATTTATATGACATAGTAAAGCTATGAGATATGTAATCGAGGCTGGTGGACCTTTCCCGGGCCCGGATGAGCGTGGAGAGGTTGGCGTGTACCTTACTGATCATGATCGCGGTCCAAAGGAACCGGATATTTTAACTGTGCTGCAGTTGGCAACGTTTGGAGCTGTAGCAAGCCAAGTAGTGCATCGGAAAGATGGAGACAAGGTGCACGATATGGTTGAAGCTGCGCCGCATTCATTTCCCTTTCCAGTGCCCAAACAGATGACCCCACTGGTTCGGTATATATTGGGTAAACGTTTTTATGGATTTATATCGTCGTCGAGCGGCGCGCTTCATGGTCGGCTGGTGGACGAAGGAATCAGATTAAAAAGAGGAAATGAATTAGCCGACTGGCAGCAGCAATATATATGGACTTATGATTATTTGGGCATTAGGCCCCGGCAATTACCGACGCAGGTTACGAACCGCGGCTTTGCACTGCAGCTTCCAGATTTGGAATACCCAACTGTAGATCATTCTTACGACAAGCTAGAAGGCCACTCTCTTTATAGCGCTTCTGTCAGGGAATTGCAGGCTGCACAAGTACTTGCGCTCCCATCGCGCATGAGGTATATAGGTCGATACGTCCCGCTTGGCGTCAGCGATGGCCACATGCCTACAGTCACCGGGCCGCCGGTATTTACGGCAGGTATACGTGAACGGGACCAGTATGTACCGCAAGTTATAGTGCACGGTGCTCATTCGGAAAATTGGGAATACCTTGCATAAATCCAGGTAGGCATGGTAATTAAAAGCGAGCCGTGGTACTATCTGATGCATGAGTGAACCCTTGACTGCTGTTGGTGAAGTCAAATTTGATGAGGAACAACAGCTTACTGTATTTCGTGGCTATGATAGCCAAATAATTAACCACATGGTTAGGCAATCCAATGAACCAGATGCACCGCTTCGTTTGGCAGGTGTCCAAGATTTTAACCCATATGTTGATGAAACTTCGTATGGCCTTAGTGTGTACCCTCTCGCCGAAGTAGATCCGGAAGGCCAGATACGAAGGGTGCATGGTGTCGTTGACTTCTTGGTAAAAGATTGGCCGATGGGCAAATATGAAGAAGAATCTGTACCCGGCGAATTTCGCCGGCAAAAACAAAGCATGCTCCTTCAGGACCGTATGCGTGTGCACATGTATGAAGGTGCGCGCTTGCTCCCGATCTGTCGTGGGTTAGCAATAGCGGCAATTCGTGACTATAGTAACTACCGTATGTTAAGCCCAACATATGCGGGCATATATGCCGAAGTAAGCTACCAGGACGCCTATGTACAAGAGACGCTATTGCATCTGGTTGATACGGGGATTGGCTTTACGGCTATAGGCAACTCTCGCGATGGGCAGACGCAAGCTTTTAGCGCGACCTTAGACGAATTAGATCAGATGCTGGATCTTCGCGGGCAAAATAACCCTGCGTAAAACACTTGTGGATTACAGATATTTATCGTACAATACGCTGGTATTTCCCGTCAGGGACACCAGGGCGATTAGCTCAGCTGGCTAGAGCGCTTCGTTTACACCGAAGATGTCGGGGGTTCGAATCCCTCATCGCCCACCAGATGTATATGATTGTTGTTTTCGACAGCACGAATAATAGAGGTCAGCATGTACCGATGCTGACCTCTATTTGTTGGTCGGTACAGATAGGGCTGTAAAACACAGAGCAGAGTGTTATCTGTTACAGGGTTCGAACCCTGCTTCCTTGTTGCATCGGTACATGGTTTCTGGCGAAATATGTACAGGGTGAAGTGTACCGATGGTCGTAGCAAATTACACAGCATACTTGCCATAAGCACAAGCGTATAATGTAAATAGCCTCTCACAGGCGAGTTTTGGGAGGGGCTACTCGTGAGTGCGGTGCGTAAACGGCATCACCTATACTGTGACTCGGCACCCTAAGGCTTTGCCAAGGGATGGGCCGCATGAACCATACTCACATCCCAGGAAGGAATTGACCAATACAAACATGGCATTTCCCAACAACAAAGGCAAGGCTTGGACGCCCGCCCAAAACCAACAGCTTCAGCAGTTGGCGAAGGGCAACACACCTACACGTGTGGCAGCGCTCAAGCTAGGTCGCACCCCAGGCGCTGTGCAAAATCAGGCGCACCATCTGGGCGTGAGCCTTAAGCCGACAAACCAGTCCCCTTACGGGACTAAGCAAAAGTAGCTGGCCACGTCAGCACTTTAATAAGACTGCCCAGCCGAGCGAGGGCAGTTTTTAATGTCGACATACGTGAACATGATTTGCAAAACAGCGGGGGGTATTCTAAAGCTATGCCGAGACTCACTAAAGCTGACTCTGTACACGTATCTAGAACCTGACGAGCAGTGGACACTACACGAGCTCATCCGTTGAGTTGCTAGATCATCGATAGCTAGTGTCACGAGAGCAGTTGAGCCTGCTGCAATGAGCTGGTCGAGCGCATCGACACTTCCAATGTAGAGAGACATCGCGGAAGTCTGTATGTTCTTCTGGTTCGGTGATGATTTGGCCGCTGGTGCAGCCGGATGTGGATGTGCGAAAGATTGCTCGGGGGCTGGTTTGGCGGGTATGAGAACGCAGGAAGTAGGTATATAATCATTTTTAATGAGGCAAATTCTGAACACCTGGAGGTTTGTTAGAGTAGTTAATGACCTGGCGCAAACTCGTGACGAGCATCGACCAGCGGAGCACTCGTTATCGAACTATCAGATTTGGCATCCCACTGGTTTGGCTGCCAAGATGGAGTATGTAAGAAAGTATCGTCGCACGAAACATTTTCAGACGAATGGCATCTGCGCTGATGCAATTAAGGCAGGCTACCTGGAAGGCCACACTGAGGTCGTAGATGAGTTAAAAATAGATATACTTTGCCTAACCTCGGAAGGGCGAGGATTAATAGATAGATTCTTATTTGTTCCGTGGGGATTACTGCGCGCCTTGACGCATATTTATGGTTCCACCCTATCTCTACTTATTGCGCTCGGACTAGGTGTTTTTGTAAGCTGGACGCTCTCGTTGTTAAAAGCTCTTACTATGATAATCCTTCGACATATTTAGAGTTGCTACGGCGCCCGCGACAACCAGTCGACCGCGTGTCGTGCTGGAAAGGGCCTCGACTGCGCCCACCAGATGTATATGATAAGATCCGATTGTATCGGGTCTTTTTATTTTGGCATAATTGTCGAAATATTGTAAATATGGTAAAATATTTACAATATATGACAAGTTTTAGATCACCAGAAGATTACGCTCCCAGCCCTCAAACCCTCGATAGCCTCGAGGAGGCGATACTGCATGCCAGCGCGCTTCCTTTCGGTAGCACCGAACGTCGCAGAAGTGTGGCAGTATACTCGGATCCTGAGACGGATGTACGAGTGGACACTACCTTAAATGAGAAAGTGACAGTTGGCAATAATGACTCGAGAGAAATATACGGCAACCTTCGCTTTTCGGTTGGCTTGCCATCCCTGGAGGTAGGGGTGTTCGACCGTGACGACCCACATTACGGGTTGCAGACGCTCGACATCCAAAGCCGGGTATCAGGCCTCTTAGATAAAGGTACCGATTTTGAACATGCAGCCTGGTTCCACAGGGCGGCGACACTTCTCGATGCCCCGTCCGATATGGTAATGCAGGGCATTCGCCGGCTTGTCGAAGAAACACCCTTTGACGTGCTCGATTACACGAAGCGACGTCTTCATGTCCTGAGCCCTGATTTTATACTCGGCTACAGCCGCTGCAACGGCAACAATTATTTTAATCAGCAAATACGTCCTGCCGCAGGCAGTGATTTTGCACAAGAGACGGTATCTTTTACCGACAGGCGTGCCGACACAGAATATCGGTTTAAGAGATTTTATGACGGCGGCATGGTGCTATACGAAGGCCAGCGTGGTATTGACGATACCAAATTCGAATATTATCACAAGACGGGGCAGCTTGCTGTTACCGAAAGGTCCGCAGCAAACTTTACGCAAGCATTGCGCGGCGCCACGTTCTTATTAAGGTCTGCTTAAGCTCGGCCCCAGTATGAGTGAATTTGACGATTCGTTACATGAGATTATGCCAGCGCAGCGGTGACGTTGCGTAATGCCGATAGCTAGTACTCGTGCTGGTTCATAGTAAACCTTACGTGAGCCAAAGGATCCTGGCTGTACAATACGATGAGCCCTTTGGGCTGCAAGCGTAACAGTAGCTGCTGCAGTGCGGCATCATCGAGCGGAATGGCTATATATGCCGTAAAACATGATTCAATCTGGTTGATTTGCGTGGGCGCAATAAACCGTACATCAGCAAAATCGTCTTCTATTTTACTGGAGAAAATGTAGCAGTGGAGCCGCTCAAGCTCTTGTAGTAAACCTTCTTTTTTAGCTGGTTCCAGCGTGCTGGAGTATTGTCGTTCAACTTCACGGATAAGTTTCATCCAGCGCTTTTTTATTACTGCCAAAAAGACAGCTGGCCGGTCGTGGATAACCACTACTTCGCCAATCATTGCCCGTCGGGGCAGATAGCGGCAGAGGTCCAAACTCATGTATTCAGAACTATTGTACGGTCTGACGTCGACGTACCACGGTGCGTCTTCGGTGGGCGCAATCATACGTACGCCTCCTTGAGTTCGTGGTGGTATGCCGGTGACTGTTGCAGTCGGTCGAAGAGCGCCCACGCCGTTATCCATTCGTACCTGTTGTTCAGGTGGATGGTACAGGCGAACGCCTGGCAACCAGATGCATAGAGTGATCCAGCCGTGACATTTTGTAAAGGTTGATATTGAAGACAGATGACACATAAGACCGTCGGCAAGTCCGCTGTGTTACATGCGGAGTGGTCAGTCATTGTTCGTAGAACCTCGTTAAAAAATAAAAAGGACAGCCATTGACTTGGCTGTCTACACCCACAACGAGGCAAAAACCTGTTGATTTGCAATGGCTGCCCATTTATAGGTTTATATAATTCCTCGTTGCTGTGGTTGTAGACAGCGGGAGTATAGCACCACAAACATAACTTCTACAAGCAGGTTATGCAAAAAAAAGTTAGAAACGCTTTAAGCGCCACTGCCAGGTTGGGCCGCTAATAGCTTTTTCAAGTACGAGCGGTGTGGTGGCTGTGTGATTTCCGGAGGCGATGATAGCAGTACCTACTTGAGCTCCCCCGGGAAGTGAACGGTTAATGTGGGCTAATTTAACGCTGGGCTTGAGCGGCTTGCCGCGCCATGACAATAAGGTGATGTCATCTTTGGCGATAACTTGGGCGGTTGCAAGCCAAGGTGTTTGCAATGTGGCAAAAACCTCGCCCGCCTTGACGGGAGTCTTAACCGAGAAATAAGGCTTCGCAGAATCTATAAGCGGGCTGCTACCATCAAGCGCCGCCTTAAGCGAAGGCGTGCCGGTAATGGCGCCGATGATAGTCACGGATTTATTGTGCCCAGTGTCGTATTTTGCCGCAAAAAGGAAGCAGCCGCCGGCCTGATCGGTCAGACCGGTCTTAATGCCGATTATATGGTTGTAGCCAAGCCGCGAATTAGCGCTATAAATGACCCCGTGGACCGGTATTGTAGCGTTTGGCTGCGCGACGATTTCGGCAATGACGGGATTCTGCAGGGCATGGTCACCAAGCTTTACAAGATCGGTAGGCGTGCTCTTGGTGTCCGGTGAAAAGCCACTGGCATCGGTGGCGGCCAAGGTATCGTTGAGCCCTAAGCGCTGCAGCATTTCGTTGGCATAGGTCAGATAATTCTGCATAGAGCCGAACGACCACATCGCCAAACCGTCGGCCATGTTGTTTGCGGATGGCAACAGGATGGCTTGCAACGCCTGATACTCGGTAATCTTTTCGCCGGCCTCAACTTTTACGTACGAACCGCCCTCGCTGTAATATTTATTGAACAGGGCGACGTCCTGTTGGGTTAAGGTGATGGTAGGCCCTTGTTCGTGTAATGTTAGAGGATGTTTTTCGAGGATGGCAAGCACGGTAATAATTTTGGCAATACTGGCAGTCGGCCGCTGCTGCTGGTCGCCGTGGGTCGCTAAAATACCGAAGTCCTGTGCGCCGATAGCTGCCGAGCCCTGAGCGGGCCACGCAAGGTGAATGTTGTCGCTATCGCCCGCGCTTAACGCACTGGCGATAGAGGCCTGGGCGGCCGGCAGAGGCCGGATATAATTAAAGAGGACAGCTCCTATGATAAGGGCCATACAAAAAGTGGCGAACTTATGTCCAGTCCGACGCTTTGGCTTACGTTGCCTGCGCATACTATATATTATACAGCACATGTTCAAGGGCTAGCGCACAGGTGGCCGCATACGCTATACTACAGGCATAAGCAAAAGGAGTTAGGAATCACATGACAATCGCAATTATCGCAATCATCGTTGTCGTACTGCTGGTAATCATCGTTGTTGCCATGTACAACAGCCTCGTTAGGACAAGGATCCAAACAGAGGAGGCCTGGAGTGATATTACCGTCCAGCTCAAGCGCCGTTATGACCTGATTCCAAACCTTGTCAATGCTGTCAAGGGTTATGCCAGTCACGAAAAAGAAGTCTTTGAGAAGGTTACTGAGACCCGTGCTAACGCCTTGAATGCACAAGGTGTCAAAGAAACCGCACAAGCCGAGAACCAATTCGAGCAAGCGCTTAAAAGCCTTTTTGCAGTATCTGAAAACTACCCACAGCTACGTGCGACCGAGAACTTTCAACAATTGCAGGCCGAGCTGACTGATACAGAAGATAAAATCATGGCTTCACGTCGTTTTTACAACGGTGCTGCCCGTGACCTGAATATCAAAATTGATACGTTTCCAAGTAGTGTTATCGCAGGGATGTTCAACTTTAAAAAGCGCGAGTTCTTTGAGGTTGATGACGTAGCGTCTGTTGAAAAGCCGGTGAACGTTACTTTCTAAGGCCTATATACAGCAACCTATGATACGGTAGTACCGAATGTCCCGGAGGTAAGTAGACATGTACTCTGCAATTGCAGCAAATAAGCGTAAGACCTGGCTGATTATCGCCGTCTTTGCCGTTATTATCGGTGTGCTTGGATGGATAGTGAGTGGCATATATGGACAGCCATATTTTACCTATCTGGCGCTTATAATCGGTGGCGTCTATGCACTCATACAATATTTTGGGGCCGCAAAGATTGCATTGGCAGTCAATGGTGCGCAGGAAGTGACAAAAAAAGATGCACCACGGCTATATCGGATCGTCGAAAACCTTTCCATAGCCACCGGCATGCCTATGCCTAAAGTGTATGTCATGGATGATCCGGCACCGAATGCTTTTGCCACCGGTCGCGATCCAAAGCATGCGGTCGTGGCCGCCACGACCGGTTTGCTGGAAATAATGGACGACACTGAACTGGAAGCCGTTATGGCACACGAGCTTGGTCACGTCAAAAACTATGACATCCGTGTCATGATGATCGTCTTCGGGCTTGTGAGTGCCATTGGTTTTATCGCGGATATGATCCTGCATTTCGTATGGTTCCGCGACGAAGAAGATTCGCCGAATCCTTTATTTTTAATACTTGGTATCGTGGCCGCCTTACTTGCGCCGGTTGTTGCTGCTTTGGTTCAGCTTGCTGTTTCAAGGCGCCGGGAGTATCTGGCGGACAGTACTGGCGCCATGACGACGCGCTATCCAGAAGGTCTTGCCCGCGCCCTAGAAAAAATCCGTGACCACGGGTCTGGTATGCGCCGTCAGAATACCGCTACTGCCCATCTCTTCTTTGCTAATCCTCTTAGGGGTGGTTCTATAGCAAAGCTGTTTAGTACGCATCCACCAATCGAAGACCGCATCGCACGCTTGCGGCAAATGGGCGACCACCTGTAAAGTACTAGTATGAAATTAAAATCTTCCAAGTCTGAAAAAGCAAAACAGACTGCCAAAAAACAGAGCCGGTTTGCCGAACAAGACAAGAAAGTCGCCGATCAGGCGGAGGCCTTTAAGATCGACGGTGGCATCCGCTTGTTTAAAAGAGCATTTGGTTTATTGCAGATGGAATGGAAGGTATTCCTGATCATTGCAGTTATATATGGAGTACTCAACGCTTTGCTTGTACCGACGATATCGAGCACTGATCTGAGCGTTGCGAAAGACAACTTTGACGCCGCAATGAAAAGCGGCAATAACAATGCATTAGGAGGCGTCGGTATTTATGCCTATCTGTTAGGTACGGCAGGTACCGCGAACAGTGAAGTGGCCGGAGTCTACCGTTTCTTACTCGCTTTTATTGTCAGCCTGGCACTGATTTGGACGATCAGGCAGGTATACGCTGGTCAAAAAGTCACGGTCAAAGATGGGTTTTACAAGGGGATGGCACCGTTTGTGCCTTCGCTTTTATTGTTGGGCGTGGCAGTAATTCAAATGCTGCCACTAATCATCGGATCGTTTATATATACGCTGGTGGTAGCGACTGGTGGTTTGGGCGTGAGCCAGATAGCGGCGTGGGCTATTTTCGCTTTTCTGACGGCATTTTTATCACTTTTCTTTGTGTGCTCGACATTATTTGCACTCTACGTTGTTTGTCTGCCGGACGTAACACCCATGGTTGCTCTGCGGGCTGCCCGGGAATTAGTACGAGACAGAAGGTGGCTGGTTATGCGTCGTGTAGCTGTGCTGCCTATCATACTTTTTATTCTGGGCGTTATTCTGCTATTGCCATTCATTTTCTTTGCAACAAGCATTGCGGGTTGGGTTTTTCTATTCATGCTGACTGCCATGCTGCCCGTAGTACATAGCTACATGTATCTGTTATATAGGGAGTTGCTTAAGTGAAACTAGATAAAAAAGCTGCCGGTGAACGCGTTAGTAAACTGCGCGAATTAATCAATGATTACCGATACCACTATCATGTGCTCGATGAATCGATCATGAGTGAGGCGGCTGCGGACAGCCTTAAACATGAATTAAGCCAGCTCGAGGCTGCATATCCGGATCTTATTACACCCGATAGTCCTACGCAGCGCGTCGCCGGTACGGCGTTGCCTGGGTTTACGCAGGTAACGCACAAAACCCGCATGATAAGCCTCAACGACGTTTTTAACGAAGAAGAAGTTGCCGCCTGGATCAAACGCACACAAAAGCTGGTGGGCGAAGACACCACCCTGGAGTTTTTTGCTGACCTAAAGATGGATGGCCTAGCTTGTGCGCTACAGTATCAAGACGGCGTGCTCGTACGTGCAGTCACAAGAGGTGATGGCCAGGTAGGCGAAGATGTTACGGCTAATGTACGCACGATCGAAAGTGTGCCCATTCATTTGCGGCAAAATAAGGCGTACAGCCACTTCTTAAAAGGGCGTACCGAAATCCGTGGCGAGATAATCATTTACAAAAAAGATTTCGAAGAGCTTAATCGCAGCCGTGAGCGAGCCGGTTTGCCTTTGTACGCTAATCCACGGAATACTGCGGCAGGCAGTATCCGTCAGCTCGACCCTAAACTGGCGGCTGCCCGGCCACTTCGTTTCAGGGCGTGGGAAATACTGCGGGATGACGCTTCTGAAATCCCCACAAATAGTCAGGCATATGAGGCGATCAAAGCACTTGGGGTACCTATTAACCCGCAGGCAGGCATCAAAGCCGGTATCAAAAATATCATGGAATTCGCCGCTGAATGGGACGAAAAACGACACCAACTGCCGTTCAATACGGACGGCCTCGTCATTAAACTCAATGATCGCAGGCTTTTCGCCGATTTGGGTATTGTAGGTAAAGCACCACGCGGCGCGATTGCCTACAAATATCCGGCAGAAGAAGCCACAACGGTCGTGAAAGACATCGTGCTAAGCATCGGACGCACGGGTGCCGCTACGCCCGTAGCTGTGTTCGATCCGGTCGTCGTTGCAGGTACTACCGTGCAGCACGCCAGCCTGCATAACGCCGATGAAATCGCCCGCAAGGATGTCCGGGTCGGCGATACGGTGGTCATCTTTAAGGCAGGCGATATTATTCCCCAAGTGCTTAAGGTACTGACAGAGTTACGGCCCAAAAAGACCAACCCTTTTGACATGGAAAAAGAGTTAGCCCGTCAGTATCCGGAATTACAGTTTGTACGCCCTGAGGGCGAGGCGGTGTACCGCGTAAAGGGCGCAACCGGCAAACTGCTGCTCAGGCAGGCGGTGGCTCACTTTGCCAGTAAAGGCGCGCTGGACATCGATGGTTTAGGCGAAAAAAACGTAGCCGCACTCGTTGACGCTAAACTTATCCACGACTTAGCTGACATGTATACGCTTACCAAAGAGCAGGTGATCGATCTGGAACGGTTTGCGGAGATATCCGCCACAAAGCTTATCGAAGCGATAGCACGCGTTAAAAAACCGGAATTACCGCGCTTTATATACGGCCTTGGTATCCGTCACGTCGGCTCCCAGACGGCTATTGATTTGGCCGAAGCGCTTCATTCGCTGGATCGCGTGCAGCATGCGACCATGGATGACCTGTTGGCTATCGAAGGAGTCGGTGAGGTTGTTGCTGAATCTATCGCTGCCTGGTTTGCCGATCCGGACAACCAAGCTGTCATGGAAAAATTCAAGAAATTAGGCGTTGAGCCACATTATGAATCACATGCGACGGGACCATTGCATGACCAGAACTTTGTGATTACCGGTACGCTTGAGACTATGAGCCGTGATGAAGCAGCAGAAAAAATCCGCGCCAAAGGCGGCACGTTCCAGTCCAGTTTAGGCAAAGACACGACATACCTCGTGGTAGGTAAGAATGTAGGTGCCAGCAAACTGCAAAAAGCAGAAAAGTATGGCACAAAACAGATCGATGAAGCCGGCCTGCTTGCGTTAATTAAGTAAGTTACGACATAAAAATACGGGGGTGATATGATCGAAGAAATACAGACTGCCTTAACATCGTACGAGAGTAAATGGCAGACGTTTATTGATGCACGTACCGACGAGCAGTTCTTTAAACAGCTGCGTATGACTGCCGTCGGATGGAAAGTTGCCGACCGTGAGACATATGACAAAGTAGTAGCCGAACTACACGACCAGGCAAATCATATCATCGAAACATGGATGAACGGTCGTTGGGTAGCTAAAGTATTGCTGCGAGACAAGTCGCTTTCTAATGGCGTTACTATTATTAAAATCATGCAGCGTCGCCCTGGCTCGGACGATGCCGTGGGACTGGATCATGTAGATTTTTACAGCCCGTCCGTGGCCGCGTGTGAACCCATACTGAAAGCCGAAAAAGATATACGCTGGACACACGAAAGCAACGACATCATAGAGGGTTACGGATGGATTTCAATTTGGTTTGATAACACCGAAGCCAAGCTAAAAAGTGATACGGTGCTAGATATCGTAAGCGCGGAGCTACAACAGGCCAACAAGCGGATTACGAGCTAATATGCACGCAAAAGACCGACGTACTTTTTATTGTTTTTCACCTCCTGTTATGATTGCGACATTCGTTATCGAGTTGAGTCTGGCGGCGTATACGCTGTGGCGATATAAACTGACGCCTATCGTCAGGATCGCCAGTCTGCTGTTGCTCTTTTTGTCACTCTTTCAGCTGGCTGAATTTATGGTGTGCCGCAACATCGGTGGCGATTCATTATTGTGGTCGCGAATCGGCTTTATGTCGATTACGATGTTGCCACCACTCGGTATCCATGCATTATATGCGATCACCGGAGCAAAAAAGCGTCCGCTATTATGGTTTGGCTATCTTGCCGCCGCCGCATTCGTCGCATTTTTTGCCTTAGTTGGCCGTGCGTTTACCGGCCATAGTTGCATGGGCAATTACGTTATTTTTCAATTAGCGCCGGGTTCGGGTTTGTTATTCGAAGCATATTACTACGGTATGCTATTAGCTACGTTGGTACTTGGCTGGCGGTATCTGCGGACGCTTCGTAAGCCCAAGGTAAAACGTGCCGTAGGCGGACTGATGATAGGCTATGCAATTTTCCTTATTCCTACTACTACGGCACATATGCTCTCTCCCGAGACGATAACTGCGATACCATCGGTGATGTGCGGTTTTGCGGTCTTGCTTGCGTTGGCAGTGTGCTTTATAGTGCTGCCGGTAGCAGGGGAAAAGAAATGAAAGATTTTACCTTTATTTCAGGTAACCAACACAAGATAGATTACCTTAAAAAGTGGCTGGGCTTGCCGGTAGCTCACCAAAAGGTTGACCTCGATGAAATCCAATCGCTTGATTTGCGCGAAGTCGTCGAACATAAGGCGAAACAGGCATATCAAATTGTCGGCATGCCTGTACTCGTAGAGGATGTGGCATTAACGCTCGAGGCCATGGGCAGACTGCCGGGACCGTTTATCAAATGGTTTTTGCAGGAACTGGAAAACGATGGCCTGGCCAAAATGGCGTCCCACCTGGAGCACCAGCGTGCGCTGGCCCGAATTATGTATGCCTATTACGATGGTAAAACCCTTGAGGTATTCGAGGGTAGTAAACAAGGGGTTATCGTACCTGAGCCTCGAACCAGTCCTGACGCTACCTGGAAAGATAACACCGGCTGGAACAGTATTTTCTTACCAGATGGATCAGATAAGACATACGGCGAGATGGCCGACGACGAGCTCAAAGTCTATAGTCACCGGGCGCAGGCAATCGAAAAAGTTAAGACATACCTAACAACATAATAATCTTCTTGACAAACTACCGTAAACGATTATGCTTAAAGTAATCGTGCGCTCAAGCGGCGCGTGAAACAAACAATTGTTCCAAAAACAAAACTCCCACCCGCCGCAGGGTGGGCGCGCACGAAAAGGGCTGTCCGAAAGGGCAGTTCTTTTAGGGCGACAGGCGCTGCTATAGTACAAACGTTCGTATAGCTGGTATACTATGGTCAAGATAAAGGTGCTTGCCTGCAAAGGGGAAATAGTATGATCAAGTACTACTACAAAAGTCTGCGAAGTCCGCAGATGCAAGAGATTTCCGAGTATAAACGCGGGGCTTGGGTATACGTAGAAGCGCCTACCGCGCAAGAGATCGACTACCTTGTAAGTAAGTACAAGCTCGACGCCGGACATATTCAGGATGCGCTCGACGAAGACGAAATGCCTCGTCTGGAGAAAGAGGATGACCAGAGCTACATCTTCGTACGCTATGCCTACAAGAATGCCGAGGCAGAACTTGTTACCGTCCCGCTGTTATTCGTGTTTAGCAACGACATTATTGTGACCATCTCGCTCGTACATTTGCCATGTCTGGATACCTTTTTGGCAGGTAAGATCGAGTTTGCCACAACACAGCGCGCAAAACTTGTCTTACAGCTCCTACATCAAATCGTTGAGCAATACGACACGTTTATTAACAGCACGAGTAAACAGATTAAGCTGATCCGCTCACGACTGCGTGGACACGATATCAGCAACCAGGATTTCGTCGATTTTGTGCTTATCGAAGATGAGCTAAACGAGTTCCTCGCCGCCCTGATGCCGACTAATGCAACGTTGCGCCGTCTGATGCGTGGCCGCTACATGCCTCTCTTTGAAGAAGACCAGGATATCGTCGAAGACCTATTGCTCAACAACGAACAGTCCATAGAAGCCTGTAATTCAAATATCAAGTCGATCGTTAACATCCGCGAGGCGTATTCGTCGATCAGTTCCAACAACTTGAACCGAACCATGAAAGCGCTCACCGTCGCTACCGTGATGATTGCATTGCCAAACCTATTTTATGGTATGTACGGCATGAACGTGGACTTACCATTCCAGCACCAGCCATGGGCATACTTTATGGTCATGGCTTTTTCAATCTCCTTGACGCTATCGGTGTACTTCTTCGCCAAGCGCAAACGGCTGGTCTAAACGAGCTTTTCAATCTGGGGTTGATCTGTTAAAATAGGCATTCGATGGGGCTGTAGCTCAGTTGGCTAGAGCGCTTCCATGGCATGGAAGAGGTCCAGGGTTCGAGTCCCTGTAGCTCCACCAATAAAAGGACCGGATATATTCCGGTTTTTTTATTGCGCTACGAAGTAATTTCATGCCTTTTTATATTTGTAACAGCCAGCTTTTTGTCGTACTGTAAACGACATGTCCGAAATGAATATCCCTGAATATTACAGCCAGTGGGAGGGGGTATACGCCGCTAACCGTGCCTTTGACCACTTGCGGCAATTGCAGACGAGGCCCTTTGACGCCACCGAAAGTTCGACGCTTAATCAGCAGGCAGAACATGCCGCCCACGACTTTGTACTGTTTCAGGAGTTTGTTGACCCTGAAAAAATTACCTCGGTAGAATCATTTTTACTTGGATCTGCGCGACGTGCCGTGCCCGACGAGAGCGCACGGCGGCAAAACCCATACACCAACGAAGTAATAGGACGACAATTAGACATGCCATGGCCGATGTTTATGCGTAAACATTTTCCTGAGGGTGAATATCCGGGCTTTACGAAGCATCAGGCAACCCGGGTAATACCAAGGCTTTCCGAAAGGAACATACTGAGTTTACGGCAGGCACTGGTTATCGGTCAGCGCGGCGTGCAAAGGATGAGAGGTCTGAGTACAGGATCAGTTAAGTTCATAGGAATGCTTGCCCACACGGTAGATCCCCGTATAGAATGGCCGGTTAAAACGAGTCCTGAGTATGCAGCTAAGCTGTATGACTCCATAGAAGATATATCAGCAGAGGTGCTCTACCCTATAGATGATGCCCGGCGGTTTACCGTTAAGGATATCTTGACTATGCGCCTTTCACGGCTCGATCATCATCTGCCATATGATGGACGGCTCACTGCGCGTCACGCAGGTCACTTCGCGATGAAGTTTGCGGCGGCTAGACGCAACCCCCAGTTGTATGATTTATAAATAAATGATATAGTAATTTTCCTAAATAAGGATGTGCTATGGCTCAATATGACAATTTCGAATTACAAGCAGCGTTTGCTGGCTGGGAGGGCTTTGGCAGTGAGTCTAATGCTGCTATTGAAAGCGCACAAGACGCATTGAATCAGAGTAACGATGACCAAAAACCATTTCCTGAAGCTGATGATCGTATTCCAGGTTTGCTGGGTGACAAAGGCGCATTCACGGGTTTGCATGGTGCACGTTTGACCGCTGCCATTTTCCACGCAGTCCGAAGCGAAGGTCAGCAAAGATAGTCGTCTCAGTACAAACAGTGAACATTTTTATTTACAACAGTGGCAAATTGTGAAATTATATAAGTAACCACCGAGCATAAGGTGGAGACAGAAGGTACCTGTGAACACGCAGAAACCCACAGCATCTAGAACCGGTATCACCAGCAGGGCTGGTGCGGCAACTATTGTCTCCTCCCCTGGATCCTCCCCATCTGCAACAGCAACCATTCGAATCGTTAATAACCGTCACACTAACATGTGGCGGTTTTTTTATGACGTGAAACAAGTACATAAACCTATGGGTAATAAGGGAGAACAACGATGAGCATTGCACATGGCCACGATGTATTACCAGCTGCACCTAGTCCAAGCCGGTCAAACCAGGAAGGACATACGGCTCAAAAGCTCAAAGAATGGTGGACAAGACGGCGGGCGCTTACCGCACTGGCATCGCTGGCTGGTGCTGGTGCGATTGCCGCTACTGTCTTAAGCCCGCATGTTGAGGCAATTGATGGTACGGCTATGGCAGCACCAGGCCACAGCGCAGAACCAAAGCCTGGCGTGGGGCCAGCAGCACCAGAGACATCTACCCCCGCAAAAACCGAAAAGGGCTTGCAGCCTGCTGACGCAAATCTCTGTAACGCCATTAAGCTCACCGATCTCAACCGATGGCTGCACCTTGGCATTTCTCAAGACATGGCTGAGCATATTGAAGTTAATTGTATTGGTGAATCTGCTCGCCAGGGCAAAGTCGCGTACGGCGAATGGCAGCCAGACCCTAATAGCGCCCTCAGCCAGTACAGTTCCATCTCTATTGCGGTTGACCGGGACAAAGCGACAGACGGTACGAGTAACCTCGCTGCTATGATGCAACAAGAGCCTCGTAATACGACTGCCTACATTACTACGGAACAGAACGGTGCCATTTATTCTGCGGTTGCCTTCCTGCACGAAAATAAAGTAGTCGTCAAGATACCTGATACAGAAGATGGTGATAAGTTGCTAAGCTTGTCCATCACTCCTCAAGAAGGGTTTGGGTCGTCTCATGAAGTAAGGGATGCAATTGTGCAGAGTGAGCTGGGAGCCTTGCCTCACGCAATACCGGGGGTTTTCCCTGAGCTTGTACACGGCTAAGCCTAAAACTGCGGCCTGGCTGGTTATTTTATGCAAGCAGGTTAGATGCTGGACATGCAATGCTATAATGGGATGGCATAAGGAGACGGTACAATGACCACAAACAATCTATCTGGTATTTGGAGAAGCGACTATACTTACCGAAGCAGTGCACGGGAGAAGGATTTTGACAGCAGCCACTACGTACGAATGTACCCTAAAGGCGGCGAACTTGTCGTGGAAAGCGTTCCAGACTTAAACAGCTCATATCTGGTTGCCCGTTTTTGGCTTGACGGAGACGTCGCCACCGGAAGCTGGCAAGAAGTAACCTCGCTTGAAAGTGAATATAAAGGTGCCATTTACCATGGCGCGGCACAGCTTATCATCAGTGAAGACCACAAAAGCATGAAGGGCAAATGGGTTGGTTTTGGTAAAAAAATGGAAGTCAAAACTGGTCCCTGGACATTTACCTATCTTGGCGAAGACGTATCGGTTGTCGAAGCTGACAAAAAGAAATAACATAGGTACATGTCTTCTGACTCGTACATAGCTGAACTTTCTTCCAAGCAGCGCTGGCTGCTTGGCGTTGGCGGCTTCGTAGTTATCGTACTTTTGGTGGCACTTTGGTGGTGGCAAGTCTATCTTAGTCCCAGCAAAGTGTTTTGGGGCATGATTGACAGTAGTCTTACTGCTAAAAGTGTCGTGCTCGAGACGTCCCAGTCAAACGGAAAGGACAGTATCAAAGAAACAGTCCATATGGATTTGGGTATGGCTAACCGCGTACATTCGTTTACCGAACTGCAACAAGGTATGACCAAAGTAAAAACCGAAATCGTCGGTACGCGTGATGCTGACTATACCCGTTATGTACAGGTTAATTCCGATAAAAAGAATGCAGCCGGAAAGCCGGCTGACGTTTCCCATGTTTTAAATGTCTGGTCAAAAAGCGACGATCAGCAGCAGACCCAAACGCAGGCCAGCGGCCATCAGTCATTTTCCCAGGCTGTGTTAGGTGTGGGTTTACCGCTCGGCAGTATCCCGGTTCCTATCGGTAGTCTTGACGCAGGCCAGCAGAAAATCTTGAGCACTAAAATACGTCAGGAAAACGTTTACGAGCCATCACTGGGCAGTGTCAAAAAATCTTTTAAAAACGGCCATTTACGATATACGTTCGACGTTAAAATCCAAACGATTCCCTATGTCCGTATGATGCAGCTTTTCGCTAAAGACGTCGGTCTGCACGAACTTGATGGTGTTGATCCTAACACCTATCAAAGCGCGCAGCCAATGTCGGTCAAACTGGTCGTGGACGCTGCTTCACGCCAACTGGTGCGTGTTAACACCGGCGATGAAGGCTACAACCAAACATATACTGCATACGGCCTCCCCGTACAAATTACGCCGCCTACTTCATTTATCAGTGCGGCAGAATTGCAAAAACGTCTGGCGGAGCTATAAGAAGTGGTACTTTGGCAAACGGATATGCTTATGTATAATCAAGGTAGCTTATATAAAATATAATCTTGAAAGTGCTGTATGGATCCAAAAACTAGCGTAAGTCCTACGCCACCAAATGAGCCACAAAACAATACCAACGCTGCTCCAACCAAAGAGTCACGTGAAGTAACCGTAAACTTTAACGCGCCTCCCGCTCCTGCGTCGGCAGTTCCACAGCCGCCTACATTTAACACCTCGATGGATTCAGAGGTGTCTAATGTAGCTATACCAAACCCATCGCTTACTACGCAGGACACGCCACCACCTATTGGGCCTGAAGCACAGCCAGTTAACGCGCCGTATACACCACAACCGACTATCACCAGTGAAGCACCGGTCCCTCCCGCTCCTGCCCAGCCGTTTGCGCCGACTCCTTCCACGCCACCACCGGGAGCACAGCCAAATATGGGTTTTGGCGGTATGCAGGGTGGTGCGCCTGGCACAACTCCGTTCCAACCACAGCAAAACGCACCGATGGGTCAGCCCTTAGGTCCTCAGCCGGCCAAAGCACCGAGTAAAATGGTGTTCATCGGGCTTATCGCGGTAGCGGTCATTCTTATCGCTGCCATTGCCGTCTTGTTCCTTACAAAGTAAGATAATCACATATGAAACTCATACGTGCATTTATAAGCTTGTACTCGTGGCGGTATCCATTGGCCCTGACACGTATCTGGTCGCGTAGCCGGTCACATCGCCAAAGTTATCTGGCAGCGTACTGGCAGACCAATACGTTTGCAATTTCTGACACGGATGCGATGGAGCTTGCCTCCCGACAACGTAAGCTGGCGGTCGTATTATCGGTGGGCATGGTGGGTCAAATTTGTGTTGGTCTCGGTTTTATTGTTGCCGGGGCATTTCATGACGCAGTGGCTGGCTGGCAATTCGGTCTGGCTATCATATTGGCATATCCGATTATCTGGGCGCATATACTGCCTATCGTTATTGCCGCCTGGTGGCTGACTCGTCCCAAGCGTTTGGCGCGGGAAATCGTTTGCAGTATCTTAGAATCCCAAGTTCGTCGCTTGCGTAAAAAACATACTTTTTCAGTAATTGCAGTGGCAGGAAGTATCGGGAAAACTTCGACAAAAATTACTATCGCCCGATTACTCCAGGCAACACAGAATGTTCTGTGGCAGGAAGGTAATTATAATGACCGTGTCACGGTACCCCTTATATTTTTTGGGCACAGCATGCCGGGACTGCTCAACATTTTTGCCTGGCTGGTCATTATGATCAAAAACGAACGGATTATTGCTAGGCCCTATCCTTACCAATATGTAGTAGCTGAAATCGGTACTGATGGCCCGGGCCAACTGCAACAGTTCGCTTATCTCAGACCGGAATTAGTTGTTATGACTGCCGTGACCGCTGAACACATGGAATTTTTTGGGACGCTAGACGCTGTAGCTGCTGAAGAATTGTCCATACTTAGCTTCGCTAAACAATCGCTTGTTAATATTGACGATACGCCAGCAGAGTACTTACGCGATCGTACATTTCGTTCGTACGGGCTTGACTCCAAGGCACTGTATCACGTAACAGAGCGTACCGGTCAGGGGCTGCAAGGTCAGAAAATCCAGTTCCAGTTGGGCAAAAAAGACATCGTGTCCGTCACCGTGCCGCTGCTGGGCCAGCAAGGCGCTAAAGTTGCTTTGGCTGCGGTTGCTGCCGCCCACACGCTCGGTCTGCCCACGGCTGACATCGAGAAGGGCGCCGCTACCATAGCCGCCTTTGCCGGCCGCATGCAAATACTCCATGGCATTCTCAACAGTACACTCATCGACGATACGTATAATTCCAGCCCGGTCGCAGCCAAAGCGGCACTTGATGTGCTGCAGAGCGGAGACGCTCCTCAGCGGATCGCTATATTGGGGAGCATGAACGAGCTTGGCAGTTATAGCCCTGACGCCCATAAAGAAGTCGGCGAGCATTGTGACCCAGAAGCACTTGACTGGGTTGTTACTGTGGGCGAAGCAGCCAAAAAATATTTAGCGCCTGTCGCCAAAGCTAAAGGCTGTCAGGTTACCTCTTTTCTTGATCCATATAAAGCCGGCAGATTTGTTAAAGCGCAACTGAAAGAAGGTGCGGTTGTGCTTGCCAAAGGCTCACAGAGCGGGATATTCACCGAAGAATCTCTCAAGGTACTTTTAGCCGATAAGGCAGACGAAGCTAAGCTTGTCCGCCAATCCCGATTATGGATGAACACCAAAGGCAAGCAGTTTAAACCCTAACAGGTTGCAGTCGAACCGCCGCCTGCTTGACGAGCATATCAACAAGTTGTTGCATCGGTATCCCGGCAGTAGCAGCCGCTTTAGGGTATAGACTTTGCTCGGTCATCCCCGGGATGGTATTCGTTTCCAGCACGACAAGTTTGCCTTCGGAATCAATAATCATGTCTGTTCGTGATACATCTTGGCAGCCGGCCAGCTGATGAATGCGTTTGGCTAAACGTTGGGCTTCTTTTTGCTTTGCCTGGCTGATAGTAAGCGACGGACAAAGCTCCTGTGTTTTACCATTATATTTATTTTCATAATCGAACTCGGCGTCTGCCGGCGGAATGATTTCAATTACCGGCAGGGCGGCCTCGTTTAAAATACCTACGGTAATTTCGGTGCCGACGATGAGCTCCTCCAGAAGCATAGCCGGATACTTGGCCAGTGCAGCCCGTATGGCATTCCGGTTAGCCTGGGCGGGGTTACGCACGATAAATGTGTCGATGCTCGAACCGCCGTCAACGGGCTTGAGCACGAACGGTTGCTGTATTAACGGATTATTCCAGACAGATGCAGCCGTTACTGTTTCGGATTGAGGCACAAGAATACCGTGCTCGGTCAGTAGCTGTTTATAGCGTTCTTTATTAAAGCAAAGTTTCGAAGCGGCGACTCCCGATCCGGTATACGCGATGCCTCGTGTTTCGAGCTGTCGTTGGATAGTGCCGTCTTCTCCAAGCGCACCATGAAGCGCTATAAAAACGATATCCGTTGTGTTGATATTTTGCAGTCCGTCTTGAGGATCTACGATGGTAGTGGCATATCCTGCAGCGGTTAGTGCCTCTGTGACTGCTTTGCCAGAGCGAAGTGAAACGGCGCGTTCGTTAGAAGGGCCGCCAGCAAGTACGGTAATGTGTTTCATCACCCTAGTATAAACGAGTAACCTTAAGACTGGATTTAGTTATGAACATCTGCAACAATTGTTTAAAGATGCGTAAGAGATGGAGATATCTAATATGGGCCACCAAGCCACAGTTCGTTGCTGGCTTTATCGCGCTGTGTCTTTGCTCCAATGCGATGGGAAGCCTGGTGCGCGCAAGCTATTCAGGACCATCAACCCGATATATGACGCACCATGGATTTACTGAGGGCACGCGGGGCACCGCACCACTTAATCCCGATTGTCATGCTAAGCCCTGTATTGCCCTCACCTTTGATGATGGACCGGAAACGGCTACCACTCCACAAATACTCGACATATTAGCCCGCCAGCAAATCCGTGCAACCTTTTTTGTCATTGGCCAACGTGTAGCCGGTCGTGAAGCGATAGTACACAGGACGTATCAACAGGGTAATGAAGTCGGCAATCATAGCTGGAGCCATCCTGACCTATCCACGCTTCCGCCGGAGCAAGTCGAAGAGCAGCTGCAGCTGACCCAACAGGCCATTGCCAACACGGGAATTCCGGCGCCGCGTCTGTTACGCCCTCCGTATGGTGCCGTTGACGACATGGTGGCTGCACATAATAATCTGACCGTTATTCGCTGGAATGTTGACCCGGAGGATTGGAAGGAACGCGACCCCGCAAAGATTGACCAGTCGCTGTACCAACACGTTCATCCGGGTGCGATTATCCTCATGCACGATATCTATCCTTCTACGGTAGCGGCGCTTGAGCCAGCCATCGAAACCCTCAAACAAACCTATCAGTTTGTTACGATTAGCCAGTTGTATAATCTAACCCCGGGCGACCAGGGCCAATACTTTGGCCACCGCAAATAATTGTTTGTTAGTTTAACCTCATCTATTGCAAAGAATGTGATATAATTGTCCTACATGAGCCACCAACTAGTCGGTCGCACACTTCTCCTCGCCCTCTAGGGCGCATTTTCTTCATATCCTAGTATAATTACCTGTAAGACCTGAAAAGGAGTTTTAAGTGAAACGTTATAATCCAAAAGAAATCGAGCCACGTTGGCAGCGGACTTGGGCTGAAAATAAACTATACGAAGCCGAAGACGCAAGCGAAAAACCGAAACGCTATATACTTGAGTACTTCCCGTATCCAAGCGGTGCAGCCATGCACGTCGGCCATGTCCGCAACTACACCATCGGTGATGTGCTGACGCGTCACGCCCGCATGAACGGTTATAACGTATTGCATCCAATGGCATGGGACGCTTTTGGCTTGCCAGCAGAAAATTATGCTATTAAAACCGGTATAAGTCCTCAGGAAGCTATTCGGCAGAATACGACACGCTTCAAACAGCAACTGACCCAAATGGGTTTTGGATATGACTGGTCGCGTGAATTTGCGTCAAGCGATCCTGAATACTATCGATGGACTCAGTGGTTCTTTCTGCTTTTATACAAGCGCGGACTGGCGTATCGCAAAGAGAGTCTGCAATGGTGGTGTCCAAACGACAAGACTGTATTGGCTAATGAACAGGTAGAGAACGGCCGCTGCTGGCGCTGTGGTTTCGAGGTTGAAAAGAAGGCTCTCAAGCAGTGGTTCTTTAAGATAACCGAATACGCCGACCGTCTGGAGAAAGACCTTGATGAAGTCAATTGGTCAGAATCTATCAAAACCATGCAACGCAACTGGATCGGACGATCAGAAGGCACTCATGTCACCTTTGCGGTGGACGGCTCAGATAAAAAGATCCAAGTCTTTACAACGGCTCACGACACGATTTATGGGGCCACCTTCATGGTGATGGCGCCGGAGCATCCTTTAGTAAAGGAAATCACGCCCGCAACCCATGTACAGCAGGTAGAGAACTACCAGCAAAAAGCCCGCAACAAATCCGATATTGAACGTCAGGAGACCAACCGCGAAAAAACCGGTGTCTTTACAGGTGCATACGCGGTTAATCCGCTTAATGGCGCTAAAATACCAATCTGGATCGCCGATTATGTGTTGGCTGGCTATGGCACCGGTGCGGTCATGGCGGTCCCCGGTGAAGACGCCAGGGATCATGAGTTTGCTCAGAAGTTTGACCTGCCCATCGTATATACGACCGAGCAACAAGAATTTATTGATTATCAAGCAGAGTTAAAGCCAAACCGGGCAAAATATGTACTAGCCAACTCTGGTGAATTCGACGGTCTCGATTTTGCTACCGGCCGCCAAAAAATCCTGGAAAAGTTAGAACAAATCGGTGCTGGAAAAGCAGTGGTAAATTACCGCATGCGCGACTGGTTAATAAGTCGTCAACGATATTGGGGCGCGCCTATACCTATGATCCATTGTCCAAAAGATGGCATCGTTCCCGTGCCCGAAGACCAGCTACCGGTTGTCTTGCCGGACGTGGAAAGCTTTGAGCCCTCGGGTGATGGCCGTAGTCCTTTGGCCCGCGTTGCTGCATTTGTGAATACCGCCTGTCCTAGCTGTGGTGGTCCCGCAGAGCGGGAAACAGATACGATGGACGGTTTTGCCTGTTCCAGCTGGTATTTCCTGCGTTTTGCCGACCCCCACAATAACAACCAGCCGTTTGACCAGGCTAAAATGCGATACTGGCTACCTGTAGACGATTATATCGGCGGCGCTGAGCACGCCGTCATGCATCTGTTATACGCACGTATGTGGACCAAAGTTATGTACGATGAAGGCCTGATTAACTTTAACGAGCCTTTCAAAATTTTGCGTAACCAGGGGATGATTCTTGCTCCGGACGGCCAAAAAATGAGCAAGAGCAAGGGCAATACTATCGAACCTGATACGCTTATCGAACAGGGTTACGGAGCTGATGCGGTACGGATCATGGAATTATTCATCGGTCCGTGGAACCAGTCCGCAGCATGGAGTGTCGAAGGCATGGGTGGCTCGTTCCGATTCTTGCAGCGAGTCTGGAATATCACACACGAGGTCATCGAGGATAACTACCATGATGATCACAACACTACTGATGACCATGCACTTAAACAGGCGATGCACCGCACTATCAAGCGCGTAACCGATGACCTTGAAAGTATGAGCTTTAATACCGCGATTGCTGCGCTCATGGAGGTCATCAACGAGCTGTATAAACTTCGCAGCAGTATTCCTATGAAGGTGCATGGTGACACCTGGGTTTGGGCAGCCGAAATATTGATACAGTTGCTGGCGCCATTTGCACCGCATATCGCAGAAGAATTATGGCATGAGCTGGGTCATGACGATTCCGTCCATACGGCACAGTGGCCAAAACATGACGAGCAATATCTTGCCAGTGATGAGATGACCATTGTCGTGCAAGTAAACGGTAAACTGCGTGGCCAGCTGGTATTTGCAGCCGACACGGATGAAGAAACGATAATAACAGCCGCTAAAGCCGACAGTAAAATCGCCGAACACCTCGGGGGCAAAGAGGTCAAAAAGAGTATTTACGTGCCTGGCAAGCTTGTTAATTTCGTGATATAACTGGCCGCATGTTTATTGATCGCAGGCGGCCACTTGATGCTCAGTATGTTACTGAAGCCGCACAGTACGAAGCGGCAAAAGCCCATAGGGACCTTGTCAAAAGAGATTTGGGCAGGGTTTCTACGGCTGAGATATTAGAGACATTAGATGTCATGGAGTCTAGTGAGAGCGGCAGCACGGCTGCAATGAAAGTACGACAAGCTGACTTTTTACTGGATGAAGAAAAAGAGGTAGGACTCTTACAGTCAGAGGCAGCTTATCATTCCTTGTCCCCGTCCGATGGCAAGCAGCATAATCAGGTTATGATATACGAAAGCCGTATCATAAGCCGCCAAGGCCCCACAGATCCTTACTATGCGTACCGCTCATATTTATATCCTGATGGTACAGGTTATACCGAACGTTTCGACTTAGACGCATTACCTACGATATCTGCGCCTGAATTTGCGCTGCTTGACCATGAAGCGCAAGAGGTAATACTAAACGAAGAGCGAACAATGGGCAGAAATTGCCGCCCATTTGACCGGACAGAAATTGATTTGCTGGCCCAAGATAGCGTTGATGCGCCCAAAGTTGTATGGATCGACTAGCTATTCTTCAGGCGGCCTACAGCGCCTTAGGTTATGGTATGTGTATGAGGCCGGTCGTACCTCTTGAGATTACCGTCAGGATACGGTATAATAGCTGTTAAGTTATTAAGTATAACAGATCAATAATTAAGGAGCTCCTCTCCCTATGGGTAAACCAAAAACCAGTACTACGTCACGTCGTACAAAAACTCGCCGCAGCCATCTGGTACGCGAACTTGCAGAAGCAGTTAACGCTAAATCACCGGTAAAGGTATACACTACTCGCCGTCAAAGCGGTAAAAAGCTTGCTGAACATATCAAAGCAAACAAAGCTGTAGCTCACGCAAAAAAGGCGCCTGCTAAGGCAGCTTTGACAGCTAAGCCTGCAAAAGCCCCAGCCGCAGCAGCTAAATAAGCTCACGTTCGGTGGGTACTTGTACGTAAACGAAAGAACTTAACAATATGGCATCAAATCGTCACCTTGGTCGCATTATCGCCCTCCAGACTCTATATGAGCAGGATTTTAGGCGCAGCGCCGGGGACAAAGGCTTAGACCTTACTGACATTTTAACGCGTAACATTACTCGTTACGACGCAACGGTCGAAGACAAAGACTTCATCGATCGTCTTGTTCGTGGTGTTGATGCCAAGGCGGCTGAGCTCGACGCAGCGCTGCAGCCTATTGCACCAGAATGGCCGATCGACCAGATCGCACGTATGGACCGTGTTATTTTACGCATGGGCCTATACGAGCTTACCTACGAACTTGAAGTACCGCCAAAAGTGGTTATCAACGAAGCGGTAGAACTTGCCAAGGCATTTGGTAGCGAGAACTCATCCAAGTTTGTTAACGGAGTGTTAGGGACTGCGCTGCGCAAGCGCGACGAGGCTAGAGGAGCCAGTGAGCCGGAAGGTTCACAGAAAGAAGGTTAGTACGTCATGAAACGACCTAAACCGATCCAAGGAATCCGTAGATTTATGCCTGGCAGGCGGCCTACGATCCAGGAGGTGGTTCGCGAGACGACATCGGGCGGTATTATTTTCCGCCGCAACCCTAAACATGACGGACGTTTGGAAATCCTCCTTATACAGGATGCCAAGAACCGTTGGACAATCCCCAAGGGCCATGTTGAACCTGACGAGGAACCCAAGCAAACCGCAGAACGCGAAATCCGCGAAGAGACCGGCCTTAAAGAAATGAAGGTCTTTAATTGGCTGGGCAAAGTCAATTTTCGTTATCGCCGCGGCCAAACACTTGTACTTATGACCATGCACATATATCTTGTGCAAGGGCTCGGTGACACCGATGACCTCAACGGTGAAGACTGGCTAAGCGATATCCGTTGGCTGCCAACCAACCAGGCGATCGATAAGATTGCTTATGATGATATTGGTAAATTAATTCTCGTGGGTATGAAAAAGATCCGCGACGCCCGCTTATAGAAAGGAGCATTACATACATGGACTATAGCGCGTACCAAGCTTTCGCCCGTGACCAGCTTGACGTGACCTACGACAACATCGATCTTTTGGTGCTTGCCTTCACGCACCGCTCGTACGTGAACGAACACAAGAAGACCGCACCCCAACACAACGAACGCCTGGAATTTCTGGGTGACGCGGTGTTAGAGTTGGTCGTTACGGAATATTTGTATGCTAATTTTCCGGAGCCGGAAGGCATACTGACAAACTGGCGCAGCGCACTGGTCCGCACAGAGAGTATTAGTGCCGCCGCCGCCAAACATGGCTTCGAGCCGCTATTACGGTTGAGCCGAGGCGAGCGCCGGGGTACTGAACGTGCCCGTGCTCAAATTTTGGCCAACACCTTCGAAGCCGTTACGGGCTCGCTTTATCTGGACCAAGGCTATGAAGCAGCCAAAGCCTGGATTACTAAAGCCATCCTCAGCACATTTAAGGGTATTCTTGACAGCGGTTCATGGATGGACCCTAAGTCGCACTTGCAGGAGATGGCACAAAGCCAGGAAGGTCATACGCCTGTATACAGGGTGCTCCATGAGGACGGGCCAGACCACGACAAAATATTCACCGTTGGTGTTTTCGTCAACAATGAACTCCGTGGCAAGGGTGTCGGCCCGAGCAAACAGATGGGGCAGCAAAAAGCTGCCGAAGCAGCGCTTCTATACTATAAAACTGCAAAATAATATGGAGCTGGAGTTTACTCGTTTTACTCCGATCGAACCCCATGTCTGGGCAGCGCCTACGGTAAGCATTATCCGTGAAATCCTGCCCGCCCAATATATGAATACGCAGCACAAAGTTGATGAAGCCCTACAGGTACACCGTTATGAATATTATGGCTTTAAAGATACCGATGGATCATTTGTAGGTTTTGGGTCGCTGGACCCTCAATTTGATGAATTTGAAGAAGGCTACGAAGTTCCATACTTGGGTGTAGTGCCAGAAAAACGTGCACAGAAATACGGGCGCGTTATACTGGGATATCTGGAGACCATGGCCAAAACACGCGGGCAGACCTATCTATACTTGTGTGACACGGCAACATCGAGTACATTCTATGAGTCGCTCGAATATAAGCCCAAAGCTTTAGGTTTTCAATACAAGACACTCTAACAATTCCGCGAGGTACCAATATGAATGCTATCGAAGTAGAAAGCAAGTGAGAGATGAGTACTATTGAAATACAGTCATTTTTGCCCGTAGGGGGACATCCCTGGGCCGAACAAGCAGGTCGGCTTATTGTAGGAGATGCCATGGGCATGCCTGATGCTATGCTTGACCATCCCGGGTTCATCGATTCCGTGCTGCGAATAGAGGATCTGGAGTACTTCGGTGCTATGCAGGAAGAGGTGTTTATTGGGGTCGCAGCCATGAAGACCGAAGCCAGGAATCTTACGCCAGACACCTTCGAACTGGCGCATTTGGCGTTGATACCTGAGATGCGTGGCCGGGGTCTTGCATTGCCATTCCTTACTTTGCTGGAACAAAACGCGGCGGACCGAGGTGCCCGATACATGTCAACCTATACAACCAAGGCTCATGTCGCCCGAATGCTTGCCCAAAAAGCAGCGTACGACCCTGTGCCGGGCCATCCAGGCGCTTTTAAGAAAGCGCTGCTTAATAAATCACCGCGTAACAGTTGACATCAGAGGCGCTTATCTGTAAAATATATCCAAGATTAGGTTAGAAACGTAATAAGAGAGATTTATCCAAATATGTTAACTATTCGTATGCAACGAACCGGCCGTAAAGGACATGCTATGTTCCGTGTTGTCGTGCAAGAATCGCGCGTAACTCCTACTAGCGGTAAAGTTGTTGCACTGCTTGGCAGCTACGACCCACATGCCAAAGTCGCAGTCCTTGACAAAGAAAAAGCTAGTTTTTACCTAACAAATGGCGCACAACCATCAGACCGTGCAGCGCGTCTATTACAAGGTGAAGGCGTAGCTCTTCCTAAGTGGGTTAAAGCCTCTTCTCAAAAGTCAGGTTCTGTACGCAACCCTGAAAAATTGCGCAAGAACCAACCAAAAGCCGAACCTGCAGAACGCGTCCCAGTTGACGAATCTGCAGCTGTAGCAGAAGAATCAGAGTCTAACGAGGCCTAGCCTAGCAGATGCTGTCAATAAAGCAGCTCATAGGTAGAGCTGCTTTATTTTTTGCTATAATAATGTAACCTAATAACATTGAGGAGTGCCTGACATGAATAGTATTGACCAGCAGTTTGTAGAATTCATCGTCAAGTCTCTGGTGAGCAATCCGGATGCCGTTATTGTCGAGCGACGTATTGACGAGAAGGGGGTTCTTTTAGAACTGACCGTAGACCCAGAAGACTTAGGACGTGTAATCGGTAAACGCGGTGCCACGGCGCAAAGTTTGCGTACGCTTTTGCGTGCGCTAGGCACAAAAAACGATGCTCGGTATAACCTGAAGATCGTTGATAACGGCTCAGGGGCAACCCAAGCTACTTATAGGAGTGATGACGACACATCCGATGATGCCCCATCGAATGATGATCGCACAGATGATTCCCACAGTAGTGTTGTAAGTAAAACCCGGCAAGAACTTGCAGATCTTGATGATCTCGATGTATAGTAAGTTCTAGTCCTAAAGACGAACGTTTCAAAAACAAAAATACCTGATAGGCTCATGCGAGCCATTCATCACTGATGAATGGGGGCCTTATGTGGCAAAATCACCGGCTATAAGCCGGTCTTTTTGTTTTAGACCCTTACCACCAGTAAAATTGTCGATCAGTATTATATACTTTTTTAGGTATTGGTCAAATCTAGCGTATCTGTTAGAGTGAGAGTAATGAAAATACAAGTTATAACGCTATTCCCCGAAATGTTTACAGGTGTGTTTAACACCAGTATGCTCTGGAAGGCGCAAGATAAAGGTGTCGTTACCTTTGAATGCATCGACCTGCGTCAGTTTGGCCTTGGACCACGTAAACAGGTCGATGATACCCCTTATGGTGGTGGCGATGGAATGCTTCTGAAGCCAGAGCCGCTCGTGGCTGCTATCGAATATGCTAAGCAGCGTGATCCTGACGCATTAGTATTATTGCCAACGCCCCGCGGCAAACTATATAAGCAATCTACCGCGAAGCATTTTGCCGCCGACAACAAAGGACTTATTATTGTATGTCCGCGCTACGAGGGCTACGATGAGCGCATTACACAATGGGTCGACTATCAATTTTGTATAGGGAACTATGTACTTACGGGCGGCGAGTTGCCGGCAATGATCATTGCTGATAGCGTCGTACGGTTACTGCCCGGTGTTCTTGGCGGCGAGAAAAGTGCAGAAATCGAATCTTTTCAACAAGACGATACAAATATTGAGTTTCCGCAATATACGAGACCGGAGCTATTCCGAGACTTGCAAGTGCCGGACGTTTTATTAAGCGGCCACCACGGCGATATTGCAAAGTGGCGCTCGGAACAAAGCCATAAGTAGTAGTTATCGATATGTGTACTATTAAAAAAGTCTGCTTATGCAGACTTTTTTAACGATACGGATTGGTTTCTATTGTTTTTTACTTTGAGCCGCTAGTTCTTCGCGTATAGGCTTGAGCTTCTCCGTCCAAAAGACGATATTCTTAACCAGTTTTTTCCCATGCATGAGTTGCTCATCATTGACAGAAAGCTTGCCGGTCTCGTCGACTTGCTCCCAATACCGGTTAAAGACCACCGTGTCAGCGAGGGGCATGTAGCCGGCGTTTCCGGCGATTTCCCGGAGATGTTGTACAGCACGCAGTCCGCCGGATGCAGCTCCATAACTTACAAATGCAACAGGTTTATAGCGCCACTCTGCGGCAAGATAGTCGATTGCATTTTTGAGTGCTGCTGGAATACTGAAGTTGTACTCCGCCGTGACAAATATAAAACCGTCAGCTTCACCAATAATCTTTGCCCACTTCTGGGTGTGCTCGTGGCGATAGTCTCCCATCAGAGGGGGAATTGGTTCGTCAAAAAACGGTAAGTTGAGATCTTTTAAGTCAACAAGTTCAAATATTGCGTCTGATTCTTGCTTTGCCAGTTCCATGATCCATGCGGCTGGTTTATCACCGAAGCGCGCGTCGCGGGTTGTTCCAAGTATAACTTTTATAAGGGGCATGATAGGCCCTTTCCTTTCGATTAATACTATATAAAGTATAGTATGGTATAATGTAGTTTGTAAAGGACGATTATGCAAAAAAGTGCTTCTACCCCTAAATGTCCAGTCCGTGAAAGTACCTGTGTAGCTACCGCTGCCGCAATCGTTGGAGCCAAATGGACCCCGCAGATTATTTACGCCTTAGCCAATGGCGTGGAGCGTTTTTGTGAAATTCAAAAAGAAGCGGGCGGGATTAATCCCCGCACGTTGTCTGCCCGCTTAGACGAGCTTGAACAAGCCGGTATTATCGCAAAAGTTGCTTTCTCGGAAGTCCCACCACGCGTCGAATACTCGCTTACTGCCAAAGGCCAGGACCTGCTACCGATATTGGAATGTATGGTTAACTGGGGTGAAAAGTACTCGGTAGCCCAGCAGGCCATAACCCGGGTGAGTGCAAGCTTGGCTTAAGCTGCCCGGATAATTTCTGATTGAAGAAAGTCGTATACGGTATCCCACAGTTTGTGGTTAGTAGAGTGCATGGCAATCTCTTTAGTGCCGAATGCAATACCGCGCCAGCTAAAGTTGTTTGAGCCCGTGATGAGCTCACGTGTCCCATCCGCATTCTCACATAGTATAAATTTGGCATGGATATGCTTGGAGCCTTCGTACCGATTTTTCGTATGGTAGCGGGCTTCGTCAAAAACGATAGCCAGATTGTCTGGCAGGGACTCGATATCGTAGCGATTGTAATAGCACTTACTATCGGTCTGGGACAACAGGGTAGCCAGTTCACCACTGGGGGACATTTTGGAGACAAAATATACTTTTTGCGCATTGGCGACTGCAGCACACGCGGCATCGTAGATGACAGACTCCCGGGGAGTGCCTCCGTCAAAAAGAAGCGTGGTGTTGTCATCGATACGCCGGGTTATGTTAGGCCGCGGCCCAAAGGGGTGCTGTGCAATGTCGGCTGCGATGTCATACGCCTGTTGCGCGAAATCGGCGTTGTGAATTTCGAACATAAAATCCTGAAAGGTAAAGTGTGCATCACTAAAATTGATGCCTCCAAAGGTAAATACCGTATCGTCGATAACGGTCAGCTTACTATGGCAGCGACCCTTAAAGATGTTAACCCCTAATTTACTGACGTAGGTAACATGGGCACCCTGCTCGATTAAACGTTCATTGATAGCCGCGGTGTGTTTCCAGCTATATGTTTCGTTGTCTTTGCTCCATTTGGCTTTCTGCGTCTCGTACTTGCTGTATACGTCACCGATAATGTGTACTTCGACGCCTCGCGTAAGGGCTTCTTCTAAAAGGGGTAACAGTGTCTCGGTTTGTCCTCCCCATAAAACTACCATGGCATGAATGACGATGCGTCGCTTGGCAGTGCCGATCTGAGAATATAACGCCTTGAAATAGTCAATATTATTGAGTAATAGCATACTTGCTCTACTATACCCTGTTTATCTGAGTGACCAAAGTCGTAAAAACGATGGACATACAGTAAATTTTAAGATTGTTGGAGTAGAGTATACTAAGAATAGTAGCTATGCGTACATCAAAAAAGAAGCTAAAAGCCCGTACGGCAGCCGATAGAGATTTTGAACGGCTGTATCATACCATTCCTAACCAGGGAATCGGCACCGGTAATTCCGTTGGCGTAGTATCAGAAGATGCGCCCCTAAAACCCGAAAGACCAAAGTGGAAACGCATTCTTAAGCGGGTACTTATTGGCCTTCTGGTAGTCCTTATTATCACTGGAGGTTGGTTGGGCTGGAAGTTTTTTGCAAATAGTATCAAGATTTTCGGCTGGAAAGGCATCACGGATGTCTTTAAAAACGTGAAATTAGATGGTGAAGACCAAGGCCGCGTTAACATTTTGCTCGCCGGCAACTCGGCCGATGATCCAGGTCATAACGGGGCACAACTTACGGACTCCATTATGTTGGTCAGCATAAATACCAAAGACCCGACTAATAAGTCGGCGTATGTCATGAGTATACCGAGGGATTTATACGTTGATATCCCTGGCAACGGTTACGCCAAGATCAACGAGGCTTACCAGGATGGCGAGAAGGACAAATTTAGTGAACCGGACTATCCCGACGGCGGAATGGGGCTACTGGAGAAAACCGTATCGCAGCACTTTGGCGTCAAAGTCCATTACTATGCACTGGTTAACTACACAGCATTGCAGCAAGCCGTCAATGCGGTAGGCGGTATCCAGGTGACTATCCAGAGCTCTGATCCGCGAGGGTTGTATGATCCCAGCCCGGACCTTCGTAACAATCGCCAGCCATTGGTCAAACTTCCAAATGGCACGGTCACACTGGATGGTATCCAGGCTTTAGGCTTGGCCAGAGCGCGTGGCGACCACCGCGGGGCTTACGGCTACGGCCTGGGCGATTTTACCCGAACCGAGAACCAGCGTAGGATACTTGTAGGCCTTAAAGAAAAGGCCACTGGCTTGGGAACGCTTTCCAATCCTGTTAAATTAGGCCAACTCATGGATTCGTTCGGCAATAATGTAAAAACCGATTTTAATGCTGGCGAGGTGCGCAGATTGAACACACTCATGAAAGATATACCGAGTAACCGTATTGTTTCAGCGAGCCTCAATAATGCCAATGGCAAAAACCTGCTTATGAATTATCGGACGCGCTCCGGCCAGTCTGCGCTGGTGCCGGCTGCTGGTGTGGATGACTATAGCGACATCCAAGCCTTTATCTCTGGTTTGTAGACATCGACAGACGACGTTCCTGGCGAATAGCGTAGCCAATCGCACCAAGCAGTATCAAATTCAGGAAGAAGCTGGGCAGCGCACCGAAATCGATACGTAGGAACATAAAAAATTGTGTCAGGAAAATATTGACGAGGGCAGACCTTCGAAATTGTTCGTAGGCCCGTTCACGTGAACGTGGCAGGAGGATTGCTCCCCATAATGCAAAGAAGCCCGCAGTCAGGGCGGAGGCCATTTCGCCAAAAATAATACCCCGGGAAAATGGCGGCGCAGTATCCAGTAGGCCGATGACGTCATTAACGCTATCGGCGGCAATCCATGATACGCTGACGACAAAGAAAAGAGCTTCAGCGATAAAAAAGAGCCGCACAAGCAATGTCGAACTTTTAAGCTGCCAGAAATGCTCGTATTGATGATGCAACGTATTAAGCATGCGCCGCAGCTTCGTCGTCGGCTTGGCATGTTTTCCATTTGTCCTGACATGACCTAAGAAAAGTTGTAACTGCTTGGTAATGGGGTCGTTCTGGTCAGCCTTCGCCAGCAAGGCGGCCACTTGTGCTTTTTCGAGTAGGTCCATATCGCGTACGACGGCTTCTTCCAGTTGGTTGAGTGCGTTAAGCTGATATTCCCGTGAGCTCAGCGGGCGTTTGCGGCTTAGAAAGTTAAATAAAAGATATAGAATAATGAATATAGCATAAATAATTCCTATGGCAGGTTTATAAAAATAGTTATTATCTTTGGTGATAAATTTGCCTATCTCGTCGATAAAAATGCCAAAACCAATGCCGCCGCATAGGGCCACGATGCGTTGCGCACGAGCCCCGATAAACGACAACGAAATAACTAATGCCGCCAGCATAAGCAAGCCACCCCACAGCATATGAGCGATGTGTAAAGAACCACCGACTTGGGGGTAGCCAGTTAGCTGCAGATACAGGCGCAACAATAAGAGACTAGAAATCGCCGACAATAAAAATAATTCGAGGTGATCTCGAGTGCGGATGGTGCGGTAAAAAACTCCGGAAGCCATGTGCCAATTATACCCGAAAGGTTGGTGGTTGTCCCCGGAGCTATTCGAGGTTGGCTATCTTGTACATAACCTGTACAAAGGTCGTTAACTCGTCAACGGATAGGTTTTTATACAGCGTATCGTGGAACTTTACTCGTAGCGCTTCTTCGATTACGGGACAGCGCTCGATAAACCGCTGCGTAGCGGCAATCATCTTAACACGGTTATCGCCGCTATTATTTACTTTTGTGACCATCCCTTTGGCCTCAAGCCCTTCGAGTGCTCCCAGCAATGACGGCAAAGTGATGCCCATATCTTTTGCGAGCGTTGTCATAGCAATACCCGGTTTGCCGTAGTCATAGACCGTCCCGGCTATAAACCATTGCATGCTGGTGAGGCCGTAAGGGTTCAGGCATTCCTCAAAATATTTTTTTAGGTTGCGGAATGACCGTGCCTGCATAACACCTGCTTGATAGGTGACAATATCGGCCAGGTCAGGTGCCTGAGATCTATTTGACGCATTCATCCGTCTATTTTATCACTATAGTGCCGCGGCCAACATAGAAAAAGTAATTATTTTTTAATTTTCTGAGTGCGCGAATTTTTCTGAGCAGGTGAATGGAAGATAAGCAGTAGCCGCGTGAGTCCAGCGACCACAACCGCAATTGCAATACAGGTGGGTAAAACCCGCCCGTAGCCATGTATAGCGACATTCAAGAATGGATAGGGGTACCAACCGATAATGTGCCCCCGGACGAGGCTATACGTCAAATACACCAATGGAAATACAAGCCACCAGAGAGCATACGAAAAGTGTAATCTTTTCTGCGGCGGCAGGAGTATCCAGTCCATGACCATATACAAAGGTGCGATGTAGTGTAAGACAGTGTTAACCCATGGCACCGTCGTGTCGAGCGCGGCCGGATGATTCGCCAGCAGGGTTACATACACAATGCCGACGACTGCCATGTATAGCGTAATCGCACCTCGGATGTATCGTGTGCTTGGCTTGTGCAATTGGTCCGTCGGGCTGACGGCTAAGAGTAGAAGCAAAGCTGCCGCTAAGATATTACTTTGGATAGTAAAAAAGCTCAGGAAGTTAATCGGATCGAAGCCCGTTTTTTGCGCACTCGTCATAAACTGGACGATGATTGCAATAAGGATGATCGATCCCATGCCTGCCCGGCACAACGCTACAACAAAACGTTTCTGCATATGGTTATTGTATCAAGCGATCGACTATTGCGAAATTATGTCAGCGATTTTAGAATGCCACGCAGTTTTTCGACACTGGAAATTTGGAAGCGGGCGTGTGTTTCGTGCAAGCCGACACGGATGGTGTAAGCGGTTTCGGGCAGTGCCTCAAACATATCCTCATCGGTGTAATCATCGCCGGCGCATAAGACGAAGTCGGCGGGGTTGCTATCGAGTAATTCGCCGACGATGGTACTTTTTCGGATGGCCCGCGGCTTAATTTCGATAATCTTATTGCCACTGAAAATACCCACGTCTGTGCCGGCAAGCATGGTATTCAGGTCGTGTTTAAGATTGGAGTTACGGGCATATGCCAACTCGGGAGGTACGTTGCGATAGTGCCAGACGAGCGCAAAGTTCTTCTCTTCGATGGTTGCGCCCGGAGTACGTTCGGCGTAGCGTTCCAGCAACGGACGGAGCAGTTTCTTATGCTCTTGGAACGAAAAGAGTCCCTGGGCCCATTCGCCATGTTGCTTAACCCATGAGCCATGCTCGGCGACGAGAGTAATCGGCATTTTGCCGAACCATGATTCCAGGGCTTCGCGTGTCCGGCCACTGATAATACATAGCTCAGTGTTGGGTTTGGAAGCAATTTTCGTGAGCAGCTCTACGAGTTGTTTGGATGGTGCGACTTTTTTAGGATCAGGGCTGCTGACAAAGTTCATAAGCGTGCCATCGTAATCAAGGAAAACTGCACGTCTTTTTGCCTGCTGCCAATCAAAGGCGATGGCTTTAATGTCTTCATCGGTGAGTACTTTGTTACTGTTGCCGTCTTGCAGTTGTCGGGAGTAAGCCAGCTGTTCCATAAAGTCGCCGGCCCAGCGTTGTACGGTGTACTGAGAGATGCGACGTTGCATGGCGCGCATACGTCGTCGTTGGTCGGTTACCGGCATTTTAAGTGCAGTCTTGAGCGCCTCCACGATGGATTCAGAATCATTAGGATTGATACGCGTGGCCTCTTGCAATTCGTCTGCCGCACCAGTCAGTTCACTCAGGATGAGCACGCCGTTTGTCTTTTGCTTGCAGGCTACATATTCTTTAGCTACAAGGTTCATGCCATCGCGGAGTGGCGTCAATAGGGCAATATCGGCCCTTTGGTATAGCGCAACTAGCTGGGCAAAAGGTATATTTTTAAACTGATACGAGATAGGCGTCCAGTCGACGGTGGCATACGTCCCGTTAATACGGCTTACCGTTTGTTCGATTTGGTCGCGAAGGTCTTTATACGTTTGTACTTCGGTACGCGAAGGCACGGCGATAATCACCAAGCTGACTTTTTTATGGTAGGCAGGATTTTGCTCCAGAAATGCCTCGAAGGCACGAAGCCGGTGTGGAATACCTTTGCTGTAATCGAGGCGGTCAACGGAAAGAATGATGCGTTGGTCTTTATAATGGTTATCAAGGATATCCAGCTCTTTTTTGGTTTCCGGATCATCGAGCGCCGCAGTAAATTTTTGGTAATCGATACCGATAGGAAAGGCGTCGACGGTGACCGTCCTGCCTTTAAGGTCGACGACGCCATGGTGGCTTTCATGTCCCAGCGTGCGAAGAACACTGCTCATGAAGTGGCGGGCATAATCGTACGTATGGAAGCCTACGAGGTCTGATCCAAGCAGTCCCTCAAGAATTTGTTTTCGGTCGGGTGACAAACGGAAAATTTCAAAGGACGGGAAGGGAATGTGCATAAAGAAGCCGATAGAACTTTTTGGCAGCGATTCGCGGATCATCTTTGGCAAAAGCATTAAATGATAATCGTGGATCCAAACTGTAGCATCAGGCGTGGCGTGGCGTGCCACGGTCTTACTGAATAAAGCGTTAACGGACTTATATGTTCGCCAATAGTCATAATTGTATTGTGCGTAAGATAAGAAATAATGGAAGAGGGGCCAAATGGTGTCGTTGGCGTAGCCTTCATAAAAATTCTTTACTTGGTCCTGGCTTAAGAATACCGGGATACAGTTGTAGCTGCGCAGTTTTCTGGTGATGCTCGCTTTTTCGGCTCTGGATAGTTCATCAGAGCTTACTCCGGGCCAGCCGATCCACAGTCGTTCGTCGGCATCTCCCCCCAGGGATGACATGGCGGTGGCTAATCCGCCTGAACTTGGTTTATATACTAACTTGCCGTCCACCTTAGAGACACTGACAGGAAGCCGGTTGGACACTATGATGAATTTTTGTTGATTCATAGATCTCCCAAATCTTAACTACACTCGCAGTGAGTGCAGCTATGTACCAAATTATATAACCGATTGCACTAAAAGCGACAATCTATTTGGTGGTTTCATCGTAGCAGGGCATGTATCGCGAGTCCGTAGGATTTCTTGCATAATATATCGGACATCATAGTTTATACTGTCGAACTTGCACCGCGATGAATACCGTCAGGCAACGGCATTGCAGACCACGTTTTCGCGCGGACGGTCCGGTTGGTCCGTCCGGCTGCACTGGGCTTCACGGTCTGTAATG
>JGI24737J22298_10000024_pt1 | contig 44741 bp, 43 predicted proteins | sample KBSCornC3_FD_22298 | JGI IMG/M metagenome (IMG submission 22298) | reverse complement strand
TGGCGTGGTCGTTCCGTTCGTCACTCGGATTTTCTGCGTTGAAGTACCTAATGTTCCTGTGCTGGTTTGGCAGGCTTCGCTAGACGGGGAGCTCGACATTGCCAGTGATGGCGCAACGACAGTAGCATTTGACGCGTCAACAATGTCTACCGAAAGGGTGCCAGGGATAAACCGATTGTAAGCAAATGCCGCCGCCCATGAGGAAAGCGCTGCAATACCCGTGTCATGAGCATTGCCACTGACATTTGTGGCAGACCAGGTGAGGTTTGTGCCATCGAAATCGAGCTTTCGTGTAAACAAGTCACTGTTACTATCGACAATTAAAAACGTCAGCTGGCTTGCGTCAGACGGATTGCGGTACAAATTCTCTTCGGCATCATCTGTACCTGAAATCGCAGCTCCGCCTGTATAATCTGTTTGTATTGCCGACCACGTCGTCGTATTTTTGTTAAAGTACAACCAGTCAACGCCTGCAGCAGCGCTGTCGTCATAAGTTACTACCGCTCGTGACTGACCCCCGCTTTGCACCCACTCTACGGCTACGCCCTTGGATCCTGGCAGCGCGGCATTAACGGTGGTGTCAAAGTTTGTGATACTTCCCCAGGTAGTTCCATCCCAAACTCCGGCGTCGGCGTCGCTGCCTACATCGGTCAGATTGGCATAGGCAATGTAATTCGTGCCCGGCTCTGCTTTCAGTTGCATATCAGTGGGCTCCTCAAAAAATCCTGTGTAGACCGTTTTGGTCCCCCATACTCCGCTTACACCAGCGGTGCGCGAAATACAACTTAGATCGGGTACGCCACCTACGCCCCAGCATATCAGTAGCTTGCGCGACACTTGTTCGAAGGCTAGGTCAAAACTCCGAATATTTGGCTGCGTATTTATACCCGTGGCGTTAGCTGTATCGGTGAGGGCTGCTGATGGCTGGGCGGCAAATACATTGTTTGTGCCGTCGTAGTAGGCTGCTACCTCATTGTAAAAAACATCTACCCACACGAGGCCTATCTCATTTGTTCCGGGCCTGGTTTCGACCCGGACATACGAAAGCACATCGGCCTGCGTAGTGTTGTAGGTTGCCTCTGCTGTCCAAGAGGTACCGTTATACTTCCTGTACGCTAGTTGGTTAGTAGAGGTGTTATGCGAATAAAACACGACCGCCTTACCGGATACTTCTTCATAGGTGATATCAAATCGTGCAAGTGCATCGGTGCCAACGGTAGCGCTCCATTCGTCACTCCAACTTGTGCCATTCCAGCGAAAAACATGAAGAACACCGGCATTGTTGACCACGCCTGCCGTCATTTCATTACGAGTCGGCGATGCCTTAATAATACTTTGCTGGGCATTAGCGTACGCCGGAAGATTTGCCGCCGCACCCCATGTGGTCGTAACATTGGTCCACGTTTTATATTTTGGGGTAGTTGCACCCGCAACGCTATATGTCATTATGCCGTCACCTGATACGACTGCTTGCGCGGGTTGTCTGAGTTGAAGACAAAGAATGACCACCAACACAAGTACAATGAGCACCTGCGCCAACCGTTTTTGCCTGTTACTAGACATCAGTCTCATATGGAAGTACTACAATTGCTTATCAGGTGAATGCCCAGGCGGACGCTTCAAATGTATTGTAACGGTAATTACCTGGCCTTTTTTCAAAGCATAGGGTGGCTGCAAGGCGTTGAGTTTCACAAGTTCTTGTGCGGTAATATTAAAGTGCTTCGCAACAGATTCGATGGTATCGCCCTCTTGTACGACATAGTCATTCGTTGATCGTGAGTAAGGATGGAGACGGTAGCGGCGCACTATGTAGAATATGAGCCCGGCAACAATGAGAGCGATAATAGATTCAATCAATAACGCTACAGGCTGAGGCCCAATAAACACGATACGACTTGCTTTGATATTTGACACATCATCACTTAACTGGCCAGATGCGAGTTGTTTGCGGTATCCTACTTCTACGTCGCGATTGTACCATCCACCCCAAAATGGTTTTTCGAGTTCAAAGTTGAAACGAGTCTGTACTCCAGGAAAAACAGGGAATTGCCCGGCGGTAGCGGAAAAGGGATAGCGAAAACCAAATACTCCAGCCAGCTTTACGCTAATGTGCGTATCTGCCGAAACGTTTCCGGTGTTTTTTAGTATCGGACTAACGCCAAGAGTTTTTTGGCTGATGCTACGGCTTTGTACGTCAATTAGTTGCAGATTCGCCTGGAGCGATCCCGGGGTAGTAAGCGCTACCCTTAAGGCGCTCCTGAAGCTGAGCGCAACACCATCATTTTTTTTCGTCGGTTGTTCGACATTTTGTACCACAATACACCCATTGTGCTCTCCCGCGTTGACAGTTTGTGGAATAGTTAATGTAAATGGAATCGTTTGACTGCTATTTGCCGCCACCGTCACCTGCTCTGCCTGAAGTTTAATCCAGTTGCCTACCTCTTTTCGCGGATCAACCTTTTGGGCGCAAGCAAATGCACCATCACTTGAAGTCTGTGAATCTACTGGATAAACTGCTAACGTTTTTGTACTCTCGGTGTTATTGATAACCTTAATGCCATCCGTAACAATATCGTTCGCCCTAATGTCGTAGACGAAAATTGATTTTGTCCGAGGGTTATCGACACGTGGGTGTGCGGGCAATGCACCGACGCCCGCAGATTCAATGGCGATGGCCGTACCTACCTGAAGGCTGCCGAGCGATAGGGCTACAAAGAAGGTGCTTATTGTACCAAATACTGTTTTTCGCATCCTCTGTCATCCTTAAAGCGCGGTGGCTGTTAGTGTCATATTGATAGTATAGGCAGCGCCTGGCGTCTCTGCTGGTATCGTTTGCGAAAGGGTGGCGCCCGTTAAATAGCCTCGCCATACGTCATCTGAGGCCAACGCCGCGTTCAGAAGCGTTACATTGTTTTGTGTCCCCTCAACAAAAGCTGAGGTCGACCCTTTCGTAATATTCGCCGTCGTACAACTCGTACAGTCGGCAGTGAGCGTCCCAACGCTTGGGTCAATAGTGAGCTGGCCGGCCTTAGTGTCGGCATCGGCACCGTCACTACATCCAGCAGTTCCTGCGTCGTTAAAGTCATAGGTATTTGAGCCACCATCAGACCACAGTGCGGTCGCACCACTGGTCGCCGCGATAGTGAGCGTCCACCCGTTGTTGGCCCCGCTTGGATTGACTACATAAAGACGCTGCGAATCTGTGCCGAGCGTACCAGTCGAGGCGCTGCCACCAGTTAGACAGGTGAATGAAAAGCCTTTAGGGCTCATTGTTGCAGAAGGGCTGGCTACAGAAACACGAGAGGCATCAAGGATATCGGTGCTTAACCCGCCTGATGTGATAGTTTGGTTGAAGGTCGGCGTGTTAGCCGCATAAGCTACACCGCTACTTGAGATAACTATCACAAAACACATACAGAATAGGCCTTTTAGCACTAAACTTAAACCCGACTTTTTGTTAGCTACCTGATTCACGCCTTTGACTTTAGACTGATCGTATTAAAAAGCAGTTAACTGATTGGTAAAGTACCGCCGTCTGCAGGCGTCCAGGCAGCTCGTGAATGATATTCTATGTTTGCAAGAATAGCTCCTGTGCTGCTGCCTCTGTAATTAGCAAGCTATTCGATTTATTTACACTACATCCCAGCCAAAGTAGACTTCCGAACGAGAAATGTTATCTCCTTCAAACGTAAGCACTTCGGTATTACGCCCTTTTGTACCGTCATCTTTAACGAACTCGTAGGTAACGATTACTTCGTTACCATGTTCCACAACGCGTATAAACTCAAAATCATGCAGAGTGCCTGCCCCGGGCCAACATTTCTCAAAGAACCCCTTGCGGTCCAATAGTGGATCCGGAGGTGACGAGAATGTAAAATCGGAAGTCAGTAAATGCTCAACAAACTCTCGGTCAGCTTTTGAGAATGCTTGATAAAATGCTTTTGCCAATGTAGTGCGACTGCTCATAGCTAGAACCTTAACAGATCAATGGCTAGTCGTGCTGTTAGAAAACAGCTAGATTTGCTTTGCTAAAGTTATTTAGCTTTCTCTTGCTCGACGACATGAAGCAACGCTAACGACGCCCAAATACGTAGACCTTGTCGGTATCAACTATCCGCGGCGGTAAGCCGGGCTGCCGTATTCGTGCAGGATCGGTGACGCAATGAACGCGTCTTTGCCAGCGCCAACGTTCCTGCGGAGGCAGGTTATGCACTGGACGGGCGGCTCGTCCGTGAAGGAGTCGACGGTTATCGAACAATAAGATCTGACCAGCTTGCATTGGAAGCGCAACTTGGCGGCGTAGCAGATGCTGGTTAAGCTCGCGAAGGGCATGCCGTGTGGCTTCATTGTCGCTGTTTGCTATATACTCTTCGTCGGTTACGTAGCGTATCCACGGATCATCAGCAGCTTCGCCGTATAACACCGAAAGTGGCGGCAAAGACTTATTCAAATGGAGACATGGTTGACGTAGCGTCGATCTGGTTTCATCCGAAAGCTGCTCCCATTCGGGAAACACTAAAATAGTAGGCACTTCCTCTTCGTTTCGCATAAAATGCAATGTCAAAAAGTCTGGGCTGAGGTTAAGGTTGGCTGCGTTTGATTCCGGATAGTGTGCAGGGTTGCGATTGACGTACAGGCCATCGACATGTAGCCTCATGGCGTCATTTTTGGCGCTGCTATTGCGAGCGTTTGCGCTGTATATGATGTCATTATGTATAGCGCCACCATGAAACGCTACATTACCGAAGGCGTGAAGGCCCGCCATGCTTATCATGAGTGCCCGATATATATCAGGGTGCTGCAGCCGCTGTTCAGTGTTATCTCGGTGGTATGTCGGCGTAGGACCAATATCGGCCGCTGTTTCTGGTGGCAGGTCAAGAATGATGGCTTTTGGACCCAAGTGGCTGGCCACGGAACGTAATCGTGCAGTGACTTCCGGCATCCTATCTTGGGCGTTTTGCGCGCATTCATCCACTGAGTCAAAAAATTCCGGCTCAGTCATGGTCGGTAACTCTGCGGATATATGGTGCGTCAAAGTATCCAAGTGCTGGATGGTGCGTGTGTCAATAGAAAGATGTGGGATTGTTTCTGGACCAAGCATATATGTACTATAATCGCCCGGGCGATTATTCAAAAATAAATCCGTGCCGCTGCAGCTTCCGAATAAAACGGTGCATGCAAGGATCGAATATGTCGATGGAAGCGGCTAGAACGTCATCGATATCCCACCAGCGGACCTCCGCAAAACGATCCGGCTCAATAGTCAGCTCGGTGGTATAATCTGCTTCGAGAATATACCACAATGATACATCAGTATGCTCTCCCTGGCCGTTGGTAACGGTGACTGTAACGAATTGCGGATCGGGATGGAGGAACTTTGCCTCGATACCCAACTCCTCCACACATTCGCGCCGCACTGTTTCCGCTGGATCTTCATCCGGGTCGACATGACCGCCTGGTGCTAACCAGCGTTTAGCAAGCAGGTGGTCTTGCAAAAGTATCTTCTTGTTTTTAGGGTCAAAGACAGCAAAATAACTGACGATATGTTTTGGCGGGACATCCGGTTTTTGCACACGAAATAATGGCACACCGCTCTTTATCCAGTTAAGCGCATCTTGGCGATGAGCTGCCTCAACCTCATCAAACGGCGATATCGCCTCGATAATATCTTGAATTTTTTGACGCATCCACATTTCCAATTACTTTTGTACGTATTATAACTGAGTTGGACAATGTCCGTACCTTGGTCTAGCGGTTTTTCATCAACCTGTAGCAAGGTAGCGTGAGTAACGGGTACAATGCCACCAAATTGCGCGGTGCTCAACGTACGGAGATCTTCGACAAAGTGCTTCCGGACCGGATCTGGCAGTTCCACCACTTCCCAATAGGTTTGCATAAGCCCCAGGTGAGACTATACCGACGGCTCAAACCTCTGCCAAGTGTCTTTCCCACGAATGTCTACGATATAAGCAACTTGTGAGTCTGCCGCGGCGTTAAAGGTAGAACCTTCGTGCAAACATGTAGCGACCGGCGAATTCACGAGCGCATCAAGAACTAGCTCATTCGTATATGGATCCTCGTACGGGGGTTCGATGTCAAACCAATAAACCGGTACATTTCTGCCTTCTTCAATCATTCGCCGCATATGGGCATTTCGGGCGTCTGGTCCTGGATTATCAAGCATGGCGAGGTTAAAGTCTGGCGCTATGCGATGTAATCGCTTGCCTGGTCCCATGTTAAGTATGGCAGATACGCGTTTACCCGGGTCTTGACGATGATTATCAAGATGCTCACCGACAAATAATCCTTTGCCATCCATAGCTACATTGACCAAACCGGCTTTGTCATAACGAGTACCGCCGACATGACCGATGACACCGTCGCCGAAATCAATCGGTGGGCTTTGTGGGTCGAGTTTGTAATCAGTAGCTTGAGCAATAGCTACTGCCTGCTCGCCAATGCGTGCAGCTATCTTAACGTATTTAATGGCGTGAGGTGTCTCAGGTCTAACAAGTATGGCCTCAAATTCTTTATCAGTGAGTGGCCGTAAATTGTTGCCAGGTACGATGACTTCACGTTCTCCATATCCTTTAGATGCGGCTTCTTTAGGCCCCATGAGCCGTAGGCCTGAGACCAGCATCCGCTGCCAGAGGTCATTTTCGTTAGAACAAGTAACACCAAATGTCGGAATTTCTATATTTTTCATCCATTTATTATTACACGTGCTTCTGACACAAAAAAATGGCTAACATGTCAAGCAATGCAAGTCGTATTGCAACAAGTCATTCCCAGACCTACAAAGCTCGTATTACTCTCCAATGTGTGCCATCCGGTTGTAACCCCTTGGGCTGCTGCACGTCTGCGGCTATGGCTTCGGCCTGATTGACTATATCCCCAACTGGAGCCAGCTCCTGGGCTATCTCTGGCAACGTGCAACGAATGCAAAAAAGTACGTAATTTATGATCTACCTATGTGCAAGAAAGCTATCGATACTGCAAGCGGCTAAGCTGTGTGTGGCTATGCCGGTAAGAGCGGCTTCTCTGGCTGCTTCGTTGCTGCCGTGGATCGAGTCGGTATCGGGGTCGGTGCCAATCATGTCAGCGATGCCGTACGCTTTTTCGGGCACGATTATCCTGTTTGCCATACCTCCATAACAGTCTGCACTCATTTCGGTGGCTTGGCTTAATTTTTCTGAATGATTAGTCCAGTTATACGCTGCCATTTGGCCCTGTACGTATCCGACAATGTGCCCTACTTCGTGAGAAACGAGCTTTTCGGACAAATCGCCATTCGTTCCCTGCCCGGTAATAACCACTGTCTGCCGAGAAAGGCAGATTTCCGAAGCATCCCCGGCATCTATCGTTTGGTCTTGGGGTTGCGGGCTGTCGGCAACGCCAGGACACACGAATGTGTCGCTGTTATTGAGCATAACGAGTCGAGTCTTAGCTATCTCGCCCAATCCTTTCGCAACCCAAAAGTCGCGGTTTTGGTCAAAAAGCTTTTGGATTTCTACGGAATCTTGAACGACGGCCGGGCTCGCGGAGTAATAATCGATAGCTTCACCGGTGGCAAACAAGAGCTCGGAGGTAAGGAGTCCTGCAGTTAGTAAATTTTGGATCTTCATAATAATTCCCCGAGGGACGTTATATTATAATAACATTATTCTACTAAATACGCAAGTATCCCACCCAGTGTAGACTTACAGCATAAATTGTGCTATAATATACTGCATGTTTGAGATTGTACCACTGGAAGACGAACCTCAGTCTGACCCCCGCCTGATGACGCCCATTCAGCTTCGTGAGTACAGTAAACGAGGTGGATTCGCTGCGATCGCTGGTATTACCCGCGGTATTCTTGTTGCCGGCAACGGTAATGCGGAGGTATGGCCACAGCCGTTACGGCAAAGAGGCTTATCGTGTCAAACGATGGCGCTGATCAACGGTATCCGCTGTCGGCAAGCCGCTGCGGGTGTGCGTATGTGGGAGCCTAACCCTGCCGAGGTTGAGCGTATTCGTATAGCTACCGCCCAGCGAGCTGGTGAGTCGTCAGAGGAGGCAGCTTCCAATGCCCGTTACCTTAGAAGCCAAGGCTTACTGGGATTTGCTGACGAGATGCAGCAACCAATCACCGCAGCCGAAACGATGGTCAAAAACGGCTTTGCGGTAATGACTGAGGGTACTGCTTGGCACGCCACCACCATTATTCCTAACCTGCCTGAACTACGCACACCGGATGGTGATGTGCCTGAACTCATTTCAATCGACTCTCTTACCGGCCAGCAGGCTGGTGTATCTGCCGAAGCATTTTGCAGCTCCATACTTGAACTGGACTGGACACAAGACGAACTGCTCGTATGCACCGTAGGTGCCGCCGCCCTATCCCGTTAGCCCTATCCCATACGTGTAACGTGCTAGCTCCGCAGAATTTCGTGCCAAAACTGCCATGTATGATGTAGCTGTAGGATGTTTTACTGTATTTTTATTTTGCTTTTTTACGGTATGGTTCCAGTGCAAGCAGCACGTGCTGTTTGATGTAGGCCTCGATAGGCCCCTCCTGGGTCATGGCCCATACATGGCCGGCTCCATGCAGTAGCATTTCCAGATGACGGGACAGCTCGGATGTGTCATCGATTTCTTCTAGCTCACCCGCGGACTGCGACTGCCGTAATAGTTCAATGATTTGCTGATGGCGGTGTTCAAATGAAACACGGTAATTGCTGTATAGGTCCTTTTCACGGAAATCCATAAGTAGAAACTCCTGTCCATTAGCAAACCGCTCAAGGCTGGACGCAAACGCAAGCTCGGCGGTAAATTGTGCAATGATGGCATCGATGGGTGACTTCTTGTCGTCCATGGCCTCTGCTACTTTGGCATTTGTGCGCTCCAGGCCGTGGCGGTCTACTTGCAAAAGCAGTTGCTGTTTATTTTTAAAACGTCGTACCAAGGCAGCGGGCACTAACCCTACGCGCTTAGCGAGGCTTTCAAACGTAAGGCTGCGCGGACCCTGCTCCATGAGAAGATCATAGGCGGCAGCGATAATTGTTTGGTCTGACACGGATCGTGGACGAGCCATGAGTATCTCCTATTAGTGAACTTATATTCACTAATTTACCGGGCTTTGGCTATAATGTCAATAGAAAGCGATTCTGCTACGAAACTATAGTTGGGATTCGTAGCTACGCAGCGCCTCAGCCGCTCGCCGCAAAGCATCGATGATATTGGGTCCAACGGTTTTGGCGCTATCCGAATAGGTTTCGGTAATTTTTTCGTAACCGTTATGTACGCTGATTGGAAACTCAACACCGGAAATAAACTCAACATCATGAACTAGATCTGATACATCAAGCTCTTCGCCGGCCCAATCCAGTTGATACTGTGCCGCTAACACTTCACCCAATATATCGCTCACTGGATTTTCAAGTTTGTAGATAATTCCCTGCAAAAGCCGTCGGTAGTTACTGACCATATCAGTGCCAGCATCTATCGGAGAAAGAGATAGCTGGGCGCCCCCTTCGACCGGTTTACTATAGGGCTTGCTGGGATTATCCCGACCGTAACCCATACGTTCGGCCGTACGATTGTACCGTTTTTTATAGCGCGCCGCCGCTCTGTCCGCCAAAGTTGGGTCGGCTTCAATTGCTGGTGGCGAAATGCGACCGACTAACGTTTCGGAAGATTGAATAGTCACGGCTGACGCGCCTACATGACCGGCTATGGTTTCCCACGCTCTCACGCATGTTTCAGACCAGTTGAAGCCACCGAGTTCAGGCTTGACGCCAGGCTCGGTGATTGAACCCTGTATCTGAATAATGTCTATACTGTTTGTGTCAGTATTGGCCTGCGCGGTAGATACGGCACAGAGGTGGGAGCCATCATCTTTATCGATGACAATACCGATACCGATTGGCGCGTCAAGCACAGGCTTATTGTCCGGACCTTGGGTATAGTGGGTTTGCACACCCGGCGGAAGACCGTACGTTGCGCCGCTTAGATGATTTTCATCACAGCCCTTCACGCGGATGGCTGGTACAAAGCGATATTGGTCAAGATTGTGCGGGACGGTATGGTGCGTGCCTCCACCGGGAGCATCCTGCGACATCTGCAGCCGCTCGTCACTTCTCACCATGTTCGGCAAGTTCATTTGTGGTGCTTGGACAATGGCAGGCATGGTCCTCAGGAGTTGATTTTCGAGTGGTTCCTGAGGACGGAGCGGTTCTGCGTGGTCATAATGCACGTCTTGCCCGCCTGCAGAGGGCTGATTTTCAGCACCCATAAACACACCTCCTTTCCAGGAAATCCTTTTATGGTGTCAGGATAACAATCCTACTCTTGACTAAAGACAGAGTCAAGCATCTGCGTTTTGGCTAGCACCGCAACGGTTATAAAATAAAAACAGCACGTTATATAAAGGAGCTATGATGGCAGAACGACAGCATGAAGAATTTAAAGTTAACGGCGAGGAATTATTAAAAAAGGTAAAAAGCCTTGTACAAGAGGGCAATATCCGCCGGATTACAATCCAGAACAAAGATGGTAAATCGCTGATTGAGATCCCGCTGACGGTGGGTGTTATAGGTGTGGTGCTTGCTCCGACGCTTGCTGCGGTCGGCGCTATCGCCGCTTTGGTGACTGAGTGTACGATCACCGTGGAACGTGAAAAGTAACATACGAAAACTGTAGTATTCTCAGGAGCATGTTCGGGGCGATGCTTCTTACATTTATGTAGCTAATAGGTCTACAAACACACCTGTCTCTAGATCGGTATAGCCAAAGATAGTCTGTAGCTTATAAGCAGTGCGTAATGGTCGGCGGGGGTTAATCTTTCCGTTGTTCTTGCGTAAGTCCAGTTGTTCAAGACAACACGCTTGAGCTTCACGAGGTACGGCATCAAAGTATGCGTTTTTTTGATCAGGACTTAGCCTATCTTTGATCGTCCGCCGGTTAAGCATAGTCAAGCGTGGAGCATGTGCGTTGCCAAAACCCTTATTTATTCGCTCCAGTGGAGATAGTGTGTGTATACCATCTTTATCAAACCATCGATATTTCATGCTCTGCGCCACTAGAACGTCTTCGTGCAGTTGTGTGATGGCATCAAGAGTCTGCTCTAAGGTATGAACACCATCCCGTACTTGATCAAAAACACGGCTCCTGTACGTCTGGACTATATCCGTAAAGGATGAAAAGTCATTCCCTACGCATAGTACGTTTGAAAGCTCATCACTTCTTACGGTTAGTGGGCCTGTGTAACTATCCCTTTGCTCTTCTGCCCGGATGACATCAGACAAATTGTTATTAGATGATGTGAGCGTGCCATAGACGGTATCATCGCGGGCCTCCTCGTATGCATCGTGCAGCAACGCCAGCCGCGCCAGAGGCCGTAAAAATTCCCGGCCATTTCCGCTGCTATAAATATCAGCGTACGGCGTCGTATTGTCTTCTTCGACTACAAAAAAATAATCCTGTGCTGTCTCTGCCATACATGTGCTCCTTAATAAGCTATTTTACACAATTTGCTAACATAAACCTGCATAAAATAATGCTATAGTGGGTGCCATGAGATATTTGAGAAATATCCCGGAGCGAGAGGTCATAGCTATCGCCCGGCCGGATAGTATTTCAGACTTCAGCCAGTTAAAGCCGGGACGGGCGGTCATTGAGTTTGCGGCTTTCTATGATTACAAGGGCGCTGTTAACTGCCACACCGCCAAACTTGCTGTCGTGCGCGGCCCTGCTTATCGCATCTTGGGCGAAGTTAGTGTGAATGATTCCGGAATCAAATGTGTGCCTGTAGAGAAACTACCGGCTTTCACTAAGGACGAACATGCTCCCAGTGAAGATAATTCCCTATTCGATATAACCGGAACGACGATTGAGGATCGTGAAGTTGTTCGTAACAGCTTTAACGCAGGTTATTTTAACGCGGGGTTGCTTGCTGTACGGGATGAACCGTATCGAGTGGAGCAGAACCTGGAAGTAGGACCTGGGCTCTACGTCAATGGGTCGAACGATTACTATATGGTATTCAATACGCCATATATGGCAGTCGCGCTCGATTCTGATCCACGCCTGGTCGATTGGCCTTACTAGTACCTGAAACGGCTGGACCAGTTTAGGCAAGTTTAAGGCCATGGCTTATAATCGTACCTTATGAGAGAAATACCCGGCGATTTTCAGATTGACTTTAACCACGCCCGTCCGCCTCACTCCTGCAGGCTTGAAGAGAAAATTGACAAAGGTGGCCAGGCCACCGTGTATCTCGGCTACGAATTGGAACATCCTTCCGAGACAGTAGCCGTAAAAGTGTTCAATCCAGTGGCCGCAGAGATGGCGGAATTACAATCCGAAGAAGCACAACGGATCAGCGCGCTTGATCATCCTAATATTATAAAGGCACATTGGCATGGCACGCATGTGCACGGTTCAGGCCAGCGCCGCGTTTGGCGCCGGAGTAATTTCGATCCTGACATATCCCATTATGTGGTGACTGAATACGCCGATGGTGGTACGTTAAAACACCGTGCCGAGACCGATCCGCATCCCGAAAAGATTGTTGCGGCTATCGCCCAGGTTATTAGTGCTACGGCGTATGCGCATGGCGAAGGCAGGCCATCGGACGCCATACGGCTGGTCCATCGTGATATAAAGCCGACCAACGTACTGTTCTCCGCTAAAGAAGAGGCGTTACTACCCGAAGGTTTCCCTGTCTTAGCTACCTTTGGTAATGGTAAGCTTTCGGATTTTGGCGTGGCTATTTATGGACCTGGCAGAACCGTTGACAACGAGGAATACACCGTCACTACGACACAAATTGCTACCGGTACTCTGCCGTACATGCCACCCGAACAGTTTTTGGGCAAAGCCGTGCCCGCCAGTGACGACTACGCGATCGGCGTTATGGCGTATCGGTCGATGACCGGCCAACTTCCGATCAACGCAAAAAGCTCTCTACAAGATGATGCCGTCCAGATCGCCTTATGGTTCAAGGCACACGAGAATAATCCTGTCGCGGCGTTTGCAGATGTCGCTCCCTTGCGGATGAACAAGTTATATGAAGCTATAGAGCCGGTCGTGGTGCGGTTGCTAGAGAAACAACCCGAGGACCGCTACCCAAGCACGGGCGAGCTTCTGGAGGCCTACCGAGTAGCAACCGTTACCGGTATGGACGCCATGAAGCGTGATGCCGTGTACATTGACCTAGGAGCTTCGAGTGGCAGCGCTGGCAGGGCAAGCGGTGAGACTCCTCAATCCGGAGCGCTGTATGATGCAATTTCAACCACTGAAAAACCTGATGCTGATGGAGCTACAGAAGCGATCTCTCCGCCTGGCAGTGATGGAACAATCACAGCAACGACGACACAATCAGGCGGTGAAGCTGCGCTCGATCCTACCAAAAAGCTGCCCGAGCCAAAGCTGTTCTCGCGCCGTCGCCTGCTTGGCGGCGCCAGCGTGCTCGGAGTCTTGGTTGCGCTGGAGATGGTCAACGCGCTCAATCCGAGTACACCCGAAACCGCGCAGTCGCCCGAAACTCGTACCGACGAACAGATCGTAACCGACGCCGCCAAAGAAATGTTGGCAGCCATGGAGGCGAATGGCATGAAGAGTGACCGTACGGCGATGGTCATCAAACAGCTGGGATACTCTGACCCTGACTTTGCCTGGAAAAAGATAATCGAGCTGCAAAAAGCCAGCGATCCCAGCGATCTTACCGCTGCGTGGCTGGCAGCTGATTTTACCCGGCATTCACTCTCTAAGCCAGCGGCCTTGATGAACGCATACAAAGCCCAAGGAAACTATGATGCCATGGCGATCATCGCGGCGTCAGTCGCAGGCGGTACCGTTGGCTCACATGATTCCAGCCTTTCTGAGACCCAACGAAGCGTGGATGACGTCATCTCGTTCTGTGAAGAAAAACCGGGACTCCAGCCACACCTTAAGATTGTCAGCGCGGCGTATCAACCTAAGCTGCCGCTTAAACTCCATGCTTTCGATAGGATTTTTACGACGGCAAGGGCTGTTTTCAATGATTTGGAAGAGGCCGAGTTGTACTGGGGCGTCAATGCACTTGGGAGGGGTTTAGCCTCGAACGATCCCGAAACGGTTAAAGAGATTGTTGTGCATTATGACCAACGCGTGCAGGCCGAGGCATACAAAGAAGCCGATCTGTACAATCTGCTCGGCGACCTTACAGTCGCTTTGGCGCCATATAGCGCTCCCGGAGGCGGTCAGGAACTTACGAATATGGGCTCACGGTCTACCGGTATCGCCGTTGAACGGGCGCAGCAGGTTGCGATTGAAATTGCCCGCGACAGCACCGATGCCGTCCTAAGGTATATCGACTCACACGATGCGGGCTCGAACGGTTCGCGGCTAGCGGCCGCTGCTTTGACCGGCCTTGCTCCCGATAAAATCCAAACGCTCTTAACGACAGCCCCGGAACCTGCCAAAAGCTGGATCAATGCGTCGCTCAACATCCGCGACGGCCATACACTTAACGATGCGATAAAAGCATTAATTGCTGACAAAAATGCACTCCAAAACTATGGTCCTGAGATGGCGGCCGCACTGCTTATCAGCCGCCGGGTCGGCTAATCCATTAGATCCCGCTAGCGTGGTGTCCTAGTAACCGCTTCAGGCTGCCTGGTATTCTTTGGCCATAGCCAGCGCTTGACGAGCGCCAATCTTCCCTGCCGCGTAAGCACTATTTATCGTACCGAGAAACGCTATGTTCTTAGGGCGGCCCGGAAATAACTCGTCAAGGCCGGGGTCGGCAGGTGTAAACTGTTCATAAAATGCAGTCTGGCCTTTCAGGATTTTACCAAACGCAGCGTGTAGCGTATCTGAGTGGTCAATAATGTCAAGGCAGTCGTTAACACCGATGCCTGCCAACGAAATATGTTTTTCATTAGCAACTCGGGTAAGCACTTGTCCATGCATTTTCTTAGTCATATCTTCTACGATGCAGCATATTGTCTGATATGGACCCCTGCGGTCATTGAGTGGCAGCAGGTCCGATACGCCTGAAGCGACTTGGTATTCAAGATGCGGCCGGGTCGGGTCGACAGATTGCTGCTTACGCTTAGGGTTCCAGCCGGTGGCTAAAATACCTTCTCGTGTTTCCTCATCCGGTGTGAGCAAAAAACCTAGTCTCATAAACATTTCCGAACCAAGTATCGCACTTTGTCGTTCGTCGTTGCCGCGCCCATTGCCCATAATCGGATCATGATAAGCACCGATAATAGGAAAATGCAGGAACGCCGTAGAATCGTAGGTGCCAGGCCTGACCTTGTTAACGGCGGTACCATACATGAAAGCATTTTCGATGAAACCCGCGGAGTGCCCTAAGTGGTGGTAGGCCGCAAGTACACGCTGCTCATAATTACCGCTGTATATTCGGGGATGGTGTTCGTCGATACCGTAACGTTCCGCAATAAAAGTTAGGCCGGTTGCACCGAGCAACTGTGCTACAAGCCGTTTTTCCTCCGAGACTTCGGGTGCATACTGCTCGAATAACCCCTCAATAAAAGTAGCTTGTTGCTTCCAGGTGTCCTGAAATACCGCGTCGACCTGCGTGCGTAGGTGTGCTTCCATGCTGACTACTACATCTTCAACTTCCTGTCGGTCTTGTAGAGCTGTTGCGGTTGGATTTTCGTAAGCCATAATTCTCCTTCTGACATTTCAGGCAATATCAGGGAGTCTACCGACGGAATGCTCTTTTAAAAATCTGTTGCGCAAATGTGCACACTTGTTGGACAATAGGCCAATGCCCAGCGATATTACTCCTATGCATGCATACTTTGCGAAACTTGGCCTTGAGCCCGAGATAGCTGAGATTTACTTAGCGCTGCACGCCTATGGGCCGCAGAGTATTCTCAAGCTTGCCAGCAATGCCAAGATTGAACGGACACGGCTATATCGGCTGTTGGATACGCTGGCAGAGCACAACCTTATAGAGGTAGAAGTGCTGTATAAACGTAAATTGTACAAAGCCGCACCTATCGGCAACTTACAAATCCTGCTGACTAAGCGTGAGCAGGAAGTACGTGATTTACAAAAGGAACTCGTCGAGTTACAACAAAAGTTTCAATCACCGTCATTGCATTCTCCTTTGACTCACGTCCAGTTCTATCGCGGCGAAGAAGGTGTTAAGCAAATGTTTTGGAACCAGACCAAAGCGAAAAGCGAAAGCTTCTCGATCCTGTACGAAAATATGCAAACCCTGACGAATATAACGTTCTTTGAACGATGGGTAGAGCGCTGCAACATGAATGGTTTGACCTTCAAAAGTATTGCCGGCGACCATTTTTTGTCGACACAACGCGATTGGTATACCAAGCACGATAACGAAAAATTACAAAAATGGCAGGGACGCTACCTGCCTGACACCATCTTTCCCATCACCCACTCTATGGTCACCTACGACGACGTGGTCGCTTATTACAACTGGAAGGATGGCGAAGTTTTTGGACTCGAAGTGTATAACAACGAAATAGCTGCCGCACAACGCAATGTATTTAATATGCTGTGGGAACAAGGACAAGGTATCCCCGGACACGGCGAGAAAAATGAAGGCCTAAAACCGGATAAAAATCTATAATTTTTGTCGCGCATCTGACGGGCTATATATATTATATGAATATATATGCACGTACGTGGTCACGAACTTCGAACGACGAATTACGACCTGCAATATGCTATGCAGACAAATATGCCTGCCGAAAACACGGTGGTGTCAAATCCTGAAGATCAGGGCTTATGCAGGCTGGCTGAGCCGCGACTCGTTCAGGCGTTACAGCACCGGGCGGTTATCCTTGTCAACGGATTTATGTTAGTCAAGGGAGTCCGCGATGCAGTCGGCATACCTCTATTCCGTAAAGTATCCGCGGGGCGGCTATTCCGCCCCGACTACTGGTATCGACCACTACAGAACGACCGCACACATGCCATCGAAGAGGCGCTCGACGCCGGCGAAACAACGATTACTCTTCCCGGCGTTACCAACTGGATAGAAGAACGACCGCTCGACTACTCCCGCATCTCTTTGGGTGGTAGTTTCAGGGCGGTCGCCACCCGCATATTGGATGAAGCCAACATGTATGGGCCGGATCTGCCCCTTGATTGTCCTTCTCCGCTCAATTTTCGCTGTTGTTACGAGGATCTGCCGCGCGCAGACGTCTATTATTTATGACCTCATTTTACAGCTCGCTTTTCCGTTATATGGCTTGTTGCCGGAAAAAGAGCATAAAAACCGAGTGGCGTATCCGTGAGTTCCCCGCCCCAATCAAGTACTTCGTCACGGTTAAACCGTCGTACGATGGTCAAGCCGTTGCTGCCATCGTCAAAGACAAATTGGTTGCCTTGGATGGACATGTTATTTATATCCATCTTCATCTGGGCAAAATAGTTTCGTGCTATCTCATCCGTGAAACGCTCATCGCTAAATAGTGATACCAATACGTTGCCTCGGCTCAGGGTGCACATGCTCGCTAAGGCTGCCGCCGGATCCAAATAACCGAGCGTGTTGTTGGTGGCATACACCAGGTCGTATGACGCTTGTTGTAGCTCGGGCGGTGGCGACAGGATATCGCCCAAGATAATACGTGATCGTGATGCCAGCCCGGCGGCCCGCACGTTGTTACGGGCAATGTTTACGAATGTTTCATTAATCTCCAGGCCGTCTATAGGGACACCCGGAGCGGCTTCGGAAAAACTAACGACACGCGTGCCGTTCATACAGCCGACTTGTAACGCGCGCTCCAGGCCGGCCAGGTGAAGCGGGACCATCCGCTCTTCAAATGCAAAATTCTCTGAGTTAATGTCGCCGCTGGAGGCCGGATCGGCATCCAGGTAGTTACTGGTATTGATTCCCATCGTTTTAGCATACCGTATCACTGGCGGATTTAGAATTTTCACTCTGTCGCCGTCGAACGACCCTGCGCATAAAAGATGACAGCTACCATTGTGGCAGCTGTTATCCCGGTCATGTAACTGAATGAATATTATCGTTCAGCTTTTTTGTTGGTCTGTGTGCTTGGCGCTGCATTGGCTGGTGCCGGTGCTCGTTTTTGGAAGTGCTGGTAGTCAATGACTGCACCGTCAAGATCCTGAAGTGTCCAGCGGCCGCCCCATGCCCAACCACGTGACTCCATAAGCTGGACAAGCGGATGGTCGCCATGCAATGTGCCCGGTGTGCCGCTTAACCATTGTGCGCCTTGTGGAGCAACGACGGGATTACCGGCATCATCAAGGGTGATGTACGGGTTCTCGCGGGGGTTGACGTCGAAAGCGCGACCCAAGCCATGCTGCGACGGTGTGTTGGTACCCGCGATGGTGCGGTAATTAAAGCCCGATGTGATATCAGCGGCCATAAGCTTGTTATCGTCCCAGCTAAAACGGGGATCGCTGGAAACGGCAACTTCTTTAATTGGGAAGTTTAGGTAGTAAGCATATTTAAAGAAAGCGATCGTGTCGTCTTTGCGGTCTTTATTTACTTCAATAATGCCTTGATGCTGCATGTGATAGAAATCTTTGTACGCCACATTTAAGGAAACCAGTTGGTCAAGCACCTCTGGCGGAGCCGGGTTATTAGGATTGACTTTAATCGTGCGGCTAACCTCTTCCCATACTGGTGTTTGGCCTGTGCTGCCATGATGACGAGTATCGGCCTGCGCATTGACGATGCCGAAGCTACTGCCGGCTACCACAACCAACCCGGCCAATACGGCCAAGCCCTTGCGTAATCTGCTTATATCTCGTGACATAGTATCCCCTACATTACGTGTTAAGAAAAATAAGTATAACCACTATAGTATGGCGTAACCGTAAAATAACCCCTTGTCTTTTTGTGCAGCCTTCTGATTACCTTGTTTTGCAATGCGATAATTCACTTCTTACCAAAGAGCGATGTGGGCATCCCAAGGGTGCTGGTGTTTAGCCGGATGTGGTGTATCATAAGGCATAACATCAATCCGAATAATTACATGCAACATCTTATTTTATTGATTATTCTGCTGCTGGTTGCAGGCCTGGCGTACGTTCCCCGGCGATGGCCCGGCGGTTTGCATATGACGTTCAGTCAACATGTAGCCAGGCATCATTGGTCGATCGTTTATTATATCGTGCTGTTTCTTGCCTCTCTGCCGCTGCTTTTGTGGTTTTTTGTTGCTTGGTTTGTCCCCGAAAGAGGCCTGCCGGATGCGTTTATATGGTTTGCTGCTGTCGCAGTCGTGTTTCAGGTGGCATGTACGTTTGTGCCTGAGACTGGCGGCATCAAAACAACCATACATAGGATATTGACCGGCATTTCAGGTATCACCATGCTGCCGCTGATGCTGCTGCTTGTTACCGACTGGCATCTTTCGACATTATCAAGAGTAGTGGCGGCCGCGGCGCTTGTAGGTATGCTGATACTACTTTCAATTGCGCTCACCCACCAAAAGGGCTACCACAAAGCGCTACTACTGCAGGTTGGTTACTATACCGGATTTTTTGTCGCGATACTTACGGTTACATATATAAGCTAGTTTTGCCCGGCAAGATTACTGCCAGCAGCCCTTGCACATCATGACGAGTATTGTATAGTATTACTCCTATGCGTTTCCCGGAATATACAGAATATGCGCCCTCAGATATGAGCCCTATTGATGGTTATATCCAGTATGTAGGCGCACGTTATGCCAGCGAACCCTTCGTGACAGATCAGAAAGATGACCATCTCCAGGCGGCCATCTTGTTCGCAGAAGGCTGTCGTCAGGCCACTGTGAATGATAATCCCCGTAAAGCTAAGCCTCTGTTTTTGGAGGCACGACGTGTCCTCGGCAATACAGAAGAAGAAATAAATGAAGCAGATGGCCTGCCGCGGTGTATCGGTTTTGCCGCCCTATTAAAGGCAGCGACATTTAGAAACCAGCCGTCTGCCGTTAAGGCTGCGCGTGAGGAGCTGCACCACGAAACCATGGAAGCATTACGGCAAGAGATGGACCAATACGATTTTTTGTTCAAAAATGAAGAAAACAGCAGCAGAGCCTTGAACCGTTTGCGTCATTCCCGAGGTAGAGTCAACCACTTGTGTGTGACGGGACTTTTTACCCATCTGGGTAATCATCCGTGGATAGGGGCATGGCCCGCACTTACCTTTCATGCCGGCAGCTCTGAAGATGTCTCGAGAAACGCTGATGCTATTGTTACCGAAACGACGCCGGAGCTAACGGTACCTTCCGCGTATCCCGTACAGGTTGTAAGCAGATGTTTGGGGTTCTGTGGTAAACCTCCATCGACTCCCGCACGCACAAAGTATGACCCAAGCGTGGTCTTGGTCTCTGGCGAGTGCGACCTGTATGTCACCAAAGTCAAAGGAAAAGATATTTTCCCAACCGCCCATTTACTACTCGGAGAATATGACGAGCAACTTGACACAGATCAAACAGCGCTACTTGACCGTATCGGCAACGAACTCAGGCACTCGATCACCGTTGAGAATGAAGGCCGCCGTGGCCTTTACAACCACGAAGTTTATTGACCATAAAACACTTTTTTCATAAGGTATGAGTATGAGTGGCGGTGAGCAATCAGGGTCGTTTAGCGCATATACAGATGTCGAGGAGCTACTTTCCAGGCAGCTTAGTAAAGAACAGCTCTGGGAGTTGGAACAAGCGAGAGCTTACCCTTTGGAGCTCGATATGTCATTTGCCGAGCAAGGAGACGCTATCCTATCGGAGCTGAGCGAGGGTATTTATAATTACAAAGACATCGCTGCCCACTATTTGTCACCAGATGCTGACGAAGCGGACTACGGGCGGTTGAACAACGTCATTCACACCAATGAACATGTCTTCCCGCTTGATAATGGCGAGTTTTATGCTAAAGGTTCGCCAGATGCAAAGGGTATGACCGTCTTAGAACGCGCAGATGCGATTATTGACCGGATCGGCACACTATGCAGAGGCACGTTAGGCTTACGATACGATGATGTCATTGATGCAATCCGAAAGGAAGGACAACTCCTTACAGCCGATCCAGATGCTCTTGCACTAACCGATGCTATCTGCAGACGACACCCGCGTCTAGTGCTACATCAAGAAAGTTTTGGCCAGGGCGCAGGCCTGGAAAAGATCAAGGTAATTCGGAGAGTTGCCGAAGGCCTACCACAAACAGCGGGCGAGAGTTTGGAACGGGCGCTGCGCATTATACCGACCGGCACTGTACTCAGCGGTGATCAATGGATTAAATACATGTCTGATGGCTTGCTGTATACACCTCATACGGTTGCGGCACTTCACAGGCTGATACTGCTTACTCCAAAAACAGTGCTTGCCCGCAAAACAGATAGTCTGGGCACGGATGCCTACATGTATCTAACTAAAAATGAAAAATGGCTGCCGCTTCCTACGGAGGAGCATTACAATACCACTAGCATACAAGAACTGGCCCGTCGGGGCGCTGGATACGTGTCAAGCATGCGATCTACAAACGGCAGACGAAATTATAGCTCGACTCACTAACGGTGTCGCAATATCAGAAACAAAAAAGCAGGAGATCATTGAGGCACTGCTTTACGACCCCCGTGTTCACCGCCTTGAAGGCCACGAACAGTATCTTCAGATCCTACATAGTCTTAAAGATGACATTAAGTATAGAAGAACGGGATACATGCTGCTGAACGCACTCAAGGTATTACGGAGAAGAGAGGGCGGTAAGGCTAGCTTCGAGGATATATATTCACTGATACGGGCTGAAGCACTCAGTAAAAACGTTACGTTTTCTAAACGGCGACAGTTTTTTGTGCGTTCCTTGCTAGACATTGAACCGGGCGTTACCTATTCGGACGACCAAGAAATGTACATGTTACGAGCAGCTCCTCCCAAACCTGTCCGAACTATTCGGGAGGCCTCCGCCAAACCCGCCCGAACCATTCGGCGAGCTGCTGCTGAGCCCGGACGTATTGCCATAGAACCCGCTTCAGAATCAGAACCTGCCACCACCGAAACGGAGCCGAGCGTATCTCCGCAAAAGCGGGAAGTAGCTGAGCAACGGCAAATGGTGGCCGCCCAGCTCGAAGTCGACCGTATCGCAGTGCTTGATGACGCAGCAGCCCGTGTCATTGAAAAGCACATAGATAAAGAGGCCACGAGCTCGATGTCCGTAGAACGGCTGGTACGTCTAGCGGAGTCAATGCTTGCACAAGAAACAGGCAACGTAAGTGACGAAGAAAAAAAGTACCTTGCCCTTGCCTTCGCCGATGACGACCTGTTTGACGTATCCTTAGGCTTCAGTATTTTGCACGTTAGACCTTCCGGCGGTACCACCGGCCTTATCACCGGAGTCCCCGTGAACGTCGAGAGTCTTACAACCCCGGTCTTTAGGAAAAGAAAATAATATTGCTACGACACCCGGGTGTCATGTGCGCTGGTATGTGGAGGTGACAAATATTCATAAAAGTCGTACAGTATGTCCCATGAGTGAATTACCCCCTACCAAATCCGAAAAAACACCGCAACGCATTGCTACTGAGGAAGTCATTACTAAACGCTTACGCTCCTCCAGGCGGTGGCAAAGAGCCGCAGTTGCCACCAGCGTACTGCTCGGTATAAGTGCCGGTGCGACTTTGCGGGAGGACGTACCGGTAGAATTGAGTGTTGGACTCTTGGCAAGTGTGCTGCCCGTTGCAGCCGCCCAGCGCCTTGAGAGGCGCAGTGCATACAAGACTTGTGACAGCGCGGCAGATGCATATCGTGAAACACTCCAAGGCAAGCTAGAGAATTCCAGGCGTGCCGACACCATCGGGATGAGCATGGAAGAAAACCTAGGCAGGTGGGTAGAACGAAGACTATCGGACCCACCAAAGACTATGCCGCCTGTCCATGCCTCGCGCGGTCGTGAATATGCTGCTTACTTCGTGGGAAGCGCAGGCGGTTTTATATTCGAAAAAGCATTGCAAGATGATTTAGGCTTGGAGCAATACCAGACTCCTTTACTATTGCTGGGGGTTGCGGCCATGGGGGCGGCATTCACCGCTTCTGAGACCAGTCATCCAGCAATGGATATCGATACCTACACGGTATACTTGGATAGGGTCGAAGAAGAGCTGCGCCCTCAACAGTAAGATTTTTTTGCAGCGAGCCGCCTTTTGTTACAAAATCGCTACTATTATGGGTAGTTTACGCTACAATACCTGACATTATGAGCATTGAAGTTACCAATATACCTCGAGAATTTGATCGTTTTACTACAGAGTCCCAGATAATTAATGAGACACGGGATGACCCATTGCCAGGATATCCCCCAGCAGCTAATAGATGGCATATCCCTGAAGATGAATGGAATGCTATGGCTGAAACGGGTGTGATAACGGTGCCGGATGGCCCTTGGGCGGTCAACAACCACAAAGGCCGCTTAACTCCTAACGCCAGAAAAGCGAATATAGACCCGGCTAATCCAGATGATATTGACGCTACTGTAAAAGCCAAGTGGCGAGCGGAGTATCCGCTGGTAACAGATAAGAGTTTACCGGTGCACCCCATGGGACGACTGGGCGTTACTACCGAATTATGGGATAGCGAGCGGCAAGAAATGCACCGGCTAGGTATGGCTACAGGCATTGGCCGGGAATGGTATTTCGGCGAAAGAAAAACTGCAGCGATAGCCCTTGCTCGCCTTGGGCTGAGCGGCCAAATAGAATATGCCGTGGTCCGTGAAGACCGTGACGGGAAGCTACGCCGTAATTTTCCGGGTGGTTACGTTGAACATGCCGAAGACATCACAATGGGTGGCAGCCGAGAGGGGCAAGAAGAGTCTAATCTTAGGGTTGCCTGTGAAGCTGCTGGCATCCCCTGGTCCGAGGTTAATACATTGCCGCAAAGGCTCTGGAGAATGACGCCGGCTGTTACCGGACCATGTACCCTCAATGCCTGGTTGGGAGAGCATTTCTGGGTAATAGATGCGACGGGCGTACCCGACATGCAAGGTGTTACGCTGCACACTAATGAGCCCGACGTTATTAAGAGCGTAGAATGGGCAGAAGCACGCGCAATTATTGCCGACAAAACATTTCTTGGTGCGCACCGCCGCGCCGCACGCGCCCATTTGCAGCTACTGAACAGGGAGGCATAACCTTATGATTATCGCACTCCGACATGGCCGCTTTAAGCTTAACGAACGCTCGCACCTTACGGGTGAAACTGCCTTTGAAGCTATGAAACACCCGATACCTCCTGACGCCGATGCGACTATGGATCTCTTTCCTGAAGGTCGTGAACAAGGACACCGGGTGCGTAATTCTCTGAGTGGTATAGCGATATACGCCTGTTTGCGGTCGGAAGCGTTGCGGGCAAAAACGATGGCGGAACTTGCCCTAGCCGGCCAAGCCTTACCCGGCGGTACCCATATTATGCCGGAACTTCGCGAACGGAGCCGTGGCATATTTAGTTATGCGCCAAACGACTGGTGTATAACCCAAGCAGGATATCCCGAGAAAAAATCAGTACTTGATTGGCGACCGATAGGCGTCGATTACAATGGCAACCCCGGCGAAACGATCCGACAGGTGCGCGATACAAGGGTGCTGCCGGTATTGGAATTCGCTCACCATGCTACTTATGACATTCGTGAAGCGCCAGTCGTGCTTTCTGGTCATGCGGAATGGATGTTGGCGCTCCGGGCGCGCTTACTCGGTTTTGATGATAAACGTTTTCGAGAACCACTTATACCAAATCCACCCAAAGACCACCCCGCCCTGAGCACTGCCAAAATGGTCATTAACGGTCAATACGATATGTCTGATTGTACATGCCCTACCCGAAACCAGCCCAACGTGCCATTTGATCACGCCGACATATTCCGCACGGTAGTCACCGAACCTGGCCTGGAGTTTGATACCGGTTGGCTGAATATCAGAGACATGTGATGATAGCAATTTCACGTTACACCGGTACAGGACATAGTTTGCCTGGCTAAGCTTTACAAACTATTTGAAATATGTAGAATGAGCTGAAAGCCTCAAGGCGAACAAAAGCTATGTCACGAAATCCTGATTTACTCCACATGCACGATGATCCAGCCGTCCGTACCGAAGCAGCGACTTTGCTTTCAGATATGTCTGGCATACGACCGGTAGCTATCCGTGAAGGGTTAGTGGATGCCTATGTTGATCTCAGCCGTATTCGTTCCGAAATTGCGGCGGTCGACGAAGAACATGTCCAGGAACTGAGTATTCTTTTTGATGATGAAATTAATAAAAGCAAGAGCAACAAAACAGGTCAGCTCCTACCAGTACTTCTAGGGGATGTTCCGGGTGAACCTCAACTGTTGATCGCCGATGGCTTTCATCGTACCGAAAGCTTGCGACGCCGCGGAGCGGTAGCGGTCTATGCGTCTATTCGTCCAAACCTTCCGCTAGGAGACCTAATCGATTTGCGCATTTTAGCTACCTCTTCCCAGCAGTCTGTGCAGTTTGCTCGTATTGCCACCTGGATTGACGACGCCTGGAAAGTCAGCCCGTGGGCCAATGGCAAGATGAGTCCAGTCGAGGCGTTTAAAATGCAGTCACTGGGTCCGCATGAACTGGAGAATACGGCAGCCCGGTTTGGCATTAGCCTAAAAATGGCTAAAGACATGGTAGCTTGGGCTGATCTGAAATGCTCCCAATGGAAAGTCAAACCCAAAACGATACAAAAAAATCTTATTGCTGCGCAAAGCGCTGATCCGGAACTCGTTCAGCAGGTCCGTGATTCACGGCAAGGCAATGCCAAAGCTAAGGCTGTAGCGACAGGCGTGCCCGTCCTGTCATCGGGACAGCTGCATGCTATCGCCAGTGTAGTGCCGGCAGAGTATCCTTTGCAGCGGGTTATTGCGGGCAGCGCTACATTGCAGCGGCTTACCATAGCCCAAACACGGATGCTGGCCCGTGCTGTCGGCAAAGCTACAAGCTTAAGCCAGGCTCAGCAGATCATCAATTCCCGTGATTGGAGGCGCGAGAATACATCGAAAAGTACGGCCCTTAAGCCAGAAGCTGTTGCCGTCTCAGTATCAGCTCCTGCCCCCGCCCCAACTCCTGCCCCGGCAGAAATCAGAACAGACGATCCTGACATCACTGGCTTACGGCGCGTTATTATAGAAGAAGCATTAATAGTTGCCAGTTTGCGGCTCGCCCTGAAAAACCAGAGAAACAAGCCCAATGAAACAGTTACGCCTCCTACCGTAGAGCTTGATGACGCACAGATGCGTCTTATGGGTAGCCTGCTGCCGAGGCTTTCGCCACTTGAACGTCAGGTGTTAGTGCTGGCCTCATGTTTTAAAAAATCGCCGCAAGTTGTGGCATCCGTACTGGGTTGTACCGCAGAGGATGTGAGGGCCGCCATACTAACCGCCGACAAGCTGATGCGTACGCCGGAAATCACTAAACAGCCAGAAGGTAAAAGCTTCGAAGAGTTGATACAAGCTGACAAAACAATGATACTTCCGGATGCACCTCATCGGAGTATCTTTTGGCGTGACGGCGCAAAAGGCTCACGATTCACGGATGATATTAGCGTATGTGGTTTGCAGTTTGGTCGCGGTGAAATAGCGGTGTTGGAAAAAACAGATGACCCGACGCTACAGCACGATAAGTGTGGCTACCTTGCTGCCCTCGGTCTTTCAAATATGGAAATTGCAGGCGCACTAGTGCTAGCGGAAGATTCGGTAAAGTCACAACTCAGGAAGCTCTTTAAAGAACGTAATGTGGCAAGCCGGACGCAATTAGCTGAATCTTATATAGCTGATGGAACCTTTCAAATCATTCCTGGCCCTGGTCCGCTCATCCTTACCGAAACACAAGCAACGGTCATGCAATATGTAGCCGAAGGCCTGACGAGCCATCAAATCGCCCGCATGATGTGCGTGGCCGAAGCTACCGTTAGATCCCACCTCACGCGCATCTATGCACGGAACAATATTCACCGGCGTGAGCAAGCCACATTGGCGGCTATCTTTACCAAAGCTGCCACAGCACAGCAGCCCAAACGCATTAATATAACAGATTAATACAACAGACCGTAACGCATATTCTTGATAAAATAAGAGCATACGCATGAGTATGATGAACGAAATTATTTGTCCACATTGCCAAAAGGCCTTTAAGGTTGACGAAGCCGGCTTTGCCGACCTTCTTAAGCAGGTGCGCGACCATGAGTTTGAACGGGAAATCCTTGACCGTATCGAAATGATGGAAAAAGATAAAGAAAATGCCGTTAAGCTGGCCGAGGCCAACACCAAAAACGAATTACAGGCAGACGCAGCTAAAAAAGACGCAGAAATCGCTGAACTTAAGGCCGAGAAAGACCTGGCCCTCAGTCGCTTGGAGTCAAAGAAAGATGCGGAATTATCTGACCTGAGGGCAAAACTTGTATCCATCGAAACAGAGAAAAAGCTTGCCGTTACCGAAGCCGTCACCGTCGTTGAAAAACAGCGTGATGAGCTGGCCAACGAGCTCAGGAGTAAAGACACCGAAAAGCAACTACTCGAGTCATCGCTTAAAGACAAGTACGAGACCGAGCTTAAATCCAAAGACGAAATGATCGCTTACTACAAAGATATGAAAGCCAAGCTTTCTACTAAAATGGTTGGCGAGACGCTCGAGCAGCATTGCGAGACAGAATTTAACCGGCTTCGTGCGACCGCTTTCCAAAGCGCGTATTTCGAAAAAGACAATGACGCCAAAACCGGCAGCAAGGGCGATTATATTTACCGCGAAACAGATGAGGCCGGCAACGAGATCATCTCTATTATGTTCGAGATGAAAAATGAGGGTGATGAAACTGCCACCAAGCACAAAAACGAAGACTTCCTGCGCGAACTAGACAAAGACCGCACCGAGAAAAAATGTGAATACGCCGTATTGGTCACCTTACTCGAAGCCGACAGCGACTTGTACAATACGGGTATCGTAGACGTTTCCCATAAGCATGCCAAAATGTATGTTATTCGTCCGCAGTTTTTTATCCCGATGATTACCCTGCTGCGCAACGCCGCGCTTAACTCGCTTACATATAAGTCGGAGCTGGCCCTGGTAAAGGCGCAAAACGTTGACATCACCAATTTTGAGGAAAATATAAACACTTTTAAAGAAGGTTTTGCCCGCAACTACGATCTTGCCAGCCGCAAATTTAAGACTGCCGTCGACGAAATCGATAAAACGATCGACCACTTACAAAAAACCAAAGACGCACTGCTTTCATCCGAGAACAACCTACGGTTGGCCAACAATAAAGCCGAGGACCTGACCATCAAGCGACTTACCCGCGGCAATCCGACCATGGCCGCCAAATTTGCTGAACTAGACGACAAATAACAGTACTATGCCTCATTATGTCTCGCCGTTTTGAATATTATTTCTACGAACCGGACACAGCGCATTCCTTGGCAGATAATGCCGCCAAGCGTAAGCTTCCATCTGATGTTGCCGTACTTATGGGAACACCGGTGGCTTCGGTCGTCCAATATGCAGAAGGGCGGAACGGCAACGCGGGAGAGCACGCCCGGGAGTTGTCCCGACGGATAGGCGCAAAAGTACTCGGTATTCAGGATCCTGGCCCCAGGACGACATTTCCCGACTTGCGGGCGGCGCGCTATCGGATGTCGCCACAGAACTTCCTGGAGTATGCAGCTGAGTTGGCTGATTCGTTAACGGGTTATATCGGTGAACAGGCAATACGACGAGTTGCTTTTCGTATACATTCAGGTAATGGGCCGCTTGGCACGCAGTTGGCGCTCGAACTCGATAGAAAAGAAAATCTGCGCGTTACCCATGCCGCTATCAGCGATCCGGCCGGTATAAAAGAGGTGCCAAGTTTCTCGGCTGGGTTCAGGCAATGGCTTAACTATAGACTTGGCGACGAGCGCTCGATGCCTGCGGAACAACGCAGCGACCTCGGCCAACCGCCAAACACGCTCTCGGCATTTGCAAAAGACGTGATCGTACGTGGCGGCTTATGGCGGACAGACATTACGATGCGGAATCTTGCGGCTATCCATGCCGATACAGATATCGCCACGCTCTTATATTTGCCCGGCAAAACATTTAATGGCACGGCAGAGGCTATGCAGCTTCTGTCGACGCAGTGGCCCGCCCGTGATTCCGCTCGACCGCCCTTTGAGGCTGAATATGACGCCGATGGATTCCACGGCACAACCTACGATAGTTTTGCCGGCAACGCAGCCTTCATGGAACGAGCCTTTGATCTGCACCCGTTTGAGCCAACTACCTAAGACCACTATAAGCATCCCCTAGACATCTAAGCACCGGACGCCTGACGTGCTTGCCTATCCGATCGTTATATTACAATATGCTAGGCCCGTGGATGCACGAGCGGTATCGCGCCGAACAAATTACCTTTAGCCGGCCTACAGCGTAGACCCATTTGATCTTCCCGGCCACTACTGCCCATTACGGGTACCCAGTCATATTCCGGCCCTGGTCGTCCCACGAAGATATTTTTCATCTCGTAACCAGAAAGATATGGCCCGTGTTCAGACGCGTACCCGCCATTGGCCTGGAAGGCCTTGTGCAACCCGACGACTGACAAAACTTCACTATGAGCAAGCAGCATCGATGTTCTATCGACCTCTTTGCGCACTTCATCTAGGTCACGAACTTGACGAAAAGTACCGTGTTCATCACGACCATCAAACGAAGCATTGTCTTTGGTGAGGTCCATGCGTACCAGATGGATACCTGGTGTATATGTAGCGATTGGACCTTTCGCCGGATCAAGCAGACGCAATTGTTCACCAAGATACTTTGTCGGTGGTAAAGAATTCCAGTGTACTTCGCCCCTGCCCCAATGCGCGTTCATGTATACCTTGCGCCAGTGGTCGATGGTGTCAATCGGATTGGCAAATTCGGCGTGGAGGACATGTACGTTATCCAGGGTTTGGGGCTGGTCATCTACAGGAGTAGCCTGGAACTGCGATTCAGCCAGCTCGCCGCCCCAGTAGCGTTCGTTATAATCACGCAGCAGGTCTAATTGTGCTTCGGTCGTTAGTAATTCACTTTCAAATTGTTCGGCATTTCTGAACATACAACAAGATTCACCTTTACATAATATTGCGCAATTGTACCAGTATTTAATTGTCTGGTTAAGCAATTTACTGCAAAATAGCAGTATGAAGAAAATAATTACCTGTTTACTCGTTCTTGTAAGTCTCGCACTTTTACCAAGTACTGCGCACGCTGCCTTTCCGGTGTATGGACCGGTTACACCCGACAATAACGTCATTTCAACGACCGAATCAGATAGTACGCCGCATGACCCTACCACGGGCCCGCTGCGGGTTGTAACGCGTGTGGTGCAGCCGTTCGTCGTGGATAAGAGCGATGATCCTAATAAATTATGTGCCGACAGTCCCGAAATGCTTGGCCAGAATAACAAGCATTTTTGCGGCTATAGCCAGGAACTTCTTAAGGTTTTAGCTGAAAAAATGGGCCGAGAGGTATCACCGCAGGCATTGGATAAAACCGCAGACGATATCATCAATGATATGAGCGGCGACAACCCTAAATATGATATTGCCATTGGCAATATGTCTATCACGAGCGACCGGGAAGAAAGGGTCGATTTTAGTGTTCCTTTGCCGATCACTAATTCCGGCATCCAAATTATGACACGCGCTCCCGAGGCACGACAGCCTAATTTTTTGAGCAATGTTTGGCAGGCACTCAGCGGCAATACCGCCCGGCAAATATATCCGTTCCTTAGGCTTATTCTGTCGCTTATGCTGATAACGGCCATCGTGGTGTACGTCATCGAACGGCGCCACAAAGACAGCTTTTTGCATAATGATTCTTGGATAAAAGGTATCGCCGAAGCCTTTTGGTGGATACTTACCACCATGTTCGGGCAAGAGGAGAGTCATCCTAAAGGTTTGTCCAGCCGGGTCATCGCCTTTTTATGGATACCTTTCGGAGTCATATGTGTGTCGCTGTTCACGGCGTCGGTTACCGCCAGCCTGACCGCTCAGCAGATTCAAAACACTATAAATGGTATCGATGACCTCCGTGGCAAGAATGTGCTCACTGTATCCGGCAGTACGTCTAAAAAATACCTTGACGAACACGGCATTAAACCCGAAGTGGTCGGCACTATCAATGACGCATATCCAAAACTGGAAGCTGGCGCTTATGACGCGATCGTCTATGATGCGCCCGCTCTTCAATATTACGCTGACCATGAAGGCAAAGATAAAGTAGTAACCGTCGGCAAGCTGCTTAAACGCGAATCGTATGGCCTTGTATTTCCAACGGGCAGTCCGCTTCGCGAACAGGTGAATCAAGCGCTGCTCCAGATGCAAGACGAAGGCACGATCGACCGTCTTAACCAAAAATGGTTCGAAGAAAAATAAGCTTCCATGGTTACCCGCATTTATATGAAAGGATACTGAAATGATTGCACGTAAATTACGACCAATCCGATCCGGTGAATGGGGCAAGACCCGCTGGGAATACTATCTTGCCGATACGTTTCCCGACCCCGCATTATGTACATCGGCGGGATGTGTGGCGATCCGCGACCTTGCTAACAGCGAGGTCGTCCTGACGTATACCAAAAACCGCCGCGAAGCAGATAACAGTGAAGGTGGAGCCAGGTGGGAAATACTCGGCGGGCATAACGATCCACTCGATCCAAAAAAACCAAATGGTCCCAAGGAGTGCCCCGAAGTGACCGCCGCCCGCGAATCCTTAGAGGAAGGCGGTTTTATTGCAGACGAGATGATACCCTTTGCCTATCGGCTAATGTACAATCCTCCCCTCGAGGAGCAGACGGGCCCCAAAACATATCCTGAAATCGGATACTATGCCTACTACTGGGCACAGACTTCCACCGGACTCGTAGCTCCTACCGATCCGGAAAAACCGCTGCCGGGCACCTTCCCTACCTATGGGTTGCATCATTTGGTGGAATGCGGTCACATGAGGGAAATGGAACAGCTCATTGTCCTTGATGGCATGAACGCAGCACTGGAGCATTATGGCTCGCTCTAGCCATACAAAAAGCAGCGAGCACGGTACAACAAGTGAGCACCGCGGCTTTATCCTTGGTGCCGATGTAGATGGTACGCTGCTACCTGTTAATGATCGCCCCGTCGAAGAGCGCGAGAGCGGCTATGCCAGCTTAGATAAACTAACGCGCGCACTGAGGGCCGCGCTATACCTTTTGGCCCGGGGCACCGTTACCGGCCGTACCCTTGCCGACCACGATACTGCTCTGTCCATCCCCGCGTTCAGATCGTTTATTGATATGGCAGATTTTAAAATTACTTCGGTGGGTACGAGGGTACATCTTCGGACGGGCGACAGGTTCGAGCAAGATGTACGGTGGCCGCACCACATAGAAGGTTGGCAGCCGCACGTCATCAACGAGGATATGATCAAAAGGCCGGAGCTTATTCGGCAGCCAGCGGCCGTGCAAAATGAGCATAAAGTAAGTTATTACGTCTTGGGCGTACCAGACGCAGCCCACAGCGATTACGTCACGAGGATTGAGGAGCACCTCACTAGTAAGCGCGTGCATGCCCAAATCATCTTTTCCGGTGGTGAGTATCTCGACTTTCTGCCCATAGGAGTGCATAAAGGTTCGGCTTTTGACCATGTGATCAGCCAATATTCGGTTCAGGATGGTACGAGGCCTTTTAGCGTTGCTGCAGGTAACAGCATGAACGACTGGGATTTTTTACAGGTCGCCGATCTTGGCATCATTACAGGGAACGCCGATATCAGCCTGCGGCGCCGGGGAGAGGCAAACCCGGACGGCATATACATTGCCGATCAACCATACGCTGCCGGTGTGCTTGAAGGTTTGCAGTACGCAGGTACCGCAGGTCTCATTGATTTTCCAGCTTAGCACCCCACTACTTTTGCTTGCGGTTTACCGAAGTTGATGTACACTAGAGCGACGCCACGTAAAATGGAGATATCATGAATACAGATAATACAATTGATGACATCGTTGTTATAGCGCCCGAGCAGCACAAAGTCCTGTTCGAGAACGATACGATTCGCATGCTTAAAGTAACCGTTAAGCCTGGTGACAAAGTCGGTATGCACACAAACCCCGAGAACGTTAATTACATCCTTAAATCTGGCAAACTTCGGCTTACCAGCAAGGACGGCACGATTCTTGACGTAGATCTGACCGAAGGACAAGTCATTCCTGCGCCAGTTGGGACACATTCAGTCGAAAACATTGGCGATACAGAAGTACAGACGATTGGCGTGGAGCTAAAAAGAGCGTAAACACACCGCGAAGGATCGCTATACGAGGATTAATACACTAAGCAAAACATATAATTCATTTATGTACATATTAGTTATATAATATATGCATGTTCTCTCACGACTTTGTTGGTGTGTATGACCGCGAGATAGACGAAAGCGAGTGGCGTATCGATAGCGCCGCAGATATACTTCATGGTCCTCGTAGCTGGTCTCATGAATTTGGCGTTGTTTTATACGATAGTCTACATGAGCCTACGGAGCTGCCGCAAACACGAAGACGACTACTTGACGATTATCGTCAGTGGCATGCTGACCAGCCGCTTAAAATCGAAGACGATATATTGGATAATGTGCGTCCAGGCGACATGCTTAAAGCCGCTAACGAAGCTAACTTCCATGCGCTGAACATCGCAATGGCCCACATGTGGACGCCCATCATTGCGGGAGAATGGGCGAGCCGGTATACACCGGAGCAGCTCCTGACAAGAGCCCAGGAAACACTAGCCTATCAGGGCTTGGAATTATATAGGAAACGTATCGCTGTCGGTCCGCAATACTTCAATCCCGAGAACCGTAAAAAGCGAGCCTCTCTCGAGGGGATGATAAACGAATACGATGCCGGGATTGCCAAGCTTGAGGCCGTCAAAGTGATTCGTAAAGTCATGCCTGATTTATTCGCCGACCTGACCGTCATCCCCGGCCCTATGCAATTTGAGCACGGCCATAAGCCAATGTATAACGTTGATTTTCTGGATACTTTTACGTACCGCGATAAACGCTATGTTACCGGCACGCAAGTAAAAACCAATATTCACCTGAGTGATGAGGATAGGTATGACCCTAAGCGCGTTATTTTGCTGGGTGCTACCGAAGCGTTTGACAACGAGATGGTCCGTCAAGTCGGCAGTGATCCGGCTGACACTCAATTAGTGAGCTGGGGCGGTCTGCTCTGTGCCGAGGTCGCTCGTGATGCTCGTTCGCATGGACCGGCGGCTATCGCCGCTCCGGACAAGGTAAAGCATAAACCGAGCTCCTATAAGGCTGATCCTCATATCAAACGAATGGACCGGTACCGCTATTATGCCCATGAGCTCATCGGACCCGAGCGCCATCACCTTACGGACGCGGCACACTCGGTATTAGGACAGCTCGTTCCTAAACTTGTCGAATACCTTCCCGGCGCTTAGTTGAATACTAGTTGCCTGGTCGACCTAGCTATAATGCTGTCTGATGCGTCTTCGTGTAATAGCTAGTGCACATAGCTCGCTACGATATCGAGCGCTACACTGCCGCGGGATTGATAGTGGTCTACGGCGTATGGCGGATATGTGGTGAACAATTCACCGTCCCGTGCCATCTGATGCACTTCATCCCTTGTTACCCAGCGAATAGCAGGATGTTCAGCCGTTGTAGTAGCCGTACCGCTGACGATCGTTCCGCTAAAAACTGGTCCCGAAATATTAATATGAGGAAATACGCTTTGATAGATGCCAACAAGCCCGGTCAGCTTGATGTCGTAACCGGTCTCCTCTTTTACTTCACGGATTGCAGCTTCGAATAGCGTTTCATTAGCTTCGACATGACCACCCGGCAAATTATATGTTCCGTTTCGGCCCGGCTTGCCTTCCTGTACAAGTAAAAATTTGTCACCGTCAACGATAAGCACATCTACCACGGCATGATCTATTTTTGCTTTGGATTGTTGCATGGCTCTATTGTACGGTAACGGGGGTGATTAGCAAAATTGATGAGTCGTCTTGGGTAATTATTAACTTGCTATGAAAGCGAGCAATAAACTGTTGAAAAGCATAAGCTCGCTTAGGTATACTAACCTGGTGCTCTTGACTGTTCTTGACTTTGTTGGCACGTTTGCATTCGCTGTATTTGGCGCACATAAGGCTATCCAAAAGCAATTTGACCTGTTTGGTATCTTTATCTGTGCTATGAGCACTGCACTCGGTGGCGGTATGATCCGTGAGATGATGCTCGGCAATTCCCCGTTGTTTTTACATAACTACACGTATGTGTACATTGTTTTAATGGGAGTGGGTTTTGCGCTCGCCATCCGTCGCGTATTCCGTAAATTTGAACCGACTATGCTGGTTATTGATGCTATAGGTCTGAGCGCATTTGCTTTTATTGGCGCCCAACGTGCAGACGCCAGCGGTCTTGGCGCCGGCGCAATGGTATGCTTTGCGGTATTGACAGCTGCTGGAGGCGGTGTCATATCTGATCTGCTTACACAGCGCAAGCCGAGTATTTTTTATCGCGATTTTTATGCGACACCAGCTATGCTTGGCGGCATTGGCTACTTTATGCTGCGTCCGCAAATGCATACGCCGATAGCCGTCGCTACAGTACTATGCGGCGTCTGCGCACTTCGTTTAGTCAAGGTATATCTCATGCTTACCAAGCATAGACATTACCGTAAAATAATAAGCCTTAAGCTACGCTGGCAAGAGTCATAGCGCTGCTTCATTGGCCTGCTGCAACCGGCTCGCCGGCTCGGTCCTTTGACGATTCGCCTATGTGGTTTTGCTCGTGTCTTTGGTGGCTTCGTGGGCAGTTATCATAGAATTGCGGATTTGCTCTGAAAGATCGGTCATACCAGCTGGAGAGTGTGGAATAAGGATAGTGTTGGTTTTGGACGCATTACCGATATCCTTGATGGTGTCAAAGTACTGTGTCATCATGACGAGGTTCATTACATCCTGAGGAGTCGCACCGTTGATACTGGAGCTAAAATCTTCTACCGATTCACGAAGGCCGCCGATGATGGCTTTACGTTGGTTGGCGATACCCTGACCTTGCAGCGCCTTGCTCTCGGCTTCGGCTTCTGCGGCTTTTACGACACGGATTTTGTCGGCTTCGGCCTGTTCCACGGCTGCAACACGCAAACGCTGGGCTGCGTTGATCTCGTTCATGCTGACTTTTACTTTGGCGTCGGGGTCGATATCGGTCACCAGGGCCTTAAGGATGCCGTAACCAAAGTCATCCATGACCTGGTCAAGTTCAACTTTAACGGCGTTGGCGATATCGTCTTTCATTTGGAACAGTTCGTCCAAATTAGTGTTGGGAACGCGGGCACGAACCGTATCAAACACGAAAGCGGTAATCTGTTCTTGTGGATTCTGTAAACGATAAAAGGCATCAACGACTTTATTGGATAGTACGTGGTACTGCACGCTAACGACCACGAATACGAAAACGTTGTCTTTTGTTTTTGTCTCAACACGTACATCAAGCTGCTGGACGCGCAAGCTAAGCCGGCCGACGATGCGGTCAATAAACGGTATCTTGAAGTTAAGCCCCGCAGGAGATATTTTTTTAAACTTACCAAACCGTTCGATAATCGCCGAGGTTTGCTGACGAACAGTAAACAGGCCTCCAAACAGCAGTGACAAAGCAAAAACACCGATAACAATTAAAAAACCAACCATGAGGCCTCCTCTTATATATACTAATGTACACTACCGGGCAATAAGGGTCCACTGTCTGAGCTATTTCAATTCTTGGACGATGTATTGCGCATAGGGTATAAGTGCTTCAGCGTATTTGTTTTGGTCGTCAATGCCCTTTTGTTTTTGGCTCAAGGTGTCATACGTCATGTCAATGACAAAGCGGTCTTTGCGGAAAATGAAATGATTTTCATTGACACTGTCCCGGTTGACGATAGCCTCATCACCGACATTAGGCACCGAAATGCCATCTTTGACGTGTTTCTGAGCATACTGCAGCACGTAGGCCGCCGCTTTTTTATCTGAATAACTCGTTGTCTTGAGGCGCATTGTCGGATTGCTGTTATATAGTGTGCCGCCGCCTATTTGTATGCCTTGTCCGGTGCCCTCGCGCTCGCATACATTTTCTACGTATACGTAAAAGTTATTATCGTTAAATTCTTTAAACGTCGCAACACCAGTTGCCTGGGCAATTTGCTCACTGACAAATGCTGCTGCCGGTACACCGGCCAGTTTCTTCATTCCCTCATCGTCAAGGAATGAGCAGGCGCGCAGATAGGCCTGCTTGTACGTTGGCGAATTTTTATATGTAGGCCGAGGCGCACCTTCTGGTGTTTTGGTCAGCTTATCAATGCCGCCCAGCACCGTTTTGATAAGTTTTTCGGTGCTTGTTTTTCGGTTCTTTTCTGTTTCGACCCGAAGGTAAAAGCTAACGTCGGCACTCTTGCGGACAATGTACTCGGTGGTCCTTTTTTCTGATGCAGAAGAGTCTTGTCCGGCCTTTCGCACGAACAGCTCGACGCCGCTGACGCCCGCGATAGCTGGTGCCTTCTCATATTGTCTGTCTATCTGGTCTTGGATGGCGTTTGCGGACGTGATATAGGGTTGGTAGACGTCTAGTGTGACGCTGCCTAGGCCATCTTGCAATGTATAACGGCACTCATTGGACTTTTTGTCGAACGGCAACGAAGAGCCGTCAAAAGGAATAATTCCACTTCCTTGTCCGTCAACGTAATTCATCTCGATGCTGCCTGCCAATGAGCTGGCCTGCGTGCGCAGACCCGCTTGATTGACATCGGTTAACGTCAGCACCGCACAAGCCGGCAATATGACGGCACCTTTAGTGGTTTTGACGACATTGTCACTTTTGTTCATGGTAACGGCCATGGCGTCTGCAATGCTCGCGCCAATCTCTTTCCGAGGGTAATCCTTTTGCTCATAAAATGGACCGGTGATCGTACCGGGCTTCAGGTTCAAGGTGTTATCGGACTTTTTGTTTCGGTTTCCAAGGACAACAAGCAGTATCACCACAAGTATAATCGCGACACCGATGCCCAGCATGAGTGCTGCTTTTTTGGATAATGGCCAGATGCGCTTTGGCTTTGGCGACATATCCTGACTATTATAGCCGTTATTCGGGGTGGGTGTATTTGTTTGTTGTTCCATAGTGACTTCCTAAATAGCGATTTATGATACCACATCATGTGCATGCTGGCTTATGACAATGCTAACAAATATGCGGTCATTACGTAGTTATCTATTTTCAGATTTTTCGGGGTGCTGCCGTAGGTTGCCCAGGGTAGCTTTGAATATGGCTTTTGTGTGACTCTCCGCATCCCAATCCGGTGCATGCTCGAAGATCCTGGCACCCAACTCCTGCTGTTCTTGTATGCTCAGATCTTCGACAAATGCAGCTAACGAGCCGCACTCTTGAGCGGCCGTGACATCGATGAGGATCGTGGGTGTCTCGGGTTGCAAACTTACCAGGACGGCCCATTCTTTGGCGTCGATGCTATTAAAGATCACGGCGTAATACGTTTTGCCCACTGGTTGCAATTCTCCAGTAGCGCGCAGGTCTCCGACGTGGTTGCCGGTGGCAAAACCTTTGGGCGCTGTGACGTAATTCAAGAGTACCGTCGCTCGTTTTCGCATGTCAGCGTCGATATTTTCATTATTGACGAGAGCCTTTAGCTCGTTGCGGGCGGTCGCGTGTTCACTGTCGATGGACTCAAAATCACTCTTAGTGCCCGGAATGACAAGCGAGCCCAGCGACTGTACGATCTTTTGCAGGCGCGCTTCGGGATGTTTATATTCATAATCGGCATCCTGATAGACCTCGAGGGCGTGTGAGATGCGTGCTAAAACGGCTTCTACTGCTTCTTTTCTTCTGCTGCCCGGCCAATGGTTTTCGGCAAGGTCGGCGAGTACGTCCCAGTGCATATCTATAAGGCCCAAGGTCCTACTGATAAGTTCAGGCTCGGGGCCGGGCGGTTGCTCTGCCTCGATACGTTTGGCTTGCAGCGCATCATGGGCCTGACGAACGACCGCTTCTTGTTCAATAATCGGCATGAAGGTGTTGCGCAGGCTGTCTGTATCAGTTTCTCCGCGCTCATGAAGCATATGCAAAAGTATGGTGATATCTTTGCAATCCCGTTCATTCTTGAATGACAATGCGTCTGTTTCGGATCGCTTCAGGTACAGCAAAGCTCTATGAAAATCCTTTAAGCCGTACGACTTTGCCTGGTTCCAAGATGGCAATATGCTGTCGACTTGTTCTTTGTACAGCAGCTTAGCTTGTGAAAGCTGATCGTCCAGGGTGGCTAACTCTTCGGGAGATACGGCGGTCAGATCCGGTTTAGTAAACCACTCGTCTTTATATGGCAGCACTTTTTCGCCGGCAACCAGTCGCTTTGTCTCTTGCCATGAGCGGTAGGCCGGGCCTATCTCTTTTAATACCGAAGCTGCGGCCATCTCAACCTGAGTGTAGCGAGACAGCTGTAAGACAAATTTAGGAGGGATCCTCTCGTCAACGGGCATTTCCTCAAAATCTTTTTTAAATGCTTCTTCCTTGAGGTTATAGGGTTCGGGTTTGTTGTCGTCTGGTCTGGTGCGCTTGTCTGTGCCGAGAATATAGCTACAGGTTTGGTCTAAGGCTACCCCGGCATCCTCTACGATGCGGTTGGCCATAGCCATCCAACGGAGGTGCATATCACCGGGCGCCTGCCTTTTAGCACGGATATAATCCAAAAGCGGCGTTGGCTGGTCGCTTGCTCCCATCTCTGTCTCAATACGTTGTGCCAGCTGCCAGAAACCGCGAGCGCCGTCAAGACCAGGGTGTACTTTACCGACTAAATGGAGCGCTTGGGGTTCGTCAAGCTCAATGAGGCCGCCTTCTTTGGTACGGATACTGAGATTACCTAAATCAGAACAAACGGAAGTGACGGTATCCAACATTTCATCGTCGTAGATTTCGGCAAGACGCAGCGCTTCTACGCCTTCAGACAAATACGGATTGAAATTGCGCAACACGTCTTTGACGGTTCGGTCAAACTTGCCCTGCAGCTCGGGATCATAGGAAGCGTCGGTCGGATTCTGTTCCATAGTAGACGTATATTCTAAAACAAACTACGAAGACTGTCTAATTGTTTTCGATCACTTGTCATCATCTAAGAGCAGGCATGCCGATCGGGGCAGTCATTTTAAGAAAAATGTAATATAACCCCTTTGTCTTGGCGCAGACTTCGCGTACTATTGGTAGGCTAAATCGTTACTCAGTCAAAATAGGGGGCATCATGACACAAACAAACGCCATGAAGGCGCAAGGCCGTACTGCGAAAACACAAGAAAACGTAGCTTGTATCCACGATATGTTTACAAAACAAGCCCGTGCAACACCGCAGGCGGTCGCACTAATAAGCAAACAAAAACAATATACTTACGCAGAGCTTGATGCAGTGACCGATCGTTTGGCCGGCCATCTACGTGCTGCAGGCGTCGCACGTGAAACGATTGTCGGCTGTTGGCTACATGATTCTTTTACGACGGTTATCTGCGTGCTTGGTATTCTTAAGGCAGGCGGAGCCTACCTGCTGCTTGACCCCCACTTGCCTGTCGAGCGCCTGAGTCATATGGTTCAAGATGCAAATCCGATAGTGATTGTTGCCGACAAACAGCCTACCAAAAAAGTAGTAGGCGGCCGCCAGATTTTACGCATCCAAACGTTGCTGGGACAAATACCAGCACACCCCGGAGGCTTTACGTCTCCAAAGGTCCGGCCTGATGACCTGGCATATGTAGCGTATACTTCGGGTTCGACGGGTTGGCCGAAGGGTGTGTTAATAACGCACGGAGCCGTCGTTAACCACGCCAAAGCATTTCGTGCTTTATTTAACTTAGTTCCAGGCGATCGATTGCCGTTATTAGCTCCGCTGGCATTTGATATGGCTACCGAAGAAATGATTCCACCACTCGTCTCCGGCTGTACCTTAATTGATGAGCCGCTACACTCTCCATCGATGCAGACGTTTACTCATAGCATTGTCCGAAATCGATTTACCATACTCAATATTCCTGCCCCACTGTGGAATCAATGGACGGCGTATCTTACGGAACATTATGTAGCTTTACCTGCCGACCTGCGGTTAGTTATCGTAGGCAGCGACAAAATATACACGCAACAATTTAAGGAGTGGCAAGCACTGACGGGCGCAGATCGTGTCCAGTGGGTGGCGGCTTATGGCGTCACGGAGGCTACTATAACGTCTACGTTATATTTGACTGCCGCCCAGGATGACCTGTCGGCCGAACCGCTCATGCCCATAGGCCGGGCTATCCATGGCGTCTCGGTCCATGTGCTGCGACCCGACGGTACGCTGACAGATCCCGGTGAGATCGGCGAGCTGTATATAGGCGGTGCCGGCTTGGCTCGAGGATATCAAAACCTACCCGACAAGACCGCCACCAGTTTTATCGACGACACGCAGGAAATATCAGCCGGCAGCCGTTTGTATGTAACAGGTGATCTTGTCCGTCAGCGTCCTGACGGTGTCATCGTCTGGATCGGGCGCAAGGATTCGCAAATTAAATTGAATGGATTGCGTATCGAGCCGACCGAAATCGAGGCCGCTATTTATGCGCATCCTGCCACCAATGACGCCGTGGTAGTTTTCCTGCCCTCGGATGCACTCAAGGAAGGACGACTTCAGGCATATATCGTACCCAAAGAGGGCCAAAAACTAGAGGACGCGGATATACGGCAGTTTCTTAAAAAGCGCCTGCACCCCCTTATGGTACCTGCCGAAATCGTCATTCTTGATAGCATGCCGCTCAATGCGAATGGTAAGATTGATCGTAAAGCGTTGCAGATAAAGGAATAAGAATGAACAATTATACTATCATCCTCATACTAGGGTTGAGTGCAGCATTAAGTTATGGCATTGCCGATTTTTTTGGCGCAAAGGCATCGAAGCGACTTGGACCGATAACCGCAGCTTTCTGCGTTCAGGTTATCACTACACTACTGTATGTCATGGGATACTTTGTACTGATGCGCCATATGCCCGATATGTCTGCATCCGCACTCATGTATACGATTGGCGGTGCCATCCTGATGGCTATCGGCACCGGCACGCTGTATATGGCCTTCGAGACCGGCCCTGTAAGCTTGGTCAGCCCACTCAGTGCGGCGTATCCGCTTGTAACCGCCCTTGTCGGGCTGCTCTTTTTTCATGCCCAGCTGGGCTTGCTGCAGACAGGCGGTATCCTACTTGTCGTAGTCGGCATTATGGCTACTGCGGGCATTTTTAATGTTACAAAAACAGATCGCCGATTGAGCAAAGGCCCTTTGCTCGCCTTATGTACGACTTTCACATGGGGATTAAGTTACCCGTTGCTTGATCATGCGGTCAGTGCGGCCGGCTGGCAATCTACTACGTTAATCGAGTTTTGTCTTATTACTGTCATCCTGGGGATCATGCTGTGGTTCCGCAGACGTAAAGAGCTTGTAACACGACAGCTTATGCAGCAGACGTTTCGCAATGTATTCGTCATAGGGGCCGGCGCTATCTTGCTGGTGGCATTTTTGGCAGTTAATGCAGGTTTGGCGTACGATGCGGCTGCGGGTTCGATCATCGTCACCATATCATCTGCCTATCCGGCCATTACTATTTTGCTTGCGCTGCGCCATTTTAAAGAACATATCGAGAAACTGGCGCTCCTTGGCGCTGGCCTTACCGTTACCGGCGTTGTTCTGCTGATGACATGATTATTCTGAGTAGTGGCGCAAAAAACTGCCGCTATCTTCGCGTAAAATGAGTGCCCGACGCGCACTGTCGGCAATAGTATCCAAAAGCTTCTGTAAGTCAGGGCTTGCCTGGATATGGCTTGAATCCAGGATTTGCTTGGATTGGGCGATGTAGTCAACGGTGACGGCGCTGATGATCTGTCCTGTCTGATCCCAAAAACGCTGCTGCATATTGGGAATATTCTGCTCAAGCGTTAAGGTGCGCGGAAGCGAAAACAATAAGCAGGATACGACGTACGTCAGCATACCGGCTTGTGCGTCTTCTTTCCAATCGTGGACATCGTCGTTTAACTGCCTGGCGACCAGATAACGCACCAGTCCGTTCTCTATTTCTTCAACCGCCGAAGGACCCAGATACCTGTGTGTCAGGATGAGTGGCCCAACTATATGCCCCAACGATCGTTCAGCTAACTGGTCCAAATCGGTGTACACGGGTAATGTGGTATGTTCCAGACGGTCTTGACGTGGGTCAATCCGGGTAGTTGCTAATTCCCAGGCGTTGGCTTTGTCCATGCGGTCAAAAATAGATTCCACTTTTCGGCTTATTCGCTCGTCCAGGCAGGCATCGACATACATTTTAAGCGACGCACGTTGAGCGATGTTAGCGAGCGGAAGCAATGTTGCGTCGGCGTCTCCATCCATAATGTGGTCGTATGCCATATAGGCCAGCCAGCACAATACATTTGCTGCACCAAGTTGCTGGTACAGCGATTCGGGAATTTTTTTACCAGCTAATGACTGTCCGAAGAAAGTTGATAATAGCGTAATCTCATGATGCACGTTGGCTTTTTCGATTTTTTTGATCATGGATTTGGCCTGTGCGGCTATAATCGGCCCCTGTTCATCAAACAGCGACTGTGCCAGGGAAAAGATTGCGGCGGTTGTGGATTCGTATGTCGTATCGTCGCTGTTAGTCTGTCTCCGGCGTAAGCAAACGTGAACCATTATTGCTGTCGCTACCTCCCTGCTGATACCTGGTAGCTGCCATGAGCCGTCGGTCTGCTGTTTGTCTAGGGCTTCGGATATGACATGGGGCGGCTGCATATCGGCCGACTGAACCGGCGAACAACGTACGAGGTCCCGATATGCCACCCAGGAATTGTCTTTTTCGGCGAAATGCTCTCTAATATATTCGGTGACATCGGGTAGCGTATCTGCGGCCCAGTTAACCAATACCGCTACTGCGGCATTGGTGGCTACTGTTATCACTCCGCTATCGTTATAATACGGGCCGCCGGGTGCCGCCTCGCTGGCAAGGAGCCGCTGCACGATGATAGCTAAGTGGTGACCGGTAATACATCCCTCATCATAATAATGAAGCGCCGTAGCTACCCGACATATATCCTCCAGGGCGGCGCTTTTAAGCCAGGGTAATGACATTTGGTCTATTAAGACAGACGCAACGCGTTGTGATACGGGTGCTGCTTCTTGAATCCCATGTAACGCATCGAGAACGATAGCATTATCGGCCGGTGCATGATGCGTAAAACCACGTGTCAGTAAAAAACGGATGCCGTTAGCTATGTCGGTATCTGTGCTCATTTGCTTGCAGGAATGGTAATAGTAAAGATGGTGCGGTCAGTCTGGGGCGCAAGCTCCAATGTACCTTTGAAGTGCATTTGAATAATCTGCTTTGCTAAAAACAGACCAATTCCCATGCCGTTTTTCTTTGTGCTCATAAAAGGAGTAAATAATCTGGTGCGTTGGCTGGGTGTTATCCCCCTACCGTGGTCTTCAATGGTGATGACGACATTATCCTGGTGACGTTTGGCGCGGATCATGACGGTTGCGTCCTTAGTACTAGTATCATACGCCTCGATGGCATTACCGATTAGTATAGTCATTACCTGGTTGAACCGTGCCGTATCACCCGTAATTTGTAGCAATGTTTTTTTCTGCGGCATTCGCCACCTGATCGCAACATTCGCCTGCGCGGCTTTGTGCTGCAGGATCT
>JGI24737J22298_10000022_pt1 | contig 45529 bp, 46 predicted proteins | sample KBSCornC3_FD_22298 | JGI IMG/M metagenome (IMG submission 22298) | reverse complement strand
TGGTGACCGCTTCCAGGCCGCTCAGGCGCATATCCGGCTCAATTTGAGGGATAGGGCGGGGCGGATATTTGGCAGCCTTATCGGCAATGCACTTAATATGCTCGGGTGTGGTACCGCAGCAGCCACCAACAATATTAACCAGGCCGGCTTTGATAAAATCATCAACCTGGTGAGCGGTTTCATGCGGAGTTTCGTCGTACTGGCCAAACTCGTTGGGTAAGCCGGCGTTTGGATAGGCCGAAATAAATACGCCTGCTTTTTCAGAAAGTTCGGCAAGGTGCGGGCGCATTTCCCGGGCACCCAAAGCGCAGTTTAGGCCTACCGATAGCAGGTTGGCATGGCTTATCGAGTTCCAGAAAGCTTCGACAGTTTGCCCGGAAAGGGTACGGCCTGAAGCATCGGTAATAGTACCTGAGATCATGATACCGCCCGAATCCCTGAAAGCAGGAAAATCCTTACCTGCAGCTTTACATTCCAGCTCATAACGTTTTATGGCGAAGAGGGCTGCTTTTGCATTCAGTGTATCAAAGATAGTTTCAACCAACAACAGGTGCGATCCTCCGTCAACCAAACCGCGTACCTGGTCATAGTAGGCCTCGGCCAGGTCATCAAAGGTAACGGCGCGATATCCGGGGTCGTTAACGTCTGGCGATAAGGAAGCAGTACGGTTGGTTGGGCCGATGGCACCGGCAACAAAACGCGGCTTTGCAGGGTTGCGCCGGGTATATTCGTCGGCTACCTCGCGGGCAATGCGTGCACCTTCGTAGCTTAGTTCATAGGCCAGTTCTTCCAGGTGATAATCGGCAAGGGAAATTACCTGTGTGCTGAAAGTGTTAGTTTCAATGATATCCGCACCGGCATCAAGATATTCGGCATGGATGGCTTTGATAATATCAGGGCGCGTGATATTGAGCAGGTCGTTATTGCCCTGCAGGTCGCTATGATGATCGCGAAAACGCTCGCCACGAAAATCCTTCTCGGTAAGCTGGTACCTTTGAATCATGGTACCCATTGCTCCATCAATCACCAGGATGCGTTTTTGTAATTCTTTTCTAATGTCCATTTTTTGAGATGTGAGATATGAGATATAAGATGTGAGACCTGGGCAAAAAGTCTTTGCCAGATCCTCAAATCTTTAATCCCATATATCTGATAAAAAGACACTAAACAGGCAATTTGAAAAAGCAGGTGCTATCAAATCTCAGGTCTAATATCTCAAATCTAAATACAGCTTATCTCGAAAAGTCGGGTGTTGTTATGACTTTCGCTTATCTGTCCGGGCGCGTAATTGCTGCCTGGTAGAATGTAGCACCTTGTGAAGCACAGGTTGCTAAGACATCGCAGGGTCTAATCCCTCCGTCTTTCTCCATAAGCACTGCAAAGTTGCGGAATAAAGTTATCATTTGCAAGTGTATAACGTACGCTAAATATCATTGCTAAGCCACATTGTTAAACAAAAAAAGCTGCCTTTTGCGGAGGCAGCTTTATGATTGAATTTCTTAATGAGATTATCTTCTTCTGCCGAATAAACGGAGGATCATCAGGAAAAGATTGATAAAATCAAGATACAAGGTTAAACCGCCTAAAAGGGCCATTTTACTTGTTGATGACGCGCCATATTCAAGACCGGCTCCTATGCGTTTTAGTTTTTGAACGTCGTAAGCTGTTAGTCCAACAAATACGGCGATGCCAACATAGCTAATGATGTATTCTAACTGGGAGCTATGCATAAACATATTAAATAATGATGCCACAATAATACCAATGAGCCCCATCATCATGATAGATCCAAATTTGGTCAGATCTGTGTTGGTGGTATACCCGGCTACAGCCATTATACCGAAAACAACTGAGGTTGTAATAAATACGCCAAGTACCGAACTTTCTGTAAATACTCTTAATATATAGCTTAAGCTAATGCCCATAACTGCAGAAAATACAATGAATAGGAATGCTGCAACACCGTATGATAAACGGTTAAAGCCAAATGATATAATTAGTACGAACGCGAGCGGTGCAAACATTACAATAGTACCTAAGCCCGTGTTGCCGCCTGTGGCAGGGTCTCTAAGCATTTCATATAATGCCTGGTTGCCTGAAAATATGAACGCGCATAAAGCTGAAAGGCCCAGGGCGACAAACATCCACATAAATACATTAGCTATAAATTTGCGGGATGCATCCTGTTCATTTAATTGTATTACGTTTTTATAAACGTATTCGGGATCTTTAAATTCCATTTTTTTTTAAAATTATAGTACGAATTTATGAATAAAAAGTGAATGCAGCATGAAGAAAGGTGCAAGACTATTAGAGTCAAGGGGCAAGAAGAAGTTTGGCTACCTGTTGGCGCTTTCCTGGATCTTGACTTCTTGAATCTTGATTCTCAATTCAACCTCCTCATCAGCTGCTCTTCCACTTTTTTGAAAACCTGTATGGGTTTCAGGGTACGCCAGCCGAGATTATCAAGTTCGCCACCAAAATTGATGTAATAGTCGATATTGCTGTGTTTAAATTCGTCTATCACGTGTTCGCGGAAGTTGATGCCTGCTATCCAGCCGTCTTCCACGTCCTGNAACCACTCTTCGTAATANCAATCATCGCTTGAATGAAAGTTGAGTACGTTTTCGCCGATCAGGATAAAATGNNTGATGCCATTATCTATCATNAGGTCGAGCAGCTCACGCTTCAGCAGCATAATGTCGTTGTTTATGGCGTCATTCCATTCACCTATCAGCTCAATAATAGTGTAGCCTTTATCATAATCGGCAAAAAGCACTTTTAAATAAAGGGTATTGGAGCCGAATGAATCCCATTGTGGGTGCAGCAGGTAATTGTATACCTGCTTGTCAAATTCAAATTCGCTGTATTCTGTCGCATAGAAAGGCGAAAACTCATCTTCCGATGCCACGTAATCGTCTCTCCAGCGGTAATATGGTTCAATATCGTGCATGTTTTTGATTTCAAATTGTCTGAACCCGAATTTTTTGAATTTGAGAATTTATCGAATACAAGCATCTTCAAATTTCCAAATCAACACATCTTCAAATTCAGTTTATTTTTTTAAATAATGATCAACAGCGCTTCGTACGCTGCCGTATTGTTTCAGTAACCCGGCTGCTTCCTCTTCGTTCAGCCCGGTTTCGTCCATTATCATGCGGGTGCCCCTGTTCACCAATTTGTGGTTGCTTAACTGCATGTCAACCATCCTGTTCCCTTTTACACGGCCAAGCTGGATCATGACACTTGTGCTCAGCATATTTAAAACTAATTTTTGTGCAGTACCGGCCTTCATGCGGGTTGACCCTGTTAAAAACTCAGGGCCTGTTACTACTTCAACCGGGTACTGTGCCACAGCCGCTACCGGACTGCCGCTGTTACAAACAATACAGCCGGTAACTAAATTATGCTCATTAGCTGTTTTTAAGCCGCCGATCACATACGGTGTAGTGCCCGAAGCGGCTATGCCAATAACCACGTCTTTATCATTAATGTCGAAAGCTTCCAGATCTTTCCAGGCCTGTACAGCATCGTCTTCAGCAAATTCTACCGCTTTGCGGATCGCGCCATCGCCGCCTGCTATCAAGCCCACCACCATATCAAACGGAACGCCGAATGTTGGCGGGCATTCCGATGCATCAACCACGCCTAAACGGCCACTGGTACCGGCGCCTATGTAAAATAAACGTCCGCCGTTTTTCATCCTTTCTGCGGTGATAGTTGCCAATGCTTCTATCTGCGGCAGGGCCTTTTCCACAGCAAAGGGAACAGTTTTATCCTCGTTATTAATGTTTTCTAAAATTTCCCTTACGGTCTGTTTTTCGAGGTTTTTGTAGTGCGATTCCCTTTCAGTAGTGGTTTCCATTGCCTATTTTCAAATAATTTATAACAAAATTCGGTAAAAATCATCAAATGCAAGGGTGCGGGTAAAAATTATTGACCCTGCAATTATTAACTTTGTGTGTAATAAGTTATGAAGAGGACCGCGGGTGTAATTTTCCGGACAATAATCCTGCTGCTGGTAGGGGTGATGATAGGCCAGGTGCTTAACAAGGATTTTGCCGCGCATAACCTTGGCTTCTCCTTTGTGAGCAATAGTAAAATAGCAAAGGTGTTGCAACTGGTTGACCGCAACTATGTTGACAGCGTTAATATCGATAGTATTGAAGGCGTGTCGGTAAATAACCTGCTTCAAAACCTTGATCCGCATTCGCTTTATTTACCGCAGCAGCAGGCGCAATCCATCAATGAACGGTTAGACGGTGGTTTTAACGGTATCGGTATCGAATACCAGTTACTTCGTGATACACTGATCATTACGCAGGTTTATGCCGGCGGTCCGGCCGAAAAAGCGGGCTTACTGGTGGGCAGTAAGGTGATCAATGTCGACGATAAAAAGTTTTCGGGCAGCAAGCTAACAGCCACCCGTATAAATAGTGTTTTCAGGGGCGAAAAGGATGCTGAAATAAAACTGAGTGTTGTGCCTCCGCTGAGCAAAGATTTAAAAATACTTACGGTTAAACGGGGGCATGTTGACCTGAGCAGTGTTGATGCTGCCTATATGGCCGATGCTAACACCGGCTATATCAAGATCAGCAAGTTTTCGGCCACTACCGACCTCGATTTCAGAAAGGCTTTAACGGCGCTAAAAGTTGACGGTATGAATAAATTGCTGCTCGACCTGAGAGGCAATGGCGGTGGGTACCTTAATGCTGCTACTTCATTAGCCGATGAGTTTTTAACTGATGGAAAGCTGATAGTTTATACCAAAGGTATTCACGAGCCCCGTACTGATTACTTTGCCACCGATTCGGGCATGTTTCAGAAAGGGAAACTTACCGTGCTTATTGATGAATATTCGGCCTCGGCCAGTGAGATTTTAGCAGGGGCCCTGCAGGACCTTGACAGGGCTACTATTGTTGGTCGGCGATCATTTGGTAAAGGTTTGGTACAGCAGCAGTTTGCTTTTGACGATGGTTCAGCAGTTAATTTAACAGTGGCCAGGTACTATACCCCTTCGGGCCGCTCTATCCAGAAATCATACAAAAACGGGGTTGACAGTTATCGCAATGAACTTGCCCAGCGCATGCAAAAAGGTGAACTTTTTTCAGAACAAAGCAACCTTAACGATAGTGTTTTTAAAGGCACCCCATCATTCCATACTTCAAGCGGGCGTAAAGTTTTTAGCGGCGGAGGCATTATGCCCGATGTTTTTGTACCGGCGGATACCAGCAAATTCACCCCGCTTATCCAGGACCTGAGCCAGCAGCAATTATTTACCGCTTACGTTGTTGACCGCCAGCAGCAATTGCTTAAAAAATACCCGACTGAAGCTGAGTTTTTAACTCAATATGCTGTTAGTAATGACGAGGTCGATAAATTTATACTGTATGCCTCGCAAACCATTAAAGAAATGGATTCGCACGAAGTACAGATCTCCAGGGAGCCGATAAAAACAATCCTGAAAGCCCAGGCGGCCCGCTTTAAATGGGGTGATAACGCCTACTTTAAAGTGATCAACACCGATGATGTAACCTTTAAAAAAGGGTTGGAGCAGTAGATGATTTAAGCTCAAATAAAAAACATTTCAATAGGGTAGGGAATAAGTAGGGTGAGGATAAAAAGAAATCGTCCATACCTTGCAAAGAAACCAACTATCTTCAAGGCTTGATTTATGAAAAATTTAAACTCGAAAGATGATTTTGTACAATTCATGTCTTCATTGATCAATGACTTGAAAGATAACCCTGATAAATGGGAAAACAAGTCTTTGTTAGATTACCTTGAGGGAATCCAAAGTTGGACCGATGACATGGAAGGCTATTATCTGAATAACAACCTCCCAGTTCCCGAAAATGTAAATTGGGGCGTTTTTGCCGACATCCTCACTGCCGCGAGAGTTTACGAATAAGTATTTATTGGGTTGAAGTGCCCTGAAACTGGTGCTGGAAATTTTTTGTTGCGACCAATATACAGCGCTTTGCTTATTCATGGGAATGACAATCGCTTTTAATTTTATTCTTTTCCCACCAGAAAACCTCATTAATCAATTCCAAATTTGCCATAACGCCTGCCATGCCGCCGCTGTTAACCGCGTTGGCTATGGAGCGAATGCCTGAAGCACTGTCACCGGCGGCATAAACGCCGGGTACCGTTGTTTTTTGCTGTGCATCAACCTGGATATGGCCCTGATCGGTAAATGAGCAGCCTAATTGTAATGCAATATCACTGTGTTGCACAAATGGGAGCCTCGCATATAATGCCTTAAGTTTTATTTCGGAGCCGTTTTGCAAATGGATGGTAGTTATCTGGCCGTCATGATGATCAAACGCTGCTATTTCCCCCTCAATAATTTGTATATTATTATGACTGATAATGGATTGCTGATCTCCTGTCAAAGTTGATTTTCCGTTAGTGAACAGAATGAGATCTTTTGTCCAGTTTGAAATAAGTTTGGTCAGCTCAAAAGCCATTTCGCCGTTAGCAAATATGCCTGTAGGCTGATAACCGTATTCATAACCATGGCAATAGGGGCAATGAATAATCGATATTCCCCAGCATTCGGCGAAGCCGGGAATATCGGGCATTTGGTCTTTAATACCGGCAGCAAGGATAATTTTCTTTGCGCTGAATGTTTCACCGGATATTGTACTAACCTCAAAGCCCTTAGTTATTGGTGTACATTGAGTGGCCTCACTATGGAGCAGCGTGATAGTTGGGTATTTTAAAGTTTGTTCGCGGGCAATAGTCAAAATCTCGTGTGGAGTTTGACCATCGCGAGTAAAAAAATTGTGTGAGTGTGGCGTTTGGCGGTTGCAGGGCAAGCCACTATCAATAATTAATACTTTACGCATGGCACGGCCCAAAGCCATGCCTGCAGATAAACCGGCGCTGCTGCCGCCGATAATGATCACATCAAAATCCTTCATATGATATTGCGGTTAATTATGGATAAAGGTACCTTTGCTTTCTTCATAAGCTATAACATGCTGGTAGATATTAAGCGGGCCATTGGTGCTTATACTATCGTTTAAAATAACACGATAGATCACCAGGCCACTGGTTGAGATGTTATTTTTCTGAAGCAGTTTAACAGCGGTTGCCAGTTCAACTTTGTTGCTATCGCTATAATCTCGTTTAAGGCGACTTATACAGCCATTATCTTCTCCATCGACAGCTGCCAGTTCGCCTTTTTTGCATGCAGCGAAAGCTGCCAGCATTATTAGTACTAAACAATAAAACTTTTTCATGAAGCGTAAAGTATTGAGGTTTAGTAGTATTACGGAGAGGGAGATGGAAACGTAACAACCAGGGGGTAAAAAACGTCATTGCGAGGAACGAAGCAATCGCGGACTAAGCAGGGCGTACCTTCAAATAGGGGATTGCTTCGTTCCTCGCAATGACGCGGTGGTGAAACTTTGTAAGTCTGGATTTGATAGATCAAATTCAAGGTAATCCTCAAATCCTAAAAATCAAGGTTCTTACTTCTGCCTGAACCAAACCTGTATCGGGGCGCCCGAAAAATCAAAGTTTTCCCTTAGTTTGTTTTCGATAAAGCGGTAGTAAGGTTCTTTAACGTATTGCGGCAGGTTGCAGAAAAACGCAAACATGGGCGATGAACCTGCAATTTGGGTAATGTATTTAATTTTAACGTATTTGCCTTTTATTGATGGCGGAGGATAGTTTTCGATGATAGGCAGCATCACCTCGTTCAGTTTGGAAGTCGGGATTTTACGTGCGCGGTTTTGGTAAACCTGGTTGGCTACGTCTAACACCTTTAGCACCCTTTGCTTTTCGGTAACAGAAGTAAATACAATAGGCACATCGCTGAAGGGGGCAATTTTATCGCGGATCTGCTCTTCAAATACTTTTACAGTTTTATTGTTTTTCTCGATCAAATCCCATTTGTTTACCACAATCATCACGCCTTTTTTGTTCTTTTCGGCCAGGTGGAAGATATTGATGTCCTGCGATTCAAAGCCTTCAACAGCATCAATCATCAGGATAATTACATCGGCTTCTTCCAAAGCTTTGATGGTGCGCATTACCGAGTAAAACTCAATGTTTTCCTTAACCTTGGTCTTTTTACGCATCCCGGCTGTATCTATCAGCATAAAATCATGACCATACTGGTTATAATGGATATGGATAGAGTCGCGGGTGGTACCGGCAATAGGGGTAACTATGTTACGGTCTTTACCGATAAGTGCGTTAATGATAGATGATTTACCCACGTTAGGGCGACCGACAATGGCATATTTAGGGCGGGTGTTTTCTTCCAGTACTTCGTCTTCAAAGTGTTTTACCACTTCGTCGAGCAATTCGCCGGTACCTGAGCCGGTCATTGATGAAATGCTGTAGATTTCGCCAAGGCCGAAGCTGTAAAACACCATGGCATCGGCAACCTGGTTGTTATTGTCCAGCTTGTTCACTACCACAAAAACAGGTTTGTTGCTTTTGCGCAGGCGGTTGGCAATCTCATCGTCCAGATCAGTAATACCGGTTGTAACATCAACAACAAAAAGGATCACTGAAGCTTCTTCAATGGCAATATCAACCTGCTCGCGAATGGCGGTTTCAAAAACATCGTCGGAATTAGCTACATAGCCGCCTGTATCAATAACGGTAAAATTGTGGTTAAGCCATTCGGCAACGCCGTAATGCCTGTCGCGCGTGACACCGCTAAAGTCATCAACAATGGCCTTGCGACTTTCGGTTAAACGGTTATATAATGTTGATTTGCCTACGTTGGGCCTGCCCACAATGGCTACTATGTTACTCATGCTTTTTTATTAAGAGTCAGGATGCAAGAAATCAAGATTCAGGAATACAAATCTATCTAACTTAACAACTGCTTCTACGAAATTTTTAATTTTTATTAATTAAAGGTCAAGATGTTGGATTATCCTGCATCTGATTCTAAAAGTCTTGGTTCTGTTCTTTCTATTCGTACCCGAATTGTTTGAGGTAATTCTTTTTGGTACGCCAGTCAGGGATCACTTTTACAAACATTTCCAGGAAAACCTTTTGCTGAAAAAAGTCTTCCATGGCGCGGCGGGCATAGGTGCCGGTAATTTTTAACATTTCGCCGCCCTTGCCTATGATGATGTTCTTTTGCGATTCGCGTTCCACAATAATCTCGGCGCTGATGCGGTAAAGCTTTTCGCCCTCAATAAAGGCGGTTACAATAACCTCGGTGCTGTACGGAATTTCTTTCTTGTATTGCTTAAACACCTGTTCGCGGATCATTTCTGAAGCGAAGAAGCGGTCGTTACGGTCAGTTAACGCATCTTTTTCGTAATAAGCGGCATGCTCCGGCAGGTTTTCGATCACGAAATCCATAATGGCCTTGATGTTGTGGCCATGCAGTGCCGATATGGCGAAGATGGCTTTAGGGTTTAATTTTTCCTGCCAAAATTCAACTTTCTTTTTTACGGTTTCTTCATCGCTTTGGTCAATTTTGTTGATGAGTACGGCAAGAGGCGCTGATGAACGCTCCAATTTTTTAAGAACGTCTGCTTCATCATATTCCTCATAAATGTCGGTAACCAGCAAAATAAGGTCGGCATCAACAATAGAGCCGTCAACCTGGTGCATCATGCTTTCGTGCAGGGCGTAGTGCGGTTTGATAACACCAGGGGTGTCCGAAAACACGATCTGGTAGTTTTCGTCATTCACAATACCCAAAATGCGGTGGCGTGTAGTCTGCGCTTTAGGGGTGATGATGGACATTTTTTCGCCCACTAGCGCGTTCATAAGGGTTGATTTCCCTGCGTTGGGTTTACCTATTATACTTACAAAACCTGCCTGATGAGCCATAAAAAAATAATTAAAAATATATTTGGACTGCAAAGAAACGAATTATATCTTTGCAGTCCAATTAAAACGGAGTGCAAATTTGCATTTTGATAATTGGAAGCACCTTTCCGGGGTTATGGCCGGATCTCAAATATATAGCACAAATACAGTGCGGGATGGAGCAGTTGGTAGCTCGTCGGGCTCATAACCCGAAGGTCGTAGGTTCGAGTCCTGCTCCCGCTACGAAGAAAATGAAAAGCCTCAAGTTGAAAAATTTGAGGCTTTTTTTATAAAAAAAATCATAGATTAGTTTTACCAAAAGAACCTAAGTCTATGGCCACGCCGCCGCAAGAAGGGAAGTTATTATACCATTTAACCTCTTTCAAGAATATTGAAAGCATATTTCGAAATGGCTTGATTGCAAGGAATGATTTGAATAGTTTCGATGATGTTGCTGAACAAAAAATTATCGATCATCGGGAAGCAATGGATCTAAATGGCCTTGTACCTTTTCATTTTTTTGGGGGAACACCATTTGACGGTGCCGTTCAGAACACTCATACTGGCAAGGCTTTTGTGTTTATAACGATAAAAAGAACTTTTGCTTATAGAAATGGATTTAGGATATTAACACAACACCCTCTTTCTTTAACCAATTGTACAACATTGCCGTATGAGGAGGGTTTTAATTCAATTAATTGGGATGTAATGAACTTAAGGGACTATAGTAGTCATGTTTGTAGAGAAATTTGTATGGCGGAATGTTTATCTCCGATTACCATAAACCCCGCCGATTTTTTTTGCATATATACTCCCAATATTGAAGTTAATAAGAAAGTCGAAAAGTTGAGAGATTCAATTTTGGGAGAGAGTGCGTTTTTTGTTAACGTTAATGCGGCACTTTTTGTAAAATGATAAATTACACAATAGGAAATATACTTGAATCAAGCTCGGACGCAATAGTTAACACTGTTAATTGTGAAGGCTATATGGGCAAGGGTATAGCTTATCAGTTTAAGATTAAATATCCTAATAATAATAGACGGTACGAGGAAGCCTGCAAGTCTGGGAAATTTAAAATAGGCTCTATTTTGACATTTACTGAAAATGAAAAATTGATTATTAATTTCCCGACTAAGGCAGAATGGCGGAAAAAATCCGAATATTCCTACATATCAAAAGGTCTTGAAACGTTAGTTACGATGTTGCCAAAACTAAACGTTAGATCGATAGCATTTCCTCCCTTGGGCTGCGGTAATGGAGGGTTAGAATGGACTAAAGTAAAGGCTCTTATTACTGAAGCGGTAAAGCCATTTGAGAGTTATTTCGATTTCACGTTGTACGAACCATCTAATAATATCAGTTCAATTACGAACTCAAAAAAGATTCCTAAACTGAACGCGTCTCATGTAATTTTGATGCATCTAAAACTGGGCTTAAGAAAATTTAATAAGACAAGACTTCAAAAGGCCGCCTTTTTTATCAATATATTTAGCGGAGAACAATATTTTAAATTTAATGCTTACAACTATGGGCCTTATACTCACTCTATTGATATATTAAGCAGAGATATTAAAGAATATCAACAGTATTTTAATTTTACAACGGAACAAGCCCTACAAGCGGCAGAAAACACCTTGGTTAGTAATTCTTTAATCGGCAAACTTGAACGATTTGAAGAGCCAATTTTGCAATCTCTATCTTTATCTAATTATATCGAATCCGACAAAGAGTTAGAACTTATATCGACAATCTTATTTATTTTAACTGAAAAAAAAGCAGTGAAAATAGAAAATTTTCAAATGGAATTTTTAATGTGGTCAGAAGAAAAGGCTTCAAAATTTACAAAGACGGATATTGAAAGCGGAATTCTCTTATTAAAATCAAAAGGGATTATTGCCGATTCATTGCTTGGATTCGAATTAAACGAGCATTAACTATAAAGAGATAACCCGAAGGTCGTAGGTTCAAGTCCTGCTCCCGCTACGAAGAATGAAAGCCTTGAATCGAAAGATTTGAGGCCTCCCGACTACAGGTTTCAGGTAATTTTCAGGATCAGACTGGTTACTTACCAGTATAGGTGCCTTATTTAACGAATATGTTTTACCACGGGGCGGCCGTAATTTTCAAATGGCTGTTATTTTAACACCCATTTTACGTTTTGATGAAGTAAATGAAATAATAGTATTAGCCCCTGCCATCTTTTTTACATTTTGATTACTATCCGTGGGAATTTTTACCTATCATTACAACATGCATGTTGTAATTGGTTCCAAACTCCTCCTTGTAGCTTGTTTATCACTTATGAAGCCGGCAAAGCCTGCCGTATTTCACGCATCAAAAAAACATAAAGCAAATAAAACGGTAAAATTGCATAGCCATGCAAGGTTGAGGCATCATTATGCCGAAGTTGTGGCCAATTATGAAACTGGCGAAACCACACCCGACGAGTTGGTTGAATTTGCCCAAACCCTGAAAGGCATCAGGTATCGGTATGGTTCAAGCAACCCGGAAAAAGGTTTTGATTGCTCGGGTTTTGTTAATTATGTTTTTACTCATTTCGGCATCTCTATTCCCCGCAGTTCATCGGATTTTGCGCCGGTTAAGGGGATTGATATTAAAGACGCCAAATTTGGCGATCTGATTTTGTTTACCGGAACCCGCAGTCACAATTACCACAGTGCAGGGCATATTGGTATTGTGATATCACAACCTGGTGAACCATTGGTGTTTATCCATTCTACATCGGGTGATGAAAATGGCGTTACTGAAACCGCCATGAACGAACGTTACCAGCGCAGGTATATTAAAACCATCCGTGTGTTTAAGGAAGAGCCTCAACCACAGGAAGAGGACGAAGATGCTGTTCCTGATACGTTAGAAGAAGCCCGTTAATCTTAATGTAGAGACGCATCACATGCGTCTCCCGTTTGCAGGTTGCAAAACATGTAAGCCCGCTCTGCGCATTGTGAGATGTGTAACCCCTGTTGTGTTTTATTTAATTGATTATCAGTTACTTGATAGTTTGTTTCTGAATTTGTGTTAACCCTGTTAACCCCCATCCGCAATGATGATCTCTACGTTTCCCAGTTCTTAATAACTCCTGTTTACCAATCTCTGATCAATAAAAAGATAGCCCACAAATCCTGCAACCAGTGTTAATAACAGCCATTTAAAGCTGATAATTGCATTTAAAAACATATCACCACTTTCTGGGCTCATTATCGATAGCAATCCATAGGCCAAGGCCAAACCCGATGCAAATATCCCAAGCGCCAACAAGTTAAAGCGCAGATCGTTTTTACGGTTGATTTGTTCCTGCAGCTTTCTCCTAACGTTAGCGGCAAAACTCATAGGCAGGCCTTCTTTTGGCTCGGTGCCCAGTGCGGTAAATAAGTTTTGATAAGCGAGCAGGTCGTTCTTATCTTCTTCCGAAAGTATTTTGTTATCGGGAACTAAACCGTTGTTCAATAATTCCTGTAATTCGTCGTCATCCAGCTCTTTCATATATTTTCTTTCTTAAGGTCTTTTTCAATCTTCTCCTTCAATAATTTCCGCGCCCTGAAAAGATGGCTTTTCACTGTTCCTTCCGGGATGCCCGTGATGTCTTCGATCTCAGCACATGAAAACTCATTGAGGTGGTACAGCGTTAACACTGTTTTATATTGATGCGGCATTTGCTCAATAAGCAGGTTAACATAAGCTGCGGTATTTTTTTTTATCAGCTCCTGTTCGGGGTTTTCATCTGTAAGATGATAATTATCAATATTTTCGGGATATTCGGCCGGGGAATTGTTCTTGTTCTTTTTTAAATAGTTTACAGCGGTTAAATAGGCTATACGTGCTATCCAGGTTGATAGTTTCGATTGAAACTCAAACCGGTGCAGATTTTGGTGAATCTTAATGAAAACTTCCTGGCATATATCCTCCTTGTTTTGCTGGTCTTGCACCAACCGGTTTATCACAAAGAAAACCAGCTTTTCGTACTGCTTTACCAGCAGTTCAAAAGCCCGGAGATCTTTATTTAATATCCTGGATACAACCTCGTGTTCATTAAACATATTACAGTAGTCAATATATAAGGTTTAGCGGTTGCAAAAAAGAATAAAAAATATTTTTAAATAATTGCAACCGCGGTACCGCATGTGTTGACTACTGTAGCAAATACTTAAACAAACAAGATCATGAAACAGTTAATGCCATTCATCGTAATCATCATATTCTTTATACTGATTGCTATATTCATACTTGCCCTTTATAATTACATGCTGAAAAAACGCATTATTAAATCAGGGCCGCTGGATGAGAACAGCGTGAAATTTCTGGCCCAGTTAAACTCAGGCAACGAAGCCTTAAAATGGGGGCTCATCCTCCTTTGCGCCGGTATAGGTTTTATAGTAATGCAATTCATCCCCTACAGTGCCGAAGATTCGCCCGTTCCTTACGGAGTTGAAATGATCTTTATCTCAGCCGGCTTTCTAATCTATTACTTGCTGCTTCGCCGCCGTAAGGATTAAATAATCAGCCTGATTTATTGTACTAAGCGGGTGGTTTAATCGCCTGTACCATCAAATTTTACAGAGAGAAATTCTCTCCGGGAATCCTTTTGCCTAAAAAATCAACCAAAATCTAACACCCTCACAAATATGAAAACTAAACAAATAGCAATACGGTTCATCATGATGATAGCTGTGTTAATCATTTATAACCTCAATAGCTATAGCCAAACCCCAGTGCAGGTAAAAGGAGATATTGCTGATTCGGTAACCAAAGCGCCTTTGCCATTGATAACCGTACGGCTAAAGAATGCTGCCAATGAAACCATTATGGTTGCTGTTACTAAAGACGATGGCTCCTTCAGTTTTGCTTCGGTACAACCGTCAAACTATTCGCTGTCTATTAACGCTATTGGCTACAGTTCAAAAACAATACCCCTCGATCTTACGCATCAGCAGCAAATACTGGTGCTAAAACCGGTTTATTTGAGTGATGTAATGACTAACCTGAAAGAGGTTGCCATAACCGCCGAAAGACCGATCATCAGGCAAAAGGCCGACAGAATAATTTACGACCTGAAGGCGGATCCTGAAAGTAAGGGAAATAATGTACTAAGCATGATGAGGAAAATTCCTTACCTGTCATTAGATGGGGATGATAATTTACTGCTCAAAGGAAATTCAAGCTTTAAAGTGCTTATTAACGGTAAGCCCTCCGGCAGCTTGGAAAGCAACCTTAAAGCCGTTTTAAAAAGCATCCCGGCATCAACCATTGAGCGGATTGAGGTGATCACCACACCGCCATCAAAATATGATGCCGAAGGTTTGGCGGGCATCATTAACATCATCACCAGCAAAAAAATCAACGATGGTATCAATGGTTCTGTAAATATCAATGAAAGCTTGCCTACAGGTGGCCCCGGCATCGGAGGTTCTGTTACGGCTAAAAAAGGCAAGTTTGGTGTTTCTGCTTTTGGCGGTGGCAGCATCAACAATTCGCCGCAAACCTATAATACCAACAAACGTGTTGATACTGTCGGTACAACGCTGGCGCAAACCGGTTATCAACGTTCAAATAATAAAATCGCTTATTTCGGCACCGAATTAAGCCTGCAGATAGATACACTGAATTTATTAACCGCCCAGTTCAATTATAATGGCAGCCGTGTAACCGATCATAACGGGCAGTCGTCCCTGCTAACCGGCGATAGTCAGTCTGAACAATACCGTTTTCAAAACAATAATAAAGCCGCCAGCCATGGCATTGATGCCGGGATCAATTATGAATTGGGCTTTAAGGGAGTTAAAAACAGGCTGCTTACATTTTCATACATGTACAGCGGCAACACAAATAACAAAAATGGCGACGTTCAATTTTTTGACCGGGTAAATTTCCCAGGCCCCAATTTTCAACAAAGCGGTAAACAAAAATTTAAAGAACACACTATCCAGGTTGATTTTGTTACCCCGGTAAATAAAATGACCATTGATGCCGGTGTTAAAGCTATATTCAGGAATAACAGCAGCGATTTTAGCTATAGCTCATTAAATGAAAAAAACGGTTTATATGAGCATGACGTAGCGCAGTCAAACGCGTTTACCAATACTCAAAATGTGTTTAGCGCTTATAACTCCTATCAATTGGCTTTAAACAGTTGGAACATCAATGCCGGTGTGCGGGTTGAGGAAACCGTGATCCGGGCTGATTTTATGAGCACGGCATCTGTGGCCGATCAAAACTATTTTAACGTTGTTCCTTCTGTTTCAGTAAGTAAAAGATTTAAAGACGAAAGCAGTATCAACTTCGGTTTTTCGCAAAGGATCAGGCGGCCGGGCATCAATAGACTTAACCCTTACGTTGACCGCTCAAACCCCAATTATGAAGTTACCGGTAACCCAAACCTGAGACCTGTTTTATTGAACGATATCCAGCTTGGGTATGGCAGCAATAAAAAATTATCAATAAACATCGGGCTCGACTATTCGTTCATGAACAACCTCGATTTGCAGGTTGTTAATTTTGACCGGACCACCCAGGTTACACAAGTTACCTATGCTAATACAGGCAAGGCCAGCAGTGCGGGCGTTAATTTTAACCTTAGTTATCCTGTAACTAAAATTTACAACGTAAGCCTCAATGGTAATATGATGTACTTGTGGCTGCAAGGCCAGGCCGGTGGAAAAGTAGTGAACAATAACCTGCTGATGTATGGAGCCACGCTATCAAACGTAGTACGCCTGAACCATGGCTGGGCCCTGAATGCCGATTTGGGTATAAATAGCCGCACCCCTACAGGTTTACAGGGGTACACCAACGGCTTTTTTTACAGCGCCTTTAACTTTAATAAGGATATCGTGAAAAACAAGTTCAGCATCTCCGGCGGTATCAAAAATCCGTTTACCAAATATCGCAACAGTGTAAGCAAAACTTTCGGTCCGCAGTTTAATCAAACTTACCAAAGCACGAATTATTACAGGTCATTTAGCATCAGCCTGAACTACAATTTTGGAGGCTTAAAAGACAGGATCAATAAAAACAAAACAGGGATTGAAAATAATGATGTGGCTAATTGATGATAGCGTATCTGATTATTGCAAAGGCCTCAACAATTTTAGTTAAGGCCTTTGTACGTTGATCGAAGCATTTTTGAGGCAATGAATCTAAGAAAAACAGGTTTTGACAACAAAGGAAGATATGGTTAATTGTAATTTTTAAAAAAGGGCCGAGGCTCGTAAGTAGCTTTAAGCTAAGTGTGCCAGCCCGTCAGGAAACATTCCTTTGGCCACTACAACCATATCAAGCGCTTCGCGGATCAGTTTGATCTTACCATTTTCGGCAACCACGCGCCCCATATAGGTTTGCGGATAAACCCGACCTGTCGAATTGACTATAGCGTTCACATCATATTCGCCAAACGTCTGATCTGGTGTATCAATATGGATCCTGATGTTTTGAAATTTAAAGTTGCCGAATGTTTTGGGTAGGTTTTTAAGGAAATTATATATTACGTCCCGGCCTTTCCATTGCCAGGGTAAACCTAAACTTGCAAGGTAGGGAAGCTCGAACACTGCGTCGTCGGCAAAAAGTTCAATAGCTGTATCTGGGTTATTGATCTGCTCAAGATAGCTGAGCAATAATTCTTTAGCGGTTTTCATTTCTTTGAAATTTTATCATCCTGTCCGTTCATCGGTCAGGGTATCACAAAGGTGCAAAGTACCCAAACGCCACACATTGATTTATAGTAAGAACGAAATTGACTTATATCAACCAAATTAAAAGGTTAGATGATAGTGTTTTAAGAAATTGTTGGCCACATGAGCCAATTTGTGACAAACAGATGTGATAACTTATCGTATATTTGTAGTATCAAAACAGTGCGGGATGGAGCAGTTGGTAGCTCGTCGGGCTCATAACCCGAAGGTCATAGGTTCGAGTCCTGTTCCCGCTACCTGAAAAAAAGAAAAGCCTCAAGTCGAAAGATTTGTGGCTTTTTTGTTTATGTCCTATACGCAATCTCGTGGCATGTCGTTCGTGCGACTTTAAACATCAGTCAGCATAATGTTTTGTGAATAAAGGCAATATTTTAATATTTGTGTAATCTGTTAAAATAGAATGCTTTATCATTTAAACGAACCTGTTATGAAATCAAGATTAGTTTTATCATTTATCCTTCTTGTAACATGCTTTACTGCATTTAGTCAGGAAAAGAAGAACGAAGCAATTGTTGAAAAAGGCTTAGTCAAAATATCCATTATGTACCCTTATGCCGAAGGTAAAACCTTTAATATGGAATATTACGAAACAAAGCATATGCCAATGGTAGCACAGTTCCTGGGATCAAATTTGGTTAAATACACCATTGAAAAAGGGATTGCCAGCGGTATCCCTAACCAACCGCTGCCTTTTATGGCTATTGGCACTTTTTATGTAAAAAGCCTAAGCGACTATCAAGCCGCTATAGCGCCCAAAAGAGACGCCATCCGTGCGGATTTTGCAAATTACACTAATGTCAGTCCTGTTATTTTGGTAAGTGAGGTGGTGAAGTAAGGATAATATTTTCATAAAGTGGCGACCAACTCAACGGCTCAATAAATTTTTAAATGTTAACAGGTAACGTTTGTATGAGGATTGATACTATCAAACTTAACAACTATAGTTATGAGATTTATTCGGATAAGCTGCTTACCTATGTATTATTGGGCTGTTATTAACAATGTACACCGGGAATCGCCGAATACATGCGGTTACAACTAATAAGATATTTCCCGCTGCCGCTATGATCATTGTTGCAGTAGTTATAGGGCGGAGAAGATAGTTTTTTTATTAGTTACTAAACCGGCGTTTACTACCTGCAAATAATGGAAAGCAATAAAATACCGCTAACACTTAATTATCTGGGCGAAAGTCACCGATTACAAATCATTCAAGGGCAATACCATAGTTTGATGTCGCTCATAGCAGATCATTTGGCAATCCCCGGATTTGGATTATGTTGCGGAATGGGCAGTTGCGGCACTTGTGTGGTACAAATAACCTCAGCATATTCACAGGTCAAAAGGAATGTTATGGCATGTGTCGTACAGGTAAATGATGAATTAGCCAATATGATAATCATAATACCTGATAAAACTTATTAGGTAGTTGATTAGTGGTATGCTATAGCCAGATATAATGGTATCATGCTGAGTGTTGAAATCCTGGGCTTCTTAAGGTAAGGGTTCCTACGCACGGCCGGTGTACAGGCTTAGGATGACAAGATCACTTTGTCAGCCGGAGAATTTGACAAATCTTTGTAAAAAACAAATTATAAAAAAGTGCTACCTTTAATTTTATCCCCAAGACCTGAATGAGCACAGTTTTAAAAAATCGGATAACTTCTATCGATTTTCTCCGCGGAGCTATCATGATCATTATGGCCCTCGATCATGTGAGGGATTATTTATACTCGGGATCATTTTTTTATGATCCGCTTGACCTCACAAAAACAAGCGCGATATTGTTTTTCACCAGGTGGATCACCCATTTTTGCGCCCCGATATTTATGTTGCTTGCCGGGACCTCGGCCCACCTCATCGGGCAAAAGAAATCTAAAAAGGAGTTGTCCGTATTCCTGGTGAAGCGTGGATTATGGCTTATTTTCCTCGAAATGTTCGTGGTTAATTTTGGCTGGAACTTCAATATCACGTTCCCCATGTTTTTCTTTATTACCATTTGGGCGCTGGGCTTAAGCATGATCATACTTGCGGCATTGATTCATTTGCCTAAAAAATTAATCCTGGGCATTAGTGTTGTAATCATATCGGGGCATAACCTTTTAGATGGTGTTCATGTGCCGGGCAGCACGTTGCCGGCTTTTGGCTGGGCGCTGCTTCATGAACAGCAGTTTTTTATGTGGCATAAAGAAGTTTTGTTGGTAGGTTATCCCATTGTACCGCTAATGGCAGTTATGTCTTTAGGTTACTGTTTGGGCGGATGGTATACGGCAGGTTATGATGTTGGCAAAAGACAAAGAAATTTATTAATAGCAGGCGCATGTTGTTTGGCTTTGTTCATTGTATTACGTTACACAAACCTATATGGCGATCCAGTGAAGTGGAGCGTGCAGAAAAATGCGTTGTTTACCCTGCTTTCATTTATTAAGGTGAGTAAGTACCCGCCATCGCTTTTATACCTGTTATTGACATTGGGAGCTGCATTTCTGTTTCTTTCATTTACCGAAAAAACAAAGGGCAGTGTCGTAAATGTAGTTTCCGTTTATGGTAGGGTGCCTATGTTTTATTACCTTATCCACATTTATATCATACACCTGATCGCGATTGTCGCGTCATTATTTACGCCCGGCCAAGACTGGAAATTATGGTTCCTGACAAAGCCCATCTGGTTCACTACCGATTTGAAGGGTTATGGTTTTTCGTTGCCTGTTGCTTACCTTGTTTGGATAGGGATAGTGGTTGCACTGTATCCGTTATGCAAACGCTACGACGCTTATAAACAGGCCAACAAAGCAAAATGGTGGTTGAGTTATTTATAAAAAAACGCAAATATGAAAGTTGTAGATCTAACTTCAAAAATATCAACAAAACAAATCCTATACGCTCGCTTAACAGCCTGGGGCAGCGGTTTATTATCAGCTTTATTAATTTTTATGTTATCAGTATCTGCACCTCAAAGCGCCGCTGCCCAGGATAAAAACAAGGTAGTACGCATAGCCAAACTCCAGATAGATTCGGCCCAGTTAAACAATTACATGGCTGCATTGAAAGAGCATGCCGAAACTGCAGTACGCGTTGAACCCGGCGTTTTAACCTTATATGCTGTATCCGAAAAGAATAACCCTACCCACATAACAGTTTTTGAAATTTATGCTGATGCTGCCGCATACCAGGCCCACCTGCAAACACCTCATTTTAAAAAATACAAAAGCACGACAAAAGATATGGTTAAATCGCTTGAGCTTGTGGAAACGACGCCGATAGTACTGGCTGCTAAGCCGCGATTGTAACGTTAATATGCTCTTTATTCTTCCGGTTTTGACTTGCCAATAAATTAAAGCATATTTATAGCCAGGGTGCTATGTTCTGTTTGCAGCGCATGCTATCAATCCCGAATTAACCAATTTGTCATACTTGTTTTTTCCTGCTAAATGAGTAAAAGCACTACGTACCTTGAAACAAAAGGGCACTACCAAATTCTTGACGGCTTACGCGGTGTGGCATCACTTTTTGTGGTGGCATTCCATATTTTTGAAACCTATGCTGATGGTAACCGCTTTAAGCAAATCATAAATCATGGATACCTGGCGGTCGATTTCTTTTTTCTGCTCTCGGGCTTTGTAGTCGCTTACGCCTATGACGACCGCTGGGGCAAAATGACCCAATGGGATTTTTATAAGCGCCGTCTCATTCGCCTGCAGCCCATGGTTATTGCCGGATCAATTATTGGCGCCTTGTTTTTTTACTCGCAAAGCGGTGCAGTGTTTCCGCTTATTCATGACACGCCGGTTTGGAAAATGTTGTTGGTAATGCTGGTTGGTTGTACGCTGATACCGATACTGCCTTCTATGGATATCCGCGGCTGGCAGGAAATGCACCCGTTGGATGGCCCGGCCTGGTCGCTGTTTTTTGAATATATCGCTAATATTCTTTACGCGCTGGTGATCCGCAAGTTCTCCAAAACGCTGCTGGCCATATTGGTATTTGCATCGGCCTGTTTGCTGATCCATTACACGGTAATGGGACCGCAGGGTGATGTAATTGGCGGATGGTCGGTTAATAAAACACAACTCTATATTGGCTTCACGCGGTTGCTTTATCCCTTTTTTGCAGGTATGCTGCTGTGCCGTATGGGTAAGCTCATTCATGTTAAAGGCGCATTTACGGTTTGCAGTGCTCTAATTATTGCCGTTTTGTGCGTGCCGCGGATAGGAGGGCCCGAACATTTATGGATGAATGGTTTGTATGAGTCGTTTTGTATTATTATCGTTTTCCCGTTAATTGTGGCTATCGGCGCCGGCGGAACGTTAAAGAGTAAAAGTTCAGTAAGGGTTTGCAAATTTATAGGTGATCTGTCGTACCCGCTTTATATCACACATTATCCTCTCATTTATTTTCATACAGCCTGGGTAACAAATAATAAGATCCCTATGACAGAAGGACTGCTTGTAGGTTTGGGCCTTTTTGTAGCGAGTATCGCCATCGCCTATGCCTGCCTCAAGCTCTATGATGAACCTGTTAGAGAGCGGTTAAAGAATCGTTTTCTGCTGAAAAAGGCCTAAATAATATTAGAGTAGGGTGGGTCTTAACTCACCCCGGGATTGCTACGCTCGTCACCCTCTCTGCGCAAGCGCAAAGAGGGGTTCTTTTTCCTTCTCACGCGAAGGGTAAAGCGGCTGGTCCGGCGAAGCGCCGACCGGGTAAGTCGATTTATACATTGATATTATATGATTTTAATAATAAATTAAATGGGCATAAATAAGTCTTGAAAATATCGTTTATAAATCTCATCTTTAGATAATTGTAAACCTTTGAAAAAGACCATCGCTTTAATATTGCTTAATATTTACCTGCTGAACATTGGCGGGCAACTGGCCTTGCACCAATATCTGGTTTACAAATCAAATAAATTTTTCAATGAGCAGGTTCAAAAAGGGCTATATAATATAACAGATCTGACGGAGGTAACCATCCCCGTTAATTTGCCTGCAATTCATGATTGGCGCTCTTTTGAAAATATATCCGGGCATATCACATTTGGAAGGACCACTTACAATTACGTAAAAATGCGGGTAACAAAAAACGCCCTTCACCTAATGTGTATCCCCAATTATGAAACTACCCGCTTTGCCGATAGTAATATACTTGATGCAAAAGGGATAAAGGATATCCCTGTTCCGCAAAAAGAACATGTGCCCTTTGGCAAAATGGTTTTGCAGGATAACATTAGCCTTTCATTTGTGCAATTTGAATTCAATTGCCCTATAACACCGTTGCCGGAGAACGTTGTACAATCGGCGCCATTTTCAATTAGCTCCCACCAGGAAATTCCTGAACTACCACCCAAAGTATCCTGCTGATTTTCTCCGTGTAACCCATTTGCAGGCCGGCATTTGTTTAGGCCTCTATAGGTTTCTATTGTTTCAAATTTATTTATACAATTCAATTCCGCATCTACACTATCGCGGATGATATGCTTTGGCATTTTATCCGTGCGGGTAAATAAATATACCTATGATAAAGAAAAAGATCACAGCCGCCCTTATGCTGCTGTGCGGTTTCACCATAATAGCATCCTGCCAAAGTTCATCTAACGAAGACATGGTGCAGGTACTAAAACTGATCAGTAAAAAGAATAACACCATTTCCAACCCCTTTAACCCCGAGATGAAGCTGGCCTACTGCGATTCGCTGCTTAAAACCAACCGGCTTGCTAAAAGTCCTGAAGTATTGTTTTCAAAAGCTTCACTATTATTAAAGGCAGGGCAGGAACAGCAATCAGTAAATATCTATAAAAACCTGATGGATAATATCGATTTTATGTCGACAGATGAAATGCTGCCTGAGCAGGCGATAGCTTACATGCGTTTGGGCGAGCGCAGTAATTGCATGCTTAACCATACCGGCTCGTCATGCATCTTCCCAATTAAAGATGATGGGGTACACAAGATCCAAACAGGTTCAAGAAAAGCAATTGAAGTGTATAAAGCATTGCTGAAGCTTCACCCGGATGATTATGAATCGCGCTGGCTGATCAATATTGCCTATATGACACTTGGCGAGTATCCGCAAAAAGTGCCCAAGAATGCCTTAATCCCAGGCCTTAACGCCGACCCGGATACTGTATCACAGGTTAAACCATTTGTTGACGTGGCAGCGAACCTTGGTGTTAATATTAACGGTCGTGCGGGAGGGGTAATTGTTGATGATTTTAATAACGATGGCTACCTCGATATCATGACATCGGGCTGGGACCTGAGCGACCCCATGCATTACTTTCAAAATAACCAGGACGGCACATTTAGCGACCGTACGGGGGCCGCAGGCTTAACAGGCATTACCGGTGGACTGAATATCCAACAAACGGATTATAACAATGATGGTAAGCTGGACATTTTTGTTTTGCGCGGCGCATGGCTCACCAAGGGCTTCGGCAACCAGCCCAGTTCGTTGTTACGTAATAACGGCGACGGAACTTTTACCGATGTAACTGCCATAAGCGGTTTATTTATGCTGCACCCAACGCAAACTGCAACCTGGGCCGATTTTAACAACGATGGTTGGCTGGATGTGTTTGTGGGTAATGAAAATTCGGAGTCAATGTATTACGCTGATGAATCAACATGTCAGCTGTACATGAATAACCGTAACGGTACATTCACTAATATAACTACTGCTGCCCATTGCGGTATTAAGGCATTTGTTAAAGGCGTAACATCTGCCGATTATGATAATGACGGTTTTACGGATGTATTTATTTCAACTATGGACGGGCATAAATACCTGCTTAAAAATAAAGGTAAAACCAGTGTGGGTGTGGATTTTGAGGATGTTACCGCGCAATCGGGCCTCGATCAAATTAAACAACGCACCTTTACCACCTGGTTTTATGATTATAATAACGATGGCTGGCCCGATTTAATGGTCGCTAACTATAACTTTGAACGTACTTTAGGTTATTACAGTGCCGCCGCCGCCCTGGGCAAAGCTGTACCGGAAGCTGGCAACATTTATCTATACAAAAACAATCATAACGGGACATTTACCAATGTAACCAAAGAAGCCGGCCTCGATAAAGTAGTTTACAGCATGGGCGCCAACTTTGGTGATATTGATAACGATGGTTATCCCGACATGTATTTTGGCACAGGAAACCCCGATTTTAAATCGCTGGTACCTAATAAGTTTTTCAGGAACATCGGCGGGAAAAGATTTGCCGATATTACTTCATCGTCGCGTATGGGGAATTTGCAAAAAGGGCATGGCGTTGCATTTGCCGATTTGCGGAACAACGGGCACCAGGATATTTTTGCTCAAATGGGCGGGGCTTACATCGGCGACTCGTACACCAGCTCATTATACATGAACCCCGGTGTAAGTAATAATAACTGGATTAGCCTGAAATTGAACGGCACAAAAGCCAATAATGCAGCCATCGGGAGCCACATCAAACTTACTTTTATGGAAAATGGTGTTAAGCGTTCTGTTTATAAGGATGTTAACTCGGGCGGGAGCTTTGGGTCATCGCCATTGCAGCAGGAGATAGGCGTTGGCCAGGCCAGGATAATTGATGAAATTGAGATCAAGTGGGCAGGAAGCGGCGCTGTGCAGCACTTTAAAAATGTTGCCCCTAACCAGTTCTTAAACATTACCGAGGGTAATGCACAATACAAAACCCTCCAATTAACAAAATTGATTTTCCGCAGTAAAAACATGCCTGGTTGTATGCCGATGCAAATGGCAGCCAAAACAAATTAAATTATGTTTCTGTAATAGAAAATATTAGCTCTGGTTTTATACCAAAATAGTTACATTTATATCAACAACAATTAAAATAAATCTTAACCATGAGAAAACTCTTATTACTATGCTGCATGTTCATTGGATTGGCTGCAGCAGGCAACGCGCAAACCAAGCCCGGTGCCAAACCTGTTGAAAAATCAAAAGACCTGCAAAAGCAATTAAAGCTCACTGATAAACAAACCGAAAAAATTGCGGTAATATACCAGGAATCATCCGATAAGTTTGAAAAGATCAAAGCCGCTGATAAAGGTGATAATACGAAAATGATGGTTGATATTAAGCCACTACGGGAAGCTACCATCTCAAAGATCAAAGCTGTTTTAACTAAAGAACAGACAGTAAAATATGATAAACTTTTAAAAGGTACCAAAGCAGCAGCCGGCAGCGGCTGGGGTGATGGCTGGAGCGCTACAAGCGGTCAATAACCAGTTTGAGTAGTAACAAAATAACAGGCCGCTTTTTTCTTCCAATTAAAGCGGCCTGTTTATTTATAAAATTTGTTTAACCGGCATACAGTGCCATGGCAGATAGTTATATCGCACCTTAACTGATTCCTAATCCAGGATCTCTATGGGCCGGTTAAGTACTTCCTGCAGCGGGATCTTTTGAATACGCTTATCTTTTTTTATATAATTTAAACTAACCGGGAGAAGTATTGGCCCGGCGGTAACAGACCATCCCGGCGGGTCACCGCCTTCTGTTAGTCTTAAAAAACCGTTGCTGATGTAAAGAGGCATCATTAAGGCCTCTCCGGTATCCATCGAGCCCAGATCTATTTGCAGTGAATTAGAATGGAAAGATTTAGCTGCACGTTCCGGGTCTGTAAATTTATTGATATCGGTAGGGTCAAACATTTCACTTACTTCATCAAGCTTTAAACGGTTGATGTCGAGCTTTACAGATTCTGCTTTGCCTTTTCCAACTTGTTTAATAATTAAGCAGGCTACTGCCGTACCCATTGGCTTCAGCTTTTTTTGCCTGTATAAAGTTGTAAACTCCTCCAGGTAGGTAGAAGAAATTCCATAGTCGGGGTGATAGCTTCCTGCAGTAATGAGATCATCTATTTCGTTCTTCATTACCGGGTAAACCAAAGGGCTATGATCTTTTTGGCCGGCAGCTATTTTCATCTTATGGTATGAGGCTATGCTCATTTCGCCATAACCAATTTCAAATTTCGCGTTAGCGGTGTCCAGCTGTTTGGCAAGGCTGTCCAATTGTTGCCTTTTTATAGTATAGCGTTTTTGCCGGGCAATATAAAAATACAGGTTGCCAATGATCAAAATACAGCCAGCCACTATCAGGATAAGGGCGAGGCTGTTTTTAGGTTGTTTGACCGGTATTGGGTTTTCGTTATTTTCCATTCTTATGAATATCTGATCATTGTCGAACTATCCGCGCCCCTGTACACCTTCGGCCAGTCTCACCGGGCTCAGCATTTTTCGTATTGTTAATGATTTCCGGGCGGTATCTGCCGGTTCTGTATAGCGGATATTATCCGGCAGAAAAATGGTTTTTGATTCAATTTTCCACTGCCTGTTTTTATTAACAGGGTTTGGTTTATCGTAAGTCACAAATAACGGGATTAAAATTCCCTGCCCGGTTGAAAGCCTTGAAGGTAGTTTTATAACTTGTTTCACAGCAGTGCCCTTAGCCCTGATCTGGCTGTCATAGTCATTTTTGCTTTGAGGGTCTTCAATTACAGTAAGCGGCTGGCTAATATTGAGCTTGCTCACGTCAAGCTCAATGTCTGATGCATCGCCCTTGCCTTTATTCTGGATCATGAGGCAGGTGATAAACAGGTCATAATCAACAGCCGTGGTGTCGTTAAAAAGCTGGTCGGTTTTCTGAAGGTTTTTATCTGAAATTTCATTAGTGAGTATGGGATAATCAAGATAAAAGGCGTCCTTCTTCCGGACAGCACTATCCCCCCCTGCCAGGGCATAGATATCATTGATCATGCTGATATAGGAAATTTCCAGGCTGGCCTTCAGATCAGGGTTAACCGGCGGTGGCGGATCTTTCTTAATCAGATTATACCCGGTAGTTAGTAAACCTAAAATAACAGTAATTACGCCAAGCTTTAATTGCAGGCTTTTCCAGATGCTGTCTTTATCGGCTGTTTTCTTTTTGGCCATGCTTCCCTGTTATTGATATGGTTAGGAATATCATGTAGTTGTATTACATGATTGTTTTACAGATGCTTACAATATAAAATTAAGAATAATAATTAACAGCGCAGATATTTTATGTTGTATTTTTTTTCTTTAGTTAAACTCCTATCTTCACCTAAACTTAAATACTGTCATGAATAAATTTTTAATAACAAAGTTGTCTTTTGTTGCGATACTTCTGTTTTTCACCCCGGCCCTGCTATTGGCCAGCACACATAACAGAATGACAAGAAATATAAACATCGCCGGTCTCGTTGTTGATTCAAAAACCTTATTACCAATTGAAGCAGCTGGTATTTACTGGACCGATGAAACGCTGCTTGGCAAAACGGATGTAAGGGGCTATTTTAAGATCTCACTTAGTTTTATGGCCGATGGGGAAATGAGGTTTAAATTAAAGATTATTAAAAAAGGCTATAATAACATTATGCAAAGCGAGCATTGGGGCAATTTGCCGGGAGATACAAAAGCGTTGATGTATTTTGGGTTAGACAAAGGATCAGGATCAAACTCTTTTTCAAAACTGGTAAACAAGGTGATTGGCGATCTGGATTATCATATTACGCTGGAACATTTTGATCAGGTAAAAATCGCCCGAACGTTTGATAATAAACTATCTGCAGCAAAAGCTGGCAATCAGGATGTGTTGGTTAAGGTTGATGATAAACCTTATATTGTTAATGAAACAGGATGGATCGCGATATCTTCCGATAAGGACTCGATATTGATAAACAAGAAACAATTGGTAATTGCAGATAAAATAAATGGCATCGTTAAAAGGAAAAGTATCAAGTGGATGACGCCGCTCGATGCCAAAAACACAAAGCTGGCCATTTATACTAAGTAAACTAACTAAATATGGGAACGCTATAGGGTTAATTTATAATCAAAGCCTCTGTTATTTCCCGGAGGCTTTGGTATTTAAAACGCCTCATTCAAGCCCAAAAAGAAGCCTTTTGAGCCATACCTGCCAAAGGCGTAATCAAGGCAAAGATTGGTGCGTGTTGCTTTATTAAATAATACGCGCAAGCCGCCGCCATAGCCTGGTTGCCATTGCTGAAATATTTTGGTACCCGACTCATCATTGGTTGTTTGCAGGTTGGCAAATGCCACGCCGCTTACAAATTTATTCCGCAGTATCGGGAAACGGTATTCTACTTCCGAGTAATTGTATTGCGTACCCTTAAAATATTGTACTACATAACCCCTGCCGCTCCGGAAGCCAGGATCTTTGCCGGTGCCTGGCAGCTCGAGATAGGGGATGTCGCCGCTGATCAGGTATGAGCCCCAGTTCCAGAAGGCAACAACATGTTCGGGGTTAGTTTCTGACAGGCTGAAATACTTCCTGAAATCGGTAGTGAACTGCACCGCGTTTTTGGAGCTTCCCATCCAGCTTTGATTAATGCGGAAGCCTGCATCGACGTAAATCCCTCTGTAGGCCCGGTTTTGGTTGTCGCGGGTAGTGTATTGTAAGTTAAAAAGCAAGCCGTTAGCAGCATAATGGTCGCGGGCAAATCCATGACGGTCGCTATAGATATTGTATGGGGTAAGATCAGTTGTTGATTTGGTATCCTCAATTTTTCGCCTGATATCAAAGGAAGCGCCCGCACCTAAAAATAACCCCTTATCAATTTCTTTGTATACCTTCTCGCGGATATTATAAAATTGCGAATGCAGCGCCCTGCCTTTACGCTCGGGGTTGGCCAGCACCTGGTCGGCTTCGCTGCCGCTTGATGCCTGGCCAATTCCCAAACCATAATCGGGCGATACCGTTTTGGCTGCAACCAAACTGCCCTGAAAATTCCATTTATTACCCGGTGTGTATATGTTATGGTTGATATAAAAATAGATGATCCCCTTGGTGGTAATAGAAGCAGATGTGGCTGCTACCGATAACAGGGTATTAGGATCGTTTCCTAATTTTTTACCTGCTACAGCCTTGATACCAATTTGCGACCCGATGGTTGGATTAGATGCCACGTTGGGTATGATGGTGATTCCCGATGACTTTTTATTGGCGGCTGCAGCCGGTCGGCCGGGATGAAGTATGTTACGCACCAGGTCGCCAAAGTCATATTGTTTATATAAAGTATCAGTCGGTTTGGCCGGTTGTACTACTTTTTCTTTAATGCGCAATGAATCGGCTTTTACCGAATCGGCAGGTACAGGTACCTGGCCGAAAGCATGTACCGATATGCCTGTAAATAGTATGAATAAAACTGTTTTTAAAAGCAGGGCAGAGATTTTATGTGGTGTTTTGTGATGCACGCTAACGTATATAAATAATTAAAATTCAATTTATTGACTGTGTAATTGTGATAGGTGTTAGCTCATTTCTAAACCCCGAAATGTGCATAATGTTTGAACTTTAAATTTGTAGGGGCGCTAAGGCAACGGATTTAGTTGCATTATTTTTTGTTCCGCTTAAATATTGCTACCTTAATATTCTCTTGTTATAAACCGCAGAAAGTCAGTTTTGTCCTGCTAAAACTTAACCAATTATGATCATGAACGTACCTTACTTTCGTTTTGTGGCCTTCATTGTTTTTATGTTTGTTGCCTTTTCAGGGGCTGCGCAAAACAATCAAGGCAGAGCAGACACCATTGACCGCAAATGGTGGAAGGAAGCCGTGGTTTACCAGGTTTATCCCCGCAGTTTTAAGGATAATGATGGAGATGGCATCGGCGACCTGAAAGGTATTATCTCCAAACTTGATTATATCAAAAGCCTGGGAGTAGATGTTGTATGGCTTAACCCCATTTATAGCTCACCCAACGATGATAATGGGTATGATGTAAGCGATTACCGCAACATCATGAAGGATTTCGGAACCATGGATGATTTTGATGCTTTGCTGAAAGGCATGCATTCACGCGGGATAAAACTGGTGATTGACCTGGTAGTAAATCACAGCAGCGATGAACACGAATGGTTTAAGCAAAGCCGGAGCTCGCGCAAAAATCCGTACCGGGAATATTATCACTGGTGGAACGCCGAAAAGGGCAAACCCGCTTATCGCTACAGTTTATTTGACGTAAACCACGATGCCTGGCGTTATGATTCGCTTACCAATGCCTATTACCTGCATTATTTTTCGCGCAAGCAGCCCGACCTTAACTGGGAAAATCCAAAACTGAGGAATGAAGTATACGGCATAATGAAGTTTTGGGCTGATAAGGGGATTGATGGCTTCAGGCTGGATGCTTTCCAGTTTGCAGCAAAGGATACTACCTTCCCTGCCTTTCCGAAAGGGTTTGAAAAAAATTTCACCCAATATTACGGCGTACAGGGCAATTTGCATGGATACCTGCAGGAAATGAACAGAGAAGTGCTCAGTAAATATAACGTAATGAGTGTGGCTGAGGGAGCGGGTAACACGTTTGAAGACGGCCATAATTTAGTTGATGCCGACAGGAATGAATTAAACATGGCTTACGCTTTTGAAGGTGTGGATATTGCCAAACCCGGAGGCTATAGCTTAACTCATTTAAAGCAGGTATTTACCAAATGGGATAGTGCATTTGCAGCAAAGGGCTGGCTATCTATATTTCTGGCTAATCATGATCAGGCCCGGTTGGTAAGCAGGTTCGGCAATGATAGCCCAGAGTTCAGGGCAGTATCGTCAAAAATGTTGACCACCTTTTTGATGACCATGCGTGGTACGCCTTATTACTATAATGGCGATGAACTGGGCATGACCAATGCTGGTTTCAGCACAATTGATGATTACCGTGATGTGCAAACCTTGAACGAATATCAGCGGCAAAAAAATATTGGCGCTGATTTGCCTGCTTATTTAAAACGCATAGCCTTTGAAAGCCGGGACAATGGTCGTACCCCTTTTCAGTGGAACAGCACCGCTAATGCGGGTTTCACTACAGGCATGCCATGGATAAAAGTAAACCCTAACTTTAAAACCATCAATGCTGCCGCACAGGAGAAAGATAGCAATAGTACTTTGAATTATTTCAGGCGGATAGTAAAACTAAGGAAGGATGATCCGGTACTGGTATACGGAAAATATACATTGCTCGACGCGCAAAACCCCGATACTTATGCCTACACCAGGGAGTTGAACGGCAGGAAGCTGCTGGTACTCCTGAATTTTACGAGTAAAACAGCTCCGGCTCAAACAGGTATGGATTTGGATAATGCAACGGTTTTAATCGGCAATTATCAAAAGCCATCAAAAAATGGCACGCTAATGCCGTATGAGGCGGTGGTTTATGAAGTGAAGTAGGGCGATTGTTTTCAATGTAGAGACGCATCATATGCGTCTCGCACAGGACAAGCAAACCGTTAAAGCGTAGCCTTGCGTGCGGAAGACGCATGTAAGGCGTCTCTACGCGAAATTTTTATCTCACCACCAACGAGATCTGCAATACCCTCGGCCTATCGCCAATTGCAGGCCCTCCCCAGTCTGTTTCATCACCATTAAGGATGCGAAGCGATTTAAATACGCCTTGATCATACCAGCCTTCCTCAACCTTAAGGTATTGCCATGCCTTACCGGTGTTGCTGCCGGCCGGGCGGAAAGTGATGCGGCAGTTTGTGCCTGTCATGATAAATTTATTTTCATTAAGGCTAACAATCATGGCTTTACCGTTATGGTCTTTATTAGGTTTAAGTTCACCACCCCGACCGCTGCCAAATTTTACAATGGCATCCCAGGCACCAAGTTTAATGCTTTGCTCCGCGCCATCTTCATGTTCAACAACGGCTTTGATCTTATCTTCAAATGCCCATTGTGCCAGTTCACGCATCATTGGTGCTGCCACGGCATATTCATCCGCAAAAGGGGAAAGTAGCTCGACCAAATGATCATCGTTTGAACTATCGCCATTGTCATCTATCCCGAAAGGCGAAAAACCAATACCGCCATGGGCCAAAACATCATAAAAATATTTGGCATTATCAGCAATTAAACCAGCTTCGGGTACAAATAAAGTATTATCCGCACGGGTATATAAGTCAATTACTTTCAATATCCTTTCACTGCCCGACAGGTAAATATCAGGAGCAAGCAAGTCGATGGATGGGGCGGCTGCTTTCCAGATCGGAATCACATTATCCGTTGCACCCCCGCTTTCATAATGGGTTGCCATTGGATTGGTAAGCGGATCGCGAAGGGCCACATTCACATACAATGGAAGCGGATATTCCGCTTTTCCGGCTGCCGCAACCTGTTCAATGAACCGGGCTATCGACCAGGCCTGGAAATATTCATCAGCTCTGTCGCCAAAAACTTTGACCCATGAGCCTTTTGAGTTTTCCGGAACATTCAGGGCTTTTAGTACAGCTGGTTTTAACAGTTGGGCCGGCACATCGCCATCAAACAGTTTTTGTGCCTTAGCTGAATAATCACGAACGGTATCCCATGAGCCTGGCTCGTTTTCAACTTGCACCATAATTACGGTATGTTGCCCATCAGCCTGCTTTAAGTAGCGCATTACCGCCGAAAACGCTTTGATATCAGCATCTAAAGTAGCTTTTTAATGCGGGGAGGGCGAATCAATGGGCTTGCCTGTTTTACCTGTAATGTTTGGGTATTTTTCTGCATCGCGTTTCATCCATTCGGGCATGTAATGGTTACTGCCGTTTTTCCAGGTGCCAAACCAGAGCAGCACCAAATGTACGTTGTGCTGCCGGGCCTGGGTAAGCAGGGTATCAACCAGCGCAAAATCGAACTTTCCGGGCTGGGGTTCTATTTGTTCCCAGTAAATGGGCACTTCGAGCGTGTTAAGGTGCATCATTTCAGCTGATTTCCATACACCCGGCATTAAAGCAGGCCATGCGCTTGAGTTATGCGCCTGGCCGCCCAGCATCAAAAAGGGTTTGCCATCAACTAAAAAGGCGTGCCTACCACTTTTTTCGATGATCCTGGGTAACGAAGCATCATTGGTTTGGGCAAATATTTTGCTTCCGGCAAATAAAAACGAAGTAAGCAGAAGCGTTTGCTGAGCTTTTTTGCCAATTTGTTTAAGCATGATATCAAGGTTTATGATCAGGCCAAAATAAGTACAAAACAGCGCTTAAGGTAATACTAAATAAACCGTTTATGGTTAAAAATATACAGGCTGCTGCCTTTACTTATTCAGCTCCAGTTTGGCAAAAAAATCATTGAACATGAGGTTGATATCCAACCTGCGGTAAACCCGAATATTACGACCGTGGGCATTATAATCATACCCACCCTGCGCATTAATAAGCGGACAAGGCTTTAACACATATTCGCTCGATGAAGGATCGGCCTCAAAGGATGATTGCAAGGCGGTAAGCAAAACCAGCGGACTATCGCCCAAAATATAGGTCTCGCCTAAATTAAGATGGAATTGCTGGATGCGGGCCATTAAGTTTTCAAGTACGCCAGTGAGGTATTTACCGGCTTCACCCTGCGGCTTTATTTTAAGCTGTAATTCAGAATAGGGCAATATCGCCTGGCGGTACCCGTCCCTTGGGATTTGCCAAAGCTTTAATTGCGAATGGTTAAACACCGCCCTTGTTGCATTGATATCGATATTGAGGTTATATTCAGGACTGCTGTAATTTGGCGGGGGCAATGCCAGGTCGCTGTATTCCGGGCCGCCAATCCATACCAATGTAAGTTTATCAGCAATTTTGGGTTCGGTTAATACCGCCGATGCAATTTCGGTAAGCCCGGCACCGCAAAGGATATACAATGGCAGGGAAGTATCTGTACGGGAAGCCTCTTTAATGATCAGGTCGACAGCCTTGCTTTTAACCGGGGTGCTATCGTTCACCATAGCCGTATTGGAGCCGGCAATTACCGGGAATTGATCTTTGATCTTCAAAACGGCTAACAGGTCTGCAGCCTTTTTTGCCGCATTCTCCGCCTGGGTTTTAGATCTATCGAACCCATCATTGGCATTCAGGTGCGAACCGATGATCCCTCTAACTTCAACCGATGGGGATAATACCAAATGTGTAAGCGCAAATAAGCCATCCGGGTCTCCGCTAAAGTCATTATCCATAATCACCCTGATACGGGGCGAAATGAGTTTATTGTTTGAAACTGATTGCCCTTTTGAAATAAAAGGAAAAATAAAGAGTAGAAATACTAAAAACTTGCTTGGGGTCATTGCTTACAGGCTAATTGATTGGTGCACACAATATAAGTGTTTTACCATGAAATAAGTATCCGTTTACCCCGCAATACTTTCAAAAGCAGCAAGGTACTTATCAATATAAAATTGTTTGCTTGCCGTTTTGTATTGCATGATAAAGCGGGGATGTTCCAATGCTATGATCTCGCCGAAGAAATGATATTCGTCATTTAGCTTGCGCAGGAATGTTTCATTCTTTCCCGTACCAAAACAGAAACATTTTTCGGTATTAATGCCCAGGTCAATCTGCTTGCGGATGTTTTCGATCATGAAATGGTAAACGGCGCGGGTTAACTCCTTGCTGTCATAGTAATTATAATTTTTTTCTTTGCCGCTGGTATTAATACTGGTAAAACCGAGCGGACAAGGGGAGTTGATATAGATCTGCTTATAAAAAGCTTCCGGTCCGCCAAAGGCATTGATCACTTCGTAAACAAATACCGATGATGGCTCGTGCGACATTTTGCCTTCATAATTGATATGACATTCGGAGATCAATCGTTTAGGGTCGGTAAAAGGAATGCCTGTTAAGCCTCCCCCAAACCGGCCCGGGTTAATGCCCAAAATGATGTGGCGCTGCTGATTATCGTTGTAATATTTATGATAAAACTCATCAACAATACGCATAGTTTGCGGATGCTCCTTAAACGGGTTCATAATGCGGATACCTTCGGGTAAAGGATCGCCGGTATAAATTAATTGTTCATTGAATCGGATAATCCGGTCTGCAAGTGTCATAGCTCAAATTTAGCATTATAAATTTTGAAGGCTAATCGCTTTTTACCAAATGGTAAGTGCAGCCGATTGTTTATGGGGGAACTTTGCGGTGTCTAAAAAAGAATAAACATTATGAACAGTCAAATTGAAAACAAATCGTCATTAAATGGCAAAAGGGTAATTATATTGGGAGGTAGTACTGGTATAGGCTTCGCGACAGCAAAAGCTGCTGCTGCCGAAGGTGCAAATGTGGTGATAGTTTCAGGTAATCAAAGCAAGATCAATAACGCTTTAAGTCAATTGCCTGAAGATGCTGAAGGCTACGCCGTGGATCTATCGCATGAGGAAAATATAAAATCATTTTTTGAGCAGGCCGGGAAGTTCGATCACCTGGTTTATACCGCTGCCGAAAACCTTAATTTGAATAATATCGACCAAACAGATATCGAGGCCGCACGTAAGTTCTTTAATCTCCGCTATTGGGGGGCTTATGCTGCTGTCAAGTATGGTGCCCCGTTCATTAATGAGGGCGGCTCGGTAAACCTAACTGGGGGCACGGCGGGAACAAGACCGGCAGCCGGCTGGTCGATAGCCAGCAGCATTTGCGGTGCTATGGAAGGTTTGGTAAGAGCCCTGGCCGTTGAGCTTGCTCCTGTACGCGTAAACGCCGTAATACCCGGTGTAATTGATACTAACCTTTGGGATAGCCTGCCTGCCGAAGATAAAGAAGGGCTTTATAATTGGGCAAAAGATACGTTGTTGCTTGGCCGTGTTGGCCATGCGGATGATGTTGCCCTTGCTTTTGTTTATCTCATGAAACAAAGCTTTGGAACCGGATTGAATTTGGTGGTTGATGGGGGGACGTTGCTGGCATAGCCAATCTTTTCATTCCTCCCCATCTTTTGTATCTTGGCTCGTTCATTAATCATAAAAACAATTGACAATCCCACCGATACATTTTAATAAAACCCGCATGGCACCAACGCCAAGCGGGTTTTTGCATGTGGGCAATGTGCTGTCTTTTTCTATCACCGCGGCATTGGCGCGTAAGCATGGCGCTAAAGTTTTATTGAGGATTGATGACCTCGACCGGGCAAGGGTTAACCGGGAATACCTGACTGATATTTTCGATACGCTACGATTTTTGGAGATCCCCTGGGATGAAGGCCCGCGGGATGCGGATGATTTTGAATCCCAATTCTCCCAAATTCATCGGATGCAGCTGTACAATGAAGCTCTTGATCAATTGGTTGCGGGTGATTTTGTTTTTGCCTGCACCTGTTCCCGCAAACAACTTAGTGAAACTGGAGGTTGCACTTGTTTGGCGAAGCAGTTCCCCCTTAATACCCCCGACGCGAGCTTGCGATTACATACCAATAATGCAGTTTCGTTACAGGTGAAAAACTATGATGGTACTATTATCCAGGCACAACTACCTGTCGAAATGGAAAATTTTGTGGTCAGGAAAAAAGACGGCTTCCCGGCCTATCAGCTTACTTCAATTGTTGACGACCTGTTTTACGGCATTGATCTGATTGTGAGAGGCGAAGATCTACGGGCATCAACACTGGCACAACTTCAACTGGCAACGGTACTGGAGAAGCAGGCTTTTAATGATGCCAGATTTTATCATCATCTACTGTTGCTTGAAGCGGATGGTAAAAAACTATCCAAATCGGCCGGTTCAACATCGATAAGATATTTAAGGCAGGAGGGTAAAAGTGCGGAAGACATATTTATGCTTATCTCAGATTTGTTTGCGCTTCCCGAAAGAGCCACTAACTGGCAGCAGCTTGCCGAATTAATCCTTCGCAGATCCGCATAGCTTACTAACACGTGTTTATAAAATGCATATTTAATATGAATCCGCCTTAATCGAAAAGTGTTGGTTTGTATATTTTAATGTGATGAAAATGTTAAGCCATTTACAATAAATTAAAGCAATTGATGCTTTTACTTTACCATGACATAACTGCCTGTACATATCGGGAGGGTAAATTTGTAGCAACAAATACAAATTACGATGCAAGCAGCATTTTGCCACAAGCACCTGAAATTTCTGTTTTTTGTTATCCTTGCCTTCAGAGCCATTACCTGCCAGGCTCAAAACAGCCCCCTCTCCAAAGGTTTCGCCCATAATGATTACTGGCATAACCGGCCTCTGTATGATGCCCTGGATAACGGTTTTCAAAACGTAGAGGCTGATATTTACCTGCGCGATGACGAATTGCTGGTGGCACATATGCTGCCTGCTTTCCAAAAAAAGCGTACTCTGGAGCAGCTTTATTTAAAGCCATTGTTTAACTGTTACGAAGGCAAAAACAGGGAGGTGGTGTACCCGCTTTCTCCTGTTACGCTGATGATCGATATCAAATCCGACGCTGAAAAAACCTATGCAAAGCTGTCGGAAGTATTAAAGCGCTACGCGCCGATGTTGTCGAGCTATAATAACGGCGAAATAACAGAAGGGAGCGTAACCATTGTGATAACCGGTAATAAGCCTTATAAAATACTTCAGGCGCAAAAACAGCGCTTTGCTTTTATTGATGAAGACCTGATGCAGGTACATACCGATACGCTTTCAAACACTGTTTATAAAACTGCCAGCTGCAAATATTCGCGCCTGATCAGTTGGACAGGTAAAGGCCCCATGCCTGAAGATCAGAAACAACTGCTTCGTGATTACGTAGCCGCTGCGCATCACCATAAAAAACGGGTACGCCTGTGGGCTTCTCCCGAAAACAAGGAAGTATGGAAGGCCTTGCTTGAATGTGAGGTTGACCTGATCAACACCGATAAATTAGCCGAATTAAGAGAGTTCCTGATGATGGGGACGGAACCCGTAAGATATGCGAAGGTGAACACCAAGTAATAACCGCTAATCAGTCAATAAGATGAAAAAGATCAGAGTAGCATTTTTCGCCGAGATACTTATTGAAGATTTTGACGGTGCAATACGCACCATGTATCAGCTCATTAAACGTATTGACCGGAATATTTTTGAATTTCTGTTTGTTTATGGTGCCGGTCCCGACAGTATAGCCGGATTTGAATCATTAAAAGTGCCGGCTTTAACATTACCAATTAATACCGGTTACACCATGGCAATACCTGGCTTGGTGATGAGCGAGCTAAAAGAAGAGATAGATAACTTTTCGCCAGATGTTGTACATATTGCGACACCGTCGCTTTTAGGTAGTTTCGCCTTAAAATATGCTACCCAGCAGGGCTTGCCTGTGATAAGTATCTATCACACACATTTTATTTCATATATCGATTACTACCTGAAACATACCCCATTCCTGATCAATAAGGTTAAGCAAATGATGTCGGAAAGTCACAAGGCTTTTTATAATCAATGCGATCAGGTTTATGTGCCTTCAATTACTATGAAGGAAGAGTTGATTGATATGGGGGTTGATACCTACCGTATGAAACTATGGCAGAGAGGAATAGATACCAGCCTGTTTTCGCCACGGCATAAAAAAAGTTTGCGCTCGCTCACAGGTAATGATAATCCCACCATTTTGTTTGCCAGCCGCCTGGTTTGGGAAAAAAACCTGGAAACCATGTTTGAGATCTATACCATCATGCAGGATAGAAATCCCGAAGTTAACTTCATAATTGCCGGCGATGGTGTTGCGCGGAAGGCCTGCGAGGCAAAGATGCCCAACGCAGTGTTTACTGGTAAGGTAGATCATAAAACGCTTTCGGTATTGTATGCATCGTCAACCCTGTTCCTTTTCCCTTCTGTATCTGAGGCTTACGGTAACGTTGTACTTGAGGCTATGGCATCCGGACTGCCATGCGTTATTGCCAATGGCGGCGGTTCAAAAGATTTTATTGAGCAAGGCATTAACGGTTTTAAATGCGAACCATATAATGCCGGCTGTTATGTAGAGCGGATTGAATTACTGCTTAAGAGCAATAGCCTGAGAGAACAGTTTATTGAAGAGGGGCTTCAATACAGCAGCCGGTTAAGCTGGGAGTACCTGGCATCAGTATATTTTGATGATTTGGCCGAAATGGCGGGTGCGGATGTGTTGAGCATCGTATAAATTCTAAGTAACTCATAAAGTGATTTCCCTGTCACAAAACAGATAACTTGTTGTACACAAAATCCTATTTCTTACATTTGCCGTTTGTTTTTATAATAGGAGCTGAGTATCAAATCATAATAGGGAATTTTCATGTACGATATTTGTTGTGTAGGGCATATTACGTTAGATAAAGTGGTGACACCGCAAGCGGCGAAGCATATGGCTGGCGGTACTTCTTTTTACTTTTCAAACGCCATCCGTAATATGGACGTGAACTATACACTGGTTACTTCGCTTGCTTTGAGCGAAATGCCGGTTGTTGAAAAACTCCGTAACAAGGGTATCGAAGTACATGCTACTACAGGTGGCGAAACAGTTTACTTTGAAAATATTTACTCTGTTAACCAGGATCACCGTACCCAGCGTGTGCTGCAAAAAGCTGATCCTTTCACTATCGAACAACTTGACGAAATTCAGTCTAACGTTTATCATTTAGGTCCTTTACTGGCCGATGATATTTCTGTAGAATTTATAAAAGCTCTCGCTCAGCGCGGCAAGCTTTCTCTTGATGCGCAGGGGTACCTGCGTAAAGTGGAAGATAAAAACGTAGTGGCTATCGACTGGCCCGAAAAACGCGAAGCCCTGCAACACATCCACATCCTGAAAGTGAATGAGCACGAAATGGAAGTACTTACCGGTATCACTGATATCCATGAAGGTGCCAAAGTGTTAAACGAATGGGGCGTTAAAGAAGTGGTTGTAACCCTGGGCAGCATGGGGTCGGTTATTTACAACGACGGTGTTTATTACCAGATCCCAGCATATAAACCGGTTGAAGTAGTTGATGCTACCGGCTGCGGCGATACCTACATGGCAGGCTATTTATATCAACGTGCCAAAGGAAAAGGTTTCCAGGAAGCGGGCGAGTTTGCAGCCGCCATGGCCAGCTTTAAAATAGAATCATCGGGCCCTTTTACCGGCACGAAAGAGGATGTATTGGAGTTGTTAGCGAAACACAGCTTAAAGCCTAAAGCTTAAGGCAAAAAGCATTTTTATTTTTTTGTAATTTCGATAGAGCGGTGGAGGGTAAGAGCTATAGGGCGAAAGAGAAACCTTATACGCTCTGTACTAACGCTTTCATGGTCGCTAAGTAGGGCGTAGGAGATTTCTCCTCACAGCCTTCCGCACAAGCCGCCCTTTGTTCGTCGAAATGACATCGTGGTGAATTAAATTCTATCAGGACTGCAACCTTTCGCCTTTTACCTTTATCCTTTCACCTCCTCAAAACTATATTTCCTTAGCGTCCGAGGCATTGATCCAGCCCTCGTTGCCGCTGGCCAGCCTGATCTTCGTCCAGCCGTTGTTATCTTCCAGTATTTCAACCTTGGTGCCGTCATGGATCAGGAACAGGTTTTTGGCATTGGGTGTGGGAGCACTTTTTACGTTTACCGATGTGCTGAAAATGATTGCGCCATGGTGTGCGTCAAAATATTGATCCTGGCGACTTGCAACAAACATGCTTGCAAATCCGAAAATCAATATCACTAAAGCCAAATAAAACGACCATTTTTTTATGCTTACCGAATTAGTGAACCTATACACGATCAGCAATGCACATCCTGCAACAAAGAACAGGATTGTCATCACTGCCAAAGTTGTTAACGAAAAGCGGAGAATAAACGAGTGCCACCATTTGGTTATGAAAAACTCGGTACCGGCTTCTACCTTATCTGTTGTTTTTTGATTGGCAAACTGGATATTGAAATTGATATCCTCATCGCCCGGCGAAAGCTTGTGCGCTTTTTCGTAATACAGCAGGGCAGATGGCACATCCTCATTTTTAAAATAGGCATTGCCCAAATTATAATAAACCAATGCCGACTGGTGCCCATCGTCCACAATTTTTTGGTATGTGGTTATAGCCTCTTTGTACTGACCTTTGGCGTACTGGTCGTTTCCTTTTTTTAACAGGATGTTAGCTTCATCGTTAGCTAATGCGTATATCGGCATAACGATGATGAGCAGTAAGTATATAACGCGCTTCATCATGTTATATTTTATTTTCAATGTTATTGATCATGTTCTGGGCCTTATCAAACACCTGTTGCGCTGTAATGCCCGATACCGGTGCATAGCGCGCCATTTCGCAAAGGTCGAGGGTGTCAAGCATCTCGTTAATAAGGCTTTCATCAAGTGAGCGTGCTTTTAGCTCTGATGCTATCTTTTCACGGTTCAGATCTGCGTACGGAATATTAAGCTTGTCACTCAAATAACCATACAGACCACGGAACAGGTTTTCATAAAAGGCCTTTTTATCGTTTAGTTGCTGTTTGGCACTGGCCAGGTGTTTGGCTGCCACTTTACCTGCTTTACGACTTTTTAAACCAACCACATCTGCGTTGTTTTTATCGCGCCATTTACCGTAAATTAAAGCGCCTATAAAACCTACCGGACCCAGGATCAGCAGGAAATAATACAATCCCGATCCATAAAAATCGCTGCCTACTTCATTTACCTCGCTGCCGGTTTTTATGTAACGGATATCATTGCTCAGCACCTTAACATCCTGTTTGCCCGCGTTTGAAAAGGCGGTAACGTTACTGCCATCACCGGAGCCTTTAGCTACTTTGATATGGAATGCCTGGGTAGTTAAAGTAACATATCTGCCGGTAGCCGGGTTAAAGTATGCGAATTTAACCGGATCGATGGTAAAGTCACCCTGGTGCCTTGGGATCAGCAGATAGGTGTATTTCCTGCTGCCCGATGCCCCGCTGGCGTTTATGGTAATGGTATCGGTTATCTTGGGCTCATACTTCTCAAAGTCAGCCGGGAAAGTTGGGCTTATCGGTTTTAATAATTTCAGGTTTCCAGCACCGCTTACCTTTATGGTGTAATTAATGGCGTCATTAGCCTTTACATCATTTTTATCAAGTGAAGCTTCAATATTAAATTTACCCACCGCGCCGGTAAACTCGGCAGGTTTGCCTGCCAGCGGCAATGGCTTTACATGGATAACAACAGGAGTGCTTTTAACCTTGTACTTCACATCCTCATATCCGCCAAAAAATGCATCGAATGGGTCGCCTGATGATGAAGCTGCCTGCTGCCTTACTATGAAGTTCATGACAGAAGGCTCAATGGTGATATCGCCCTCATGCTCTGGGAACAGTACGGTTTGCTTAATGTCGGTTACGTTGTACCGTACGCCATTTAAAATTTCGGTGCGCCATTGGGCGTTAGGATTATTGTTTTTGATCTCCTGGCTGTAAAATCCGTTCAGATCAGGGATTTTTTCCGGTTCGCCGTTGGCGATGTTAACCCGGGTATAAAGGCGCAGGTTCATCATGATCTGCTGACCCATGTAGGCCGTTGTTTTATCTACCTCGGCACGTAAAAACAATGATTTGGAGATATCGCTTACACGTCCTTTTTGAATGTTGCGGCTATCGGGGCCGTTACTTTGTTGTTGCTGAGCCTGCTGATTGGCCTGCCCGCCCTGGCCTTTTACCACTTTAATTTTAATCGGGGATGTACTGTAAGACCGTCCACCCGATATAATTGTAGCCGGGCCAATAGTAAATTCGCCTTCGCGGGTAGGCACCAAGTCATATCCGTAAGCAATGCTTGATGAAGTAACCCCATTGATCATGGACATACTGTTGGATACATTGGGTCCGCCCACTACCTGAAAGCCGCCAAAAGCCGGTGGCGCAAAACGATCGCCATTGGCATTGATGGAAAAGGTTACTTCAAGTACTTCGCCTGTGCCTATGGTGGTTTTATTTACCGATGCTGTGAACTTTACCTGCGCAAAAATCAGGCTTGAGCAACACAGCAGCAGCGTTAATATGGAAAGTTTAATTTTCATTAGTATCTACAAAACAACAAGATTTTACCAATCTTTTGAAATAGGCACCTTGGCACCTTTTAATTTTTTATTCTTAAGCTTATCCTGGGTTTGCTTTTCATCATTGTTAAGGGCATCAAGCATTCGCTGGGCGTCATCTTTTGACAACTGGTTAGGTTGCTGTCCCTGTTGATCTTTCTGATCCTGGTTTTGCTTATCCTGATCTTTCTTGTCCTGGTCCTGCTTATTTTTATCCTGATCTTTTTTGTCTTTATCCTTGTCCTTATTGTCTTTGTTATCTTTATTCTTATCCTTGTTTTTGTCCTTATCCTTATTATTCTTATTGCCGCCTTTATTCTTATCCTGCTGGTTTTTCAGCATTTTTTGAGCATAGGCAAGGTTATACCGGGTTTCCTCGTCTTTAGGGTTATTAATGAGGGCCTTTTTATAAGCGTCGATACTTTCCTGGTATTTCTTTTCGGTCAAAAATGAATTGCCGATGTTGTGATAGGCGCCTGCTTTTACATTTTTATCAATGGATGTCGTTGCCAGCTTATTGAACTGCGCCGCTGCATCATCATATTTTTTCTGTTTAAACATGGCGTCGCCAAGGTTAAAATTACCCTCCAGGGTTTTTTCCTTTTTGCTCATGGCCTGGCGGTAAGCCGCCTCAGCTTCTTTAAACTTTTTTTGCTGATAAAGCTCGTTACCCTGCCTCAGGTATTTTTTTTCCTGCTGGGCAAAAATAAATGAAGCCTGCAGCACTAATAAAATGGCTATGATATATTGCTTCATGTGTTTTTTACTTCAAATAATTTGATCTTGCTCAGGCGCATGTTTTTACGGATGGAAATAAAGAATTCGGCCAATAACAATACAAAGGCAATGGCCAGAAAAAACTGAAACCGGTCTTCAAAATCCTTAAACTGTTTGGTATCCGTCATTTTGCGCTGCACCTTGGCTATCTGGTCCATTACAATATTGAGGCCGCTGTTGGCATTGTTGGCGCGTACATAAACACCGTTTCCTGCTTCGGCAATCTCCTTGCCCATTTGCTCATTCAGCTTGCTTACTACAGGATGGCCGGTACTGTCATTATGGAAACCAGTTTGTTTGCCGTTTTGATAAATGGGGATTGGTGCACCTTCTTCCGAACCTACACCAACTACATTTACCGTAACATTTCTTGCTAAAGCGGCTTTGGCTGCCGATACAGCATCGTCCTCGTGGTTTTCACCATCAGTAATAATGATAATGGACTTGCCTGTTCCGTTCTTAAAATCAAACGACTGCATGCCTAAATTAATTGCAGCGCCAATAGCTGTGCCCTGTGTTGGTACCATTTCGGTATTAATGGTATTGAGGAACAGTTTAGCTGCCGCATAATCCGTAGTTACCGGAAGCTGTACATAAGCCTGGCCCGCAAATACAACGATGCCGATACGGTCGTCATGCAGTTTATCAATCAATTGGGATAACGCACGTTTGGCGTTTTCCAAACGGTTAGGGGCAAGGTCTTGCGCCAGCATACTGTTGGATACGTCAAGTAGTATCATCAAATCGGCGCCTTTACGCTTTACTTCTTCGGTTTTGGAACCCAGCTGCGGATCGGCTATGCCCACTATAAGCAGAGCATAGGCCACTATAAAAAAGATAAATTTGATCCATGGGCGTGAAAAGGAAACCTGCGGCATCATTTGCATCACCACTTCCTTATTACCCAAGGAGGCTATGGCTTTACGTTTCCACCAGTTTACTCTCAAAAAAATAAAGAGCAGCAGCGGAATAGCAAGCAATCCCCATAAAAATTCTGTATTTGCAAAACGTAGCATGCTGTTATGTTATAGCTCCCTTAAGCAGGGTGTGTCTTGTTAAAAATTCTAACGATAAAAGCGCCAGCGCAATAATGGCGAAAGGTAAAAACCGTTCTGTTTTTTTGCGGTATTGGGTAACATCAATCTTGGCCTTTTCCAATTTGTCAATTTGCTCGTAAATATCCTTCAAAGCACTATTGTTGGTTGCCCTGAAGTATTTACCGCCGGTAATTGTGGCGATCTTGCTCAATGTACCTTCATCAATATCAACCTTCATGCGCTGATATTGGATGCCCATTGGAGTTTGAACCGGGTAAGGTGCAAAGCCGTTAGTGCCGATGCCTACTGTATAAACCCTAACACCAAATTGTTTGGCAATTTCGGCAGCGGTAACCGGGGGGATAGAGCCCGAATTGTTTGAACCATCGGTAAGCAGGATCACCACTTTACTTTTGGCCTCGCTATCCTTTAAACGGTTTACTGCCGTAGCCAAGCCCATGCCAAT
>JGI24737J22298_10000019_pt1 | contig 46349 bp, 49 predicted proteins | sample KBSCornC3_FD_22298 | JGI IMG/M metagenome (IMG submission 22298) | reverse complement strand
CAGCAGCCAATACTGGTTCGGGCGGCGGCGGTGCCGGATATAATCACCCAGGTGGCGCAGGCGGCTCGGGTATTGTTATTGTGCGCTTCACTACTCAGACTATTCCCGACCAGCTAGGTATGACTGGACTTCGAATGTGGTATAAGGCTGATGGCGCCGGCAATACCAACGCTCTCTGGAAAGACTCGAGCGGTCTTGGGTACGACATGACACAGGGAACTGGATCAAAACAGCCAGTGCTAACGCAGGGCGCTGTAAACTTTAACCCTGCCTATGTTTTTGATGGTACTGACGATGCTCTTAGCATGCCAGCACAAGGAATTAATGAAAGTGATCCGATGACCGCTTTTTATGGCGCCATGGCAACCCGTACGGATGGCGGTTACCGCTACTTCGAAGAATTTGGCGACGATACGCCGAGTATCAGCATGAACAACGGCAAACCGGACCTGTACGTACGCGGCACCAGTCCATTGCAATTGACGTACCCTACAGCCCCGGCTTCAACGCCGCACGTATTTAGCTTTGTTTCACCTAACGCCAATAACCAATCGAGGATTGTTGGTGTTGATGATAATGAACAGTCGCAAAATGTAACGACTGGTCTCTATGCCACAAGCAGTGGTGGCCAAGCTGGCAACACGTTTGGCGGCACGAATGGTAGCTCGGGAACTAGCTGGGCGGGACCGATGGCTGAAGCATTGTACTTCAACCGGGTTCTAACAGCAGCGGAACGCCTTAAAGTGGCATCGTATCTAGCTATAAAATATGGCGTAACCCGATACCAGGGTGCGGGCGGCGCTGGTTACTCGGACAGTGGTGGTACGACCACATGGCCGGCTGACGCAACGTTCAAGAATAATATTGCCGGTATCGGTCGTGATGACACTATGACGCTTAACCAAAAGCAGTCTAAAAGTACGGCTGACGGCGATGTTGTAACGATCGGCCAGGGTACGATTGCGACAACAAACCAGGGTAATTCCAATAACTTCACTGCCGATAAATCATTTCTAATTTGGGGTCATAACGGTGGCGCCACCAACACGACAACGACCGTGACGGGTGCTTATAACCGCATAAATCGCATTTGGAAAGCGGTCCGCACCAACGTGGTCGGTCAGGTAAAAGTACAAATTCCTACCAGCGCTATACCTGGCGGCAATGGTGTTATGTACACCAGTACCAGCGCTACCTTTGATGCGAGCGCTACCAAGACAGCAATGACAGTAAACGGCAGCAACTACGAAGCTACGGTTACGCTGCCAGCTGGCACCTCATACTTTAGCTTCGGCTCAATTGCCGGCTCAGATATTCAATTTGTGAGTAAAACCGCCACTGACATAGGTGGTACGCCAGTTACCACCTATACACCAGGTGAGCCGATTGAATACAAATTAACGGTTAAAAACAACGGTCCAGATAATGCCGGTACCGTAACGGTCACCGATACACTTCCTGCTGGTATTGTTCCCACGACTACCGGCTCATCCGGTGGTGGGTGGAGCTGTAATGTGAGCGGCCAGACAGTTACCTGTACACGCCCGGCACTCAACACCGGTGTAACTGCCCCTGCGATTACCATCGAAGCAACCATTGCTTCCAATGTAACCGGAGCCAAAAACAACACCGCTACAGCAAGCGTGTCGAATGACCCGGATACGAGCAATAACAGCGCTAGCTTAAACTTGCCAGCTGCACCGAAGGCCGACCTAGGCATCTCAAAAGCACATAGCGGCACGCCCAGCGCCGGCAGTCCTCTAACCTATAATTTCACGGTGCATAATGACGGTCCGTCGGATGTTTCAGGCTTTAAGGTCACCGACACCCTGGACGCTAACTTCACCTACGTCAGCTCCAGTCCCAACATTTGTTCGGCAGTCGCCCAGGTGGTTACTTGTAATGGTGGCGCACTGCCAGGCAGCGGTACACCAGCGAGCCGGACAGCAACATTCAGTATTACGGTTAATGTTTCATCTGGCTATCCGGGCGGTGCCATCTCGAACACGGCAACAGTGGCTCCACTTGCCGGAACGACCGATCCAAACTCCAACAACAACAGCTCGACCGATGCGACAAATGTGTTTGTCAGCACAGATCTGGCAGTAACCAAAACACATACCGGGAACTTTACCGCTGGCGTTAACAATACCTTCAAAATTACTGTCGACAGCCAAGGACCATCCAACTCGCCGGTGGGCACCGCGACGGTGACCGATACGCTTGACGAGGATTTCTCGTTTGTATCGGCAATCGGTACGGGTTGGAACTGCACGCACAATGCCGGTACGGTGACCTGTACCAATACCGCTATCATCACTGCCGGCGGATCGGCACCGGATATTACTTTGACCGTATTAGTGGACCCCATCGCAAAAGGTAGTACGACTAACACTGCCGAAGTCAGCACTACAACGCCTGACCCTGACCTGAGCGACAATGCTTCTACGGATAACGTCACCATTGCCTCGAGCGCAGATTTGGGGATTACCAAAGCGCATGTTGGCACGGGTTTTACCGCAGGAAGCCCAGGACAGTACACTTTTAGTGTCGTCAATAACGGCCCATCTGTCGATGCTCCTAGTTATACGGTAAGTGACACGCTGCCTGCAAGCCTGTCATTTGTTAGCACGGCCGCTGGCAGTGCAACGACCTGTAGTGCAGCAGGACAGGTCATTACCTGTAACGGCGGTGACATTACTGTCGGCGAAACGCAAGTAACAACCGTTAACGTGGCAGTTGGCGGCGGTGCGTCAGGGACGATTGCTAACACCGCGACTGTTGCGCCAGCAGCCGGCGTTACTGATCCAACACCCGGTAATAACTCCTCGACAGATAACGTGTCGGTCAAGCCAAACGCTGACTTGTCGCTAACAAAAGCACCTACGACCGCTATGACAGCCGGATCAAACGCAACCTACAACTTTACCGTACATAATGGTGGACCATCAAATGTTTCTGGCTTTACCGTAACAGATACGCTTGATTCGAATCTGACCTATGTCAGTTCTAGTCCGAACATCTGTTCGGTAACAAATACCGCAGGCAACGGTTCGCAAACAATTACTTGTACCGATACGACCGGTATTACGAATGGCAATAACTCTAACTTTAGCGTGACCGTCGCGCTTGAGGCCACAGCCGCACCAGGTAGTACGATTGATAACACCGCCACCGTCGCACCTCCTGCCAATACAAACGACCCTGACCTGACCAACAATAACGGATCAGTCACGCGTAATGTTGTGGCTAGTGCTGATCTTTCTATCACTAAATCGCATACTGGGAACTTTACTGCCGGGGGAAGCAATACCTATACGCTCGTCGTAACGAATAGTGGGCCTTCTGACGCATCAGCTTTTACGGTAACCGATACGCTGCCCACAGGACTCACCTTCGTGAGTGGTAGCAGCACAGCTGGAGTCAACGCCAGTTGTACGAACGCCGGCCAAATTGTCACGTGTACGGGCGGCCCGGCTATCGGCAAGGGACAGACGTCCACCATTACGTTAACTGTCGCGATCGATCCGTCTTTGGCTGGTAATTCGACGCTCAATAACACTGCCTCTGTTTCTTCCACTACTCCCGATCCTGATACGAGCAATAACACGAGCTCCGTAGACACCGCGACTGTTGATTCTAAGGCGGATCTGGAAATCACTAAAGCCCATATGAGCGACTTTACGGCCGGTAACGCAGAAAACTACCAAATTGAGGTGATCAACCATGGCCTCTCCAATGTAAGCGGTTTTACCGTCAGTGACACCTTGCCCGCTGGTTTAACCTACGTCAGCTCCAGTCCCAACATTTGTTCGGCAGTCGCCCAGGTGGTTACCTGTAACGGTGGTGCGCTCGCCGGCAATGGCGCATCAGCCGGCATAACTGTTACGGTTAACACCAGTGCCGGTCTCTCTGCCGGAACGACGGTCACCAATACGGCCACAGTCGCGACTATTGCACCGACAACCGATCCTAACAGTGCGAACAATAGCAGCACTGATGTAGCAACCGTCGTTGGCGTTACGGATCTGTCGATCGTAAAGCAGCATAGCGGTACTTTTACTGCGGGGAGCAATGCCACCTACACCATGACCGCTTCTAATGCCGGCCCTTCGAACACAGCCACCAATGACGTTAGTATTGTTGATACACTGCCCGCTGGTTTAACCTATGTTTCGGGTAGCGGTACAGGATGGGCCTGTAACGAAGCCAGTGGTACGGTAACTTGCGATTACGCACCTTCACTGGTTGCGGGAGCCACGACGTCGACGCTCACCGTTACGGTTCATATCGCTGCAGACCAAACCGGAAGCGTCAGTAATACAGCAACGGTGGAATCGGTCCTCGATGACTCAAACCCACCAAACGACACCTCTACGGACACGACAACCATTCAGGTACAGGCAAACCTTACGGCTACCAAGACCACTGCAACATCACCGATCGTTGCTGGTCGTGACGTGACTTACCACTTCGATGTGACTAATAATGGTGGCCCAAGTGATGCAACCGGCGTAAAGATAGCCGATGACAACGCCGACCTTACGTACGAAAGTGCCAGTGGCACGGATTGGAGTTGTAGCGCGAGCGGCACGACAACCACCTGTGATTACGGCGCAACCTTAGTGGTGGGCGCAACCACAGGCGTAGATGTGACCTTCAAGCTGGCCGAAAACGCCTCAAATCCGTTTGTTAACACGGCAGCCGTGACCTTTAACGGCACTGACCCATCGCCTGCCAATCCGAGCGACTCAAGTCCGGTAACGTACGAGGCCGACCTGGAAGTCGACATCTCGCACGACAAACAGAGCTACCGTGGTGGGGATACCGTGAACTACACGTACACCATTAAAAATCACGGCCCATCCACGGCCACAGATGCAGTACTAACGAGTACCTTGCCGGAAGCCTTGAACATCAAGGGCGTCAGCGCTACCGAGCCAGGTGGAACATCGATCCTGGCGCGCTTGGATTCCGCCCTCTTTCCACGAGTGTCAGCAGCGAGTAATCCGTTCACTTGTAGCCTAAGCGGGCATAACCTAACCTGTAACGCCGCCAGCTTGCCCGTCGGAACCTATGCACTCTACCTGACAGGTACGATCAATAACAACTTCTCTGGCCAGTTGACTACAACGGCACACATCACCTCCGCTACCCCTGACCCTAACTTGTCAGACACCAACGCAATGGACATCATCCGGGATGTCTTGCCGGGTTCCGGACTGGCTGGTACCGGTAGCGACCTCGTAGCATGGGGTGGTGGCGCGCTGGCCGTCGTAGGTACTGCAGTAGTGTTGCTCGTACGAACTCGACGAAAAAAAACGACTACACGGCTAGGATCCTATACAATGTAGAAGCCATGACTGTCCAGCAATCCAATAAAATACATCCTATAGCGGCAGTAGCTGGTATTATCGGCGCAGCCTTTGTGCTCAACGGCAAAATTAACGTTATGTACCACGCTTAACTATGCGTTATCACCAGAAACAAACAAAAGGACGGCCAGGATTTGTAAAACGATATGGTGTGACCGTTTTGGCTATCATATTGCTAGGTAGCGGCTTGTATCTCCTTTTTCTTGTCTTTTCTCCTCAGATAAACCAGCCGACAATAAACAAGACATGGAATGAGCCTGTCCCCTATACCAAAGCAGCGTTGACCGAGAATCGGATATATGTACCAAAACTCAAACTAAACCTCCCGTACAAAGCAGGTGATGCTACAGTGCTGCGTGATAACATCTGGCATCGTTTTCCGGAACGTGGTGATCCTGAGAGTGGCGGTAATTTTATTTTGGCTGGTCACCGTTTTGACATTGGTCTGACACCAGGCGAAACCAAGCACCGGTCGCCGTTCTACCACATCGATGCCCTACACCAGGGCGACAAGATCTATGCTGATTTTGACGGCAAGCGTTATCTGTACGAAGTTGCCGACCGCTTTAAAGTAAAACCGACCCAGACCGAAATCGAAGCGCCGAGCGATGAGCCCAAAATGACGCTCTACACCTGTACCTTCCAAGGTTCGGCCGATGGCCGCGAAGTGATCATCGCCCACTTGGCAGAAAAAGATGTTGATCCAGCCAAAGCATTGGTCGAGTAGCCGATCATTCACAGAGCAAATCTTCAAATAAATAGTTTGAGTCTGGTGGGGCAGATTGGCGGCCTGGCTTGCTCGAACAAGCAGACACGCGTAAGGGCTAACAGTCCATTAGCTGATCGTATGCTATACTCGCCGTTAAATTAAGAGTTATACGCATGAAATTACAAAAACCTAAATCCGAGATTGCCAATACATACCAAGCCAAAAAACTTGTCAGACTTCCCGAGCTCATTGATCCTGACACTATCGACGAGCTGCTGGGCTTTATCCGGGAAGGATCTTTTGAGCAGATTAGCAACTCCAATACATATCCTGAACAAAGCCATATATCTTGGGGTCAGCAGCGTGTCGCAGATAAAGAGGGTCGTGTAGGCGATGATAGGATATTTCATTTTTTTGGTCAAAGTGCAATCAAAGAACTTGTTGAGGTGGCCACTGATAAAGAAATCACCACAGATCATTATTGCTGGATTAACCGCTATGAGGCAGGTAAGTTTATAGGGCCACACCGGGATGCTCCTGGAGCAGCGACGCTCCTTATTTGTTTGCAGACTGTCGAAGGGCCGGAATATGGTGGCTCTCTGATCGTTAAGGATCAAGAGCCACCATCCCGAATTTTTCTACAGCCTGGTGATGGCATTCTATTCGGAGCAGACGAATATTTTCACTACACCGAACCTCTCGAGCCTTCGGTTGCGAACCCAGAGCCAGAGCGGATAATTATGGCTGCCCGATATTACGCAGCGACATAGTATGCCGTGTGTTAGGAGAAGTTGTATAATTAAAAAATGACTGCCAATCTTTCCAAAAACGAAAAAACATCCAAGCATAAAAAGAAAATAATCAAGATGGTTATTCTTGGACTGGTACTTTTATTGATCGTATTTTGTATGGTTATAGTACTATCGAAGAAATCTCGCGCCACTGACGATTCCATCGGTTTACTGAACGACATACAAATAGCAAATGTTCAGCCAGCCTACAACAAGGTCCAAGGGAATGGCTGTGAGACACAAGCGGGGGCTTTTACGCAGTGGTATCTAAAGTGTAATGTCACTGGCGAGAGGTTCTATCGGGGGCATGGAGATACGGCTTCTCTTGCAAATGATCTTGACGCCCTGGACAAGGAATTACGCGCCTCGGGTTGGCGGACCTATGATGTTGCATCGTCAGCCACAAGTCGTGTGCCTACTGTTGAGGACCTAGAGCATTACAAAACGAACGGTAATGCGTTTCTGACAGTGTATTATATGCCGTCCCGCCCCAACTTGTTATTGACTATGACCTATATGGCCGCGTGGACATCCCCAGAGGCCAGACCCTACAAAGCCATAAATAAGTACCCTGATCTATCCGGCGACAGTTACCTGTTTGGCTTCAGTTTGTTCAATGATTATGTACGTATAAGTACATAATACGAATCTGGCAAGGGCTGCTGGATGTTACTTTATCACTTTGTAGTGGAGATGAGAGACGATCTTAGTGCCGCTGACAGACTCTACCTCAAACGCAAGATTTGGTACGCCGTCGAAAAGACGGGCACCGCTGCCAATGGTTACAGGAACAACGTGCAACCATAGTTCGTCGATAATGCCAGCCGCCAGATATTGATTAACCGTGTTTGCCCCACCGGCGATAGCGATGTTACGGTCACCGGCAGCTTCTTTAGCCTGCTTAAGCGCAGCCTGGATGCCTCCTGTCACAAAGAAAAACGTAGTGCCACCCTCCATCTCAATGGGGTCACGTTCTTTTTCGCTTAATATAAATACGGGACCGTGATACGGTGGATTGTCGCCCCACCAGCCCTTCCATTCGGGATCGTCCCGCTTTTCTTTTGGTCCAAACATATTACTGCCCATGATAAATGCGCCGGCATCCAGTAGCGCATCAAGTTCTTCTTTATGCTTATCGCCTTCGTCAAACATCCAGTGATGAAGAAGGTTTTCAGGAATTTCGCCAAAAGGGTGTTCGAAGTCTTGGTTTGGCCCGGCCACGAAGCCGTCAATTGACATTGCCATTCCGCAAGTAACTTTATTCATATATTTCCTAACTATTAAACGTTGTGTAACCGATTATATAATCGTGCAAGTTTAATGATAGCCTATAAAATTGTAGACAACACTACAATAATAGGCTCAATCGAGGTTATCTGTCGTAGTGCCGACGTAGTTGACCAATACCCCCAGGGGGTATACAGTAAAGGTATGATTGCGGATATTAAGAAACGGGCGACCCACCGTTCAAAGATTATCGAAGGTCAATTCAAGGGCTTGCAGAAAATGATCGAGCAGGAAGAATACTGTATGGACATTCTGACACAAAGCCTGGCAATCCAGCGGTCTTTAGCGTCGTTGAACAAGCTCATCCTAGAGAACCATCTGCGGACTCATGTTACGGAAGGATTCACCCAGCACGGTCCAGGTCAGACTGAGAAAATGATTAAGGAGTTGCTTAGTTTGTACGAACTACACAACGTACGAAGCAAAAAATAATAAGGAGGGGATATGAAAAAGGAATCAGTTCTTTTAGGTATTATCGGCTTACTCATTGGTGTGGGCATTACGTGGACAACGGCAACGCTGGCAGTCAATAATAACAGTACCGGCTTGATGGATACGATGGGTATGCATCCCGGCTCACCAAAATCCAAGGATGTGATGGATAACGATGACATGAGTATGGGGCAAATGGTCAACGGACTTAACGGCAAGACAGGCGACGAATTTGACAAAAACTTCATTGCCGAAATGATTGCTCACCATCAGGGGGCGATCGACATGGCTAACCTTGCAAAAACCAACGCCAAGCATGAAGAGATCAAAAAGATGGCAGATGATATTATTGCTGCCCAAACCAAAGAGATCAATGAAATGAAATCATGGCAAAGCAATTGGGGCTATACGACATCTGGCTCAAGCCACGACATGATGAACATGAGCCACCAATAAGAGATACGCCATGGACCACGATCACACACAACCAGATAATTATGATTCTGGCAATCATGACAAACATGCCGGTCACAGCCCTGATATGTTCAGGCAAAAGTTTTGGCTTAGTTTGCTGCTGACCATTCCGACGCTTGCCTTTTCGCACACGGTGCAAGGCTGGTTTGGCTTACGTTGGACGTTTTCTGGCAGCGAATATATTCCGGCTATCTTCGGCGTCGTTATTTTCTTCTATGGCGGTTTGGTTTTTCTAAAAAGTGCCAAAGCGGAAATTGCCAGTAGGCAGCCGGGCATGATGACCTTAATTTCCATGGCGATAACAGTGGCATTTGGCTATAGCCTGGCTTCAACATTCAAGCTTGTGCAAGGCATGGACTTTTGGTGGGAGCTGGCCACGTTAGTGACTATCATGCTGCTTGGTCACTGGCTGGAGATGGCCTCGGTACAAAATGCTCAAGGCGCACTTAAAGAACTCGCCAAATTATTGCCGGATGAGGCTGAGCTGGTGACAAAAGATGGCACCGAAAAAGTGGCGGTCAGTGAGCTTAGAGTGGGTGATCAGGTGCTTGTCCGTCCGGGCGCACAAATTCCGGTTGACGGCGATGTCGTCAAAGGCGAATCTGACGTCAACGAGTCCATGCTCACCGGCGAATCAAAGCCGGTTCAGAAAACGGTCACATCACAGGTTATCGGCGGCACGATTAATGGCAGCGGCGCGCTGACAATTCGTATCGGTAAAGTAGGCGATGACACGGCATTGGCGGGTATCATGAAACTCGTGGCCGAAGCACAGAGCAGCAAATCGAAGACACAAATCCTAGCCGATAGAGCCGCATTTTACCTGACGTTTGTGGCAATCGCAGCGGCTATAATTACCTGGATTGCGTGGGCGATTGCCGGGGAATCCGCCGGATTCATCCTGGAGCGTATCGTGACCGTGCTGGTTATCGCCTGTCCGCACGCGCTCGGTTTGGCTATTCCACTGGTAACGGCCATTTCTACTACCAAAGCTGCAAACAATGGCTTATTGATTCGGCAGCGTATGGCGCTGGAGGCTGCGCGCAATGTGGACGTCATCCTATTTGATAAAACGGGTACGCTTACCAAAGGCGAACAAGGGGTTGTCGACAGTATTGCAGCTGACCGCGACACGAAAAAGCTGTTGCAGCTTGCTGCTGCTGTCGAGGATGCGTCTGAGCATCCGATTGCCCGCGCGATCGTGCAGCACGCGAAACGGCTAAAGTTATCCATACCAAAAGCCCATAGTTTTAGCGCGCTTTCCGGCCGCGGCGCAAAAGCCAACGTACACGGTGAAACCGTATACGTTGGTGGACCACGCATGATTGACGAACTGCACGCCACGGTCTCTGACGAAATCAAGCAGGCCGAAAGCGCGGCTTCAGAAGAAGGCAAAACAGTTGTGTATGTCATTCAGGATACTATGGTGATTGGTGCAATCATGCTTGCCGACGTTATCCGTGAGGAATCTAAAGAAGCGGTCGGCGTATTACTCGCCATGGGCAAACGCGTGGCAATGCTCACCGGCGATAGTAAAGGCGTAGCCGCTTGGGTGGCCAAGGAGCTTGGCATTAAGGAATATTTTGCCGAAGTCTTGCCCGAACATAAGGCCGAGACGGTCAAAAAGCTTCAGGCGGATGGGAGTAGGGTCGCCATGGTGGGGGACGGGGTGAACGACGCTCCCGCCCTCACCCAAGCCGATATCGGTATCGCCATCGGCGCTGGTACGGACGTTGCGATTGAATCCGCCGGTATTGTCCTCGCTTCCAGCGATCCGCGCGGCGTGTCTAAGATCGTTACATTATCCAAGGCAACGTATCGAAAAATGCAGCAAAATCTTGTGTGGGCGACAGGCTATAACGCTCTCGCTATTCCGCTCGCCGCTGGAGTGACGGCTGCGCTGGGGTTCGTACTTTCACCGGCGTTCGGTGCGGTACTCATGTCACTTTCTACCGTCGTGGTTGCGGTTAACGCCCAGTTGCTGCGAAAACTCAAGCTGTAAGCGACTATCAATGTAGGGGCGCGAGCGCCAGACCACAGAGTTGTAGCCGCTATTGCCATAAGTATATAATTATTTTATAATTAACTTATCATGAATACCAGCGAAGTATGTGACTCCCGTGACGACTGTTCTAGAACAGCGCATCATATTCGATCTCACCAACAGATTGCACGCGTAGCAATGTTAGACGTCATTCCTGCTTCGCCTGAAGCACTTGATACATCTACGACACCCCGCGAAGCGTATCGGAAAGCACTGAACACGGAAAACACTACTGCATGGCTAGCAGAAAATGAAGCATGGGCGTTTGAAGAAGCCGCTAAACTCGACCAACCTTGTGAGGGATGTCCTATTATTGTGCTTTGCGGCCAAATCCAGCGGGAAGATTTCTAAGAATTCGTAGTTGATCCGTACGTTAACAGAAGCCACTATTCGATATCTCTATCAGACCTGAATATCTCGCCAGTTTGTAACCAGGCACTTCATTGCCAGTAGTTACGATCGACGAGTAAATCGTACATTTTTTGATAAATGTAAGATTTTTTATGGCATAATGTAATTATGTTAGTACTTTAGGGTTCTTCAGAAGGGATAGAGGGTTGCGGTGCGTATTCTAGCATTTGTAAAAACATTCAGGTCGTTGCAGTTGAAAGTGTATGTAAGTTTAATAATGGTGATGGCTTTGACGGGTGGCGCGATAGCGTCAGCAACGCCGTCGAATAACGCGCTTGTCGCCCATTGGAGCTATGACCAGACAAGTGGCACGACCGCTATTGACGATAGCGGCAATGGACATAACGCTGTATTTTCGGGCACACCGACATGGGCTCCTGGTAAAATTGGCAACGGCTTAAAACTTGACGGTAGTGACGTAGCCAATGCCGGCAACATCACGCAGATCAACAATGTCAGCAAAGTAACATTAGCGACGTGGATAAAGCGTAACGCCGCTGGCGCACCGGTGTTAGTTGGTAAACAGGCCACAAATCAGGACGTAGCTATAGAAGCTTGGAATGACGGCAAAGTGTACTTCCAGCTGAGCAAGGGCGCAGACACGTACGGCACCATAACCTTGAATGACACGGCATGGCACCATGTTGCTCTGGTTTTTGATGGCACGTTGACCGGTAACGCCAACCGGCTAAAAGCATATGTGGATGGAGTGCAAAAAACATTGACATTCAAAGGAGCCGTCGGTACTGTAACGACGACCAATACGACAGCATTTGCTATTGGTAAGGTTGGTGGTACGTATTCCAACGGTCAGGTGGATGACACGTGGTTATATGCCAGGGCTTTGAGCCAAGCAGAAGTCCAAGATCTTATGCAGCCTATAGCTGATATCTTGGCGCCCACGGCCCCATCCGGTGTAATAGCTACCGCTGTTTCACAAAACCAAATTAACCTATCCTGGACGGTGGCAACTGATAATGTTGGTGTTACTGGCTATCGTGTGTACCGTGATGGCGTTGATCAGGGTACGACAACCAATACGGTTTTCCAGAGTACCGGTCTTACGGCTGGAACCACCTATACATATACTGTCCGGGCATATGACGCTGCCGGCAATCAAAGCACAGATAGTAACAGTGTCAGCGCTACCACGCAAGTGCCTGACACGACAGCACCCACAATCAATCTTACGGCTCCGCTAGACGGCGCAACCGTTCAGGGCAGCGTGAATGTTGCGGCTACAGCCAGTGATAACGTTGCGGTTGCAAGTGTCGCATTTAGTGTGGACGGCGTACAGCAAGGCACCAACGATAGTACTGCGCCGTACGAAACTACTCTTGATACGACCAAACTCGTTAATGGGTTACACACCATTCAAGCTACCGCCTACGATACCTCAGGCAACAGCGCCACAAGTCAAGCTACCATTACTGTTGATAATCCGCCACTACCTGTAGATACGACGGCACCAACAGTAAGCATTAGCAACATAGTCGATGGTGCGGTTGTATCAGGTACGACGACTATTAATGCCAATGCCACTGATGATACAGGCGTTGCTGGTGTTACGTTCTACGTCAATGGCGTAGCGCTTGGCGGCGAGAGTACCACGGTTCCATATACTAGTTCATGGGACACAAAACAACAGATTAACGGCCAAGTTCAGCTGACGGCAGTTGCGCGCGATGCTGCGGGTAACACTGCAACGAGTGCGACGATAACTGTAACGGTTAATAATCCTGTTCAAACAGCCGCTTTTATGTCCGGCGTCTCGGCTAATGGACGCTACTTTGTCGATCAGAGCGGCGCACCATTCCTCATTAAGGGTGACTCACCTTGGGCGATGTTTAGCGATTTATCACCGGCCCAAGTAGAGCAGTGGGCTACGAACCGTGAAAGTCACGGTTTTAATGCAGCGATTGTTTCGTTGGTAGGCAGCCCTACAAATGGTGGCCCGTCTAACAGCGGTGCAACCTACGACAGCGTGACACCTTTTATCGGCGGCAATATCACCTCCTGGAATGAACAATATTGGTCACGCATGGACAGTTATCTGACCACACTTAAAAACCATGGCATTACTGCCTTCTTGTATCCTATGGACGGCTGGAACACGTTGTCTGGAGCAGCTTTTTACCACAAGTCCAATGCCGATAGCTTTACCTACGGCAAAATGGTAGCTAACCGCTACGCCAGTTATCCGAATATCGTTTGGATGGCGGGTGGCGACTACAACGGATATGACAACGCCGTAAACGGAGAATTTCAAAATATGTTGTCGGGTATTCGCTCTACCGGCGACAAACGTCTGTTCTCGATTCAGCTTAACAATGAGACATTATCAACAGATGTGAGTACGTACGAGCCACTGGCCAATTGGAATTTTGCCTACACGTACACGACCACCTATCAAAAGATACTGCGCAGTTATAACCGCACGCCAAGCGTCCGCGATCCACGACCTGTCATCTTCGGTGAAGGTAACTACGAAGGTGAAGATAACTATGGCGGTCCAGCTACGACTAATGAGACACTCCGCCGGCAGCAGCTATGGTCGCTCACTAGCGGTGCGGCCGGTGAATTTACTGGCTCTCAGGACTGGCAGTTTAGCACCGGCTGGCAGAATCGTTTAGATACGGTCTGGATTTCTCAGATGCAAAAGGTGCGCGCCTTCTTTAGCGGCCTACAATGGCAATTGTTAGTCCCAGATGATGCGACGCCACTTGTTACAGCTGGTCGTGGCACGAAAATCACAAATGATGGCAGCCTCGACGTATTACAAAACGACTATGTTACTGCTGCGCAAACCCCTGATAAGTCGCAAAGTGTCGTGTATGTTCCTACGGGCGTCGGCAATACGAACGCCCGTACGATAACTCTTAACCTAAGTCAGCTGCCAGCAAGCTATACGGCCACCTGGGTAGACCCTACCGATGCCACGTTAACCCAACCGGCGGTAATCGATGCAGCAGGACAGGTAACGACTCCGGGCCTGCACAGCGACGGTACACGAGACTGGCTGCTGGTCATCCGTTAAGCGCCAGAGGTTTCGCTATATATCGGTAGGATGTTTCGTAGCCGAAGAGCCAAAGCGTCTGCTTCCGCAGGATTCTGCCACCAGCCCGCCGGTGGCAGACACTGGTTCCGTACGATAAGTGCTTTTACCTGTGCGGGTAAGGTATCAAAATCGGGCGCGTACGCGATAGTTATAGCGGTTCTCCACTCCTCGCTGCCATTGCGATGAGTTGCGTGCAATATGCGGCGGTCACCGATGAATACATCGCCTACAGCAATAGGAACGTCTACTTCGTCCGGTCTTTCACGGATATCATGTGTTTGTGCGGTCCGCTTTTGTTGCGGCCATAGGTGTGAACCAGGTACTACGCGCAAACAGCCATTCTCTGGCGTAGTATCCTGGAGGTAGTAAAGTAGAAATAGTTCGGGCGGCTCGGGTTTGTCGTATGAGTAAAATAAATCTGAGTGCCAGGGTAGAGCTTCGGCGCCCGGAGGCTTCGTTGAAACATAGTAGCTGTGAAGTTTCGGGGTTGGATATCCGAGATGGGCCAGGGCGTCCATTGTCTTCGGATGAGTTAACAGATCTACAAGAAGAGGGTTGTTGTAGTCTGCTACGATAAATGCGCCCGCTTCACCAAAATTATCTTCAGATTCCCCGGCAAGAGTAGCAGCGCTAAAATGCTCAGACAAAGCTGCCACCATTGTGGTGTCGAGTATCCCCGGCACAATACAATATCCATCTTTAAAAAGCTCGGGATCACCTATCTCACGCATCGTTTTTAGATTATACACCCGCCGTATGCGAGGCGAACAATTATGCTATTGTGTGAACATGGTTCAGCTGATTGTTTTCGACTGGGACGATGTCTTTACGCTCGGTTCCACCCAGGGCTATTATGCGTGCTATCATGAGGCATTGGTCGGCGTCGGGGTGGCTCTTGACCCCGAAGAAGAGAATAAACGCATTAAAGCCAAGTGGGGTTCAGGACATGCCGCTCAGCTACGATACTTATTACGAGAACAGCCCGAAAAAATACCTAAAGCTATTGAGCTCTACGAAGAACACTTCTTTGGCACTACATTTACCGATTGCTTAAAAGCCGTGCCTGGAAGCCAAAAGCTTGTACGTGATTTGGCAAACGAGTACAAATTGGCAGTCGCTACCGGCGGTCACCCGAAGATTTTAAAAGACCGGGTTTTGCCTCGTTTTAATTTCCCGGATGTGTTTTCGCAGATAGTGACCATTTACGATATCGATGACATTAGTCACGCTAAGCCTCATCCGTATATGCTGAACAATATACTCGAAACACAAAAAGTCTCACCCGAAAACGCCGTATTTGTCGGCGATGCAAAGAACGACGTCCTGATGGCCAGAAGTGCTGGCGTTGAACCTATCGTCGTACTGACCGGGCAGCTCAGCCGTAAGCAGGCGGAAGAGCTAGATGTCAAACACATCATTGATGACGTGACAAAGCTAAGGGCTTTACTCTCTCGACTGTAAGCCCGAACAGTGATCGCTAAAGCTCGTTTCGCTCAGCAACACTTTAGAACAGCGCTGAGTTCGATCTGTTATAATGCTCTTGATGCAGTGACCGAGAATAGGTGTTGGCTCGCAAGGCCTTCCACGGTAGGTTTATGTCTACCCTGCATCTCCATTTGATTATGACCGCACAAGAATATATACAATCAGCACTAGACCAACTTAAGGAGCCTATTGAGCTGCCGCAACCCGAAGATGAAGCTGAATTAATTGAAGCTATTTTCCGGCTTATCACTTCAAAAAAGTTCCGTAAATATGCTTTGACGGAAGAGTATGCAACACATATAAAAAATTCGATCAAAGAGAATGTAAACGCTAATCAGCCTGTTAACCTAACATTCTTAGGCGGCTGCTATAAGCTATGGCGATTAGATGAAGCCCCCGAATCCGATTGGGCGGAGCTATTTGCACACGTCTATTTTACTCGCTGGGTAAAACCGATATGCGCAATATACAANCCCGGTGTGTGGTTCGATTTCTTTCTTGATGACGTAATCGTATCGAGAATTAACAACTTGCCTGAAAGTGACGTCGAAGCCTATCGGGCCAGCCGTCAACAGATACTGGATTTTCTCAAGCCTTACCAGCCCGCAAACCTCAAAATGACCTTGACCGGCATCGGCAGTTTATTCGAATCGCGTGAAGACTACGAAAAAGAACTCGAGAAGAGTATCGAAAAGCTGTCTTCCGAATTACCGGGTGGCTTACCGCAGCTTACAGAAACACAAATAGCGACGGTAACTTTAAATGTAAGGGCGACTCCAGAACAGCTCGCTGATCCTAAGTGGTGCGAGAAGGTGGAGCTAGTCCATAGCGCCTATATGGCGGTAAAAGCTGCGACGGGCTACTCCACTGCAAGTAATAAGATTCGGGTGTTTACGCAGCCCTTTCCTAACGGCACATGCATAGCCGTCGGCACTACTAAAGATTCAATTGCAAAGTTTTGGACTGGGGTGGGTGCACTTAAGCCACGAGATGACAGTTACCGGCAATTAGTCCTTGCTCCAAGTCAATTAGAGCGTGCGCAATATACGCTCGAATCGGTAGCAATTGAAGTTTTGGAAGATAAGAATTTCAATCATATCCGGGTTTTAAGATAAACACCTGAGCGGGTGCAAAAGGAGGGATGTTAGGCATGAAAACCGTACTTATGGCCATAGCTGTCATTAAAAAAGGCGACCAGATCCTTATTAGAAAGTTTGATCCTGCCCGAAACCCTTACAAAGAACCGTGGGGTTTGTTCGGAGGACGGCTTGAAGGTGACGGCACCATCGTTGAAATGCTCAACCGTGAGCTGCAAGAACGCTGGAATATGACCGTTACGATCCGCGAGCAACTTACCTGGGACGAAGACCGGAAAAAGGATCACGACGGCGAAGAAAAACATTTTATATACTTGGATGCGCTTTGTGAGCTGGCCTCCGGCAGCCCCGAGCCGGTAAATCCTCACGAGGAGCTACGGTGGGTTGCGATCGACAAACTGGCCGATTACCAGCAAGTGCCTCCAGGCGTACGTTTGTTTAAGAAACTAGGTTACTACTAGACAGACAATAATCCTTAGATATACACAAAATAATCCGGATCTAACACCCCGGATTATTTTAATTCTGCACGTAACAAGCCGAAGGCTATTGCAGAAAAATACAATTTATAGCGTATCGTGTGTGTCATTCTGGAATAAGTGATGACACTAAGGAGACGATATGAATGAAGATACACCTGCGCTCTACGAACCATTACGTCCATTCGTCCGTCTAATCGGTGATTGGAAGCTCACGCATCGTGACCTTAACACCAAAGAAGAATGGAGCGGCCACGATACGTTCGAGTGGCTCCCGGGCGGACGTTTTCTCGCATTTCATCATCACGAAGATAATAACGACAGTACGAATGGCATAGATGGCGTCATGATTATCGGTAATGAAATGGGCTGGGAAGAAACCGAACCCGATAAAGAGATCGTTGGACATTGGTTCGAAAGCAGCAGCGGACACCACTATAAATACATCTGGGAAATGAACGATAATGACGTGCAATTCTGGTTGATCAGCAGGCAGTCGGGCATGTCATTCAAAGGCGTGGTTTCGGAAGACAATAATACTGTTACAGGAGCATGGACCTGGCCGGGCGGCGGTTACGACCTGACTATGCTCCGGGAGGAAAAGTAATCATGACACATAACTCAACCAACGTACCGGGACCGCTTACGGTTTCAAAAACTAATCCACGGTACTTTTCTGTTAAAGATACAGACGGCAACGAGCAGGCGGTGTATCTGACGGGTTCACATATATGGAATAATTTTCAGGATGGACTTGGGCCAGGCAAAGAAACGGTGCTTGATACCCCGGAGCAAAATGATTTTGCCGCGTACCTGCAATTACTGAAAGACCATCACCACAACTTTATTCGCTTGTGGCGGTGGGAGCAGTTTAAATCAAACGCCGGTGGGGCTGACTTTCACCTGAACATGTCTCCGCAGCCATGGCCCCGGACGGGTGAAGGTACCGCAAAAGATGGCAAACCCAGATTTGACCTATCTACGTTTAATGATGTTTATTTTGACCGGTTACGCGAGCGCGTCATAGCCGCCGGCGAACAAGGTATGTACGTTGATGTCATGCTGTTTGATGGCTGGGGTCTGCACTTAAGCCCGGCTCCGGATAACGTCGAAGGCCATCCGTTCCACGCTAAGAACAATATAAATGGTATCAGTATAACTTCTATCCTTGACCACCAGGTGCTGCCACTGTCGGAGCCTATACAAAAGCTTCAGGAGGCGTACATAAAGAAGGTCGTCGACACCGTTCATGACCTAACAAATGTACTCTATGAGGTCTCTAACGAATCTTCGGGTGGTGGTAAGGTCGGGCAGGAATTCGCCGATGCGCTCAATTTATCCGAACTGCCGGATTGGGGTGATTCTACCGAATGGCAATATTGGGTGATCAATTTCGTGAAGCAATACGAGAAAGAGAAGGGATATGAACACCGTCCGATAGGTATGACCATGCAATTTCCGGTTGCAGACCAGACCAAAGTTAATGAACCGCTCTTTAACAGTCCCGCCGAATGGATTTCACCTGGTTATGATGATGAAATATTCGCCCATGGCGATCACCCGATGGCTCCCGGCAGTCCGCAGTCGCATTGGTATGAAAATCCACCCATCGCCGACGGCAGAAAAGTTATCATCAGTGACACCGATCATTATGCGCCAAGTAAAGGCGATGCGATGTGGGCGTGGAAATCATTTTTGCGGGGCAACCATCCTATTCTCATGGACTACGGTATCCTGGACGTTGGCAATCCTGAAAAAGCCTTGCCCGGCGCTCCGCCCATCGAGACATATGATCCTGCCAGGTATGCCATGGGTGACACCCTGCGCTTTGCCGAGCGGATGCGTTTGATCGACATGACGCCCCAAAACGAATTGAGCTCGACGAGTTATGCCCTAGTAAACCCTGGCAAAGAATATCTGATACTTCAGCCCGAGGAGACCACTGGGCCATTCACTGTAACGCTCGAAGCCGGCACCTATGAGGCCGAGTGGTTTGATATCACCAACCGCAAAACTGAAACCGCAGATGAACGAGTGGTCAAAAATAACGAAGAAGTTGCTTTTACTGCTCCGTTCACAACAGGTCCGGCAGTACTATACCTACGATTGAAGTAGGCTAGCCTTGAAGAAAGAGTCTTCATCATTGGCGTGGGGACTCTTGTGTGATCTGACTAGCGTAATATATTGCCGCGGTGAAAGACCGACGATCTTTTTAAAATCCCTTATAAAGTGGGATTGATCGCTGTAACCCGAATCTGTCGCGATCGTCGTCCAATCAGGTTTTGGTTGTGTCCGTGCGAACCTGGTGACTTCCAGGAAACGGGCACGCATGATGATCCACTTGATTCCAACTCCGACATAGTCCTGGAACAATTGCTGCAGGGACCGTTCACTCATGGCAAAGGCGTCGGCTACTGCACTAACAGATGTTATATGGTCGTGTTCGATATAACGGACCACCTCATTAATGAAGCCGATACGAGCCTCGTTACGAGGACGAACCGCGGTCAGTGCCGTATCGATCGCGGTCAAAATGGTGATGTCATCCAGCTCAGTTAACGCTGAATCGGACAATGACTTTATGCCTGGTATTACTGCGCCAGCCGGAATCGTTTTCTCTGTTAACTCAGACATTTTCTTTTGCCAGAAGGGGTAGAATCCTCCCGGTTTAAACTGGGCACCTACGTATAGGACCGAATCCTTAGCGCGTAAGGTGCGTCTGTGCAGACTTGGCCCTTGGACAAAAGCACCTTGAGGCTGGATAAAAAGACTGGCCGCGGGCCGGGAAAGGACGTCGTGTCCGACGTATTCGGGGTCATACAGCGGACGTCGCCTTGAGATAAAATAATGCTCTACAAACGGTGCCATCACTTTAGACGGCTCGTAACATTTGAGGATGTAGTTACGGGCAAACGTCTCAGGGTCTAAAATACCCTCATGGAACAGCCGTTTTTCCGGGAAATCTGTTGTGTGTGGCTGTTGCTCGCTTGTCATCTGGTTCTATTATAGCGGGATACGTATACGCTATTCCAGCTAGCGTAGCCTAATGGTATATAATGGCGTACATGAATGAACGCCTAGCTGAACAGCTAACCAAGCCTTCACCTGAGACGGGGAGGTCTGTCGACGGCTATATCGTTATCGCTCCGCTTTCACAGCAGAGTAAAGACGTTATCTACGTCCTACAGGACGCGATTCAAAAGCAGTTTCCGAATAATAGGTTTTGGTTCCCTCGTGGGGATCAGCTGCATATTACGTTTGCGCATATCATCACGCCTAATGTCGACTATCCCGAATCTCAGCGTGCGATGTGGGAGCGTATACGAAGTCAGGCGCTAGCTGCTCTGGAACAATGTGTTCCGAATCCTCTAGCTATCGATGTCACCTTCGACACTATCGAGGCCTTTCCCAACGCCATCGGATGCATAGGACGCGATGACGGCACCTACGAGGCCCTGCGAAAAAATTTCGTGAACAGGTTTGCGTTGCCTGATGCGTCCCGTCGTCCACCAAACATCATCCACACGACCATAGCCCGTTTTTACGATGAAATGGCGTTGGATGAAATACAAGCATGCATCAGTGGCCTGAACCCCACATTTGTCGAGGTGACAAAAGAGTTACAAGTAATCCATGAAACAGGGTTGTACGTACACGAGCATGACGTCTTGGAACGTTTCCCAGCCCCCGCGAGTAATTGAGATCCGTAGCTATGTAGCCTTAGGTATTAGCCTTGCTTACTTCGGTAAAGATATCTTCGCGCGTAAGTTCCATACCTGCGAACTCTGCCAATCGGGCATGTGTTACCTTGATGCCAACGATAACGTATTGGCCGGCTTCCAGCTTTGAAACGGGTGGCAACCAGTCAGAGGCACTGGGCTTGGCTCTGACCATTTTTTTGGTAATCATGTCCAGGGCATGTGAATCGCGGACGGTAAAAGCTGTGCCATTCGCTTGTAATGTACTGTTTTGGCCGGGGTTAACAATGGTGAGGCTTACTGCATCGTGAGCCTGGATATTACTATATTTTTTGGTTCGATTTTTGGTAAGGAAGTATATGACCGGTTTTTCCTGGTCAGGACAAACGTATACGACTGCGCCGTAAGGGGAGCCATCTGCGCCGACAGTACAGAATGTCGCTATGGGATTATCGTTGATGTATTCTGCAATCTTTTCATATTTTTCAGAAATGCTCATGTTTCTATTTAACTACCTTCTGACCAATTTGCCTAACCCGGGATAAGCGTGCGCTAGTTACGATGCCTCCAAACATGGTTTATGGGGTATTCACTAAAAATTACTGCCCTTGAGTTTGCTCCGCATGGGTGAACCCGATGAGATCGGTACGGTGGCTTTATTTTTAGCGTCACCAATGGCAAGTTATATGACTGGTGAACAAATAGTGGTCGATGGCGGCGTATTACTTTCCTAACTGTTACACTAAAGTGAAAGCACAAAAGGAGTACTTACCACTATGCAAAGCACTATACAAAGCACGCCAGACCAGTTAAGCCAGCCAGAACGTAAAAAGGTACGGGATTTTATCAAAAGCCATCCGGTAGCTGTTCTGGCTACAGCTGACGATTCCGGTAATCCGCACGCCAGCGTCATTTATATTACGACCGATGATGATTTGCATCTTACTTTTACCACCAAAGAAGATACCAATAAGTACAAAGATATAGCGCACAATGATCACGTCGTATTGGTGGTATATGAAGCCGAGAGCCAGACCACGGTACAGATAAGTGGCCGCGCCGTAGAGGTTACTGACCAAGAAGCTCAACAGCAAATCTATAAAGGCACGCTCCATGCTGCCGAGCAAACCGGCGAAGATGTCGTGCCGCCCATAGCCAAGATTGCCGCAGGACGGTACGTGGGCTTTACCATCGAAATAGACAAGATCAATTGGTCCGAATATGGATGGGGCAATAGTTTCGCGAAGGCGCTGGAACATGTTGACGACCCGCAGAACAACGGCGATCCGATGTAGCGTATGCTTCAAGGTGTCATTGACAAAGTCATTTCATGCCCTAAAGTAGGGACTATGAAACTTAAGTACATTGATCATATCGGCATCATCGTAAATGACTTACAAGCCGCCAAGCAGTTTTTTCTTGACATTGGTTTTACCGTGATGGGTGAAGCCGACGAGCAAAGCGAATTGCTCGATAAAGTGGTCGGCATTAAAGGCGCCCACTCACAAATTGTTTTTATGACAGCCCCGGGCGGGGAAACAAAGCTGGAGCTTACTAAATTCCTTACGCCTTCTAAAGAAGCCGCCCCGGCCGAGTCACAAATGTACGCCCACGGCTACAAACATATAGGCTTGATAGTCGAAGGTATCGACAGCATCGTTTCAGACCTCAAGGCTAAAGGCTTTGATATCTTTGTCGATGTTTATAACTTCCAGAACGTGTACAAGTTAAGCTATCTCCGCGGACCAGAAGGTATCATCGTAGAGCTGGCCGAAGAACTAAGCTAAGACGACAAATGTATAGCGTTTACTATCTAGTGGTGCTATTATAATGCACTGCCAGCTAAGACGATATAGAGGAGTTTTACATGTCTAAGTACGAATCCCTGAAGAGGAATGCCGTTCCTACGGCAGTTGTCCTAGGGCTAGGAGGTGCAGTGGTATGGGGATTTGCTGTCGGGACGCTGGAACAGGCGCCTCCACCTCGTCCTTCTGGTACAACGGAAGCTGCGCCGTTCGCCCAAGGTACAGTGTCACCGTTAGGGACAGTAGCGCCGTTACAAGGAAACAAGACTGTAAACGGTACACTTGATCATGATACCCACTTTTATGAAGGACCGGACACCCATGCTAATGTCGTAGGTCTATGGCCCGCACATGGAGTTAGAAAAGTCGGTATCATCTGTGTCGCTGCCACCGGCCGGCCGGTGCACATGGAGGTCAACCAGATCCCTGCAGGTAACAAAACAGATTCCGACAAATGGTATGCCGTTGATGAACCCGTCCTGGGCGGCCGTGAGAGAGAATGGATACCAGCATCCATGGCAGTCGTCGGAGAGGCCGACACGGTGCCTACTTGCAGTCCGGATATCGCTTCCAAGTAGTCTTTTAGTGCACCTCTTTTAGTCACTTTTTGGCAATCCCGACCAATGCGTGCGATCGCGGACTTTTTCTGAGCTTCTGAGGATGTAGTCGTTAGTTTATCTGTTTCGTAAAGACAATAAGGCGCTCACTGAAATCACTGGTGCCTGGTTTTACCTTGCCGGTACAGGTAATGAGGTTGAGGCCCGGGGTACCTGGCGCCACCGGTGTAGCCGCGGCCTGCATATCAACTGAGCTGGCATCATATTTTTGTGATTTGACGACTTTGTAGCGCAACACTTTACCATCACCACGTTCAACGGATATGATGTCGCCTGGGACAAGTTTTTTCAAGTCATAGAATACGCCGTTAGTGGTCCAACTGGATACATGTCCGTCCAGAAGCATCGCACCGGGCGTGCCTGGCAGTGATGAGCTGGTATACCAGCCGGCGTCGTGGACGTTGCCGGGGGCGGCCAGGCTACCATCCTTTGTTACGCCTTCAGGTAGGATACGCGCCGTAACCCCAATCTTTGGGATAGTAAGGAGACGCGGCTTCGAAGGTGCAACGGTGTAGTTACGTATATCACTTCCAGTGGGCGCTGTCGTTGCGGGTGCTTCATCCTGCTTGTCATTATTTTGCAGCCGTTCCGTATGCACCGATGTGCTCGTCATTTTCTTGGCGGCTGCTTCGGCGGCGCGGTTAGTCCGCCAACTGTCAAAGCTCACGAAAGCACCTACCATAAAAATAAAGACAGCCGCCACTATAAGCAACGACGATGCGGAAGGTTTTGATAGTTTTAGCTGTCGCTTAACGTTTCGTGGAGATGCAGCAGCTTCAGCCTGTGGCATCATTGCAGCGCTTTGCGTAGCTGTTGGTGAGTGTCGTTCGGTCACTAGTGTACGACGCCCGGACATCGGTGACCTGGATTTGGGTATGACGTTAGGGTCCGGATACGTCTTCGGTGGGACAGGGGTTGAAGGCTTGTTAACTGATACCCTTGGCCGCACGCGATCATATATGGTGCCGCGGGCTTGATAGCCACGGACGACTGGTCTTATGTCTGTTATGCGGGACGTCTTGTCAGTCGTTTTGTGAACTGAAGATGGACGTCGTAACCGGCTGCGAAGCAGGTCGTCGGTATGGGATAGAGTGACGTCCATGATTTATTCAACCTACCGTCGGGCGGTAGCTTTGCGGAGTCGAAGACTAACAAGAACGAGGGCAAGAGCGCTACCGGCGGCTACGGTGAGCGTAACCAATGGATTACTTTGAACAGCTGCAAAACCAGTATTAGGTGCTTTTGGTGCTGCGGTCGTGCTCGGCAGGACAAGAGTGGTGTTAGCAAGCGCAGTCAGTGTAAAGCCATTCGGTGTATAGGCACCTGCGACGACAAAGCGAGAGCCAGCAGCACTTACGGAGGTGTTACCGGTAAGTGTTAGGCTTCCGGTAAGTTTAACTTCGGCACTTGCGGCACAGACGCCACCAGGACATGTGCCAAGAGCGACTGATAGCGCACCGACATTGCCTACGCCGTTACCACTTAACGTGAAGGCATTAGGCAACGAAATGCTCGTTTGACTGCTAACCAGAGATAGAGTTGATCCGCTACCAATCGTGATAGGGCCAGTGCCTAAGGCGGTTATCGAGGCATCTGTGGAGTTGCTCGCAAAGGCGCCATTCTTAAATGTCGTGCTACCGGTAAAACCTGAAGCCGCAGAGTTAAAGCCGGCTGCGACGGAACCATCGATGACCAAATTGCCGCTACCGCTTAAAGCAGAGTTAAAGTTAACGGCAGACAGGTTAGTAATGGTCACGGTGTCTGAGCTTAGGGTTAGGGTTTTGGGAGCGAGCGTACTGCCGAAGATAATCGGAGGAGCGCCGCTGGTTGTATGGGTGCCCGTAATCGTTTGGTTACCACTAAAGGCGATATCGCTATTAAGACGATTATTGGCAGAACTACCGGTTGAATTGTCAGTGATGCCGCCCGTTAGCGTAAAGGCGTTGCCCGCGATGGTATAACCGGTAGAACCAGTACCAGTAAATGAAATAGTGGCAAAGGTACGGCCACTTAAGTCGTTATTATTAGTCTGACGGGAAGAAGCACCCGGGAATACCAGGTTATCACCGTTTGTTGGGGCTGCGCCACCACAGCCAGACCAGTTAGCGATTGTACTCCAGTTGTCGTCGCTACCCGATCCTGTCCAGCTACATGTTTGGCCAGCCGCAAACACAGTACTGGAAGTTAAACCAAAAGCCGCCACACTAGCGACAGCGCCCGCCAGCAGCATAAGATTTTTTCTCATTTTCATATTTGTCTCTCTTTATTTTATGCTTATGTTTTAATTGTAAGATTTACTGTGCCAATATGTCAAAGGATTCGTGCATATTTTGTTTGTAAAGATCGGCGTAGAGCTGTTACCGTTCTACAAATAGGTAAGTTATACTGTGTATATTGACCTTAGCGCCAAGCCAAATACATGAAAAAACTTCGTAAGATCATACTGATACTGCTGGGCATTGATGTGCTGGCATACATCATCATAAAGCTTTTTAACGTGCATATGACCACGGTTTATGGCAATTGTGTGCGTAATATTTGTACCGATAGCGCCCACACCCATGGCTGGGCAGTGGCAGCATATGCAAGCCTGGGCGGACTTTTCATTATAACGATAATCTTGTGGCTGATATTTACGGTGCGGTACGTACTTGCCCGCCGAAAATACCGAAAACAAAATAAACGCTAGCTCATGCTATCCTGTCAACATGAATACACTTCTTCACAATGATACGTAGTCCGACTATTAGTGAAATAGGCTAATTGTGGCTATAGATTTTACCGAGCCTGATCTTGTGGCTATTTACGACGCGGTTAACCCGATCGAGGAATATGCCGCTTTTTATACCGGCCTGGCTGGCAAGCTTAAAGCTAAGAAAATTATTGACCTGGGCTGCGGCACTGGCCTTTTAACCCATGAATTTGTAAAGCAGGGACATACGGTAATCGGCATTGAGCCGGCTGTACGTATGCTTGAACGTGCCAAACAAAAATACGGCGAAGAAGCAGAGTGGGTTATCGGCAGTTCCGAAGCGCTCCGTACCGATATGCAAGCTGACCTGGCGGTTATGACCGGCCACGTGGCTCAATTTTTTCTTGAGGAAGATAGCTGGAAACAAGCCTTACATAATATTTGTCGGTCGCTAAAACCGGGTGGCTACTTGGCGTTTGAAAGTCGTAACCCTTTAGTAAAGCCCTTTGCTGATTGGCCTACGCCATCCCACCACAGTCACATACCGGATACACCACTGGGGCCGGTCGAGCGGTGGCCCGATAATGTCCATTACGCTGACGGATACGCCGACTACGAGATCAATTATCTTTTTACTACGCTGTGCAACAGACTTGTTTCTGGTAACCGGCTACGGTTTCGTAGCAAACAGGCGTTAGTAGCCTCCTTGCAGGATGCAGGTTTTACCATCGAGCATATCTATGGCGATTGGTCAGGCGAGCCATATATAGCCGAAAGTCCCGAAATGATTTTTGTAGCCAAGGCTACGGGCAGCGACACTATAGCAACGAAATAATTTTAGTAGGAGCATGAGCGGCCGCATGCTCCTCGAGTGGCTCAGTTTGCAGAAAGGTCGGTAGTATTCGCGTGGACGAAGGATCTACAAATGCGATTTCTTCGATTTCTTCCATGCCGTGCGTGGTTTTGGTGAGATCGATGTCCGTGTAATCTTCGGCATTAGTTATATGGAAGAAAAACTCCAGGTATTCGGTGTTATCGTAGGTAAATTGCTGGACATACAATAAGTTGCCCACAGTCGGTGGTATGCCTGTCTCTTCGATCATTTCACGCGTAACGCCAGCGATGAGTGGCTCATTCTCATCAAGCCCGCCGCCAGGCAAACACCAGTAGTCGACGCCATTCTTTAAGCTGTCTTTGTAAGGCTTTAGCTTTACACACAGCAACTTGCCTTGGCGTAGCACAATGCCCCTAACAGATATTCGTCTTGTCATGCTGCTATGCTAGCATACCTTGATATAAAGTAAGCACATTCTGATGCTACAATGGACTTTTATGAGTGATACAAGCTACATCGCCCATGTTCGGAGATATCCGACCCGTAAACCGCAGGCCAAGCGAGCCTTGTTACTGTGCGGTTTTGGCGGCAATATCTGGCAGGTGAGCCGACTGATCACTACACTAAACAAGTTAAGCTATTCGGTTACGGCTATGGATTTCTCTAAAGAGGTGCTGAGCAAGGGGGACGCCGTATTACTTCCGGCACTGGTAGACGAAGTCGTCGCGTTTGCGGACAAAGAGGCTCGTGAATCATCAGAACCGATCTTGCTTGTAGGTATCAGTTTGGGCGCCTTGTTGTCGCTTAATATTCTCCGTCGTTCCAACCAGTTTGATACCGGTGTCATGATCACCGGCGGCGACATCGTAAAAGTTGCCCAAAGATTGTACGGACCAAAAGTGTGGCCGCAAACGTATGACGAATTGGCGCGCCAATGGAAAGACATAAATATGTACACCGATCCTAAGCTTTTAAAGGGCAAGCACTTATTGTTTGTGTTGCCTAAACGTGACCGGCTTATCGACGTCGAAGACGTTCGGCAAGAGGTCGCAACACAGCAGACGCACGGTAACGACCTGCATCTTATAGAGCGTCGGGCTTTCGGCCACGTCGGGACTATCATCGAAGAAGCAATCGTATTGCCGCATCGGACAGCCGGCTATATCAAAAAAGTAAGAGGTTAAATATGAAACCAGTAGATCCCGTATATGCTATGAAACGGCACCTTGTCGAGCCGACAGTCTTTGTCTTATCTGTGGACAAAAAGGGTAAGCCAAACGGCATGTCTTCGAGTTGGAACATGAAGTGCTCGTATGAGCCGGCGATGCTTTCTGTGGCCATGGGTAACGACAGAAATACACTACAGCTCATTAAAGCTAGCAAAGAATTCGTTATAGCCGTTCCTTCACCGGAGCTCCGTGAGCAGTTGGAATATTTTGGGTCAATATCTGGTGGCCAAGCAGATAAGTTTGATGCGTCAGGCATCACCATACTACCTAATAAAAGAGGTAAAACACCACTGTTAGCTGATGCACGTATCAATTTTGTATGTCGGCTTGAAAATTGCTTTGACTTTGGGGGTGACCATCAGCTGGTGGTTGGCAGAATCGTGGAAGCCCACCTTAATGAAGACAAAAAGCAGCTCTATTTTACCGGCAGAAATGCCGAAAATAAGCGTACATTCGATACTTTTTGGCAGCAACCGCCCCAAGCCTAAGGCATCCCGCAGTAATGTTTGTTTCATGAATGAAATTGCAAAACAGCCCTACATAGACGAACATTTGATTTGCAATATGATCTAAGCGTTATATAATTTGCAGCCATATGGCACGCCACGGAGTATATGAATCCAGCCTGGATGTATTAGACGAGATCCAGCAACGTAATGAACATATTGAGATCCGGCAAGAGCAGGTGGATGCCCTTGATGCGATCCTTGAAAACCAGGATGAGGGTAATAACGCTACACTATTATCCTTAGCTACTGGCGCTGGCAAAACGCTCATCGCAGCGGCAGATACGTTACGTCGCTTACGTGAGAATCCTGGGGCTCGTGGTCTCTTTTTATGTGACAGCAACTACATATTAAATAATGCGCTGCAAGAATTTCGTGATGTACTCGGTCCGGAATTTAACATCGCCCGTTACGACCAAGCCTCCAGAGTGGGAGAACTTGACGAGCAAGATGTTATATTTGACACGTTCCAGGCTATGGGCAGACATGCGGGTAATGTAGCCGAGGATGCATTCACATTTGGCGTAGTTGACGAAAGCCATCACGCCAAAGCAGACACCTACGAGAAGACGCTTGCTCGCTTTCTTTTCTCGGACCATTTATTGGGTGTCACGGCTACGCCCGACCGATTGGATACGCTCGATATCCGTGATATTTTCGGCCCGGAACGCTTTAAATATTCGCTTGGTAAAGGTATCATTCAGCGTCGGTTGGCGGCCGTTGATTACCACATAATTGCCGATGCAATCATCGAAGGTATGCCGATTCTGGATACTGAAGGTTACGAGTACAGCAAACGAGACTTTGAACGCGTCTACTTTGCGCCTAAGCGCGATGAGGAAATGGTTCGTATTGCCCAGCGATATGCCAAACTTATCCCCGGACGGGGTGGCGGCGAACAGCTGCGACGGGCCGGCTTTTGTAAGTCAATCGAACATGCCGAAACGATGGCTTACTTATTTACCGAAGCAGGTGATGAAAGCATGGCGTTCCACTCTAAGATGAGCCCCAAGCAGCAAACTAAGGCATATACAGCATTCCGTGGCGGTGACATCACCGGTTTATTCACCGTCACTATGATGGACGAAGGCGTCAATATCCCTGAGATCAACCAAGCCTGCTCGTTTAGCCAAACCGATTCTAAACGTATCTTTTTGCAGCGGCTGGGCCGTGGGTTGCGTCGGACATCAGAGAAAAAGCGCCTGCAGGCGCTTGATTTTGCCGCCAACGCCGACCGTTTACTACTGGTAGACCGTGTTTGGAAGCAAATGGCGCAAGATGCCGGTGTACCTGAGCCACGTGAAGAACAAGATATATATGACATTGAAATAGGTAGCTTGAACTTCAGCGAGACGACCATAAACGCTCTTAAAATGTTACGGACCATTGACCAGAATATTTACCGTGCCGACCAGGCGGTGCCAGAAGGGTCATATCTGGCTTCACGGCTGGGCAGAGAAGCCGGTGCAACCAAGGGGGTCGTGCTTGCCGTCGCAAAAACAATGGGTATCAAGCCCCAGGAATTTCCACGACAGAGTGGCAGCAAAATACCGTACTTTCTGCCAGATGATGTAGCGCGAATTCGTGAAAAAATTAAAGACATTAATACCCGTTTTCCAGAAGATAATTAATATTTAAGAATAATTTTGTAAAATTGTAACCTATTTTGTATATTTATAGATTGATATGAGTGAACAACGTTTTGCATGGAGAGACATTGAGCCGGAACAAGTAGATCCGGTTTTTGCCGATGCCCACGTATTTGTCGAAGAGGGTGCTGACCTGCATGGTAAGCTCGCAGAAGCCAAGACAGAACTGGAGTCAGATCCCCAACAACTTAACTTAGCAGCAGATGGGATAGCTGAATCCGAGCAGCAGTTAGATATATCTCTGCGGGATTTCGGTCAAAGCGAACAGACACAAAGGGTATATGGCGCCATCGGCCACTTTCTGGTTGTAAACAGCGCAAATATGTCGCGCACCGAAGAGCGCGTAAACACTTTGAATCAGCAAAGTACGGCGAAAATGGAAGAAATTGAAGCCAAGACTATCGAAATTCGAGAAATGCGCGAGCAGCAGATGAGATTAAGGCATACCGCGGAACTGGAAAGGATGCGACACTTATCTCCTAACGCTGTCGAAGATCTCAAACGATTACAGGCGTCACGCACACCAAATTTCAACCCCCAGCTTAGTCCAGCCATTCAAGCACTCGAAGATGAGCAATTGCACATCTTGGAAGAAATTGAAGCTGAACAACAACGACAGCGCACCTTTACCGAACGACAAGCAAGATTAGATGCACTTATTGAGCAGGGCGGTGAAGCTTGGCCATTGCCATCTGCTCATTACCGAAGGTTCAGGCCTGGCGGAGATCCAGAAGGAAAGGATGAACCTACAAAAACAGACGATAGTGTACAGATAGATCTTGACGAACTGCCTGTCGAACCGCAATTGAGCGAACGCGGCAGCCGCATGCTTGCCGCAATGCGGGAACGGCATATTGATGCGCCCGATGCTTCTCAGTTTATCGCGTTGTACCTTATGGAGACTGCCGGCAAGGCAGTTAGTGTCCGCGATCTCGGAAACTTTTTATATACCGATGACATGCAGGCAGAAATTAGTGAGACAAATCTGCGTGCACGCATTACGACACTGCTTGGCCCAGCCACCAACATCGTAGGCCGTTTGCTTGATGAAGAGGGGTATGTGCTGCAATATGGTTGGCGACGTACTCTGGACAAAAAAGGTGGCAAGATAAAAATTGCCAAAACACAACGTATTTACCGCGCACTTACTAAGGCTGATGCTGATGCCCTTAAACCCGGTGAGTATAAAACAGAAAACGAGTCGGGTACATATCGTGACGAATTTGTTATTGAAAAACGTTCCGAGACTACCGATAGTGCTACTGAAGCAGAAGTAGCAGAAGCGAACAAGACTGAGCAAGAATGGATCAAAACGTTCAGGCAACAAATTGGAACTGCCATAAATCAATTGGAAAGTCTAGGATTACTCAACAACCCTGGCCAACTTCCCCTTAGATATGTACGTACTGCCTATGGTAATAGCGGCCGCGTTACTGATACTGGGCTTGACAAGTTTATAAGGGCCGACCTTTTACCACAGCTCCACAATATGAATGTTGAGGCAAGAAGTCTGGTAGACGTTTCGCCGGTCGATTTGGTTATTATCGAAACATTTAACGCACAAAAAGGTCCATTGCGTAAAGGCAATCGTAACCGTGCCCGGGCAATCGAGCTTATCGAAGAGTCACTTGCAGCCTACTTCAGCAAGAAACAACAACAATAGGCGTCTTACTTGTTTGAAGATTTATCACATAAATGGTAGGTTAGGTAGATGTTCACCAGTATAGAAGTGCATAATCGCGCAAAAGTTTTTGACCGCATGATCGAAGATACGCACGACGCTCTAGTTGACCCTGATGTCGTCCAAGCGCTCGGCGGTTTGACGACCGATCTGTTGAAAATCAATGACGAGGCGTTTTTGCCAAACATCCGACACGGTGTTTTGACCGTTCCTGACGAGTATAAGGATACTGCAGATGTTGCCATTGTGCCGCTTAACCGCCGCGATATGTCCAAAGCAGATGTGCTTACTCAGCCACTCTTTGAAACGAATCCCTTATCCTGGCCCGCAGACAAAACCACATCAGACGTATATGGCCTGGACTTAACCGACGAAATGCGAGCCGCGTTGGATAATAACGAACCAATAGAGAAATTTAGAGAGATGCGTCGGTTTAATTTTACGCGTGCTGCTACGACCGGTTTTGTGGAGCAGGAAGATGACGGAACCTTTAGTGGCTCAAGACCCGTTATTTTAGCAAAAGCATGGGAATTTAAGCCTGGTCCAAAAAGATATCGGGCAGCAATGCTAGCACACGAAGAAGTTCATGTGCGCGATATGCTCAACGACGGCCCACTTCTCCAGTTGATGGAGTATCGGGCGGCTACCGAAGGTCTGGCGTTTCATGTTGGCGGTGTAATTGCTGTGCCTAATCCGCTGGCAAAATTCAACACCAGAAGAGCTTACAAAATTGATAAACTACGCCACGAGCTAAACGACCCTGACGCGCCGTTCACGCCGACTCCCGCATTCGTAGAAGCTTTGAAGGCTATGCGAGCCATATAATCGTGATGTCGCCGCAGTAATGATCGATGGCATCAGGGTATTTGACGCGTAGGCTACACGCAGGCATACTGTACAATACCTAAATTTATGACGAAACATATAGAACTCCCCGAAGGTTACCGGTTAGAATCATGTGATGACATTGGACTGGCCGTCCCAGTGCCTGCCAGCTGGAACGCCTGGTCGTACCCGGCTTCTCCCAGGACGCATATCCATTGTTTTGCAGAACAATGTTTTGTCCGGCCGGATGGAAAACTCCAATATGAAACGGGCTTGTCGATAGGCACGTTCCGGCGTGTCCGGGCATTAACGGGGTACGCTCCTGCCAGGCTTGCTGTATCGCTGGCTACCGGCATACATGGGGCAAGGCTTTTGCCTACCAGCGAAGTAGAGGAACACATTAATGGCTCGCTGACCTTTTTTTCAAGAACGTTTGAACGACCAGCAGAAGAAACCCGGAAAGATCCAGCACTTGAGCGATCATATGCTATATCCGGAATCAGCCACGATGAAACCGATACGGCCTATATTATGGTGTTTGAAACTCCTGCCGACCAATGGGACATCGACCGCGAGATCGGCCGGACGATGATCGATGGCGTCAGGATAATCGAAAGGTAGTGTATGCCCAATTCCAGATCATTTGACCGCTTTGAAATGCCTCGTGACAATGAGCGGCTGCTGGGCAGGCCACTCCCTATCGTTGCCCTTAACACTGAGTCTGCCGATGATCCGTTGCAACCGGGTGACTTTGCCGTAGACGGCGTGGATATCTACACCAATACCCTGTGCCATGGTGCTGGTACCGAAGGTGACGACCGCTTGTGTGGCTACTGTTTTTTGTCTGCCGCCCAACTAAAGAGCAAAAATATGATGGGTCAAGACCACGTAGACAGTATCCTGGACTGGGCCACACAACCCAATAGTCCGATCGAGACAGCATCACTGCTTGGCGGTGAATTTCCGCTGCATCCAGATGCCAAAGAGATGGTGCACCAAGTTGATGACGCCGGCCTTAACGTCCGCATTGTTACTAACGGTAGCTGGGCATTCAGGAAGCTGCTGCAAAATGACGATGTTGTCGAAGTACTAAAAGCCGATAACCGGGATAATCTGGTCGCCGTAAGCCTCGACTCCTTGCAGCCAGAGATTAATGATAGATACCGAGGCAAGGGTGCTACCGAGAACGCCCTTGCGACCATCGCCATGTTAGGCGAAAAACAAATACCATTCCGGGTGAACGCAACCGTCATGAAGGCAGCTATCGACGGGCTATGGGACTTGTACGGCTTTGCCCGCCAAGAGGGTGCCCAAGCGGTACTCGTCCATTTTCCATCTATGGTAGGCCGTGGCCGGCGCTGGGACAGACTTCCTAATATGCGCACCCACAAACAGATTGAAATACCAACGTCAGGTGCAACTTTTGATGAACCACACGAATGGGAGGATAGTGTGCGCTGGTCGGCCAAAGTATACAATGCCAAACGCATACCCGAAGACTCCTCATTTCGCGTCACCTGCGAAGATGGCTACGGAAAAGTCCAGAACTGCCGTTTACTGGAGCGCAGCGGCAGCCTCCAATTCTTGCCGCCCAATCCTCAAACTGGTGAAATGCCGGTGGTGGCTTGCGGCCTTAACATGGCTACGGCAGCGACCGAAAGCGCCTATCTGTTCCGTGACGGTAGTTTATTTACCCGCGCGGGCATTACCGAGCTGAGCAGGGCACGAGCCAGGGGTACGACATACGACCACCGCTGTCCTTTACGGCCCAGAACCAGCCTGGCCTGCATCTACGACCGCCTCGAGCCAAAAAATCAATCTACCCCTTGAAAACCCGTAATATCCCATGTATAATCACCCTTGTTAATACGATATATTAATGCCATGCGGGTCTAGCTCAGTTGTTTAGAGCGCATCCTTGCCAAGGATGAGGCCAGGGGTTAGAGTCCCCTGACCCGCACCAAATAAAGTGCCCCAGTTTACCTGGGGTATTTTATTTGGTCTGTGTTTAGCGTGTCTTTAGCCCCTGGCCTCATCTAAATCAGAATGAGCTACGCCGTAGGCGACTAGCCAGCTGGCTGGCTAGAGGGTTAGAGTCCCCTGACCGCACCAACTCATAGATACGATCAACCGCTTACCACAGATAGGAACGAAGGGTGACTATCTGAAACAGGAAATGGAGAAAAAGCTCATTGAGCATCGGCAATATATCAATAAGAATGGCGTCGATATGCCGGAGGTTCGCAATTGGAAGTGGAAATAGTGCTTTTGTGGCGAGCTACATGAAGGACAGCAAAGGTTACAGCCTTTGACTATTCAATGATGGCGAGACTTATAGGCTAGCCGGCAAGCACGAAGTCCTATAGAATACTTGTATTGAGCTTAATATCCGGAGGGTACTTCTATGTTAGACAAGATTATCAAAGAGGCAACGGGTGCTGTAGCGGCAGCGATCGAAGGAACCGGTGATATTATCGGCGCCGTCACCACTACAGTTAAAGAACAGGTTATTAACGTGGTTAGCAGCACTGGCGAAGTCGCTGCTTCTACTGTTGAGGCAATCGCCTCGGTAGCTAGTGGCTCGATTAAAGCAGCTGGCAATGTCGGCTCATCAATCGCCGAAACCGCTACTGGTACCGTCAGCGGTGTTGTTAAAGCCGTTTCTTCGGTTGGTGGCGACGTTATGGGTGCTGTCTTTGGCGCTACGCAGGGAATCGTTAAAGGAACTGCCGAAACCGGTGGGGATATAGGTGCCGCAGCCGTATCAGCTGTAGAATCTGCTATTAAGTCGGCCGGCGACATTGGTGCCGACACCGCAGAGGCGGCAAAATCAGCTGTCGGTGGCGCTATGAACGCAGCCACCTCAGTTGGCGGCGATGCTGTCGGTACCGTTAAAAACGCATTGCTCGGTGCAGCCGCATTGCCACGCGATGTCATCGAAGCCGCAATTAAGGGCTCCGAAGAAGACAAGAAGTAGCCTCAACCGCGATATTCGTAGGCGAGTGAGGACGAACTCAACCACCCTAAAAGGTTCGAAACAAAGTGTGCCAAGGCACCACATTAGACATTTACATCAGTAAAACACTCCAAGAACAGGCCGGATTAGAGTTAGTCTAATCCGGCCTGTTCTATTTTGGCGAGACACATTTCAACACTCGTCCTACTTTTCAAAATGAGATTTATTGAGACGGCGGTGAGGCGAAGTTTGTGAAGTGGCCAAATTAAAGTTACACTGCTGTGAGAGATACATAAAAACTAAAAGAGGTAGTAATGTCAAACGGGAACCACAGAAAAACATCGCTAACGGCGGGCATACTTTACTTGTTAACCTTTGCCTCGATTCCATCGCTCGCATTTTTTTATGTCCAGGTAAAGGGTGCTAATTATATCCTTGGCTCCGGGCCGGACACGAGTGCCATCATTGGTGGTATCTTGGAAATTGTCGTGGCCCTCGCCAGCATCGGTACCGCCGTGGTGCTTTTCCCGATGCTCAAGAAGCAGAACGAGGGACTTGCATTGGGTCTTGTCGCCTCTCGGGTTCTGGAAGCAGCCACCATTTTCCTCGGCGTGGCATTCATCCTATCGGTCGTAACCTTGCGGCAGGAGGGAGCTGGAGCGGGAGCGCTGGGCACCAGCCATATACTTGTCTTACTATACGATCGCATCTTTCTCCTCGGGCAGAGCTTCTTGCCGGCTGTAAATGACTTGTTGTTAGGGTTTTTACTGCTCAAATCCGGCTTGGTGCCTCGGCGCCTTTCCATGCTCGGAATTGCTGGTGGTCCAATACTTATCGCTGGCTATTTCGCCATAATGTTCGGTCTCATCGGGCAGCACGCTCCTGTGGCTGGATTGTTTGCGCTTCCGGTTGCACTATTCGAATTTTTGCTTGGTGTCTGGCTGGTCGTTAAAGGGTTTAATCCGAAGGCTGTTACTGTCCTCGAGAGTAAGGCTTAGCCATGTCGAAGAGAAAGATCGCAGTCATTGTCGGCATATTGTTTTTTGTCCAAATGATTACGGCGGCAATCGGCAGCTCTCTAATCCAAGCATTTATAGATGGTAATCCCGATAAAGTTCCTCTCACAACCGGCGTGTTGCTTATGGTTTGCTCTGGAGTCGCCGTGGTTGGTATTGGCTTTTTGATGTATCGGGTGCTGAGGCCGTTTAACCGAAAATTAGCGTTTTTGTACCCGGTGCTTAGAATTATAGAGTTCACCGTCTCTACTGTTTGCGGCATATATTTACTGTCAAAGCTGAAAGTGGTTCCCAACTACTTATTATGGGTATATATTCCAACCGCTCTCGGTGGGCTGGTCCTTACGTATTTACTCTTCGTTTCAAAATTAGTCCCCCGGCCGATCGCAGTCCTCGGCCTAATTGGATATGCCGCACTATTGATAGGAGTACCACTTGACCTTCAGGGCGCCCTCAGTATGGATAAAGGGCCGGGACTCCTGCTGTTAGCGCCGGGTGGGTTGTTTGAGTTTGTATTCCTGCCGGTATGGCTTTTAGTAAAAGGGTTTAACCTACGGCCGCTATTGCGAGCAAATCATGATTGCTATACTAACTAGATGAACACCTTCTACATAGTTCCGCCACGGCGAAACCGAAAATAATCGTGCCAAGCGCCTGTCGGGCTGGATTGACACGGCTCTGACGGAAGACGGCTTAAAGCCTACCGAGAAAGTAATTGCTAAACTGTCCAAGCTTCATATAGATGAGGTTTACTCAAGCGATATGGGCCGAGCATTTATTACGGCCTATACAGTGACTCGTGGACTAGATTTCACGAAGGAAATTAAGCGTCTTCCAGGATTACGAGAAGTCAACTATGGTGATGCCGCAAACATGTCCAGCGCCAAAGCTTACGAACTCTACCCTAAACCTACTTCGCCAAATCGGTACAACTGTTGGGTCGTTACTACCTCGCTCTTGTTTGATATGATAACTGTGTGAACATTCATTTTATTTGTCGTGGCAACGTCTTGCGCAGTCTTATTGCCGAAACGTATCTCAAGTCTTTAAACATAAAAGGTGTGAACGTTATTTCTAGCGGAACCAACGTTAACTGGAGCGACCCCCAAGAGCGTGAATACTTTGCCAGCACGTTAGCCGTTCTAGATAGACATGGCATTAAGTCTTTTGCGAAGTCAAAACCAGAGCAATTAACTCAAGCGCGCATAGACACCAATCACGATGTTGTCGTGTTAATGAACGAGCGAGTTGTTGATGAAGCTGCAAAGATCGTTACGCTGCCTAAAGACGTCCTCGACTGGGCAATAATCGACATTGGCGAAGGCCATAGGACAGATTCCAATAATCGAGAATCGTACGAAGAGGAGATCTATCAGGAAATTACAAAAAAAATAGACAGTTTGTTCTCAAGGTAACAAGATTATGTATGCACACTCTTGTGCTAAAATGAAACCATGAAAAGCAAGAGCGCTGTGTTATTGGCGGGTGTCATTGTTGTCTTAAGTGTCAGTGTGGCCGCTTTCGTGGCTTACAATAACCAAAGCCAAAAAAACAAAAATCAAGCAGCGTCTTCATCGCAAAACGCTCAACATCAACAATCAAATACCAGTAAACAAGGAAGACCGCTGACGGTCACCGGCAAAATGACCTGTCTGAAGCCCAAGGATACATCTGGTCCTCACATTGAAATATGCGCTATCGGCATGATCGGAGACGACGGCAAGAACTATGCTCTCAGTGCGGATGACCCGACGCTCACCGGAAGTGTGCCGACTGGCCAACGGGTAAAAGTTACCGGATCATTCACTGAAAAAACCACACAATACGACATGGTCGGCACTATCTATGTCACTTCGCTTGAGCGACAATAAGAGCAGCGATAGCCCTATAAGGGGTTGGGGAAAAGTACAGGGAGCATACCATACTATAAAGGATGCATCTGTAAAACAACGTAGCCATCTTAAAGCAGGGACATGTTGCCCTCTTTTACGAAAGAGGGGGCTTGTGCGGGATTAATTGCTGCTACATTGCCTGGCTAGAGAGTTAGAGTCCTGATCATAGTCCTGCCTTCAGTTTGCTATACTACTCAGGATGAAAACACCCGAACTATCTCTGCTGCACTCTGAAACGATCGCGACCCAGTTAGCCTTTGACCGATTGGCATTAGCGCCAAACGGAGAAGACTTAGCTGCACTTACCGACCGCTTAGGGCTGAAGACCCCCAATACGCTAACGGCCGCGTTAGTCTACCCTGGCGACCAGGTGCTCTTTTCTGACACGGAGGATATAGACGATCCGGCCAAGGCTGATGCCCCTTCAGCAGGAATGCAGGATCTTAGTGTCTTTCCGGAGGGTACATTGGCTGTTTCTATCACTGAACTCTCTGAGCGAAATATCCTGGAAGGATTTGCTCGTTCTTTAATGGTGCGAGGACAATTTAACAAGCAGATGAGAGTACTTAAATGGGGAGCGGCAGCCTTGATGACTGAATTGGGTGTTGGCACAATGGGTTCGACTCTTCAGGGACCGGGTTTTAACTGGTGGCTTCTGAGTATTCCTGCGGCCGCTCTCACCGGAGGAGGTGTTTGGTTGCGGTATCGTAACTTACCCAAGGGGCGGCCCATCTTGCCGAGTCTGGACGGGCTGAAATCCCCGATCAGAATTACGGAACAGCGGACACAGAGTTAGGTTTTTTATAATCGAGGCTTCACTGCCGCAATATAATCATAAAGTCATAGGAGCGAACATGAACCAGGATCCAGCTTTTACACCGGAGCGTTTAAATGCTCTTAACGCCGTTGATCTCCGACTCGTCGGTGTTACTCATGGCATTACCAGATACACAGAAGATCACACGCCTTACGTCGAAGGTGGGAACAGTGATCACTTTGACATGCTTATGTCTGCAGCCAGCGAGTTGGATGCTGAACGCGGAGATAGGTTAGCGGTTGAACCGACTGGCTTTAAATCTACTTTCACCGAAGAGCTGACGCTATCGAGTATACTCCCCGCCAATGTACCCGATATTCCTGTGGAAGATATGCCCCCGGAGTTGCGAGAAGAGATTGTCGCATTTTTGGAAAAAGGCCGCCACGAACTTTACCTTAATAATCTTTTATATACCGCAGCGCATACATTGCTGCGCGGCGTACCCGTGCAAAGGGCTGAAATCTCACTAGAGGATTGGCAGGCCCTAGAGAATATATTGCCAGAACTCGCCCCACCAGATGCCCAAAACCAAATCAAGGATTTTTATCGAAACACGAAAATGCTTGCACGACTTGGCGACATTGCCATAGATATGACGGCACCTACATTAGAGCAGGCAAGTGATGCGACCGATGCTCCTAAGCCGATTCTCTTGTCTGCAACAGGTCGTGCCCATACGCCCCGCCTGACGGGACGCCTTCTGGGTGGCAACGTTTCTTTTAGCGCAATTATGTAAAGCAAGAGGCTGTCGTTTTCGCATCTGCCATCCCTATACATAAGCCAGCTTGCCGGTAAGGACAAATAATAACCTAATACTAAGCTTATAAGGCAATGTAACGTAAAAGGAGTATACGAAATGGCTAAATATGTCGATGGATTTGTTCTTGTAGTGCCTAAGGGCAAAGAGGTTGAGTACAAAAAAATGGCCAAGCAGGGAAGAGACGCCTGGATGAAGCATGGCGCGCTTCAATACTTCGAATGTAGAGGTGACGACCTGAAGCAACAGGAGATGGGCGATGAAAAAACTCGTGCGTTTGCTGAAATGGCAGGCGCAACAAGTGATGAAAACGTCTGGTTTTCTTTTATTGTTTTTAACTCCAGAGAACATCGCGATGAGGTAAACAAAAAAGTAATGGAGGAAATGAGCGAAACCTACAAAGATCAAAGTGATTTTGAAATGCCTGCTGACATGAAGGGAATGGCATACGGTGGTTTCGAGGTAGCAGTAGAAGGTTAAGGCTTCCATTCGACTTGAAACTAACATTTGTGATAAGGCGGTACATTGATGGCACTTCTGGAATCTTCGTTTTCAACGCGTGGCCCCGAAAGGCTGATAACGTGGCGGCACGGACATTATTATGCCAATGAGCTAACACAACAAAAGTGGAAGCGCGGCGATCCTGACCCCGTGCTTCCGAGTTTGGAGAAGGTCGCAAAGGCTAGGCTAAGCAAACAGGGCAGAGTCCAGGCTCGTCGTTCGGGCGAGGTTCTGTACGAGCGCTTTCCTGATTTGCGTACGGTGCTGTCCTCGGATTGGAAAAGAGCGGTCCAAACGGCTCGGAAAATATCGCAAGTTTATAGGGAAAAAGGTGGTGAAAGCCTTGAAATTGAAAGGTCTGAAGCTTTGCGGGAGCGCACCCGAGGTACCAAATATGACCTGATGCCCCGGCCCTGGATTGCCGAGCAGGAAGATTATCAAACATTCTTGGATTCTCCTGGCACCTGGGTGCCTAACCCTAATGGCAAAGGGGCCGAACGCGGACAAACGCTGGTCAATAAAGCCGAACAATTACAGGCGCTCTGGCCGCGCATGGGAGAACTTGCCCTAGACAAAACGTTGCTCTTAACGACCCACGGAGAGGTTGCCGGCGGCGCGGCGCTCATCGCCTTTGCCGGTTTTGGCAACGAAGAGCTCAAACGGCCTCTGCCTGACCAAGACGAGGAGTGGTGGCCGCGTACCATTAATAACTGCCACGGCTATATTTTTGAAGACTTAACCGAACAAGACGGCAGCTATAGCTACAAGCGTATGATGGGAATCGACGCGAGCAAACTTGAGATCCGGACGACCGACTGGATAGCGATCAACTAGGCCACACCCTTTGATTGACCTGGGGCAGTATCTATTTCTATGGATTCTGTGCGAAGATACCAGCAATAAAGTAACCTAATAGTCGCTAGAGGAAATCATGCTGGAAGACAACCAAATATACATTGTAGTCGATATCGAAACGAACGGGCTGACATCGGGTGAACATTCTATTATCGCTATCGGCGCAGTTGCAACGACAGCCGACCAAGAAGTGGATAGTTTTTACAAAAAGTTACAGCCGCTTGATGAGTTGTCGGCTGACCCCGAAACTATGAGCTGGTGGAAAACCCAGCCTGACGCTTGGCAAGAAGTAAATACCGATGCCGAACCGGCTGCCGCGGTCGTCGAAGCGTTCCGTGTATGGGTAAAAAGTTTTGGCAAGTCTGCGGTATTTGTAGCGTCTCCGCTCGTGTTGGATTATCCGTTTATCCGATGGTACCTGCGTACATTCGGCGGCGAGCAACTGTTCGAAGACGACCAGCTCGTTCAGCGCACGCTTGATTTAGCTTCGTTCACCTCTGGTTACCTTACGCTTCCATTGGCCCAATCACGAAGAATGCAATTGTCGCCAGAGCTCACAAAAGGAATGCCCGAACATTCGCACAAAGCCATCGACGATGCCCGTGGCTACGGCGTGATTCTGCGTAATGTGCTGGCAGCTAAAGGCTAGAGCAAGGGTCTATGCCAACACTTGATCAGATACGAAAAATTCACGATGAACTGGGTAACGCAGATACGCTTGCCAGTTATTTGCGCGCACTGCGATCAGTCGGTGTGTCAAAATATGCATCGTTTGTGAGTGATGGACATTCCGAGTATGCCTGCACAGATAGTGAAGCACTTGTTTCAGAGGCAGTACACGAACCATTTACGGTCGCAGACAAAGCCGATAAAAACCAGTTTTTAGCCGTCATGGGCTTAACCGAAAATGGTAAGATCGGCTATGTTGAGATGTCGAAACGGTTGGCAGATAGTGGAATCGAGCGATGGATGTTCGACACAAAAGAATTGACGATCAGCTATCTGGACAAAGCCGGCAACATCATTCATAAAGAGTCAGTAGAAGATACCAAAAATACCTAAATACCAAGGAGGCTAGTTTGGGCCGAGCAGTTGTTTAAGCGTGCCGCCGAAAAGTCGGCGGTAGGCATCGGTGCTAAGCAGCCGGTTGCCGGCACAAATGTCATAAGTAATTGAGTGTTATATCAATAAAAATAAGGGTTGGCCTAATAACCTACAACGAAGGAGTGACCATATGGCGCAAACACAAAAATGGGAAGAGCTTACGCGGCAAGTCGTATTCCATAAATATTCTTTGATGGTTGAATGTCGCGATTACCGCTTGCCGGATGACACTGTTGCAGACTATTACATCCGTATCGAAGCCCCAGGTGCATGCGTGCTTGCACTTACGCCAGATAACAAGGTGGTATGCATACCGCAGTATCGTCCAGGGCCTGACGCTATTTTGCGGGAACTTCCGGGCGGTCACGTAGATAAAGGTGAGGATAGGCAAAAGGCGGCCATGCGTGAGCTGTTGGAAGAGACCGGCTATAGCGGTGAGCCAGAGGACTGGGTGGGAACATGGCAAGCCGATGCATATACACAGCTGGACCGCAGTATCATTATCGCCAAAAACTGCGTCAAAATAGCAGAGCCTAAACTTGACGCTACTGAGTTCGGTGAAGTTGAACTCGTTGATATCCCTGATTTTATTGCGCAAGCCCGCAAGGGGCTTCTAACAGATACTGCTGGGGCTATGCTGGCCCTCGACCACCTGGGATTACTTACCTGATCCGCATATAGCAAACAACCGTACGACTTGGAGAACTTACGTCTGTGTAAAGCGCCATATACTTTTATTTGGTAAGCTGCTACTTTTACATTAATTAGAAGGAGGAAGGTATGCCTAAATCAATTGTGTACATGTTTGGACCCGAAGGTGCTGAAAAATCACAGGTTGCATATCAGACAGCAGAAGCGCTACCGAATAGCGCATTATTATTTAACGGCTCGGACCCTAGCACTTGGCACGATGTATCCTGGTACAATGAATTGGATGGCCACGGCATCCAGGAGGGGGCCTTAGACCCACGACTGAATATGTTAGCCATAAAACGTTGTTACAGAGCAGCAAATGGCTTACTGCGGCTCGGCCAACTCAACACCGCCATTATCGATCCTGACCTACGTTCAAGGGCTGCGTTAGAGGCCACGGCATGGCATGGCAATGCGGCCCCTTTGAGCGAGTTATACGGCCATGTACGCCATATAGCCGACGGCGAAGTCGATGATCACATCCGGCAGATAGGCGTCCACGTTACCGTGGCGGGCAATACGCCTTCGGAGCGCTCAGACTTTCTGGCAGGGCGTTTTCAGCAGCGCGGTGCATCCTTTAGTTCCATAACCCCCGAACAAAACCAACGGATGTTGGAGGCCTGCGACGATCTCGAAGATATTATTAGAAGTACTGGCGAGCAGGTCGTACGCATTGAAACCAATGATCCAGCCAGCACCGAACGCGCTGTCGGCCAGCTGGTAACGATGCTTTCGGCTGAGCCTGGCCCGACTATTGCCTAGCCAACTTTGTACTTTGTAGGAATAATCCTTATACCTGCGTCAAAATTGCGCTACACTGCCCTGTATGTCAAATACATCATTAGAAATTGCACATCAGGTAAAGAAGGCTGCTACATGGGCGGCAAAATCACCGCATTACGTGGCGCATAGCCATGGAATATACGACGCTTCACTTAAGCCAACTGTTCCACCAGAGGTCATCCAGCATTTGCCCTCACGTGATCAGTCAGAGCATCAGGTAGGAGGCTGGGCCATCCGGGTTGCATTTATCGGAGACAGGCTGAATCCGTCAGTTAGAGAGACCGGCATTCTGTCGAATATCGTATCTATCATTCGTCCTCATTCTGGTGGACACCGACGCGATATCGTCAATTATTGTCTTGGCCAACAAACGACTAGTGGTAGCAGTCTGGTCCTGCGTCGGCTGGTCACACAAGCCGATCAACCTCCGATGACGCCAGCAGGCTTAAAATCCAAGGATTATGTCCCTGACTCCATGAAGCACCAGGGTAGAGCCTTGTCCCGTGACCACATCGTTAGGGGCGTAGGCCCGCTGTTCGCCGACCTTAATATCCCTGCTGACCTCATTGATATTTCGCATGCAAGCCCCTTCATGGCACCCGAACACGACGTAGATTTTGAAGAACTCAAAGCAGTGCAGGCTACGCTTGAAACGCAGATTGGCTGGCAAGGCTAGTCATCACGGTCAGTTATCACTAACCGCCGTTCGTGTGCGACAGATAACGCAGCTTGTACAAGTGTATAGTTATGGGTGTGAAAATACTATTAACAGGTGCACCACGAGTAGGTAAAACAACATTATTGGAGGATATTATTGAAGGCATACCTAACACACAAGGCTTTGTTACCCGCGAAATTAGAGAGGGCGGTGAACGAACCGGCTTTGAATTAATCTCTTCCATCGGTGAGGCTGCCACTTTCGCCAGTGTACATTCAGGGAGCGACATCAGGGTAGGACGATACGGCGTTGACGTCGATACGCTCGATGGTTTCCTGAAAGATTTGCCTCCCCTCGAGGCAGGGAACCTTGTATATGTAGACGAGATAGGCAAAATGGAATTGATGTCCGACGCGTTTAAAAAGCTGGTAATGACATATCTTGATTCCGAAAACGTCTACTTAGGGGCAATCGCCAATACCGTCCAAGATGAGTTCATAGAGCAAGTTTTGGCCCGGGACGATGTCGTGCTGCTGAACCTGAGCCACCAAAATCGGACACACATACGCAGTGTACTCGGCGACCTAATCGCAAATCTACATACATTTAGTACACTCAGTCCGGTAATTCAACAAGGTCTCACGGCGATGGCCAAAGAGTATGCGACATCAGGAAGCCTTACGCAACTCAAAAAGCTTTTCAAGAATGCGATAACGTACCTTGCCGACGGAAGGATAGAGCAAGTAAATGACCATACCTTTCACATTAGGGGACTTACCAACGATCACATTGTGACTCATGGCGAAAATTGGGGCTGTGACTGCGATCTTTTCAACGGCACGGGCAATTTTGCCGGTAACGCGGGCGAGTGTTCGCATATACAATCCGCAAAATTAACTTTGCTATACTGGAGAACATGAAAGATAAAATAGTTGTTATTACCGGTGCGAGTACAGGTTTAGGCAAAGCAGTCGCTGACAAGCTTGCCAAAGAAGGTGCAAAACTCATCCTGATTTCCCATAACCAAGAGAAACTTAAGCAAGCCAGCGAACAAATACCCGGCAGCCAGTATTTTGTCTGTGATGTAAGCGTGCCGAGCCAAGTCAGAGAGACCGTGGCTACGATTTTGCAGGATTAT
>JGI24737J22298_10000018_pt1 | contig 46940 bp, 39 predicted proteins | sample KBSCornC3_FD_22298 | JGI IMG/M metagenome (IMG submission 22298) | reverse complement strand
CCTGAATGGAAAGCTGATCGCTAAATATGGTGGCCACAGCGGAAACATTAAAGATGGCCATTACGGCCCGCGCACTTATAGTATCCCGGCTTCAGATCCCGCAATTTTGTGGGATAAAGAAAATGTGCTGGCCATCCGCATTTATGATACCGGGGGAGACGGTGGTATTTACGGCGATAACTTTTCTATTGCCATGGCCGATGTAATGGATCACGTTACAGTTAATACCGATGGCGATTTTAGTTTCCAGGAAAATAACAGCCTGGCCAAATCAGTTAAATTGATTACGACCAATAAATACCAATACCAGGGCACTTTGGCCTTTAAAGTTACCGATCCTGAAACGGGCGCGGTGATCTACGAAAAAACAAACCCGGCAAACTTTACCTCCGGCAAGCCTTTTACCTATTCGTTTGTGATAGCCCGCTTAGCTAAAAAATCGTATACCATAGCTTATACTTTTACAGATCAAAAATCGGGTAAAGAGATTGTTAAAACGGAAACCACGCCTTATGTGCTTACACCTTACCCATCGCCCAGGCCCAAAATTAACGGCGCAGATGTTTACGGTGCAAGGCCGGGCAACCCTTTCCTTTATCTGATCCCGGCAACCGGTAAAAAGCCGCTTACCTATAAAGCTGCGGGCTTGCCTGCCGGCTTAACGCTTGATGCTAAAACCGGTATCATTTCGGGTGTAGTAAACCAAAAGGGAGATTATCCTGTAACGCTTACGGTTACCAATAGCTTAGGCAATAAAACCAAAACACTAACTATTAGCATTGGCGATAAAATCGGTCTTACCCCGGCCCTCGGCTGGAACAGCTGGAATGCCTGGGGCTTGAGTGTTAATGACGAAAAAGTAAAGATCTCGGCTAAAGAAATGTCGGAGAAATTAAGTGCTTATGGCTGGAACTATATCAATATCGACGATGGCTGGGAGGCGGAAAACCGTGCTGCCGATGGCGCCATTGTAGCTAACAGTAAGTTTCCGGATATGAAAGGTTTAACCGATTATGTACACAGCCTTGGCCTGCATACCGGGATTTATTCATCGCCTGGTCCGCGCACCTGCGGCGGCTTTTTGGGTAGCTGGCAGCATGAAGACCAGGATGCCAAAACTTATGCCGACTGGGGTTTTGATTATTTAAAATACGACTGGTGCTCCTACTCGGAAGTTACCCCGCCGCATCCCGACCTGCCTGCACTTAAGAAACCATACGAAGTAATGCGGACGTCTTTAAACAAGGTAAACCGCGATATTATGTTTAGTTTTTGCCAATACGGCTGGGGCGATGTTTGGAAATGGGGTGCCGAAACCGGCGGTAACAGCTGGCGTACCACCGGCGATATCCAGGATACCTGGAGAAGTATGAGCGATATTGGCTTTAGCCAGGATCCTGCTTCGCCTTACGCTGGTCCGGGGCATTTTAATGATCCGGATATGCTGGTTGTTGGCAAAGTAGGCTGGGGGCCAAGTCTGCACAATAGCCGTTTAACCTATGATGAGCAATATACCCACATCAGTTTATGGAGCCTGCTGTCTGCGCCATTGTTAATCGGCTGCGATATGGGGCACCTGGACAGGTTTACGCTTAGCTTGTTAACCAATGATGAAGTACTGGCTATTGACCAGGATGCCTTAGGCAAAGGTGCAAGACAGGCTTCTAAAACAGATGAGCAGCAGATTTGGGTAAAAGAGCTTACTAAAGGTGAAAAAGCAATAGGTTTCTTTAACACATCTGATAAATATCAAACTGTTAACCTGGAAGCTAATGACAAGCTGTTAAAAGGCTTTACCAAAGCCCGCGATGTTTGGGAACAGAAATACCTGATAGCGGTTAACCACAAATACACTTTCAAAATCCCACCGCATGGCGTAAAGCTTATTAGGGTTATGTAAGGATTTAGGGTAGGGAGATAAAAAACACGCGTCGTTGCGAGGTACGAAGCAATCCCCGATGAGCAGGGCCACCCTGTATAGTTTGGGATTGCTTCGTACCTCGCAATGACGCTTTTTATTTGATTAGCTGATTTTATAAAGATCAATTTGGCACATCGTAATGATATATCGGCGAAAAAACTCCTTCACTTGTAGTGTAGTAGCCTTTACCATCGGGCTGAAAACCTATCGCCTCGCCCTGTTTTTCAACTTTATATACGAGCTCGCGTGGTTTACGTACCATGGTTTCCCATATGGGTTCGTTATGCTGGCGGCGCCAGTAGTAAACTTTGTCGTAACTTTTTAGCAGGATCTGCTGCCCATCTTTAGAGATATCGCCGGCTGTGATCCATTTAAAAGGTTTAAAACCCGCGAAGAACAATTTGCAGCGCTTGGTTAATACTGTTGTTGTATTGGCCTGGTATTTTAACGGACTGGTGTAAACCGCAACGGTATCACCTCTTTTGCTTACAATGATCAATTGTTTGCCTATCGGATCAATCATCAACGTCTCCGCATCTTTAGGGCCATCCGGATATTTAAAATCTGCCCGTACAGCTTGTGTGTTTGTAATAGCCTTATCACCTGTAGCCCATGATTTTTTTTCGGCCATGCGGTAAACTGTAATATATGGCCTGTTTTGATTATTATCGCCGATATCGCCAAGATAAACGTAACTTTTACCTTTTTCCGGTCCGGGGCCAACATCAATATCTTCACAATCCTGTACACCCAGCTTTTGAGTGCTGTCACCCTTAAAATAAATGGTTGATTTAAGTTTGCCTTCGGCTGTTATAGCAAAAAAACGGCTGGTATCGCCGCTATCGTTATGTACATAGTAGGTATCGGGACTAATAGACGATGCCGCAATACCCGACGTTTCATCCATCTCTTTATCATTCAGCGTGCCTGTAATATTCTGCCTGTCAAAAAGCCTGTGCTTGGCAAAGGCCCCCATGAAAAGCAGGGATACAATGGGTATTAGTATATTTAATTTTTTTGATCGACTCATTCTGTTTCTTGCAAACAATAACGCAAATAAAGCGCATTAGTATGAAGTTGACATTAATTATTTGATTTTGTTACGATTATATGAAATTAAGTAACAAACTGGGCAAATGGTGCACAATATTCGTACCATGAAACATTTATGCCGATTCAAAGGCATGTAATAAGGCGTTTTGCCTGTATATTTCGGCAGGGGTACGGTAATCGGCCAATTCCAGCTCCTGAACATATTTACAATTACAGGGGTGCCCGGGTTTAATAAAAACAGGCATATCATAGCCCTGTTGCTGGTAATATGGAGTGATGAACGCTTTTACGGGCAGGTCGTTTGCTGCGGAAACAACATCAGGCGTAAGTTTTTTTAAGGGCTTTAAAAGCAGTTTGATTTCGCAAAGTCTGAAGTTGTCATAAAGCGGGATCCAGCGTATTACATCGTCAATATTAACTGCTATGGCATTATGTTTTACACCGGTAAGGACGCCAATATTGACTTCGCTATTGTTTAAAAGACTAATGATCATAATCTGCTGATCGATATAACGACTAAAGATTACGAGTTGATCAGTAACGCTTATAGATTTCATTTTGCTAATTTTATTAGCAAAATACGGAAATTAGTTGGTGAGATGCAAGGGTGAATGCGAAATGTTTTGGGCGTGGGGCGGCAATATGCTACCAACAAAAAAAAGGCCTTTTTCAAGGCCCTTTCTTATTTTATTATTTCCCATCGCTACCGCAAGCGTCCTCGCTTGTGGGTATCATGCTAAGCTATGCGAGAGGCTAATCAGGTTGTATACCTAAACGCGGGCCACAAGCGGGGACGCTTGCGGCAGCGGGTGCTACCAACAAAAAAGGGCCTTTTAAGGCCCTTTTTGTTTTATTATTTCTCAACGTCTATAAGCTCCGGCTTTGTTGCTTCGGACTTGGTGAGGTCAATATCCGGTTTTGAAATATCTGTTAGCGCTACGCGGCCACGGTCTTTACGCAGGATACGGTTAAACAACGAGATCTCCCTGTCGAACAAAAACTGGAAAAACAGTTTGGTCCATGAGGTATGATAGTATAATGTATCGTAATATTCCGGGGCAGTTTTCCTGATCTCGGGAAGTTTATTCCATGGGATAGAAGGAAAATCATGATGCTCGTTGTGGAAGCCCACATTAAATGCTACCGCGTTAAAATTGCCATAATAGCTGTATGTTTCCTGTTCTTCGGTAACGGTAAGGTAATGTTCCTGGATCCAGCGGGCGCCCAGCGGGTGCAGGCCAACTGAAAACGAAAAGCTTAACAGCAAAAACGCTACTGCATGCCAGCCCATAAAGTAAGCGATTGCAGTTGTAAATGCTGCCTGTAATAACCAGTTTGTCAGGATCCAGCCATCAAAAGGATGGATTTCCCTTAAACGTGACAAACGGAACAATTGAAATACCGGGAAAAACAGCAGCCAGATTGCTTTACCAAAAAATGAATTGCTGATCAGTTTTGCTTCCCAGCGGTTTGGCAAATCGGCATCAAGCTCATGAACGCCTTGAAAGGAGTGATGTTTGATGTGGTATTTTTCGAATGAAATAGCGCTTGGCAATATCTGCGGTAAATTGGCAAACATGGATGCCCAGCGATTTGCGTTACGGTTTTTAAACAGCAGCTGGTGTGTACATTCGTGGATCATTACAAACAATGCGTGATCGGCAAAAGCGCCAAGTAAATAGGCAGCTCCAAAAACTATCCACCATGATTGATCACGTACAAACCAGGCTAAAACAACCTGGAAAGCTACTAAACCAATAATGGCCCATATGGTTTTTGGGTTTTTGCCTATAAGCTTTCGCAGTTGCGGAAACTCCTTCAAGATTTTTTTTGTGCGGATACGATGAGGTTCAGACTCCTGGGAATAAACAAAATCAGTCTTTTTAATCATATAGTGTTAAAACGTTAAATATAACGATAACGTACACAAAAGTTCATTGTTTTGTAAAAATTAATTAGTAATATTAGGAATAAACAAAATCTTCACGATCATTTCATATAAATTTTATATACAATTTACGTTAGTTTTGCTTAAAAACAAGCACCTTAAAAGTATTTGGAATGGCTTTACGTGTACCGGGCTCAAACTGTGCAACGCTTAAATAAATTTTGTGGGTTTTGGCGTCAAGTGTCATCGTGCGGGCCCTTTCGGCAGTTTTTAAGGTTTGGATCACCTCATATTCATCAGCCGATTTTTGTTTGATGATGGTAGTGGTGCCATCGCCGCATGAGCAAAATATCAGCTTGGTTTCAGGATCGTAAACTACAGCGTCAACACCGGCACCAATAGGCAGGGTAGCAGTCACTTTACCTGTTTTGATATCAACAACACTTACCCCTTTATTTTCACGGCAAACGGTAAACAATTTCTGATTAGCGGCATCAAGCGCTAAGCCCGTCGGGCCACCACAGGGGGCAAGGGGGTAGTTTTTAATCACCTTAAGGCTTTTGCTGTCTATAACATCCAGGCTGCTTTTATCTTCAAGGTTATTGTAGATTTTACCTTTACCGTCCGATACTGCAAACTCAGGACCGCCGCCAAGTGCTATGGTACTAACCTGTTTCAGTGTTGCCGGGTTAATTACCGATGAATTATCGCTTTCGCCGTTGAAGGTAAACACCCGGTCGGAGTAGGGGTCATACATAATGGCATCCGGGCCATTAGCATCGGTAAGGGCAATGGTAGTTATGGTTTTAAATGTTTTGAGATCGAAAACTACTACCGCATTTGCCTTGCCATCACTAATGAAACCACGATTAAGTTTATTTACAATGGCTATACCGTGAACGCCTTTCATGTTATCAATAACGCCAACCGGCTTTTCGGTATCCAGGTTAATAACATTTACAGCAGTACCATGCGATACATACAGGTTGCGGTTGATCTTGTCTATAGCCAGGTAATCGTAACCGCCATCACCCGGTAGCGCGATGGTTTTATCGGCTACATAGGTTTGCGCGTTTAGTTTAAAAGGAGCTATACCTGCTATGAGCAAGGCTACGGCCAAAATTTGCTTTTTCATTTTTCGGGAGTGTTTATTGCCATGAAATTAAGTCCCGAATCTGTAAAAATGCTGTGTTAACCGCGGTGGCTTTCATTAATTTCATTTAAATGAGTGGTAAACCCTTTGCGGTACAATATACGTAGCATTGCCGGTAAAACAATAAGCAGTAATGGCAACGCCGCTAAAAATCCACCTATAACCGCAATAGCCAGTGGCTGATGTAATTGTGCGCCGGCACCTATGCCTAAAGCAAGCGGCAACAGGGCTATAATGGCCCCCAAAGCGGTCATCAGTTTTGGTCTTAAACGGGTACTGATGGCAAAGGTTATAGCGGCGTCAATGTTTTTATTTTCATTTTCGATAGTGCTTTCCTTAAACTGCAGGAAGGTGAAAATGGCATTTTCGCCAATAATGCCTACAATCATGATCAACCCTGTATAGCTGCCCACATTCAGCGGCGTACCGGTAATAAATAAGGCCAGGAAGCTGCCGGCGATACCTAAAATGCCAATCACCAAAATGAGGAGCGCTATCCTGAACTGCCTGAACAGGAATAATATCACACCAAAAACCAGTAAACAGGCAGTTATGAGGATGATAAGCAACTCTTTAAATGACTGCTGCTGTTGGGCGTAAGCGCCACCATATTCCACATGATAGCCGGTTGGCAGGTTTACATTATCATGGATTGTTTTTTGAATGGCCGTTATTACGGTACCCAGGTCGCTGCCTTCCAGTCTGGCACTTACTACGTTCATGCTTTGCAGGTTTTCGCGGTTGATCTCGGCATCGCCGGGTCTTAACTCTACCGAAGCGAGTTCGGTTATAGGGATGAGTTTGCCGTTGGGTAAAAATATGTGAAGGTTATGGATATCATTCACGTTAAGCGAGCGGTTACCCGGGTAAACCATGCGAATGGGTGAGAGTTGTTCTTTCTCCAGTAAGCTGCCTATCACATTACCTTCCAGCGCGGTTTGGATCTGCATTTGCAGATCGGCGGCGGTAATTCCATACTGTGCGATTTTGCTGTAATGAGGTTGAATGCTTACCGAAGGACCGGCGATAACAATACCCGGCAGCACATCGGCAGTGCCTTTTACTTTTTCAACCAGCCCGGCTATCTGCCTTGACAGGTTTTGCAATGTTTGCTGATTATCACCAAATACTTTGATCTCGATAGGCTCGGCCGATGTGGTGAGGTCGCCAAGCATATCGGATATTACCTGGCCAAACTCAACCTGCAGCGCGGGTTGGGTTTCTTCAACCATTTTGCGCAAATCGCTAATCACCTCTTCAGTGCCTTTGGTGCGATCTTTTTTTAGCTGTATAAGATAATCGCCGCTATTAGGCTCTGTAATAAAAAAGCCCATTTGTGTACCCGTGCGGCGCGAATAGGCAGTTACATCCGGGTGTTTTATGATCTGCTTTTCTATCTGGCGCAACATCCGGTCGGTTTCTTCCAGTGATGTTCCCGGAGGTGATTTATAGTCGAGCACGATGGCGCCTTCGTCCATATCAGGCAGGAAGCCGGTCTCCAGCAATGGGGGAACAATCACAATTACGGCAGCCAATGCGGCAATAATAATAATGCTTACATAAGGGCGCAGGATAAAGAAGCTTACCCACTTTTGTTGCTTAACTGTGTGTATTTCTTCTGCCTTGGCTTTTGCTGTATTTAATTTAGGCTTACGCGTTACGAGCAGGTAAATTACCGGTAAACCGATCCAGGTTACAAAGAATGAACTCAGCAGGGTAATGATCATGGTATCGGTAAGAACCTTGAAGTAGGCCCCGGCCACACCCGTCATCAAAACAAAAGGAATAAAAATTACGATGGTACTGATAGATGAGCCCACCATGGCCGGGAAAAGATAATCAATAGCCTTGCGGACCAAATGGCTGCTCAACTCGTCCGGGTGTTCTTCGTGTACCCGATGGATCTGTTCAACCACCACAATGGCGTCATCAATAATTAACCCTATGGATGCTGCGATAGCACCCAGCGTCATGATATTAAAAGTATAGCCAAGCCAGTATAGGATAAGCAGGGTAAGCCCGAGTGTAACCGGGATGGTAATTAATATGGTGATGCTTGCCTTGAATGATCTTAAGAAGATCACGGCCACAATAATGGCCAGGAGCAAGCCTACCCAAAGGCTGTCGCTTACGCTCCTAACCGAGTCGTTCACAAAATCGGCCTGAATATAATATGGCCGGATACTTACACCCCGCGGGAGTAGTTTTTTCAGCGCGTCAATCTTATCGGCCATATCATTACTAACCGAAATGAGGTTGGCATTGGGTTGCTTTACTACGGCTATCAGTACCCCATCGTGCCCGTTGGCGTTGATGCGGGTATACTCAATCCCTTCGTTAACCTGGATGCTTGCAAAATCCTTGAGCCGTACTATCCTTTTACGGTTGTTGCTGATCACCAGGTCTTCCAGCTGATCTTTGGCGTTGATGGTAGCATCAGTAACAGTGAGGTACATGCGCTTATAATCAGACAGGTAACCCTCTGATTTTACAAAATTGGTAGTAGCAAGCGTATTGCTGATAATATCAGGCGTAAGCCCCAACGAAGTCATTTTTTGCTGATCGAGCGTGAGCCAGTATTCTTTTAATTTACCGCCGATCACCCTGATCTCCGATACCCCATCAACCTGCGACAGGAATGGTTTTACAGTGTAAGTAGCTAATTGCCTTAATTCGATAGGGGACAGGTTATGGCTTTCCAGTGTGTACCCGCTTACCGGTAAAATGGAAGGGTTCATTTTGGCTACGCTGATATTTACATCGGCAGGAAGGTCATTCTTGATCTGGTCGATGCTCGACTGGATACGCTGCTGGCTCAGGTCGATATCGGCATTCCAGTTGAGCAGGGCCGAAATTTCACAGCTTCCCCTGCTGGTAGTACTGCGTACCAGTTGCAGATCCGGCACCTGCTTAATGGCATTTTCCAGTGGTTTGGTAACCGTAACCATCATTTTATTTACCGGCTGCAGGCCCTCGTCGGCAATGATTTTGATCTTTGGGAAAGTGATTTCAGGAAAAAGCGAAGTTTGCAGTTTTGAATAAGCAAACAAACCGCCCATAATAATCAGGGCCAGCACCAGGCCTAAAGGCTTGCGATGGGTTATGAAGTAATTTTTGCGCTGATTTTCCTTCATCACTCTACAATTTTCACTTTAGCCGTATCTGCCAGTCCGTAATTACCTGTAACCACTATTTTATCATTCGCCGAAAATTTGGGGGTTAAAATTTCCACCCTGCCGCCGGCTTCAATGCCTTTGGTTATGGCGGTTTTTACCGCAGTAGTAGGATTGATCAGCTTCATTACCCAAAACTCCGTTTGTGTTTCATTGCTTAGTATGGCCGATTTTGGAAGTGATAGCGTATGCGGGCGTATCGACTTAATGATCCGCGCTTTAGCTACCAAATTTTCAGGGATGGGATTGGCGCTGTTTACCTTAAGCACAATGCCCTGGGTTTGCGACAACGAATCAACAGCAGGCATTGATGAACTTACCTGTGCCGTCAATTTTTCACCGCCGGGAAGTATAAGTTGTACGGTCTGGTTGTTTTTTACATAGCTACGCAGTTCATAGGGTAATTGCATCACAAATACAAAGCTTGAGCGATCGCTGATCACGGCAAGCTGCTCACCATCCTGTACATAATCGCCCTGCTGGTGGTTGAGCTGGGTAACGTAGCCATTGCCGGCAGCTTTTATTTTATTAATTCCCGAAAACTTAAACGTAGTATCCAGCACATTGATGCTGTTGCCAATACTCTGTGCTTCCTTGGTTTTTATGCTGAATAAAAACTCGCCTTTATTTACGTAATGCCCTGGCAGGATGTTCACCTTTTGGATGTAACCGTTAGCATTGGCCTTCACAATATTTTTTTGCTGAAAAACGGAGGTAGCGCTAAGGTCAATATAGTCAACCATAGCACTATCGGCGACTGAGGTTACGGTTACGGGCGTTTGAGCGGCTGTTTCTGCTTCGCCGGCATCATCTGCAGGTTGGGTATTGCCTTTGCAGCTATACAGCAAGGTTAAAAGGCCTGCAAACAGGTATATATGTTTAAATTTCATGTTATTTATTCCAGTAATTGAGCTGATTAATAAGTTGCAGCTTATTAATATTGGTTTGTGTTTTAAGGTTTTTTATAGCAAGGTAATTGTTAATCGCCAGCACCAGGTCGGCTACCCGCACATCGCCAGTTTGCAGCAGTTGGGTATCAACTTTTACAAGGCTTTCGGTATATTTCATCTGGTCATCAATTTGTGCTAACAGCTTTTCGGAACCCTCGATCTGCTGGTTTAACTGTGCAATCTGCTGGCGGTATTGGGTATCAAAAAATGCTTTGTAGCTGCGCCGGGTATCCTCTTCTAACGAAAGCTTACGGTACTGGATCTTGCGCTGGCCTCCATCGTACAATGGTAATGTAAAGCTAAAGCCGATGCTGGCGCCGAAATTTTTGTAGGCCGGGCCGCTCAGGAAATCGGAATTGTAACCACCGTCTGCCAACAGGTTGATCTTGGGCTTGTAGCTGAAATCAACTAATGAACGGCTATTCACCAGCTTAAGGCTGTCCGTTTTATACTGGCTGAAAAAGATGCTGTTGCTGATATCGGCCCGAATAGTTTTCTGAATGCCGGGATCCTGTAATTCAATATAGCTGGTATCGGCAATGCCGGTTAAATAGTTAAGTGTAGTATAGTCATTTTTATATTGCAGCCTTGCCTGCGACAGGGTTAGTTCCTGCTGCTTAAGGGTAACCAGAAAGGTAAGGTAATCGCTTTGGCGGTAAACATTGGTGCGGGTCAGTTTTTTAAGCAGCGCTTCCTCCCGGTTAAGCAGAGTGATCACTTCCTGGTTAAATTTTACCTGTTGCAGGCTGCCAAATGCGGCGATGTATTGCGCGGTGACTGCTTTTTTCAGATCCTGTTCAGAGATTTTAGCGGTATTGAGCACCGATTGCGATTGCAGCTTAACTGCATCTATCTGCGCGGCGATATTTTTTTTGCTATCCAGCGATTGATTAATACCCAATAGTGCATTGAGTGTATGTTCGTTGGTTATAGCAGGCGCATAACCATAGCCGCCGGCAACCGGGGCATAAAGTCCTGCACTGTTAGCGCTAACCTGTGGCCTGTAACCTGCCCTGATCCGGAGGCTGTCGAATTGGCCTGAAGCAACCTGGTTTTGCAGGTCCTTTAATAGCGGACTGTTGCTTTTGGCAAGCTCCAGGTAATGTTCAAGATTGTAGGTTTGTGCCTGTGTAGCAGCACTAAGCAGGCAAAATAAAAAGCCGAAAACCCATTTTATCCGGATGGTCAAAATAATGCGTATTGTGTTAAATAATAGCTAAGCTACACGATAATTCTGGAAAAAATTGGTAGGGGCAGTGTAACAAATTTAAAAGTTAACCGTGAAAATATGGTAAGGCTCTTCGTAACTGTAGACCAGCTGATAACCCAAACTTTCGCAGATCTGTTTGGAGATAGTGAGCCCCAGGCCGCTGCCTTCGGATGTGGATGCTTTATGAAAACGTGTAAAGATATTTTCAGGATTCAAGGCTACTTGCTCGCCGGTGTTTTTGATAGTTAAATTTTGGCTTGTGAGGCTGATGATGATCTCGCCGTTAGTTCGGTTATGCCGAACAGCGTTGATGATGAGGTTATTTAACAATATCTCAATAAGGTAATTGCTGGCATCAATTTCCTTTTCGCCAATTGTTGAAATAACTGTTATTTCTTTGTCGTTGAAAATATCTTCCAATTGATACAGCAAATCATCTATAAGTTCCTGCAAATCCAGGTGCTGTCGATCGTTCAGTAGTTTGTTCTCAATCTTGACCAATAATAACAACGATTGATTAAGCCTACTCAGGCGCGATACCGCGCTGTAAAGATCATTGAGTAACTTGCTTTGATGCTCACTAAAGTTTTCTGTCTGGATCAGGGTGTCCAACTTGGAGTTGATCACAGCGATAGGGGTAAGCAGCTCATGCGAGGCGTTTTCGGTAAAGGTTTTAAGGTCTTTGTAGTCTTTTTTTACCCGTTCGGCCATGGCGGTAACTTCGGCCTGGAGTTCGTTAAACTCGTCGATAGTAGTATTGGGAGATGGCATTTCGCGGCTGTCGGTAACGTTGAATAGTTTCAACTCGCTCAGGATACTGTAAAATGGCTGCCAAAGCCTGCCCAGGATAAGGCGGTTTGTAATGACCAGCACCAGCAGCAGTAATAAGATAACACCAATGGTAATGCCGAAGATGATCTGGATCAGGTCTTCAGTTTCTACTTTCGATTCAACTATCAGAATTTTATAATACCTGTCGCCAACTTTTACCGAACTGACCAGGCCGCGACCAGATTCCGGCTCGTCTTTTTCGCGGTAATAAGTAGTGTTAAAAAATTCGCGTTTAACAGAATTGGGTTCGGCCGAAATAAAGGTGATCTGCTGGTCTTTCGAGGCAAAAACCTGGGGCAGGTGGTGATTGAGCTTTACATAATCAAAAACTTCCTGCTCTTCAACCTTAAGTGAATTGTCTTTTTGATTAGTAAGGATGAGGCTGATAGCCTGGTAATAAATAACGCCCGTTATCAGCATGATAACGATAGTGGCAATTAAATTTACCTGGTTATACCTTTCCGAAAGCTTCATTATTGATCGGCAAATTTGTAACCCATACCATAGGCTGCATAAATATAATCCTTACCGCCTGCTTCCATTATTTTTTTGCGGATGTTTTTGATGTGCGAATAAATAAAGTCGAAATTATTGGCCAGATCGATGCCATCGCCCCATAAATGTTCGGCAATGGCGTTTTTTGAAATTACCTTGCCTTTGTTGGATATGAAATAGATAAGCAAAGCAAACTCTTTACGGGTAAACTTTACAGGGGTGCCGTTTACAGCTACGGTTTTAGCCATCAGGTCGATACTGAGCTCGTTAAAGTTAAGCACGTTGCTGCCATTGAACATTTTACGCCTGATGATGGCAGATACCCTTGCCTTCAATTCCGACAGGTGAAAGGGTTTTACCAGATAATCATCGGCACCCAGGTCAAGGCCCTGGAGGCGGTCATCGAGCGAATTTTTGGCCGATATAATGAGCACACCGTCGGTATAATTATTGGCTTTAAGCTTTTTTAATATATCAATACCATTACCTCCGGGCAGGGTGATATCCAGCAGGATGCAATCGTAACGGTATAATTCAACCTTAGCGAGCGCTGCTGCATAGCTGGCCGCGGTTTCACAAATGTTACCGGCTTCGGTAAAATATTCTTCAATACTTTCGCGCAGGCCTTCTTCGTCTTCGATGATGAGTATTTTCAAAACGTTTTTTTGATAAAGTTAAAACGCCAATTTGTACAGATTCTGGATTTTGAGTACGACTGACAGCTATCTCACAGATTTTGTACAGAATGCCTAAGCAAATTTGCACTTAGCTTGTTGCAAGTTAAATACAAAATCTGATCATTATGTGGTGGATCTACGCATTACTTTCGGCACTGTTTGCGGCGCTTACAGCCATTTTTGCCAAAATAGGGATTAAAGGAGTTGATACAGATCTTGCTACGGCCATCCGTACCGTCATAATCCTGATCCTGGCCTGGGCCATAGCGCTTTTTAAAGGGACTCATGGCGGTATCGGCAGTCTTACTAAAACCAACTGGACTTTCCTCATCTTATCTGGCTGCGCAACCGGCCTTTCGTGGATCTGTTATTTCCGCGCCCTGCAGTTGGGCAAGGTAAGCCAGGTTGCCCCGGTTGATAAACTAAGCGTTGCTTTGGCCATAGCGCTTTCTGTTATTTTCCTCGGCGAACCCTTAACTTTAAAAAACGCTATAGGCGCGCTGCTTATCATCGGCGGCACAATTGTATTGATTTTCTAATCTTTTTGTAACATGCTCATATACAATGTAACAAGCATATATACATAACAAAAACATATTGTAACAAATACACTTCAATACCATTTAATTCAGATTTAATCCAATCTTTCTTATAAAATTTGTGGTTCCAAACACCCGTATTTTATAATGAAGTCTGTTTTTTTGATATTATTTTCTTTTATTTTTATAACCACCTTACACGCCCAAACTGTCCCCGGAGCCAAGGGGAAAATCACCGGTAAAGTTACCGATGCCACTACCAAGCTGCCGGTTGACTATGCCACCGTATCTGTATTTAAACAAGGCGCTGCTTCACCCTTCAATGGCATCAGCACCGATCCCAAAGGAAATTTTAGCATAAATAACATCCCCGCCGGGGAGTATAAAATAACCGCCGAATTTTTAGGTTACCAGAAAGCAACTATCGAACATGTAATGGTTAAAGACGGAACCGTATCATTGGGCGAAATCAAATTGGCTCCGGTTGCTAATGAACTAAAAGGCGTAACCATAACTGCCAAAGTACCTACCGTAGAAAACAGGATTGACAAAATGGTTTACAACCCCCAGAACGATTTAAGTGCACAGGGCGGCGTAGCTATTGACGTATTGAAAAAAGTACCGCAGATCACGGTTGATATTGATGGTAATGTGGAGCTTCAGGGCAACGCAAATATCCGTTTTTTGATCAATGGCAAACCATCAAGCATTTTCGGGGCCAGCCTTGCCGATGCTTTGGCCAGCATCCCGGCCAGCCAGATCAAAAGTATTGAGGTGATTACCAGCCCGGGCGCTAAGTATGACGCGGCCGGTACGGGAGGTATCGTAAACATTATCCTGAAAGACAGCAAAGTGCAGGGCATTAACGGCAGCGTTAACCTATCGGCAGGTACCCGCCGAGAAAACGGTTCATTTAACCTGAATGCCCGCAAAGGCAATTTTGGTGTTAATGCTTTTTTTAGCGGTAATGCCCAAATTAATACTAATGCACCTAATACCCGTAACCGCGTATCAACTGATTCGGCCAATAATAAAACTACCTTGTTCCAGCAGGGAAGTAATAACTTTAAACGTAATGGTTACGAATCAGGGATCAATTTTTCGTGGGATATTACCCCTAAAGATCAGCTGACCGCAGGCGTAGGTTTTAACCACTTCGGTAACCATGGCAACGGAATTACCAACCAGGATCAAAGCGAGGTTGATGCAGCGGGTAACCCGATATCTGATATCAGGAGTATCCGTAACTCAAGCAGTAAATTCAGTGGCTACTCAACCGATGTAAGTTTGAATTACAAAAAAACTTTCGCCAAAGAAGGACAGGAGCTTGATGTATTATATTCATCAAGTTTTGGCCGTAATTCGTTCAGTTCGTTCCAGCGGCAGGATTATGATTCGGGCATAACCTCATCCGGTATCTCCAACAACAATCCGGGTAAGGACAGGGAGACCGATATTTCTGTTGATTATACCCAGCCGGTAAGCAAAAACTTTACGCTGGAAACAGGCGGCAAGCTTGTATTTAATCATATTAACAACAACGTTATAACGGATACGCTTTTTGGCGGTAATACCTTTGTGCCTAACCCAAGCCAAACCTATGGTTTTACTTACGACCGTAAAGTGTATGCCTATTACCTGTCGGCATCAACATCGTTATTTGATAAGTTTTTGGATGTGAAAGCTGGTTTAAGGGATGAGTATACCACTACTACAGCCGATTTTCAGGGTGTAAATATCCCATCTTATAATATCCTTGCGCCATCATTGGTTTTCTCTCATAAGTTTGGAAACGGCGGCGAATCACTTAAATTAAGCTACACCCGCCGCATTCAGCGCCCTGATTATGGCGACCTGAACCCTTTCCTGAACATCAGCGACCCGCATAATATCAGCACCGGTAACCCAAATCTTAAACCCGAAAAGGGCGACAACTTTGAGTTGGGTTATAACAAATCATATGATAAGGGAGCCAATATCAACATAGCGGCCTTCTATCGCCGTAATACCGATGATATCCAGCAGTTCACTACCTTCTATTCTACGTTTGATGTAAACGGCACTACCTATACCGATGTGTCATTGAACCAGCGCTATAATATAGGTTCGGAAGAGCGCACCGGTATCAATATTTATGCTTCGGTACCGGTAACCAGTAAACTAAGCCTGCGTACCAATATGATTTTTAGCGACAGGCGCAGCACCAACCCTGGTTTCGCCAATGTAAGTGCCTTCGCGTATCGCCTTAACCTCAACGCGCAATATAGCTTTGGTCATGATTTGAGCGCCGAGTTTTTTGGTAACTACAATTCATCGCAAAAGGGCATCCAGGGTACCAATCCCAAATTTGTGTTTTACAATTTCGCCATGCGCAAAATGTTCATGAACAAAAAAGCCAGTATTGGGCTTACAGCTACCAATCCGTTTGCCAAATATGTGAGTCAAAGCTCATCAACCTTTGGCAGCAACTTTTATTCAACCAACCTGAGGCTGGTACCGGTACAGTCGTTCGGCATAAGCCTGAGTTATAAGTTTGGCAAGCTTGAATTTAAGAAGGAGCGGGAAAAAGAAAGAAACAATGATCAGGATAATAATGGAGGTGACAATGGCCCTCAAACTGATAAAGGGAAATAACCTCACCTAAATCCTCTCCAAAGGAGAGGACTTTAAAAACAAAAAAGCGATGAGTTATCATCGCTTTTTTTGTTTAAAATATTCTATTTAAAGCCCTCTCCTTTGGAGAGGGGTGGGTGAGGTTATCCATTCTTGATCAAAATACTTTCAATGATCAGCGTTGTATCTTCACAGCTGTCGGTTGCAGTTTCCATGGCTGCAAAAACGTCGGTGTATTTAATTAATTCGATTGGGTCGTTTTCGTTATTGAGCAGGTCGGCAAAGGCTTTATTATGAACTGAATCGGCCTGGGCCTCCAGTTTTTTGATATTGCTGCAAAGTTCAAAAATCTCTGCCGATTTGCTCAGGTTATTCATCGCGTTAACAGCTTTCTCAAGCTCGGTACTGGTTTTAAGAATCAGTGCCGATAACTCTACCATAGGCTGCGTGATAGCGGGGACATTGTAAAGATTTATCCTGCGGGCGGCCATGGTGATCCTGTCAGCTACGTCATCAATTGCCGATGCCAGGTCGCACATATCCTTACGGTTAAATGGCGAGATCAGCGTCCGGCCCGATTCTGAAAATACCCTGTGTGTTATCTCATAACTCTTAAATTTCAGCTTATCAATATGAGCAAAATTAAACTTTTGCTCGTATGATGTTGAGGCGTTAACGGCTTCATCCAACAGCCTGGCCATTTCGGTAACATTGGCTACAGCAGTGTTGAACAAATCGTAAAAAACCTGGTTTGAGTTCGGAAATATCGATTTTGAGTTAGTGCTCTTCATTGATCTGTCTTATCAGTCGTGAATTTACAGTAGTTATATTAAGCGGATTTTAAAATATGTCACTATAAATTATTCAGCGGATAAAAGTAACCATTAATATGATGCCAAATGTTAAGTTAATGTTAAGAATAGTTAGGCCAATGTAATAAAACAAAATTAATGATATTATAACTTGTTGATTTAAAGTGAAAAGAAACTCGTATATTGAATGAAGAAAATTGTGTAACATTTAAGTTTAATTAAAACAATCCTGCCATCTGCAGTATTGTATTTATATTAGTCAATCCAATTATGAAAGCCGGGGAAAAGCATTATAAATGCGTAAACAGCAAAACAGGTTACGCCATTTATTACCATTCGCTGGGTAGGGAGCTCAGCAATGAAGAAGTGAAAGCCGAATTAGAAAAAATACGTGCGCGTGTAGCTATTCAAAACGGTATTTACCTTGAAACACTCTACTGGGAAGAAATGAAGCAGGATGCCGAACTGACGCAATAGCAGGCGCGGTTTTGCAAGGGGTATAACTAATTTAAAATGAGTGTTTTTGCAAATAAATACTTATATTTAATTGCCATTATATAACCAGTTTAACCTGCTATTATCCCGCTTATGAAAAAGATAGTTTTATCGCTGTTAGCGGCATGGTATTGCTCTGTGCCTGTTTTTTCACAAAATAATAAACCGGTTTCACCTTCCGTTTCTTTAGATGCTGTGGTATCGCGCCTGCAAACTTTATCGGCCAATAAAGCGGTTGAAAAAGTGTACCTGCATTTGAATAAACCTAATTACAATGCAGGCGATACCGTATATTTCAAAGCATATGTAACCCTGGGCGAACAGCATGAGCCTTCAAAGTTAAGCGGCATGTTGCATGTCGACCTGGTTAACCCCTCCGATTCTCTGCTGCAAACAATCCCGCTGCAAGTGGTTAATGGCTTGGCCGCAGGTGATTTTAGCCTTCCCGGTATCTTGCCCGGAGGGGCCTATCGTATCAGGGCGTATACTAAGTGGATGATCGATAACGGGCAGAATTTATTTGACCGGCAGGTAAACGTCAATGGGAGGGCATTTGCGGGCAATAAAGCGTTAGTGGTTAAAGCAGGTAAACCTAACATCGCTTTTTTTCCGGAAGGGGGAAGTTTTGTAAACGGTATACCAACCAAACTGGCCTTTAAAGCTGTAAGTGCAAACGGGCCGGGGCTTGATGTTAAAGGTGTTGTGGTTGATAACACCAATGCCGAAGTAACCAGGTTTGAATCGAAACACCTGGGCATGGGGCTTATATTTATTACTGCCGAAGCAGGTAAAATTTATAAAGCTGATTTAACATATGCCGATGGTACCAAAGCGATAGTTGATTTACCGAAAGCCGATAACGAGGGGATCACATTGATGGTTAACAATGATAATCCGGATAAACTTGGCATTGAAATAAATGCCAATAAAGCTTATTACCTTAAAAATAAGAACAAAGAAATAGGTATAATTATTTATTCGGCCGGTAGTATCCGCTCGGTAAAAACCGTGCTTGATAACCAGGTGCTCGACCTAAATCTTAATAAAAAAGATTTTAAAACAGGTATAACCCGGGTAACGCTTTTTTCGGAGCAGGGCGAACCATTGAATGAGCGCCTGGTATTTATCCAAAATCCCGACCTGTTAACGATTACATCTGTTAGCGATAAACCTTTATACCCGGTAAGAGGAAAGGTGCATATTGCTATCAATACTAAAAACAAAAATGGAGAGGCGGTAAAAAGCTATTTATCAGCATCAATTATTGATGCCGGTAAAGCATCTGTAACCGGAGATGATGAAAATAGCATATTATCAAGTCTGCTGCTAACTTCTGATCTGAAAGGGGCAATTGAGCAACCCAATTATTATTTTGCTGATGTTAGCAATGATACCCGGTTTAACCTGGATGTATTGATGTTAACCCAGGGGTACCGCCACTTTGAGTGGAAGCAAGTGCTCAATGATAACAACACTGCCGCAGTGTATACTGCCGAAAACGGTTTCGATGTATCGGGCCAGGTGAAAACAATTTCGGGGAAGCCGGTTGATGGCGGTACGGTAACCCTGATGCCGCAGGCAGGCGGGGCTTTATTAACACAAACCACCGATCAGGATGGTAATTTTACTTTCAAAAATCTGGTTTATGATGATAAAACCCCGTTCATGATCCAGGCTAAAACAGCCGAAGGGAAAAGTAATACCAAAATATCCATTTCTCAGGCAAAGGCATTAACAAATATTAAAACCGGAGATTTGATGGGCCCGGCACAGGGGGTAAACGGTGCGGGCTTTGATAAAACAACGCAACAGCCGGTTTACATAGCTGATGCGAATAGCAGGGCACTTAATGCGGTTACTATTAATGAAAGAGGTATTAATGCCGGTAAACTTACTGCAGAGGTTTTGGGGAAAAATAACCTGCGAGACCAAAGCACCCTGTCAAACGGGTTGCAGGGCCGTTTAAATGGTGTTGTTTTGAGACAAGGCGTACCCTACCTGGCTGATAAGGTGAACCCGGCCATGCAGGGAGGGCCAATGTTGATCGTAGTTGATGATACCGTAATACCGGCCGGAACAAGTATCGATAATTACAATGCTGCTGATGTTGAAAGTGTAAATGTGTTAAAAAATAACGATGCTACCATATATGGTGTAAGAGGGGCAAATGGGGTATTGGTGCTCAAATTGCGGAAAACTCAAGCTCCGGTTGTTTCAAATAATGTGATGTCGCCAGGCTTACTGTATTTTACAGCAAGGGGTTTTTACAAAGCCCGTACCTTTTATTCACCGGTTTATGAAGCATCAACAGGTGCTGATAAGAAACCTGACGCAAGAACCGCTATTTATTGGAACCCCGATATTGTAACTGACAAAGATGGCAATGCCTCGTTTGATTTTTTTAATGCAGATAGCAAAGGTAATTACCGTTTGGTGATGGAGGGTATTGATGAAGCAGGCAATATAGGACGGAGCATATTAACTTATAAGGTACAATGATGCCGGCGCATAAAAAACCCTGCCATGGTAGGCAGGGTAAAAAAACCACAACAATTGTTTAACCTTTGGGCTATGAATCCCTCCGGTCGATTCCTAATTGCAATATGATCTTTCAATTATTAAACAATATAAAATCAAAATAGTTTAACCACCAGGTGTTTATTTTCAGTGTTTTATGTGTTAAAATCACCTCTCGAAGGTATTTAAACGAATAGTTGTTTTTAAACCAAATTTCAATCTATCTTTATATTAAACAATTTATGAGAAATCTTATGAAAAAATCATTTCAGCTCAAAGCAGCATTCCTGTTTGCTTTCGCCTTATTAGTATCAGCGGTAACCTTTGCCCAGGACAAACCAGCAAGCCCGCGCGATAGCGTTAGCGGTACAGCGGCTGGTTCAACTATTACTATTAACTATGGCAGCCCATCGGTTAAAGGCCGTAAAATTTGGGGCGGTCTTGAAGCTTACGGTAAAGTATGGCGTGCAGGTGCTAACGAGGCCACAACTTTTACAACAACAAAAGATATCAAAGTTGAAGGTAAACCACTGGCAGCGGGTACTTATAGCTTCTTCTTGGTCCCTGCCGAAAACGGTACCTGGACAGCTATCTTTAACAAAGTGGCCAAACAATGGGGCGCGTTTAAATACGATGAGTCAAAAGACGCCCTGCGTGTAAACGTAAAAACCAAAGCCGCGCCGATGCACGAAAGATTAGTTTATACAGTTGATGCAAAAAGCTTTTGCATGTTCTGGGATAAGATTGTAGTGCCGGTGTCTGTAAGTAAATGATATTCAGTAACCTTATTTTTCACAATTTTGAAAGCCTCCTGCCAAGGGGGCTTTTTCTATTACCCGGGTTTTTAGCGCGCAAAAGCATTCTTTTTTAAACCTGAACCCTAAAGCGCTATATTTACCTTAGATAATGCGCTACCCAACCAACAAAAAACCTGTACTAAAAAGGATCATCGCGATAATATCATTGGCATTGGCTATTTTTTTGCTGATGCTGTTTGCTGATCATCCGGCCGCTGTTGAACGTTATTATGCCAATGGTTTTTACATTATCATTTGCCGGGTTTTTCATTCCATTTTAAACGTATTTCCGTTTAGTGTTGGCGACATTATATATATAGCCGTGGTTATTTATTTGATCTATGCGGTGATCAGGTTAATGGTCTTGCTGTTTAAAAAAAGGTTCCAAATGGCGGGGAGACTTTTTTTAGGATTGGTTATAGGTATCCAGGCGGGTATTGTGGCTTTTTATTTGTTGTGGGGAATGAACTATTTCAGGCTGCCGGCCTCCGAGCGGCTTGGGCTCAGCGACACGGCTTTTACAACCGCCGATCTTAAAGCCGTAACCCGCATCCTGATTGACAGCGCCAACGTTACCCGTGCACGGCTTACACCGGCAGACTGGGCCCAAAGTAATACCCATATTTATAATACAGCACGGCATGCCATTGGCGTACTCAGTAAAGATTCTGTTAATTTCAGGGCTTATAATCCTGATATTAAACCATCGATATTGACGCCCTTATTAAATTATATTGGCACCTCGGGCTATTATAACCCTTTCACCTCCGAAGCCCAGGTAAATTACCAGATGCCCATTTTTAACCGGCCCTTTGTGGTATGTCATGAAATGTCGCACCAAATGGGGTATGGGGCCGAAGATGAAGCTGATTTTGCGGGTTTTGTCATCGCCGTAAAATCGCACGACAGGTTATTGCGTTATTCGGCATATCATCTCGCCGTGCAGGAATTCATGCATTCGCTTGGTGCCCGTGATACCCTTGCTCATAAAGAACTCAAAGCGCTCATCAGTAAAGATGTACGCAGCGATTATATCACCGAGCGCAATTACTGGCTGGCCTATGAAAACAAGCTGGGTGCTATAAGCAGTATTTTTTACGATAATTTCCTGAAAGCCAACAACCAGCCCCAGGGCCTCGAAACCTATAACCGCATGGTGTTGTTAGCTATGGCGTGGTACCGAAACCAATGGTTGTCATCGGATTCGCGTCATTAGCTTCGCGTCATTTTGTTTTACGTCATTTTGCTACGCGTCATTGAGTCATTTTGAAAGGCGATATGCAACTGTTTTTTGGAATTATTGAGCCATGAAATACAAACAAATGACTTAATGATGCAAAGCAAAATGACTCAAGGTAAATGACCTAATGACGCGAAGCAAAATGACGCGAAGTGAAATTGAGCGTAGCAGATAAAAAAAATGCGTTCCGTATCTCACCCCGGAACGCACACAATATCACGTCTCAAATGATATTGAATCAACTAAATCTCAGATATCATCTTAAATGTGTACCCAAGCTCTTTATATTCGGATACCGGAGTGGAAACCGGTACAGAAATTTATCAAATGTTAACTGTACAGTTTTAAAGTACAGCAAATAATTACCTCAAAAAGCCGATTGTAAATATTTGAATAAAAACGGCGCTGCTATGTAATTATTATGAATTAATCTCCAAATTTACCTCAAAATCTTTAAAAAGCCTCGTTTACTTCACATTTATATGGATAAATTGTTTGGTAAAATTGCTGTTACTATAAAAGCAAATTTTATTATTGTTTCAATGTTTCTTCCTGCTTTGGTTTTTGCTCAAAAAATTAATCAAAAGGAAATAAAACGGGAGAAAACATTAGCAAAGTCAGTAACCATTATCAGGGATAATTGGGGAGTTCCTCACATTTATGGAAAAACAGATGCAGCTGTTGTTTTCGGATTGATGTATGCCCAGTGCGAAGATAACTTTAAAGGCATTGAACGTAACTACCTTTACCAGTTAGGTAAACAGACCGAGGTTGACGGCGAAACTAATTTATATACCAATGTGCAGCTGCAACTGATTGCCGATAGTGCCGACGCCATCAAAGATTACAAAACAAGCGCCCCTTGGTTCCGGAAACTATTGGATGCTTTTGCCGATGGCATTAATTATTACCTGTACAAACATCCCGAAGTAAAACCCAAAGTATTTAAACATTTTGAACCCTGGTACGCGTTGATGTTTACCGATGGCAGCGTTGCCGCTACCGAAACCGGGGGCATTAAACTAAGCGAAACCAAAGACTTTTACAGTACCGCCCCCGAAAAGCTTGGCGCGGTGATCAGCCAGCCCGCAAAAAATATTTATGATATGGTGAACGAGCGCGAAACCGGTTCAAATGGCTTTGCTATAGCACCATCCAAATCGGCATCGGGCCATGCTTTGTTGTATATCAATCCGCATGTGCCGTTCTATTTCCGCAGTGAGGTTGAGCTGGTAAGCGATGAAGGCCTTAATGCGTACGGGGCCGTTACCTGGGGCCAGTTTTTTATTTATCAGGGTTTCAACAAGCACTGCGGATGGATGCATACCAGTGCCTATGCCGACGTAGCCGACCTTTATGCCGAAAAGGTGAGCAAAAAGGATGGTAAATGGTATTACGAATATGATGGTAAGCTAAGGCCCGTTATCACCCGCGAACTATCTTTCAAAATAAAGAATAACAATGAGATTGAACAGCGCTCTATAACAGGCTATTATACCCATCATGGCCCGGTGCTGGGTGCAAGGGATGGTAAATGGCTGGCACTTAAAGCCAACAACCGTTCATACAATGCCCTGGTTGAGTCATGGCTGATCACCAAAGCCAATACCCTGGCCGAATACAAAAAGGCCATGAACATGGTATCAAACGCTACAAACAGCACTGTTTATGCCGATGATAAAGGGAATATCATTTTTTGGTATGGCAATTATATTCCTAAACGCAACCCTAAGTATGACTGGAGCCTGCCGGTTGATGGCAGCACATCAGCTACCGAATGGGAGGGTGTCCACAAACTGAGCGAGATCATCACCAATACCAACCCCGCCACCGGCTGGATCCAGAACAGTAATTCAACGCCGTATACGGCGTCGGGCACGTCAAGTCCGGATAAAAGTAAATACCCGGTTTACATGGCCCCCGACGGTGAAAACTACCGGGCGGTAACTGCTATCAGGATTTTAAAAGATGCGAAAAACCTTACGCTTGATGACCTGGTAGCCAAAGGGTATGACCACTACCTGGCCGCTTTTGATGATCTGTTACCATCACTTTTCAAAGCTTATGACGCCGCTCCCGATTCGGTTAAGCAATCGCTTGCCGGGCCAATAAAGGTCCTGCAGNNGTGGGACAGGAATACCGCTATCCATTCTGTAGCCAGTTCGCTTGCTATTGAATGGGGCACCCTGATGATGAAAGCGCTGCCGCCGCCTCAAACCGATCAGGAAAGCACTTTTATTACCCGGCGCTTTCAAACGCTGGTTAAAACCATAAGTCCGGCGCAGCAGTTGGCCTGGTTAAACGATGTACTTCAAAATTTGCAAAGCCGTTTTGGCACCTGGAAAGTGGAGTGGGGAGAGATGAACCGTTACCAGCGCCCGGATGATGGCATTACCTTTGATGATAACAAACCCAGTATCCCGGTTGGTTTAACAGGATCGGGCTTTGGACAGCTGCCTTCGTTCCAGAGCCGCACCATGAACACCAACAAGCGGTATGGATATTCGGGCAATAGTTTTATCGCTGTTGTGGAATTTGGTACACGGTTAAGGGCTAAAAGCATCGTAAACGGCGGCAGCTCTTTTGACCCTGCATCAAAAAACTTCACCGATCAGGAGCAGGGCATTATTGACGGTAAATTTAAGGACGTGCTGTTTTACAAAAAAGATGTTTTAAAGCATGCGCAGCGCACCTATCATCCCGGCGACTATTTTAAATAGTAAAAAGTATATTTGGTAAGTTAAAAAATGAAGAGAACCCTGTTAATTGCCTTATTGTTGTTTTGTGGCGCAACGTTGTTCGCCCAAAGCATAACCATTAATGATCTGGCAAATATCTCCAATCTTTCAAACGCCGAAGCACACAACTATCTTACCCTCGGAAAAAAATTCAAGCGCCAGTATCTCCAGGATGTTAATGGCAACAGCATTGAGCACCTGAACAGGATAGGGCCGGATAATAAGGAAGAAACCATTGTAATAGGCGTTAACAGCAAGCTAAGCAGCGGGGCTATATTGCGTACCGTTACCTATACCACTTCTACACCGCAACACATCATTAACTTAATAGGCCAGGCAAAACATATGGGCCTGATCATGAAACTCCACGGCTCTGATATTAAAAACGACATCTATCTGTTTGATAATGATTTTTTCCATATCGTAATATTCCTTAATCATGATAATATCTCCGGCTCGGTAGAAGTACACCAAAAGGAATATTTAGGATTTGATTGATTCTGAACCGTGATTTTCGGGATTAAAGGATTGCCGGGATGATAGTCGAAATATTTAAATTTTGTCCATTTAAACAATTCAAAAAAAGCCGGTTCACCCAATAGATTCCTTGAAAATCCCGGTTCAGAAAAAATCAGGACAATCCTTTAATCCTGAAAAGCATGGTTCTGATCTATGCCAAAATAGTTGAACATTTTGTTTAATTCCCGATAACTATTTACCTGCAAACCTTATTTCTTTGTATTACCGATATAAACTTTTTTGAGAGCTATTCTATGAGTAAGCGATACTGTTTAACCCTCGATCTGAAAGATGACGCGGCGCTCATTGCCGAATACGAAAAATATCACCAGGCTATTTGGCCCGAAATTCATGACAGTATTATCGCCAAAGGAATCACCAAAATGGAGATCTACCGTTTTGATAGCCGCATGTTCATGATCATGGAGGTTGATGATACTTTCAGTTTCGAAAAATCGGCAGCTTTAGATGCGGCAAACCCTAAAGTAAAGGAATGGGAAGATTTGATGTGGGGATATCAGTCGCCGGTAAAAAATGCGCCCGCGGGTGCAAAATGGGTTTTAATGGACAAAATTTTCTCCTTATAAATAGAATAGTTATGCTAAAGAAACTACAATTACTGCTGATGTTTGTGTTGCTGATGGCCCCATCGGTATTTGCGCAAAAAATGATAGGCACCGAAACCGATGCCCAGAAAGAGAAACGCATGGAATGGTGGAAGGACGACCGCTTCGGCATGTTCATTCACTGGGGCCTATACTCGCAGGCTGCCCGTCACGAATGGGTAAAGCATAACGAGAAAATTGATAACGCCGGTTACCAGAAATATTTCGACCAGTTTAACCCTGATCTTTTTGATCCGCAGAAATGGGCAAAGCAGGCCAAAGCGGCAGGGATGAAATATGCTGTGCTGACCACCAAGCACCACGAAGGATTTTGCCTGTTCGATTCAAAATTTACCGATTATAAAGCTCCCAATACCAAAGCCAAACGCGACCTGGTACGTGAATATGTGAACGCTTTCAGGGCACAGGGTTTAAAAGTGGGTTTTTATTATTCACTGTTAGACTGGCACCATCCCGATTANATAATAGATGANCATCATCCGCAGTCACCTGCCGATAAAAGTGACGCCTCATACGCTAAGCTGAACAAAGGGCGCGATATGGCCAAATACCGCCAGTATATGCGCGATCAGATCACCGAGTTGTTAACCAAATATGGTAAAATCGATATCCTTTGGCTTGATTTTTCTTTCCCCCGTAAGGATGGGCATGGTAAAGGTAAAGACGATTGGGGATCAGTTGAATTGCTTAAGCTGATCAGGAAGTTACAGCCAGGCATCATTGTAGATAATCGCCTTAACCTGGAAGAGTATAAAGACGGCGCCGATTTTGAAACCCCTGAACAGGTAAGCACCGCCGAGTTAGCTAAATACCGCGGCAAAACCTGGGAAACCTGCCAAACCTTTTCGGGCTCGTGGGGGTACTACCGTGATGAAAATACCTGGAAAACCCATCGTCAACTGCTTGATCTGTTAATTACTTCGGTAAGCAATGGCGGCAACCTGATCCTGAACGTAGGGCCAACCGCCCGCGGCGAGTTTGACTATCGTGCTACCCGCGCGCTGGATAGCCTGGCTTACTGGATGCACGCCAACAACAAATCTGTATACAACTGTACGTTTGCCCCTGATACTTATAAAGTACCTGAAGGAACCAAGCTTACTTATAACAAAGCCGCCGGTAAACTGTATATACATTTGTTTAACTATCCGCAAGGCAAGCTGGTTTTGCCTGGTTACAAAGGCAAGATCAAATACGCGCAGTTTTTAAATGACAGCTCGGAGCTTTTATATAAGGAGGGCAGCGGTGACGACCTGGAGTTAACGCTGCCTGCACAAAAACCGCCGTATGAAATTCCGGTAATTGAACTTACGCTTCAGCAATAAGCAAAAAAATATTGTCCTTACTAAAAAAAGGACCGATCATATACAAATAATGTCAACACAAAAAGAAACATATTTAAGGATCCATCCGCATGATAACGTACTCGTAGCCTTACAGGACCTGCCGCAGGGAACCGTTATCACGTTTGATGGACAGACTTTTACACTGGTAGATAAAGTAGCAGCTAAACATAAATTCGCCATTAACGAACTGCCGGTAGGCAAGGAAATTTACATGTACGGCGTACTGGTAGGCAAAGCTTCGGCCGTCATACCGCAGGGTGGTTTGTTAACTACCGAAAATGTACACCACGCGGCCGAAGGATTTCATCTTGGCGAGCGTAAACTACAATGGCACCAGCCCGATACGGCTAACTTTGAAGGTAAAACCTTTATGGGCTACCACCGTGCCGATGGCTCGGTTGGCACAGGTAACTACTGGATTGTGGTACCGATGGTCTTTTGCGAGAACAGGAATATCAACGTATTAAAGGAAGCATTGGTTGACAAGCTGGGCTATAAAAAAGCCAAAAGCTATGAGGGTGATGTGGAACAACTGATGGAGCTTTACCAGGCCGGTAAATCTGTTGAGGAAATCTTGAATGCCGATATCCAAGGTACTGAAGAAAAACCAAACTCCAGACGTTTATTTAAAAACATCGACGGTATCAAATTCCTAAACCACAGCATGGGCTGCGGCGGTACGCGTGAGGATTCCGATACACTTTGCGGCTTAATAGCCGGTTATGTTACACACCCTAACGTGGCAGGTGCAACTATATTAAGCTTAGGCTGCCAGCATGCCCAGGTAAGCATTTTGCAAAATGAAATTGCCAAACGCGATGCTAATTTCAGCAAGCCACTGGTTGTACTGGAGCAACAAAAAGTAGGTACCGAAAGCGAACTGTTAAAACAAGCACTGAAACAAACTTTCGCAGGTTTGGTAAAGGCCAATGAAACTACCCGTCAACCTGCACCGTTGTCAAAACTGTGCGTTGGTTTGGAATGCGGCGGCTCGGATGGTTTTTCGGGCATTTCGGCTAACCCGGCATTGGGTTATTTATCCGATCTGCTGGTTACCATGGGCGGTTCGGTGATCCTTTCAGAGTTCCCTGAGCTTTGCGGTGTGGAGCAGGAACTGAGCGACCGTTGTATCGATGTAGAAACCGCTAACCGCTTCATGCACCTCATGACTACTTATAATGCACGTGCAGAGGCGGATGGATCGGGCTTTTATGCTAACCCATCGCCGGGCAATATCCGCGATGGATTGATCACTGACGCTATCAAATCGGCCGGTGCAGCGAAAAAAGGTGGTACCTCACCGGTAACAGCGGTATTAGATTACCCGGAAAAAGTAACCAAACCCGGTTTGAATTTATTATGCACTCCCGGCAGCGACGTGGAAAGTACCACTGCCGAAGTAGGTGCAGGCGCCAATATCGTATTGTTCACCACCGGTTTGGGGACACCTACAGGCAACCCGGTTACCCCGGTCATCAAACTATCAACCAATACGGCCATGTTTCAGCGCATGCCCGATATTATCGATATCAATTGCGGAACTATCATCGAGGGAGCGGAAACCATCCAGCAGGCCGGCGAGCGGATCCTGGATTACGTAATAAAAGTAGCCAGCGGCGAAGCCGAACCAAAATCGGTAAAACTTGGCCAGGATGATTTTATTCCGTGGAAGAGAGGGGTGTCGTTGTAGCCCCACCCAAACCCTCCCCGGAGGGGGAGGGTTTTTGATTAGCGTGGAGGCATAAAGTTGTTGGTGACAACACCAACAACGGTGAAAGATAAAAAGCTCCCCTCTTGAGAGGGGGCGGGATGGAAAAGAGCGTTAGCAGGGGTGTGTCTCTGCGCATTGACTTTCAAAGCAGAAACACACCCCTACACCCCTCTCAAGAGGGGAATCGCGCATACCCCGGTTTTGGAAGCAAAGAAGAAATATTTAATAAACCATAAAAACAAAAAAGTCTCCCCTTCCGGGGGAGATTTAGAGGGGGCTTATGTTCAAACTAACCAATAAATCAGTAATTGTAACCGGCGGCGGCAGCGGCATAGGTAAAGCTATGGCCGTATTATTTGCACAACAGGGTGCCGAAGTCCATATCATCGAATTAAATGACCAGGCGGCAGCCGATACCGTAACTGAAATAACTTCGGCAGGTTGCAAAGCAACCGGCTATGCGTGTGATGTTAGTAACCAGCAGCAAGTGGTTGATACTTTTACCAAAATAGGTAAGATAGATATCCTGATCAATAACGCGGGCATAGCGCATATTGGCAGGGCAGATAATACCAGCACCGAGGATTTTGAGCGTGTGTTTAACGTAAATGTTAAAGGCGCTTACAACTGCCTTTACGCGGCCCTCCCGGCAATGAAAGCCAATGGTGGCGGCGTGATCCTCAACACGGCTTCCATAGCGGCCAGCGTTGGCATTACCGACAGGTTTGCTTACTCCATGAGCAAGGGCGCAATCCACGCCATGACCTTATCTGTAGCGCGTGATTTTCTGCATGATAATATCCGTTGCAACTGTATCTCGCCGGCAAGGGTGCATACACCTTTTGTGGATGGGTTCATCGCCAAAAACTATGCCGGCAAGGAGGATGAGATCTTCGAAAAGCTCTCTAAAAGCCAGCCGATAGGCAGGATGGGCAAACCGGAAGAAGTAGCCGCTTTGGCTCTATACCTGTGTTCGGACGAGGCTGGTTTCATTACCGGTACCGATTACCCTATCGATGGCGGCTTTATCACCCTGAACAATTAAACCTGACTTGATATGATTAAAAAGCTATTATTAATGGGTATGTTGCTTGGCGCCGTACGCGCGGGCGCTCAAACCTACACGCCAACGGCCGACAACCTTGCTGCAAGGCAAAACTTCCAGGATATGAAATTTGGCTTGTTTATTCACTGGGGTATTTATAGTGAACTGGGCGCGGGCGAGTGGGTGATGAACGAAAAACATATCCCTTATGATAGTTATAAACGCCTGGCCGATTTCTTTAATCCGCAGGCTTTTAATGCGCACGACTGGGTGATGTTTGCCAAAAAAGCGGGCATGAAGTATATCACCGTTACATCACGCCATCATGACGGGTTCAGCATGTTTGGTACTAAAGCATCGCCGTATAATATTGTTGATGCTACTCCTTACCACAAAGATCCTTTAATGGAACTGGCACAGGAGTGCGTTAAAGAAGGTATTGAACTGCATTTTTATTATTCACTGCTGGATTGGGGACGCAAAGATTACGCTTATGGCAGTCCGATAGTTGATGGCAAACCCGCAAATGGCGATTGGGACAGCTACATCAATTTCATGAAAGCCCAGCTTACCGAACTCATCACCAAATACCCGGGAGTTAAAGGCATTTGGTTTGATGGCCACTGGGAGCGTGATGTTAACTGGCATTATGACGAGATCTACGGATTGATCCATAAACTGAACCCTGCTATACTGGTAGGCAACAACCACCACCTTGCGCCAAAAGAGGGCGAAGATTTTCAGATGTTTGAAAAGGATTTGCCGGGCGCTAATACTACCGGTTTCAGCGGCAAATCGAAAATTGGTGCCCTGCCCCTGGAAACCTGCGAAACCATCAACAATAGCTGGGGCTTTAACATTACCGACAGGAGCTTTAAATCATCTAAACGCATTATCCATTATTTGGTGAACGCGGCCGGCCTGAACGCCAACTTTTTATTGAACATAGGCCCGATGCCAAACGGCAAAATTCAGCCTGAATTTACCGATACACTGGCTGTTGTAGGCGCCTGGGTACAAAAAAATGGCGAAGCGATTTACGGTACCCGCGGCAGCGGTATTCCGGCACAGCCATGGGGAGTTATCACTCAAAAAGATAAAAACCTGTATGTGCATGTGATGACAGCACCGCAACAACCATACGTTTTCATTCCGCAATTAAAAGGAAAAGTAACTAAAGCAGCATTACTGGCCGATGGCAGCGCGGTGAAATTTAAACAACAAACCGAGGGTGTGTTTGTATATCTTAACGGTGTGGCAACCGACCCTAACGATACTATTATTAAACTGACAACTAACTAAAACATACAAATGAAGCTTATACGATTTGGCGAAAGCGGTAAAGAGAAACCGGGAGTTATCCTGAATGATAAAAAATACGATGTATCGGCCTTTGGCGAAGATTACACCGAACAGTTTTTTGAAACTGACGGACTTAGCCGCCTTGCTGATTTTATAAAAGATAACTTACTACCCGAAGTTGCTGATGATGTACGCTTAGGCAGTCCTATCGTGCGCCCTTCAAAACTGGTTTGTATTGGTCTTAACTATGCCGACCATGCTAAAGAAACCAATGCGCCGCTGCCGCCCGAGCCGGTGATCTTTATGAAAGCAACCACCGCTATTGTTGGTCCGTTTGATGACATTATGATCCCTAAAAACTCTGTAAAAACCGATTGGGAAGTGGAACTGGCTGTGGTTATCGGCAAAAAAGCATCGTATGTGGAAGAAGCCGAGGCTATGGACTACGTAGCCGGTTACGTGCTGCACAATGACGTAAGCGAGCGCGAATTTCAACTGGAGCGTAATGGTACCTGGGATAAGGGTAAAGGCTGCGACACCTTTGCGCCGCTTGGTCCGTTTTTAGCTACACCTGATGAAATTGCTGATCCGCATAACCTGCGCCTGTGGCTAAAAGTTAACGGCGAAACCATGCAGGACGGTACTACCTCAAACTTTATATTTAACCTGCCGCACCTGATCTCGTATACCAGCCAGTTCATGACCCTGCTGCCGGGCGATATTATCTCGACAGGTACACCTGCAGGGGTTGGCTTAGGGATGAAGCCGCCGATCTACTTAAAAGCAGGCGACGTGGTAGAATTAGGTATTGAAGGCCTTGGCGAATCAAAACAAAACCTGATAGCTTATGCTAAAAATTGATGCACATCAGCATTTCTGGCAATACAACCCAGTAAGGGACAGCTGGATCACTGAAGATATGCAGGTAATAGGGCGGGATTTTTATCCCGAAGACCTGTTACCTGTACTGCAAAAACACGGCATGGATGGCAGTGTCGCCGTCCAGGCCGATCAGTCGGAAAAGGAAACGGAATTTCTGTTAGATCTGGCATCCGTTAACCCCTTCATCAAAGGGGTAGTAGGCTGGATAGATTTGAAAGCCGGTGACCTTGAAGACCGCCTGCATCATTTCAAAAAATACGAAAAGCTTAAAGGCTTCCGGCATATTCTGCAGTCGGAGCCCGACGAGCAATACATGCTTGATCCGCAATTTAAAAAAGGCATCGCCGCTTTGGGTAAACACGGATATACTTATGATATCCTCATTTTCCCTAACCATTTGCCGTATGCCGCGCAATTGGTTGCCGAATTTCCGGATCAAAAGTTTGTGCTCGACCACATGGCCAAACCCTACATCAAAGCCGGGAAAATAGATGGCTGGAAACAGGATATCGAAAAGCTGGCAAGCTATCCCAATGTATCCTGCAAGGTATCGGCCCTGCTTACCGAAGCCGACTGGAACAACACCCCGACAGCTGATTTTATCCCTTATATTGATATTGTATTCAACGCTTTCGGTATCAACCGGGTAATGTTCGGCTCCGACTGGCCGGTATGTTTGCTGGCCGGAGGCTATGAAAAAACAATGGAGGTAATGGACCTGTATGCTGAAAGACTTTCCGCTACAGAGAAGGAGTTGTTTTTTGGCGGGAACGCTGCTGCTTTTTACAGCTTGTAGCTGGTGTTACTATTGATGCAGATGACAGGCGATCCGTGGGGGACACGGATTGGGGAGATTAAATTAATTCATTACCCGGCGTTCGTGTCCTCACCAGAAGTGTTCGGAAGAAATAAAAAAAGCGAGGATTGTGCGATTCCCTCCCTTGGGAGGGTGTAGGGAGGGGTTTCATTCACAGACTTATTCGCCCGAAATGAAGTATAAACCCCTCCCTGCCACCACGAAATCCAGACGCACCCCTCCCAGGGGAGGGAATTAAAAATCTTCCGAACACATATGGTGTCCTCACGAACGCTTTTGTAATTTATGTCATTGGATAACCACCACGGCCCTCCCGGGAAAAATCGTAATAACTTGTAAAATACATTTAAAGATGGTGCGCGGGGCGCGTTAGTGATAGGAGCGGATACCGGCCTTGTGGCTAATGCCTGTGCAGTATGAGCGCATAGCACGGGCCGCAGGCAACGCCCATGTTCTGAACCGGCATTTGGGCGGATTATTCGGATTTATTGGATTTCTCTTGAAATATCTCCGGCTATTTAAAATCCTGTCCATTTCAGAGGCAGTTTAAAAACAAATAAAAAGCGCCATCGATATGACATGGTTTGATAAGTCTTAATCTCATCAAATTCCGCGTTTTTACGATACTTCGCCACTGTACTAAAATCACTAAACTGTACTGTATATTATTTATTTCAAAACGATAGGCTCTATTATCAATATGATAGCGCGGTGTTTGGTGCATTTAATTATAAATCAATTAAATATCAGCATAAATGTAATATTACGGTAACACAGAGCGTCAGATATAAGTATGGCACACATTTAGCTGTATGTACTCATGATGGGTATAAAATAACATTAAAAAGGCGAACCATTTCTCTCCCGATAACGTTATATGGGTACCAATCAGACTTAAATTTTTATGTTAGACGTTATGTACACAACCCTGTTACAAGTTGTAGTCCTGCTTGCGGTTTTCATTTTGCCGATGTTCATATTTGGCAAAAAGATCAGGAACAAAAAAGTAAAGACCGTTAATTATAAGATAGATACCGATACCTCTGAGGCCCGATATGCTATTAATGAAAATGGCTTCCTTGAAGAAATAAATACAGGTAAGCTGTCAAAGCACCGTAGTTGAGTGCAAAAACATACAAAAGCAAAGCACGCTTTTGCCTGCTTTGCTTTTGTATTTAAAAACTGATCTTATTACTCCCGCTTTTTTCAGAAGCCCTGCTCATCCGCGCTTGGGCCGTAGCTGCCCGGTATCGGGATATCCAGCAAACGTAAATAAACTCCCAACTGTGCCCTGTGGTGTACAATCTGGCAATAGGTCATCCTGATCACTTCTGCTTTTGTCCGCTGATTAAGGATCTGTTCTCCGTTACGTAGTGTCCAGATTTTATCAAACGTGCTGATATCAGCTTTTTGCAGGCTCGAATAGCCGTCGGCCAATGAATCCTCAAACAATTTTAGCAAATCGGCAGTGCCGCTTACTTTTTTAGGCTCGTAAGGTACAGTGGCAAAATCCAGTTCATCAGTATTTAAGGTAATAGTAACCCAGGTAGGTAATTCAGCAATGTGGGTAGATAGCTGTTCAATGGTCATGCTTTTAGGGTGCGGTTTCCACTGGTATTTATCGTCGGGGATGCGGCTTAGCATTTTTTCGGTGGTTTGAGCTTCCTGCTCCATCTCCTGCAATAACGATTTCAAAGTGTCCATAAGTGTTGTTGTTTGTTTTATGATGTAAAGTAACGGAGGGGTAATGACAGCCCTATGTCAGCAGGGACAGATAACGGCAATATTATTTTTCTGAACCAGGATTTTTAGGATTTGAGGATTGACAGGATAGTTTATTTTGACTCCGCTGCTTTAATAAAATAGTGTTTCTCCGTCAGCAGATAAGTTTCGGGTGAAAACAGGCAGAACAATGTTGGGCTTGTGTGGTTGCAAGGGCATTAGCGAATTTTGCCGGAAGAGGAAACGGGTAAGGCCAGGCAAAATTTAGCAGCCGTGGTTCTGCCTGTTTTGCAGGGCAAAGGCATGGCGAGGCATGGAGGGCTGGCAGTGCGGCAAAGAAACCTCTCTGCTGACTTGATTTTTTGGTTACTTTTGTATCAAGACAAAAGTAACAGCCACCGCGGCAATTGAGCGGCGAATGTATGTTGGTTAAAACCGAAGCCTAATTAAAGAATAATTTGGGCGTTTCCACGAAGAGTGGCCGGGCTTTCCGCTCATACGCCTGCAGGCATTACGCTCAGGGCCGGTATCCGCTGCAATCTCTAACGCTGGCTTTTGCTAATTTAAACTATGAACTACACACCACCACAGCTCCGCACCGTTAACGTAACCCGTTACGTAACGCCTTTGCGCGAGGGCGGGTCATTACCGGCCATTGCCGAAGCTGATGACGAATTTTTATATGTACTGAAATTCCGCGGAGCGGGACAGGGCGTAAAAGCCCTCATTGCCGAACTTATTGGCTGCGAAATAGCACGCCTGTTGGGTTTTAAAGTGCCCGAATTGGTTTTCGCCAATCTTGATGAAGCTTTCGGTCGCTCAGAAGCCGACGAAGAAATTCAGGATTTACTGAAATTTAGTGTAGGGCTTAACCTTGCGCTGCATTATTTGTCGGGTGCAATCACTTTCGACCCGGCAGTTACTGTGGTTGATGCCAAACTGGCTTCGCAAATAGTTTGGTTCGATTGTTTGCTTACCAATGTGGACCGTACCGCCCGTAATACCAATATGCTGATATGGCATAAAGAATTGTGGATGATTGATAACGGCGCCGCGCTGTATTTCCATCACTCATGGAATAACTGGCAGGAAATGGCTACCCGCCCGTTTTTACAGGTGAAAGACCATGTGCTGCTGCCCCGCGCCAACCAGCTTGACATTGTTGATGTCGAATTTAAGGAGATACTAACACCCGAAAAGATCCGTGATATTGTAGCCTTGATCCCCGATGAATGGATCACCTACCGCGATTTTGAAGAAACGCCTGACGAAGTGCGGAATATATATGCCGAGTTTTTGATAACCCGGTTGGCCGCGTCAGATGTATTTGTTACAGCCGCAAAACAAGCCCTATATGCAGGTATTTGAGTACGCCATAATCCGCGTTGTACCAAGGGTGGAGCGCGAAGAGTTTATCAATATAGGGGTGATCCTGTTTTGTCCCAAACAAAAATTTTTAAAAGTATTGTTCAAGGCTGATGATGCAAGGTTAGCTGCCTTTTGCGGTGACCTTGACCTGGATTGCCTGAAGGAAAATATCAATTCGCTAGAGCGCATCTGCAATGGCGAAAAGGATGCAGGGCCAATAGCGCAGCTTGATCAGCCCTCACGCTTCCGCTGGCTTACGGCTACACGCAGTACGGTGGTACAGGCATCCAAAGTGCATCCGGGCATGACTGCTGATGCGGAGGCTACGCTGAACAGGTTGTTTGAGCAGATGGTATTATGATGATATTTGCCCGTGAGGACACAGGCAAAGGGGAAGAAAAAAGCTCGCGCTCGTTTGTAACGAGTGCGTAGCTGGGTTTGCGTTTATAACGCACAGGTGATACAATCGCCAAACCATATTAAGCACTCGTTGAAAACGAGCGCAAGAAGGGACGAATTCACGCCAGTTTATATTACAATAACATGATTGAAAAGCTTAAGTCAATTGGAGGAGTTGAAAAGAATCTCTTTTGTGCCGATCATAAGCAACAAGTGGAAAGCGCCTTTCTAAGTATAGAGGTAACATTTAATTCGCTTTTGCCGCAGTCTTACAAAGACTTATATATAGATATAGGTGCTTTTTCCTTTTTAGAACTTATTTGCGCGAAATGTATTGACGTAAATCCAATTATGCTAAAGGGAAATAAAATAAGTGTTGGCGATTTTTATTGTATTATCGGAAATAATGGATTATCAATAACTCAAGTTCTTTCAACTTTTCAGGAACAATTACCCGTTGGCCTATTACCAATCTGTGATGGCGAATTAGGAGATATTATATGTATGAGCCTTCGGCAGGCTGACTACGAATACATTTATTATTTCCATCACGAAAGTCCGCCTGGTAATGATTTATTTCTAATTGCAACAGACTTTGTAGCTTTTGTAATGAAATTGGAAATTTATGAAGAAGTTTAGCGTCTCAAAGAGCATTGATTCATTATCTTAGCTCTATCAATTTTCTTCTTACTATGTTTTGGACTCCTTTAAGAATTGCCCTCAGTATTTTTATACTTGCATTTATTATTTTGGCAGGAGTTTATTTTTTCCTTACACAGTATCCTATTCTTTAAAAAAGAAGAGATCGATAAGCCTCTCTCCGATGTTGATGTTGTAACCAGTAGAATTACTCTTCGCCGATGTTGGTGTTGTCACCAACATCTAACCGCCCCTACATTACCTCTCATCACACCATTTCTCCATCATCATAAAATCAAATCCATTAGTTTTATAAGCACAATTATAAACGCAGGGATATGAACATCAACCGAAATCTGATCAACAGGGCCATGCTGCTTGTGGCTCTCATCATTATAGCTGTTTTTACAGCAGTAAACGCCAACGCCCAAAGCAAAAAGAAATTCAAGGTAATAGCCTTTTACACCGGCCGGAACGATCTGGCGCACATCAGCTTTATGCACGAGGCTAACCGCTGGTTTCCGGCTCTGGCAAAGAAATATAATTTCACTTACGATAGTACCAATAACTGGGCAAACATGAACCCTGAGTTTTTGGCCAGATACCAGGTAGTAATATTTTTAGATACCCGCACTGATAACCCCGAACAACGTGCAGCTTTTGAACAGTATATGAAAAAGGGCGGCGCCTGGATGGGGTTTCATTTTTCGGCCTTCGCGCTTACACCCTCTGACTTTCCGCAAAACTGGGACTGGTACCACAACGAGTTCCTGGGTTCGGGACAATATGTGAGCAATACCTGGCACCCAACTTCGGCCATATTGAAGGTGGAAGATCCTGATCACCCCGTAACCAAAGGCCTGCCCACCACTTTTAAAACCAACCCTAATGAGTGGTACCGCTGGGAACACGATCTCCGTAAAAACCCGGATATCGATATCCTGCTGGCGGTTGATTCAACAAGTTTTCCCTTAGGTACAGGCCCAAAGCAACACGAGATTTGGCATAGCGGTTACTACCCCGTAGCCTGGACTAATAAAAATTACCGCATGGTTTATTTCAACATAGGCCATAATGATATGGACTATGACGGCGGCACCAACAAAGAGTTATCGCAAACTTTTGAAAATGCCGATGTTGATAAACTGATCATCAACTCGCTGCTTTGGTTAGGCAGAGGAAAGTAGTGTCACCAGCCCCCTGAAGCGGACGTTTTACTTTTATGCGGGTTTAGGCGTCCACTCTTGAACCGTTAACCTGATGAAAAACCCTTCAAAAGCGAGGGTTGGTGGGATTCCCCTCTTGAGAGGGGCGGAGGGGTGTGTTATTCTACGTGCAGTTTATCACTTGTATAACACACCCCTGCTCCCGCTTTTTCCTACTGCACCCCCTCTCAAGAGTAATAGCCCCTGAATTAACATAATTAAAGAATTAACCGCCAAGTCTACTCACCCCGACATCGCTGCGCTTGTCACCCCTCTCTACGCAAGCGTAAAGAGAGGGATTTATCTGTATTTTTTCTTTACCCTCTTTCCGCCAAAGGCAAAGAGAGGGTGGTCCAGCGTAGCGCAGATCGGGTGAGTCAACTGTACGGCATGTCATTTCCCGGCACTGTCTAATCACGGGCTATTACTCTCAAGAGGGGATTTTAAAGCGCTTACGCTAAATTAATCCCTTAGGTAATGGTTATGGCGTCCACGCCTGAACATGGTCATGGATAGAGCGTCCACGCTCCCGGCCACAGGCAGAAAATCCTGCGTATTCCGGCGCAAAAAACGATCCGAAAAACAGACCATAAAAATGGTGTCACTACTTTGTCAGCATGCAGACAAAGTAAGCCGCCATTTGGTTTTTTCTCAAAAAAATCCTAAAAATCAGCAAAAATTACATTGGTAAATGCTGCCGTTTTTAACCTTTCGAAAAAAAGTATTTTAAACTCATTATAGTTTTAAGCGTTGATTATCAGTATTTTAATAATGTTTCAGGCAAATGGTTAAAATATTGAATATCAACGTATTTCATAAAATGGGTGTACCGCGTTTTTACATTCAGAATTTGGAACACCCCAGTTTTCCGGAAAAAGAACGCCGGGAGGATTTTTAAATTTTTATGGAGAATCAAAAATTTGGGACATGCGTTTTGTTACAATTGGAATGCAGGACTTCGTCGGGACAATGTAAATAAAATACCTATTGGTATATTTTAAAGGCGCTTTTGCTTATTTTGCCGGCGAAATCCTGCCTCTCCTATGAAAAAATTAAAGACGGTATTTAACCAGGTAAAATCTCTTAATGGCGCCGAAGCGCCTGGTATGGTTAACTTGCTATGGCAGTTGATCTGTTATTCGCCTAAAATGCCAGTACGCTTGCAACAGCAGCAATTGCTTGACGAAGCCAAAGCATTTACGCTTGAAGTAGACGATCCTCATTTTGCCAAATCTACTTTAAAGTTCAACGGTTTTACCTGGGGAGAAGGGAAGCACAAGATACTTATCACCCACGGCTGGGGCTCAAAAGCCGCCGACTTCGCCGAGCTTGTCACGGGTTTAAAAAACATTAATGATATGCAGGTAATAGCTTTTGATGCACCGGGTAATGGCAGCTCGGAAGGGGAGCTGTCAAACCTCTTGCTCTTTGCTAAAGCTGCGACTACGGTAATCAATACCTTTGGGGCGCCCGATGTGCTCATCGGTCACTCGTTAGGGGCAATGGCCAATGCCATCGCTATTAAGGAAACAGCTATTAAACCTGGCTTGCTCATCAGCATTGCCCCGCTTATTAATCTGAAAGAGAATTTTATAGCCAGCCTGAACGCGGCCGATGTAGCTCCTGGTTTACAGGATCAATTCTTTACTGATTTTGAGGCATTGTTTGATATGGAGGCTTCGGATTTTACACTTCATAATTTATATCCTGCCGGCTTGGTCCGGAAACATTGGTTAGCCTATGATCCGGAAGATAAAGTTGCACCCTTCGCATTTCTGGAAAACTTCCTTATCGCTCATCCCGAAGTTGAAACCAAAGTATACCAGGGCCCCGGTCATGAACGCATTATTAAAGATGAGCTTGTTATATCAGATCTCGTTAGCCTGATAGCTTAATTTTTATATATAGTAATTTGGCTTTAAGCTTTTAGCCTTCTGCTTTTAGCTTTTATAAAACTATTTAGCGGCCATCACCTCATCCATGGCTTTCATAAAAGTTGTTACTTCAATTTCGTTCCGGTGCGCCTTTAAATAAGCTAACAGCTTCCTATGCGCATCTGCGGGTGTAACCAAATAATCGCCGCCTACACCGTGAAACATGAAGATGCCCAGTCCGCCGCTTTGTTGTACTTTCTTTACAAAATCTATCAGGGCATCGCCGGTTACCGGGTTGCCTGTTACGCCCCATGAAGGTACTTTTAACGGGTCGAGGTTTTTAAAATCAGTGATCACAGCATCAGGTCCGCCGCCTATACGGGCATATTTTGCGAGGCCTGCTTTACGCAGGGTATCAACATAGTTCACGCCGCCAACTTCAAGTTCAGTGCAGGGGTAGGCATAAGTGCGGCCGCCGGTTTTACCATCAAGGGCAAAAAGCAGGGTGTTCATTTCCTTTATTTCGCGCACCATGATATATGGGGTATAATTGGCCGAATTGTCGGCAGGATTAGTTTTTACATTTAGCAGGCAGGGATGGTATAAAGTATGGTTAGCGAGTTCGTAACCTTTTTCACCTGCCTGGCGCCAGCGGGGTAACGAAGCTTCGGTCATGTTTCCGGTTAAAAAGAAGGTGGCGGTAAGATGTGCCGAATCCAGCTGTGGTATGGCTATGTTTAACTGTGAATTGATGCCGTCGTCATAAGTAAGCACAATAATGGCTTTTTTGCGTTTGGATTGCTGCGCGTTGGCAACAAATAAAAAGTTGAGCAATAACAGAAACAGCGCTAATTTTTTCATGACGAGGGTTTTGGATTAATTGGCCTAAAATAAAAAAATCCGGTTGATAACCGGATCTCTTCATAATTTTAATATACCTCGCTCTGCACCCCCGAATAATATTTCAGCTCGATCAGGTCATGCGGCAACGTTTTGGTATTCCATGCATGATGGATAGCCAATGCTGTACCTACGGCAGTTGCCTGTGCCATCGACGCGGCGTAAACTTCCAAATGAGGGAAGGCCAACGCCAGCAGGTGCATGAAAACGCTGTTTTTACTGAAGCCGCCATCTACAAAAATGCGTTTTACCTTACAGCCGTTTAAAACATAATTGGTTGATATGGTTTGCTGGGCAATAATATCAATCATGAGTTGGTGGTAAGCTTCAACATCATCGGCAAAAATGTTTAAGTCGCGCTGCTCAAATGCCGATTTCTGTAACTGGCCTTCATTTTCATTTGCCTGTAGTGACGGCTGATTATTTAACCGGGCCGCGATGGCCGGATCATAATTTATGGTACGGTACCTGATCTCGTCCTGGTTAAAGTGGGCGGCTATTCTTTTTACTTGCTGCTCATATTCATAACCCGTAAACAAGCGTGAGGCTTTTACCGGGCTGCCTTTATATTGCAGGTAGTTAAGACAATCATGCTTCAGTTCATCAGCCGTAAGCGGTGTTTGGTTAAAAGGGTTAAGACTGATTGACCAAGTACCCGTAGAGATCAGCACAAAGGGCATATTAAAGCTCACGAGGTAAGGGATGAGCGCTGCCGAACTATCATGCAACCCAATACCAACCTTGTAAGTACTGCCCGGAAACTCTGCCGGAAGTACACTATCCGCGGGATGCAGCGGAGCCATTTTGGGTAGAATCTCTTCAGCATTAAGCCAGTTGTGATAGGTGTTCTTGGCAAAATCCCAAAGGGCAGTGTGGCAGCCGATACTGGTTAAGTCGCTCACCATTTGCCCGCTGATAAGGTAGCTCATGTATTGCGGCAAATGCAGGGCATACTTCACCCGCTTAAATACTTCGGGTTGCTCATATTTAAGCCTGTACAACTGTAACCCAGAGTTAAGATTGCCCAGAACGGGCGAGGCGGTCTCTAAAGCAAACCTGGCTTCATCGCCATAGTTTTCATAAAACTGCCTGCCCAGTTCAGGCGGATATGGTTTGAGGTAATTATACAGTGGGGTAAGCGGTTTGCCATGTTCATCAACATACACAAAGCTGGCTCCATACGTTGAAAAATTGACCGCCTTAAGGTCAAATTCTTTATGCTTAAAAATTTCGCGCAATGAGTCAAACACCGATAGCCTGAGACTGTCGAGGTTTTCGCATGCGTCGCCATCTTCATCGTGGGTTTCCAGGAAGCGGGCCGTGCGTTCAAAAACTATTTTGTAGTTCTCGTCGAACAGGAACAGCTTTTTGTTGGTTTTACCCACATCAAAAACGGCTATAACGGGTATCGGCTCCATAGGCTTACAATCCAGTTGATACTGCTTTAGCTCCTCTTTCGTTTATCAGTTGCTGCCTGATAGTTTGCTGCCTGTAAACAGCCAGCGGGTTTAACGCGCCGCCTGCTCTTAACCTTGCTTCGGCCAATAGCGGACGAACGTCGGTGCGGTAAGCCTGCTGCAATATTTCCTGGGCCAGTACTACATCATTATCCTGTTGTGCCTGTACCAATGCTGGAGTGTCTACTAACAATGCCTGTGCATAGGCTATTTTAATGGCTTCTACTGATTGTAACAGGTCCTCAATCGGATCTTTTACATTGTGTGAAGCATCGATCATCCAGCCAATGGATGTAGCGTGTGTCATGTCGCGGGCATCCATACCTTCAACCAGTTCGTTAAAGATCAGGAACAACTGGTATGGGTTGATGCTGCCTACGGTAAGGTCGTCATCACCATATTTTGAATCGTTAAAGTGGAAACCAGCTAGTTTGCCTTCCATCAGTAGTAATGAAACTATCTGCTCGATGTTTACCCCTTGTAAGTGATGACCAAGATCAACTAATGTCTGCGCTTTTTGCCCCAGTTTTGATGATAGCAGGTATGATTGCCCCCAATCGCCAATAGTGGTTGAGTAGAAGTTAGGCTCATAAGGTTTATACTCAACCCAAACTTTCCAGTCGTAAGGCAGGGCCTCATAAATTTCCTGTAAGCTTTCTAAAGTGCGTTCAAACGCGCCGCGCATGTTCAACTGACCGGGGAAGTTCGATCCGTCCGACAGCCAAACTGATAATGCTTTGGAATCAAGCTCAACGCCGTATTTGATCACCTCAATATTGTGGGCAACTGCCTGTTTGCGTACCGCTTTATCTACATGGTGCAATGAGCCAAATTTGTAGCTCAGCTCCTGCGATGGCTGATCCTGGAAGGTATTAGAGTTAACCGCGTCAAAATGCAAACCCAATTGTGCTGCATGGGCTTTGATAGCTGAGGCATTGGATGGGATATCCCAGGGAATGTGCAGCGAAATAGAGTTGCTGCTACGGTTAAGTGCATGGATCAAGCCCACATCTTCTATCTTTTCTTCCAGACTACGGGGCTCACCACCGCCCGAAAATCTGCCGAAACGTGTACCGCCCGTACCTAAAGCCCAGCTTGGTATAGCGATATTAAAATCAATCAGTTTTTGCAGGATGGTATCCAGGTTTTTCACATCACCGGCAACAAAATCAAATTTGCGCTGATGATCATTCAGCTGCTGATGATTGGCTTCATCAATTTTATATTTTTCTAACTGCATAATTGGTATTGGTTATAAAGCAAGTTCAAGTTTGACGCTTGAACTTGCAAAATTTATAAATATGTCATTGCGAGGAACGAAGCAATCGCATGCTATACAGAGTGGCTACGCATGGTGGTCATGCTTCCGTGCGATTGCCACGCTATCGCTCGCAATGACATGGGTTACTGTAACTATCTCACAAACGCCATAGCCACGCCGCCATCAACGTTCAACACGTTACCGGTTGATTTGTTAAGCAAGCCGCCGGTAAAGGCGAAACAGGCATTGGCAATATCGGCAGGTAGTATCACCTCGTTCAATAAAGTACGTTTTGCGTAGTACGCTGGCAGTTCATCTACGGTAACGCCGTAAGCTTTAGCACGGCCTTCGGCCCATCCGCCGGCCCAAATGTTGCTGTCGCTGATCACGGCATCGGGGTTAACTACGTTCACGCGGATCTTATCGGTGCCAAGTTCAGCGGCGTTTAACCTGCTCAGGTGTAACTGGGCCGATTTTGCCGAGCCGTAGCCGGCGTTGTTCGGTCCGCTCACTAAGGCGTTTTTGCTTACAATGTTGATAATGTCGCCGCCAATGTTTTGTTTTTTCATCACAGCAACTGCCGCCTGGGTAATGAAGAACTGGCCTTTAACCAGTACGTCATACAATAAATCCCAGTCTTTTTCGGTATGGTCGGCAATTGATTTAGAGATAGATAAGCCGGCATTGTTAACCACAATATCAACGCCGCCGAAAGCTAAAGCAGCAATTTCAAGTGCTTCGTTGATCTGGTCGGCTTTGGTTACGTCAAGTACGGCTGTAGTGTATGAATCTTTACCGTATTGTTTTTTAAACTCTTCGCCAGCACCTTCCAAACGCTCGGAATTCATGTCATTCAGAATAACTACGGCGCCTTCATCAACAAATTTTTTGGCGATAGCTTTACCTATGCCGCCTGCGCTGCCGGTGATCAGGGCAATTTTACCTGATAAAGCTTTTGGCTTAGGCATGCGTTGTAATTTAGCTTCTTCCAATAACCAGTACTCAATATCAAAAGCTTCCTGGCGTGGCAGAGAGGTATATTCAGAGATTGCCTCAGCGCCTTTCATTACATTGATGGCGTTGGTATAAAACTCGGCGGCAACACGGGCGGTTTGTTTATCTTTTGAAAAAGAGAACAAGCCTACACCCGGATACAGGATGATAACCGGGTTGGTATCCCTGATAGCCGGGCTGTTATCATGCTTGCAGGTATTGTAATAGTCGGTATACATTTGGCGGTAAGCCTCAAAGGCAGGAGCCAAACGTGCTTTTAACGCGGTAACATCGCTCAGGTCTTCGCCCGGTGCAAGGTCAAGTACCAGCGGACTGATCTTTGTGCGAAGGAAATGATCCGGGCAACTGGTACCCAATGGAGCCAGGCGGTCAAGATCATTGGAGTTAATAAATTCCAGTACGCGGACATCATCCGTAAAGTGACCAACCATGTGCCTGTAGCTTGAACAAAAACCACGTAATATAGGTGCAAGGGCAGCCGCCTGTTTTTTACGGCTGGTCTCGTCCAAACTTTCAACTTTTTGACCACCGAAAACAGGGCCTTTTTTTCCGTAGTTTTCTTCAAGATATTCGGCACAGCGCTCAATAACCTCAAGCGTGTTCATGTAGCTTTCGTAAGCTGTATCGCCCCAGGTGAATAAACCATGCGAGCCCAGCATTATACCACGGATGCCCGGATTTTCGTCAAGGCACTGTTTTAATTGCAGGCCGAGTTCAAAGCCTGGTTTTTTCCATTCAACCCAGCCGATGGTACCGTTAAAAAGCTCCTGGGTTATTTTTTTACCATCTTTTGCTGCCGCGATGGCGATGGCAGCATCAGGGTGCAGGTGATCGATGTGTTTGAATGGCAGGAAGCCGTGAAGCGGCGTATCAATAGATGGCGCTTTTGAGTTAAGATCGTAGATGCAGTGATTAAACAACTCAACCATTTCATCTTCAAATTCAACCCCGCGATAAATGTTTTTCAGGCTACGAAGGCGATCAACATACAGGGCAGCCAAGCCGCTCTTTTTCAGCGTACCAATGTCACCGCCCGAGCCTTTGATCCACATTACTTCAACATCGTTGCCGGTAAGCGGGTCTTTACTCATCAACTTGCATGATGTGTTACCGCCACCATAGTTGGTAAGGCGCAAATCGGCACCCAAAAGGTTGGAGCGGTATATGAGCAGGGCTACTTCATCGCCAGCCAGTTCGGCGGCTTTTGCTTCATCCCACAAATAGCTTACGTGTTTAAATTCAGTTGTTTTCGACGACATATATTTTAATTGTTGAATTATTGAGTTAATGAATTATTGATTTGTTTTTATCGTTGGCTTATTTAGCTCGGCTTTTACCGTCGGTTTTTCGGGTTTTATCTTATTTCCATATCCCACAACCAGTACCGATATTACAATTACTGCTATACCGGCTATTACCGTTGCGAATGCTTTTTTACTTACGCCTTTCCACTCTTTAAGTACCAGGCCCCACGTATTAGCAATCAGGATAATGAAAGCCATGTGCAGGATCCAGGAGCTGGCGCCATTACCCATTTTACTTTCGCCCATACCGTAAAAAAAGAACTGTAAAAACCAGGTTGTGCCGGCCAGTGCCGCAAACAGGTAGTTTTTAAGCAGCGGTGTTTTTTTATCGGTATAATTATCAAACGTTTTGTTGCGGGCATTTAGCACCATACACCATATAAAGTTAGTGGTTAAGCCACCCCATAGTATAATAATATAGGTTACGTTGTTTGAAAACAGGAAATT
>JGI24737J22298_10000017_pt1 | contig 46988 bp, 44 predicted proteins | sample KBSCornC3_FD_22298 | JGI IMG/M metagenome (IMG submission 22298) | reverse complement strand
ATAATGCTTTCATGGGTTTAGTGTTTAATTGGTTGGGTAAATACAAAATCTTCGGCAGCCATCGGCTTGTGGCAATTCATACATTCTGTGGTAAACATTACATTTGCACCGCCGTACGGCACCATCTTCGGGGTCTTAAACCTCGCCCAGCCCCAGCCATAGGTAGATGCATATTTTTTATCGTCTTTTATCATGTACTCCACTTGTTTAAACTCGCCGGTATGGGTGGTCCCGTCCTTGTCCTGTAGTTGTGCCCAGGCCACTTTGGCAAATATGGCGCCGTTTGGCCATGGGTGGATCTTGTTTTCTTTGATCGCTTTCACGGCAATATCATTACCGAAGATTATGCGAAGGGTGTTATTATCAAAACGCTCAGTAGTACTGATAGGCTGCCAGTTTTTATAATCGGGGATGTAAGAGATGCCGTTGGCCGCTGTCGGCAATTTGGTGATGGCAGTTTCGTTTTTTTGCCAATACTGATATTGCCTGTCGGCGGCATTGATAACCGCCGTATCGGCAGGCTTGCTGTGCACCATTGAAGCAAGATAGTTCTTCAAAACAGCAAGATCGGCTGCTGATACTTTTGCGCCGGTATGAACAGCGGTATAACCCGGCAAAGGCATTGCTCCGGCTATTATTTGATTTACCGACTCCCAGAGTTTGCCTTTCTGATCGGCCGGCGCGAGCCTATTCCATTCGGAAAAATTAAGGTCGGCCCTGCCCTGTTTGATATGGGATGCCACCCCCCAGTAAATGGGGACTATTTTATCGTACCAGCGTAAATTGGTGTTGTTTGAATGGCAATCATAACAGGCACGTTGAATAATAGCCTTAACATCTGCCGGGGCTTCCAGATCGCCCGTTACCGGCGGGTTAGGAACATCCGGGCGTACAAACTGGATGCACAAAAAGCCTGCAAATAAAATCAGGATGATAAGGAACGCTTTTCGTTGATACAAGGATTTTCTGTTGGTTTTCATAGCCATTCGGTTTGCAATGCAAAGAAAACTACAATCCTTTATAATAAATGTAACAATTAGTTGGGCGGGTGCAAATAATCGTTGAATAAGGAAAAAAGGAAGGTGAGACAACAAATCGCGCTGCTTTTGTGCTCGTCGCCATCAATATAATCAGCATGTATGAATAAACTTTAAATTAGCGTAGCAGTCAAACAAACGCATCAATCACCCTCAAAAATGGAAGCAAGATCTATCTTACTACTAATACTTATTTCCTTTAGCGCTATTAAAGTAAATGGGCAATACAATTTTACCAAAGTTGATAACTGGCTAAATGACCACGCACCCGAAATGGGTGGCCGGGTGGTGCTTGTTGTTTATAAAAATGGCCGGGTGGTTTACAACCACGCAGTTAATGATATGAACATGAGGCAAAAATTTGTTGCCCGCATGGTAGCCCGCAAACAAGGCAAAAAGGCTGATCTGGATGACTATAAGTCTACTTCAAAGGTGGCTATTGCCAGCTGCAGCAAATGGCTTAGTGCCGCTTTGGTGATGACCTTTGTTGATGAGGGAAAGCTAAAATTGAGCGATACAGTTGGCAAATATTTGCCTGTACTATCGCGACATGGCAAGGGCGGCATCACCATTGGTCAATGCCTGTCGCACCAAACCGGGATCAAAACGCCGCCATTAAAAGAAAGTTTAGAAGATATGCGCCAGGATAACTCGATGGATGATGCAATAGCCGATATAGCAGCCTTACCGATGGAAGGTACACCCGGCAAGGTTTTTCACTACAGCAATGCCGGCTTGCAAATTGCCGGGGCTATCATCGAAAAAATCAGCGGCAAAAATTTTGAAACCTTATTTGCCGAACGTATTGCCAGGCCGCTTAATATGCAGCATACTGATTTTGGAAATGCCAAAGTAGCCCTGCCCGCGGGCGGGGCCTACAGTACTCCCGAGGATTACCTGAACTTTTTGACCATGATCATGAACCGGGGCATTTTTAACGGAAAGCGTATCCTGAGCGAAAATAGTATAGCCCAGATGCAGGAAAACAGGATCACCGCCGACGTTAAGATCGCCTATTCACCTGCCGAGGCCGGAGGTTTAGGTTACGGTTATGGCGAGTGGGTGTTTGATGCCCATACCGTAAGCAGCCCGGGGTTGTTTGGGAGCTTTCCGTGGATAGACAAGGATAAAAAGTACGCCGCCTTTATGATGACTTTTTATATTAAAAGCGATGGCAGGCAACAGCGTTATCGCGAACTGAAACAACTGGTGGATGAAGCAGTAAAATAGTAGTTTTGCAGCAATGAAGCTGTACATAAAAAACATGGTTTGCAGCCGCTGCAAAATAATGGTGAAAACCGAGCTGGAAAAAGCCGGGCTGCAGCCTGTTTCCGTTGATCTTGGTGAGGTAGAGATTAAAGAAGCCCCTACCCCGGCTCAGCTTAAACAATTGGAGACATCGTTAAATACCCTTGGTTTTGAACTCATTGACGATCAAAAGAGTCGTATTATTGAACAGATCAAAACCCTCATCATTGAGCATGTGCACTACGCCGAAACGCAATCCCCCTTAAAGCTTTCGGCGCTGCTTACTTCAAAACTTAATTATGATTATGGGTACCTGAGCAACCTGTTTTCGGCTGTAGAAGGCTCAACCATCGAAAAATACTACATAGCCCAGCGAATTGAAAAAGTGAAGGAACTCCTGGTTTATAATGAACTTAGTCTTTCCGAAATCGCTTTTCAATTAAACTATAGCAGTGTTGCCTACCTATCCAGCCAGTTTAAACAGGTAACGGGGATGACGCCATCTGCCTTTAAAGCCCTTCAGGGTAGTAAACGCACAAACCTGGAAGATATATAAAGCACGAATTTTTCGAATTGAAACGAATTATACGAATTTATTCCGCAGCGGTTCGTGTAATTCTATCAAATTGTGGCCGGCTTGCTGAGCATTCGTGATAACCTGTAAATCTTATAAATCATACCCATAATACCGTAATAACTCCCCTGCCGGCTCATGGTAATTTTGTATCAGCAAATACAAATTATCATGACACATACATATAATATCACCGGCATGACCTGTACCGGCTGCCTGGCTAAAGTGCAGGGCCTGTTACAGCAGGTTCCCAACATCGAAAAAGTTGAGATCTCTTTAGCCGAAGGTACTGCCGACATCACGATGAAAAAGCACGTGCCGACTGCCGACCTTAAACAGGCACTTGCCGCTTATCCTAAATACCAGCTTAGCGAAGAAGAGGTACATCATCACCATATGAGCACGACAGATGCTGCTGAAAACCGCACCTGGCTGCAAACCTACAAGCCGATCCTGCTCATTTTTGGTTATATTTTAGCAGCAGCAATAATTGCCGGAAGCCATACAGGCGGCTTTAACATCACTACGGCCATGCGCGTTTTCATGAGCGGCTTTTTCCTGGTATTCTCCTTTTTTAAACTGCTGGATCTCGCGGGCTTTGCCGATAGCTATGCCATGTATGATGTGGTGGCCAAACGCTGGCGCGGATGGGGCTACGTGTATGTTTTTGTTGAACTGGGTTTAGGCCTTGCCTTCGCGCTTAACATTGCGCCGGTAACGGTTAACGCCGTTATGGTTGCGGTGATGACGATAAGCCTGATTGGTGTGCTGCAAAGTGTTTTCAGCAAAAGGCAGATCCGTTGTGCATGCCTTGGCGCGGTGTTTAATTTGCCCATGAGCACAGTAACTATTATTGAGGATGGGTTAATGATTTTGATGGGTGTTGTGATGTTGGGAATGATGTAAGGCAGCCAGCAAATGTCATTTCAAGGGAGCGGAAGCGGGTTTCCTCGTCCTGTTCGTTGAAATGACATTTTTTTTGTACTTTAATCTAATGCAAAACACCGCACAATTCCTTCTACAGGATTGGTTTAATATTACTGGTCGCGGATTAGTTATCACCGGCGAGATTATTCGGGGAACAATTGCAGCCGGAGACTTCGTTTGCTTTAATGATGAGGTCATCAAAATAAAAAGCGTAGAAATTGGCCATAAAAGTTCCGGCGGGTTTTTTATTGGATTGATCCTGGAAATAGAAAACCAAACCCCGATATTATCCTCGCTCAAAAAATTAAAGGGAGAGAATTTTTTGATATTAACGGCTGTCGCCGTTAATTAACTCGTTTACATCCTAAACCTCAAAGCAACCGAGCGTCCCAAAGCTTGCGCAAATTCGGGGTCAATTACCGGGCCTTCGCCTTTTTGTACCCATACACGGCGGGCGTCTTTTTGAAGGATTATTTTCTCGCCATTTAACAGGATCTCAAGTTCGCTGGTGGTTGGGGTAATTGGCGAGGTATTAATTTGATACACGTGGTCGGTATCGTTAAAAGTTATTCTTAGTGGCAATCCCATCTTTATCTTCTCTACGGTAAACATACGTATCCCATGTTACAAAAGCAACAACAGGCGGCGGGCAATAACAAATTTCTACATTAACAGGTTAATTTACAGATCATTATTTTGCACATTTAATCAGGCCGCCAGCTGCAACTGAACCTTATGGATCAGGCTGTTCATGCCAAACGGCTTGTGCAAAACATCATCCGGCGCTCCTTTTTGCGGTTCATGTGCTTCGGTTTCCTCATTTTCTGAACAAACAATTACACGAAGATTTTTAGTGGCCCGGTTCAATTTAATGAGCCGGCATAGCTCACGGCCGTCCATGCTTTTATTAACAATATCCAGGATCACAAGGTCAGGGTGGCATGCTTTTATAATCCTGAAAAGTTCATGGGCATGGGTTGACGAGGCTACTTCGTAACCTTTACCAAGCAGGATGTAGGTCATTACCTCTATCATCAGCTCGCTATCATCAACTATCAAAATTCGTTTTGCCATAAACCAGGTCCTGCTTTTTGTACTAATGTCATGCAAACCGCATGCCACTGATTAACTTACAGTTAACCTCTTGTCGTCCAGACAGGGAGCTATTCCCGATAGAGCTATCTTTTGTAATGATATTTTGACAATTATGGCCTTAATGTTTAAACACAATTGATCTGTTTTATTACATTTGGCCTATAGGAAATAGATTTAGCGAGCGAAAATGGACAATATCAATATCAAAAAACTGGCAAAGGAACTCAATATCTCCACATCAACCATCTCGAGGGCCTTTAATGGAAACACTGATATTAATAAAGACACCAAAGAGCGGATTTTAGCATATGCCAAACAACATAACTATTTGCCCAACCATTATGCCAGTAACCTCCGCGATAAAAAGACCAAAACCCTGGCTGTTATCGTTCCCGAAATAGCTAACGACTTTTTTTCGCAGGCTATCAATGGCATTGAAGAAGTTGCCCGCAAAAAAGGGTTCTACATTTTACTTTACCGCACCGACGACGTTTTTGAAAAGGAAGTATCGTTTGTAAATTATCTTAACAATGGTAAAGCCGATGGCATTATCATGTCAGTATCCGGCGAGGCCAGTGACCACAACTATCTGCGCCAGCTGGAAAAAAAGCATGTGCCTGTTGTTTTTTTCGACCGCGTTTATGAGGATATTGAAGCCGCCAAAGTAACTACTAACGACTATGACGCCAGCTTCGCCGCAACCGAACATCTTATTAAAACCGGGTGCAAAAAGGTTGCTTACCTGGTGGTTAACAAAAGTATTTCGATAGGTAAAGTGCGGATGCAGGGCTATATGGATGCGCTGGCTAAGCACAAGATCGTGTTTGATGATACCTTGGTTATTGATTGCAGTAACGATGAAAAGGAAAATTATAAGATTTTGAAAAAGGCCTTACAGGTAATCAAGCCTGATGGTATTTTCAGTTCGGTTGAACGTTTGGCCTTTGCCACCTACTACGTTTGTAATGACCTTGGCATTTCGATACCTAACGATCTGAAAGTGATTAGCTTTTCAAGCCTCAGGGTAGCCCCGCTCCTTTCTCCTCCTCTTTCAACCATAACGCAACCCGCTTACGAAATGGGCGTAAAGGCTGCAACTTTACTGTTCGATGTGCTGGAAAACAACGGCTCCGCTCCTAAAAAGCAACATGTATTGAAATCAAAACTGTTTATCAGGAAGTCTTCGATTGGTGAGTAGTGAATAGTTGATTAAGAGAGTGGTTTTGTTTCGGCAGCCGCAACCACTTAACTCAATCAACCACTCACCTAATCAACCTAAAATTACGCTTCAATAAAAAGCTCGCTTTGCGGCCTGCGTACTTTTAGCATTTTGCTGTAAGCGTCGTCTTCGGCACGGAAACCTACTGCGGCAATTACCGAGGTAGTTAAGCCTTTTTCTTTCAAGCCCAGGATCTCGTCGAATTTCGCAGCGTCAAAACCTTCCATTGGACCCGCGTCTACCCCAATTTCTGCAGCTTCAGCCAATAAAACCCCTAAAGCAATATAAGCCTGTTTGTGTGACCATTCAACTTTTTGCTCATCGGTACGGCTGGCGAGGGTGCCTAATACCATTTGCTCATAACCGGCAAGGCTTTCACGGGCAATGCTGCGCGTTGAAGCAACAAGGTCAATGAATTTTTTACCAAAATCCTCATCAAGGTTAGTTAATGAAGCAAACACAAACAGAGCCGATGAATCGGTAATCTGCGATTGGTCGTACCCAACGGCCCGTAATTTCTTTCTTGTCTCTGCATCCTGCACAACAATCACCTTATATGATTGCAGGCCTAATGATGATGGTGCTAACTGAATGGCTGTTTTTAAAGCCTCTAACTGTTCTGCGCTTATTTTTTTGTTGGGATCGAATTTCTTAACGGCCGATCTCCATTGTAATTTTTCTACTAATGACATGATTATTTTCAAATGTTGAAACAAATATAGATGTTTAAACATATGTGTTTAGCCATGCAATTGTAAATAGATAATTATTCCCCCTATTAAGTGGAAATAGATGTCATGCCTTTAATGCGTCCTTACATACAGCTTTGGGGATGAATTTCGCCTGACTTATCCTGTTGTTAAGCATTCGTGTCGATCACTAATTTACTCCACCCTTTATTTCCCGCGTTTTTTATCTCTTTTTTACGCTGCTCCATTACTTTTTTTATGCGCGAGCTGTAAGCCCAGCAAGTGCTTTGACGGATAGAAAGAATTTCGGAAAGTTTATGTGACGAGATCTTACCCTTGGTTGAATACATCAGGAAGATCATATAAAAAGCTTTATTGATAGGGATCCGGGTATTTTGCAGTATGGTGTAAGCTATTACCGACTCCTCATAACCACATTTTGAACACCGGCGGCTGTAAGGGAGGTGTCCGCTGCCGTAATGTGTATTGCTGCATTTGCGGCAGGCATAGCCATGCTCCCATTTCAGGTCGGACAGGAATTTGAAGCAGGTTTCCCTATCGGGATAAATACGGCTAAACTCTTCAAAGTCAACTTCGGTGAGCATTACCCTATCGTGGGTTACTTTTTCAATGTCATTATGCAGGATAATGTTGTCTTTTTCGAGGAGTACATTCATGCGCGAGATCTCTTCGGCCTGTTGTTGCAGCAGCTCATTAACTGATTTAAGCTCCTCATTTTGCTCCGCTATCATTGATGACTTTTCAACCAGCTCGCGGGTGCGTTCCTGCACCTGGGCTTCAAGGCTGCGGTTCAGGGTATCTTTCAGCTCTTCGTTTTGTTTCATCTGAGCAATAATGTCCTGCTGGGCAACATCCTTTTCTTTTTTAAGGATCCGCACTTTATCGCCTATAGCAAAAGAGATGAACAGCATCTCCATAATAAAACAAATACTAAGACTGTAGTAATCAAACTCGGTAACGGGCAGCCACCAGATATTTAGTGCTATACAGCTTTTAATAACAAAGCCGGTAAGTAAAAACGTATACCCGATAACAAAGAACCGCGCCGGTTTATACCCTTTTATCAACACATAACAACCCGCATAAAAAGAAATGCACAGCGGCAAAAACTCGATGATCTTGTAGTTAAACCAGGCCATATTAATGGTAATGCAGGCCAGGAAATAAATACACCTGAAAATGATCACCCCTTTGATCACTTTATTTAAGCGCGGGGCATTAACTTTTAAATTTAGCAGGCTTTGAGCAAAAAGGATGGCAAAAATACTGGCCGAGAACAGGGCGATACCATACGCGTAATTGTTCCAGCCGGGATAGTTTGGCCAGATATACTGGTAAGCTATGCCATCGGCACACATTTCATAAAGGCCAATACTTAAGTTATAAATGATGTAATACAGGTATTGCACCTGGCGCATGGCTATGAACATCATGAAATTGTACAGGCCAAAAACCAGGATCATACCGTAAAAAACACCAAAGAAAAAATATTCGTCGAGCGCGTAACCAATAAAGCGGCTTACCGTACGCAATACCATGATCACATTAACCGAATGCCCCGAACGGATGCGGATATAATAAGCGTCATCGGGGCCCTGGTTGCTGTTGATATTAAAGCTAAAGTTTTTGTGTTTGTAAAAGCGCGCGGCAAAAGGGCGACTGCTGCCAAGCGAGGTTGCCCGGTAAGTATTGTTAACGGGCGAATAAACGGTAATACTATCGATAGTTTGATCAAAAAACTCCAGGATCCAGTTGTTGCTGGTGGCATTGGCCTTACCAATTTTTATGCGGTACCAATAAGCCGAATTGTTGTTACGGGTTACGGGAGTAGGTTCCTGGTTAGCTGCAAATTTGCCTGCTAAGTAAGCGTCGCGAATACCATCGAGGCTAAGCTTTCCGGTTGTATCCTCAAAATAAACTATCTGCTTATATTCAAAAATGTGCTGGTTTACTTTGTCGCTTATTTGAACCGTGGTTTGAGCTATGCCTGTTGAAAAGCATAAGCAAAACATTATAATACCGATAAAAGATCTCAGTAAAAGTTTAAACATAGGCTTGGGAAATGGATGTATTCCGCACCTGTAATGGTGGTTTCACTACAGGCGCGAAAGAAATGGTTGTTTGGTTAGCGTCAGGCCGGATACAATTATAATATTTTTATTTTTCTATTCCTATTAAAAGTACATTAAACAGTGATTTAAAATGTTAATTTTTAGCTATTTGTTGTTAATATCCGGGAATTACTATACATAAATAGTCACAGGCCCATTTACTAAAGTGTTCGAAGCGGTTTTTCCATCTATTTCATATTAAAGGGCCACGCCTAAAAAACAACAATGACATTTCTCATCAGGCGTATTTTTAAAGCCGGCGCGCGGTGCCAGAGCGTTTTATCATTGTTAAAACTTGATTTATCAGATAACTTAACATGACTAATATATGAACCGCTATTGGTTATAACAAGCGTATATTTGTAGTGTTAGGGCATCAAAACATCGCTTTTCAAAAATCACGATGTGCTTCATTACCAAAACGAAAACTGTTGCCTGCAAGCTAAAAACTATAAAACCGATGCAAAGCGAACATTACAATACCGGGCTTAAAAAAAGCATTCTTTTTTTATTCGCCCTGCTATTTACAGCAAGCTTAACCGTAAACGCCCAAAATATCCGGGTGGCGGCAGCTGCTAACCTGCAGCCGGTAATGGAGGTTTTACAAAAAGATTTTAAGCAAAAAACAGGAATTACTATTGATGTTGTTATAGGCTCATCGGGTAAGCTGGTAGCTCAGATCAGTAATGGAGCTCCGTTTGATGTGTTTCTATCGGCAGATATGGCCTTTCCCGAAACGCTTTTTAAAAATGGTTTTGCAAAGGAAAAACCGGTAGTGTATGCCTCGGGCAGCCTGATCATTTGCAGTACGCAAAACATTGGTTTTGAAAACTGGGAACGCCTGCTGCTTTCGGCAAGGATAAAAAAAATCGCCATAGCAAACCCGGCCATAGCGCCTTATGGTAAAGCCGCCGAGCAATTGCTCAGGGATAAGGGGATTTTGGATGATGCCAAATCGAAGGCCGTTTATGGAGAAAGCATATCTCAGGTAAATACTTACATTACCACAGGCGTGGCCGATATTGGTTTCACTACCCAATCACTGGTAAAAGAGCTGGCAAATAAATCACCACTGTTTTATACGGTCGTCGATCCCAAAACTTACGACCCCATACTGCAGGGCATGGTGATCCTGAAACACGGAGCGGTTAATCCTACGGCCGGAAAATTTTACCGGTACATTTTAAGCCCGGCCGCTAAAAGTATTTTTAAAGCGTATGGTTATAGGGTACAATAATTTGTATTTTTATCGATGGACCTATCGCCCATATGGCTCACATTAAAATTAGCAGGCATCACCACGCTTTTGCTACTGCTTATCGGGCTGCCATTTGCCTGGTGGCTTTCAAGGGGAAGATCGTTTATCAAGATCATTGCCGAAGCAATTATTACTATGCCTTTGGTGTTGCCGCCATCGGTACTGGGCTTTTATCTGCTGTTGGCTTTTAGTCCGCAGCATGGTTTAGGGAAATGGCTGCACGATACTTTTGATGTACAACTGGTTTTTTCCTTTCCGGGGCTGATTCTGGCTTCGGTAATTTACAGTGTGCCTTTTATGGTAGGGCCGGTAAAATCGGCCTTGCAACAGTTACCCGGTTCGCTGACAGAAGCGTCATACACGTTGGGTAAAACAGAATGGCAAACGTTCAGGTATGTACTGCTGCCCAACATCAAACCATCATTATTAACCGCCGCGGTTTTAACCTTTGCCCATACGCTGGGTGAGTTTGGTGTTGTGCTGATGATTGGCGGCAATATCCCTGGTATTACAAGGGTGGCATCCATCGCGGTGTACGATTCGGTAGAGAAGATGGACTATGCCTCGGCCAACAACTATTCGCTTATTTTATTTTCCATCACTTTTGTGTTGGTGATAGCTGTTTTTATGTTCAATAAATACCAGGCGAAAGGCCCCTTAGCATGATCAGCGTAGATATTGAAATAAAACTGAAAGCCTATCATGGCGGACAATTGCTGAAGATAAAACGGCAGTTTGTTTCCGGCAGCGTTACCAAAATTTGGGGGCCTTCGGGGTCCGGAAAAACCACATTGCTTAAAATGATAGCCGGTCTGTCAGCGCCCCGAAAAGGAAAGATCGTAGCGGACGGAATTACCTGGTTTGATGATGAACAACTGATCAATTTATCGCCGCAAAAAAGACATATTGGCTTCGTATTTCAAAACTATGCCCTGTTCCCGAACATGACGGTGCAGCAACACCTGGAGTATGCCAGCAATGATACCGACTGGATAAAGCGCCTGCTGCAATTGGGACAACTGGATAACTTTACCACTCACAAGCCCGATCACTTATCCGGCGGGCAACAACAGCGGCTGGCCATTTTGAGGGCATTGGCTACCAAACCCAAACTGCTTTTAATGGATGAGCCGTTTTCGGCATTGGATAGCAAGATGAAAACTTTGCTGATGGAAGAACTTAAGCCGCTGATTAAGCAATTGGGGGCCACAACAATTATTGTAAGTCATAATTTGCAGGAGTTGGAAATATTTGATGGTGAGGTAATGAATTTTGAGGGATTGGTTTAACCCTTCATAAGCATTCCGCCTCCGCTCGGCTCCAGCCGGATGTCAACTATAAACGGCCTCTGGCCGCCGAAGTAGACATACTTAAGTTAATAGAAAAAGTGGTGGCGTTTAAACCTTGATTATTTACTACTCTTATCTCCGTCAGATATTGACTTGATGAGGCTACCCCATGCCAGCGGGTTTAACAGCGGATTGGGTGTAAGCGAGTGCGAATTCAGGATGCTGGTGTGCATAGCCTGCGCATTGGCCGATTGTATTTCCTGGGCATCGCGGGGCAAAGTGTTATACAAGGCCGATAGGGTTGCTTTGCTGATGTTTTTGCGGGCAATCTCCAAATCATCATCAGCAAGTTTTATAGCCAGGAAATCTTTTTTAAACTCATCAGTGGTGGCCCATGGAAACACGTGAAATGTAGGCAGGTTGATGATCTGCGCTTTCAGGGATACCTGGGTAGTATAACTTTCATTTGGCAGATTGGACGGGATAACCACGGTAACCGGGGCATAGCCAACGCAGGTGAAGCGAAGGGTATCGCGCTCATGTACTACAAATGAAAAGTATCCCTTATAGTTTGATACGTTAATAATATTATGTGCCGAAGTATTGGTAATGGTTACATAAGGGATAGTGATCTTTACGCTATCGGCATTATGTGTAATACCGGTAAACTGCACAACGGGGCGGTCTTTGCTTTGTGCAAAAGCGCCCATTGAAACAAATAACAGCAGTAAACCAAATAAATATTTCATAAAACCATTAACTACTTAGCTCAACATATATTACGCTGCGAGCGCCAAAATAGTTTTTAAACTTCATCAAAAATAAGTCATATCCCCCAATTGAACCGGGGATTTAACAAATCTTAACAACTACCTTAAATTTTCGGGAAGCACGGCATTGGGGTCATCAATGTCCGTTAGGTTTATGGCCTCAATGGCGGAAATTTCGGGCACAGCTTTTTTAATAGCCTGCTCAATACCTGCTTTAAGGGTCATGATACTCATTGGGCATGATCCGCATGAACCCAACAGCTTTAATTTAACGACATTTTCAGGAGTTATCTCCTCAACAGAAACATTCCCCCCATCAGCCTCCAAATACGGACGGATAGTATCTAAAGCTGCTTCAACCTGATTTAATAAACTCATTTTTATTAATTTATAACGTTATGTAAAGTTATTAATTATTTACAATATTTTCTGCACTCAATGCTTTGGCATTTGATATGGCCACCTGCTGGGCAACACGCTCGGCCATTTTCACAAAAGCAACGGTCATCGGGCCGTCTTCTTCAAGCACCGTTGGCTTGCCGGCATCGCCCGAATCACTGATGCCTTTAATCAGCGGGATTTCGCCCAGGAACGGAACATCAAGCAGTGCCGCCAGTTTTTGTCCACCGCCTTTACCAAATATGTAATACTTGTTTTCGGGCAGTTCGGCAGGTGTAAAGTACGACATGTTTTCAACCACCCCCAGTATAGGCACATTAATAGCTGGCATCATAAACATACCAATACCTTTTTTAGCATCGGCCAGGGCTACATTTTGCGGCGTGGTAACAATTACAGCGCCTGTTACCGGGAAGCTTTGCGTTACCGTGATGTGAATATCGCCTGTACCCGGCGGCAGGTCTATCACCAGGTAATCCAGCTCACCCCAGTCGGCATCATTGAACAGTTGTTTTACAGCGGTAGATACCATCGGTCCGCGCCATGGCACCGGCTGATTAGGATCGGTAAAGAAACCTATCGACAGCAATTTAATGCCGTATTTTTCAATCGGCTCAATTCGGGTTTTGCCGTCAACCTGGCTGGCCATAGGGCGCGCTCCTTCCAGCCCAAACATAATGGGTACCGAAGGACCGTAAATATCGGCATCGATCATTCCCACCTTTGCACCAGATTTCGCCAGACCCAAAGCAAGGTTTGCCGCAACCGTTGATTTACCAACACCACCCTTGCCCGAAGCTACGGCAATGATATTTTTTACACCCGGAACCCCGGTATTTTTTTGAGTAGTTACACGCGAGGTCATGTTGATATTGATAACCGCCTCTTTGCTTACAAAATGCAGGATAGCATTACGGCAGGCATTCTCAATCATGGCTTTAAGCGGGCAGGCCGGCGTAGTCAGGATCACCGAAAAGCTAACGTTGTTGCCATCAATATGAATATCCTGGATCATGTTGAGCGTTACCAGGTCTTTTTTTAGATCCGGTTCTTCAACGTTGCCCAGTGCCTGTAAAACTTGTTCTTTAGTAATTGTCATAATATGAGGCAAATTTATGAAAACAGGTGGTTGATTAAGTTTATCAGGAAACAATTTGCAAAAACAACCGTTTGCAGGGGATAAGATTTAGTTTAGTTTTGGATAAAATTAACAAATGAAGCGCCTTAATCCTAAATATATACGCATAGCCGCATACATTCTCGTTCCCTTAATTCTTATTCTGCTTATCGGCGGATATGTTGCCTACTCAAAACGTGGAGCCCTGCTCGAAAAAGCCATTGACAAAGCTAAATTAAAAGCAAAGAGGGATTATAATTTAGATGTAAAAATAGGATCGGCAAAGTTTACGGGCCTCAGCACCGTTTCATTCTCGGATATCAGCATCGTACCGGATGGCCGCGATAGTTTGCTGAACATCAAAAATTTTGTGGTAAGTGTACGGATAATGCCGCTGGTGCTTGGTGAGGTAAAACTATCAGATGTGGTATTGCAGGATGGCTTCATTAGCCTTGTTAATAAAAACGGGGTCAAGAATTTCGATTTTCTTTTCAAAAAGAAAAAGGACTCAACAGCCACCGATACCAAAGCCGATTTGAGCCATCTTGCCGATAACCTGATCAACCAGTTGCTTTATAAGATTCCGGATAACTTATCGCTCCATAATTTCAGGATCAGTTTTAAGAGCGACAGCGATCAGCTCAAACTTTTAGCGCAAACCGCCCAGATCAAAGACGGGCAGCTGAGCTCAACCATAAAAGTTAATGACGGGGAAGCCACCTGGCATTTCGCCGGCAAAATGCATCCGTCGGATAAGGATATCGACGTAATGCTTTATGCCGATGGCAAAAAAGTAGAGCTACCTATCATTGAAAAGAAATTTAACCTGAAGCTTAATTTTGATACTCTGCAAACCAAACTTACCGAGGAAGACCACAGCAGCGGTGAAACCAGGATCTCGGGTTCATGGTCGGTTAAAAACCTGCTTATTCGCCATCCGGGCATTTCGTCTACTGATATTGTACTCCCTGCAGCAGCAATTGATGCTGATGTTAAAGTTGGTACTAATTACATATCTATCGATAGTACTTCGCTTATCCATATAAAAAAGTTAACCGCGCACCCATACGTTAAGTACACGCTTAACCCGGTAAAAATTTATGAGCTGAAGCTCAATACCGGCTGGCTTAATGCGACCGATATTTTCGATTCATTCCCTACCGGGATGTTTGATGCCCTTGACGGGATCCAGGTTGCCGGCAAGCTGAATTACCACATGAATTTTTACATGGATTCTTCAAAGCCCGACGATTTGATATTTGACTCGGGCATGGATAAAGATAATTTCCGGATCCTGAAATTTGGACGTACCGATTTAACCAAGCTTAACAGCCCATTTGTATATACACCATATGAAAAGGGCAAACCAATGGCCCCACACCTGATAGGCCCCGAAAACCCAGAGTTTACACCGCTGCAGCAGATCTCACCCAATTTGAGAAACGCGGTAATGACGGCCGAAGATCCATCTTTTTACACCAACCATGGCTTTGTGATGGAAGCCATCCGCAAATCAATAGCTACCGATTTTAAAACAAAGAAGTACAAACGCGGCGGCAGCGGCATATCGCAGCAGTTGGTTAAAAACGCCTACCTGAGCCGGGAGAAAACCCTGTCGCGCAAAATAGAAGAGATTCTGATTGTATGGCTTATTGAAAATAACCGCATCATGACCAAAGACAGGATGCTGGAGGTTTACTTTAACATTATTGAATGGGGCCGTAATATTTACGGTATCGGCGAGGCTTCGCATTATTACTTTGGCAAATCGCCGTCTGAACTTAGTTTGGGAGAAAGTATTTACCTGGCCAGCATTGTCCCCTACCCTAAAGGCGGTTTATACGCTTTTCAGCCTGACGGTACCTTACGACCGGGACTGCATGGCTACTTTAACCTGATTGGTAAACTGATGGCTATGAAGGGTTATACCGCCCGGGATACCAATGCTTACGGATTTTACGAAGTGCGGTTAAGGGAAGGTCTGCGCCGCCAGATTGCCCCTGTTGATACTGCTACTGCTGATAGCCTTATGAAACAAGGCGGAGCAGATGACGATGGTATTTTGCCAGTTGTTGAAGAGCCTGTAAAAAGGCCTAACTTTTTCCAGCGCCTTTTTGGTAAAAAAGATACCACCGAAGAAAAAGCCGAGGAAAAATTGAAACAAAAAGAACAAACGATAAAGGAGCAGCTCAAAGCCCAGATAGAAGCACTGAAAGCCGAATATAAACTCAAGATTGACGCTGTGGATACCACCGGCGGCCGGACACGAAAAGAAGTACGGCAGGAAAAACGGCGGCTGAAGGACGAAGAACGGGAAAAGGAAAAAGAATTGAAAGATAAGATGCCATAACTGAGCGTAAACGAGACGCAAAAACGGACATTCTGCTTGGCAGAATGTCCGTTTTTGCGTCTTCCTTTTTGGAGCAAGTCTTGTGCGGCTGGCATGAGGGATGATGACTTGTGCTTTCTGGAAAAAGTTAAAATTAATATGATACCTCAACCTCCAATTGTATCGTCCTAAACAGTTTACAGATTAATTCATATCTAAATATATCCGCGCATATATAGTCTGAGGCTACCCTTCCCTCTCTTTTTTACTTAAAATTAATTGCGAAGTAAGCGTATCACAAAAAAAATCTCATCGCAACAGAAACGTTGCACAGGCTATTTAAACTAATTTTTGCCCTTTTTAACACTGTGATGCAAGCGTATTAAATTATACATAATACACTATAAATCAATTAATTATGAACATTTTTCTTGATTGATCCGTTTAAATTACTGTAGATTTGTAATGCCAATTTTAAGCTACGCATAAACCTGCTTCATGGAAAACAGTAACGGTCGGGCGTATTTACCCTGACCAATGCTTTGATATTCTTAAGCAACAGTTAAATATTGTTACAAATATTGAATTGTTGCATAGGGGCTTATGTGATATTTTTTTGAATATCAATCAACTAAATAAACAACTCAATGAAAATCAATTACCAATTAAAGCGGTTCGCAGTCCTCACCCTGCTCTCCACCGCTGCTTTTTACTCTTGTAAAAAGAATGTGAACAACAACGAAGCACCCAATCAAAAAACAAGCGGCACCGTAGCACGGGCCGCTAACGAAGTAGTGAATGCCTGGGTTACTACTGCCGATCAATCAAAGCTTTTACAGGCACAAGCCAGCTTTAATTTTAGTGCCGATGCCGGTACTAATGCAACAACTATTACAGTAGACGAAAACCAAACCTACCAGGGAATAGACGGTTTCGGCTTTACTTTAACCGGGGGCAGTGCCGGACTACTTAACGGCCTTGGCGCCAACCAAACCAATGTGCTTAACGAGCTTTTCGGCACAGCTAACGGCCAGATCGGGATCAGCTATATCCGGATCAGCATCGGTGCCTCCGATCTTAGCTCAAGCGATTTCACCTACAACCAAACCGCCGGCGATTTTAACATGAACAACTTCAGTATCAGCGCCGAAAACCAGGACCTGCTACCGATCCTGAAAAAGATCATCGCCATAAACCCATCTATCAAAATTATAGCTACCCCATGGACAGCCCCTACCTGGATGAAGGTAAACACCACCGGCAATAACGGCTATACCGGCGGCAGCCTCAATACAGCAGCAGGTTATTATGACGCCTATGCCCGCTATTTTGTAAAATACCTGCAGGCCATGCAGGCCCAGGGAATTACCATTGATGCCATTACCCCTCAAAATGAACCGCTTAACCCATACAACAACCCAAGTATGGTAATGCAGCCGGATGAGCAGGCCAATTTTATTAAAAACAACCTCGGCCCGCAAATCAGGGCGGCAGGCTTTCAAACCAAGATCATTGCCTATGACCACAACACCGACAGGATTGATTATCCCGAAACCGTGTTAGCTGATGGCGGTGCCAATCCCTATGTTGACGGATCAGCGTTTCACCTGTATGCGGGCAATATCAGCTCACTAACTGATGTACACAACGCCTATCCCAACAAAAACGTTTATTTCACCGAGCAATGGGTTGGCGCACCAAGCAATTTTGGCGGCGATCTGTCATGGCATGTTAACACGCTCATTATTGGTGCTACCCGCAACTGGAGCCGCAATGTTTTGGAATGGAACCTGGCCTCCGACCCAAACAACAACCCGCATACACCGGGCGGCTGCAGTACCTGTTTGGGAGGTATCACTGTTAGCGGTACTTCTATCACCCGAAATGTTGGCTATTACATTATCGGTCATGCATCGCGGTTTGTACGCCCGGGCGCTGTGCGGATTTCTTCCAATTTATCGGGCAGTATCCAAAACGTGGCCTTCAAAAATTCTGACGGCAGCAAAGTACTTATCGCCCTTAACAATGGCTCATCAAGCGTAAGCTTTAAAGTTAAATGGGGCGCGGAATCTTTTACTTACACTTTAGCGGCGGGCGCTGTAGCAACCTTTAAATGGACCGGCACCCAAAGTTCAGCATCAGGCCCGCCCATAGGTTCAATAATTACTTTTAAAGGCTTTAATAACCTGTACGTAAGCAGCGAAAACGGCACGCAGGCCATGAATTGCAACCGGTCTACCGCCTCAGCATGGGAACAATTTACCGTGGTTGATGCCGGTGGGGGCAAAATAGCCTTGATGGCCATGAATAAATATGTATCGTCAGAAAACGGGACACAGGCCATAACCTGCAACCGCACAACCTTTGGCGACTGGGAAAAATTTGACTGGATCCCCACAACCGATGGTAAGGTTACCCTCCGCGGCAATAACGGCAAATTTATATCCAGCGAGAACGGCACACAACCCATGACCTGCACCCGCGCAACAGCATCAGGCTGGGAAGCTTTTGGTATAAACCAGTAACTACTACGAAACCAATCAATTATTTACCAATACTATCATTATGAAACAACTTTTAAATTTTGCGAAGAGTGCCGCTACTGCATCGGCATTCATGCTTTTAATTTCGTCCTGCAGCAAGGACCTGAACAAAACCTCACCTGCCATTAAAACAGCCGATGAAACGGCAGGATCAACAACCACGCCAAGGGCAGGCACACTGCTATGGAGCGACGAATTTAACGGCACCAGTGTTAACACCAACAACTGGAACATTGATAACGGCAACCCCAATGTCAATAATGAAAAAGAATATTACCAGTCGGCAAACGCCACGGTGTCAGGCGGTTTCCTTACCATTACCGCCCGCAAGCAATTCGTTGGAGGCCAGCCTTATACATCGGCCAAACTGACTACAGCAGGTAAATTCCAGCCTACCTATGGTCGTATTGAGGCAAGCATTAAGCTGCCGGCAGTACAAGGTACATGGCCCGCCTTCTGGATGCTGGGCGCAAACATCGGTACTGTAAACTGGCCGCAATGCGGCGAAATTGACATTATGGAGCAGGTAAACACCTCCAATACCATCTTGGGCACTATGCACTGGTACAACAACGGCGGCCACGTACAATATGGCGGCAGTACCACCACAACGCCAACAGGTTTCCATACCTACGCGGTTGAGTGGGATACCAATTCTATCCGCTGGTATGTGGATAATACGCTGTATGTAACCGGTAATATTGCCAATAATATCAACAATACCGGTGCATTTCATAATCCGTTCTTTATTATCCTTAACCTGGCCATCGGCGGCGATTTGCCCGGTAATACCATTAACGATGGCGCTTTACCCTGCAACATGGTGGTTGATTACGTAAGGGTTTATGACCTGTCGGGCAGCAGCACAAACCCTCCTATTGGTCAAACTATCACTTTAAAAGGTTTTAATAACCAATATGTTAGCAGCGAAAATGGCACGCAAGCCATGAATTGTAACCGCGCCACGGCATCAGCATGGGAGCAGTTTACTGTAGTTGATGCCGGAGGCGGTAAGGTAGCTCTTCAGGCTATGGGTAAATACGTATCGAGCGAAAACGGCACACAAGCCATTACCTGTAACCGCACCACCATAGGCGATTGGGAAAAATTTGACTGGGTGCCTACCACCGATGGTAAAGTTACATTCAGGGGCAACAACGGCAAGTTTATTTCCAGCGAAAACGGTACACAGCCCATGACGTGTAACCGGGCAACGGCATCGGGCTGGGAGGCTTTTGGCGTAAACCAATAATTTAAAATGATATATTTAGCCTGCTCTTTTTAAAAGGGCAGGCTTACTTGCTATATAAACCTGCCATGAAAAAATTTACCGGCTTTTGCTTTCTGTGGTTAATAATAGGCTTGCATACGTTATATGCTCAGTCGGCCGGGAGCAAATTGGAGTTTAATTTTACCGATGGCTATCAGCGCGAGAATTTTCACTGGTCGATAGCTGGCAATAGCAATGGTCAAAGCCCCAATGTTTTTTCGGAGCTGAAATGGACAAAGCTGAGCGGGCAAAGCATTGCTGCATCATTACAATATAATGTATATCAACGATTTAACATTTATGCAGATTACGCCCGGCAGTTCATAACCTCGGGTTCGGCAAATGATTCGGACTATAGCACCGATAACCGTACCGGTAATACCTATAATGAAACATTTGATGCTGGCAAAGGACATACAAAAGGCTGGGCGCTTGGTGCTGGTTATCAGTTAATTAATAATAATTGGCTTAACCTTACCCCTTATGCAGGATACAGTGATAACCGGCAGTCCCTTTATTTATATGGTAGTGGCAACCGCTTTCCGAACTTGAACAGCAGCTACCAAACCCGATGGAAAGGCGTATTCATTAAAGCCATAGCATCAATAAAACTCATTGAAAAACTGAAGTTTAATGCCGCTATCACCTATAACCAGGTAGGCTATAATGCCCTGGGCAACTGGAACCTCATTACCACTTTTCAACACCCGGTTAGCTACCGTCACCATGCTAATGGATATGGGTTAAATATGAACGGCGCATTGGCTTATTCAATCACAAATCAGATAGCCATTCAGGCTGGTGGCGGATACCTGCACTGGCAAACAGGTAACGGTATTGATGAGCTTTATCTCAATAGCGGCGAGGTGGATAAAACACAGATGAACGGGGCGTATAGGACTGGCTTTAGGGTATTTGGGGGCTTGAAGATTTCATTTTAATTATTTCAAAATCACCTGCGTTCGGTGCTGTATTAATCAATAACTATCTATATTACAGATAATTAATATCATACGCAGCTGTCTCCCCCCGGTTTATATCGCCAGCGCAGCTATAGATCGCCGAAAAGGTTCCACGTGGCACATTGGTGCAATTACGGGCATGAATTAAATATTTATTTTTCTTTTTGTAAGACTGGTATTTATCATTTAAATGGCATCGGTGGTGGCGATGAATGAACTAAACAAATTAGATCTGCATCAAGTTACTACAATTATAATATTAACTTAATTAACTCATTATCAAATATTTAATTATTACCATTCTTCTTATCAGCAGCTTTCTTAGCAGCTTTTTCCTTCTGCTTCTGAGCTTCTTTGGCTGCTTTTTCTTTATCTTCCTGAATTTTTTCCTGCGCTTTGCGGATGCTGTCCTGCCTTTGTTGTTCGCGTTTCTTCTTCTTGTTAAAGAAACCTCTCAGCAAAAAGTTATGCTGGGCTGCGGTCAAATCTTCATTAAGCGTGTTAGTGGTTTTATGAACGGTTTTGATGGTAGTACGAGCCTGTTTAACGGTACCTTCCAGGTCGCGCGCCATTTTATCGCTGTTCAACAAACGGCCAATACTGCCCTGTCCATTATTAATCTTGGCGACTATGCCGGTTAAATTTTCAGTTAATGATTCGGCGTTATCGGCCACACGGGTAAGTTTATTAATGATCTTGTCCACATCAACCGGGTTTATCGAACTTAAACGGCCGCCGTCTTCAATCTCCTCGTGGCTTACAATGCCGCCGGGTGCAATTACTACCAGCTTATCCCCCATCAAACCATCGCTGCCAATACTGAGCTTCGAGTCTTTCTTGATAAACTTTTTAACGCTTTTATTCAGTGTAAGGTCAACCCGTACCGAGCTATCGGTTACGATATTAATAGATTGTACCACTCCCACGTTAATACCTGCAAAACGTACATTGTTGCCCACCTGCAAACCGCTTACATTTTTAAACCGTCCATAAACATGAAAGGTAGAATTGAACAGGCTTTTTTGGTTGCCTATTAAAAATACAGCTACCAACAGCACTGCCAATCCTAAAAAGGTGAACAGGCCTATTTTTATTTTTTGAGAAGACGTGGTTTTCATGCTGATACGTTAAAAAATGATCTGACCATTTCGTTATCTGATTTTTCGAGCTCTTTGTACGAGCCCTCGGCTATATATTTACCATCATCCATTACCAGGATCCGGTCGGCCGTAATGCGGGCACATTCCATGTCGTGGGTAATAATGACAGATGATATCTCATACTTCCTTTGCAGCCGGTTAATCAGTTCACTGATCTCGCGGGATGTTATAGGATCAAGCCCGGTAGTGGGCTCATCATACAACATAATTTCGGGGTTAACGATCAGTGTACGGGCCAGTCCTACCCTTTTACGCATCCCGCCCGACAGATCTGACGGCATTTTATCTATGGCATCAAGCAAACCAACGGCATCCAGTACACCTTCAACCTTTTTATTAATTTCTTTCTGGTCTTTCAGCTTCAATACCCTGGTAAGCGGAAACTCCAGGTTATCCCTAACCGTCATGGAATCATACAATGCCCCGCCCTGAAAAAGGAAGCCTATCTTTATCCTAAGCTGTTTAAGCTCATCATCATCCATGGTGGTAATGTCTTCACCAAATACTTCCAGGCTGCCGCCATCGGGCTGTAACATGCCTACAACGCACTGAATAGTAACCGATTTTCCCTGCCCTGATTTCCCCAGTACAACGATATTTTCACCCTTTTTTAAATCAAAACTGATATCCTTAAGCACCTGCTTTTTACCAAAGGATTTTTTGATCCCCTTAGCACGGATCACCACTTCTTCTTTTTGAGTTGATGGTTCCTTTTCGGCTTCGGTATGATGGTTTGTTTCTTTCATCTCATTTATAAAATAACAAACTGGTGATCTGAACGGCTATCGCATCAATAATAAAAATCCACAAAGAGGCCGTTACCACTGCCGAGTTTGCAGCAATGCCTACGCTTTCAGTGCCTTTATCCGAGTGATAACCTTTATAACATCCCACAAAACCAACCGCAAACCCAAAAAGCACCGTTTTGGCAACAGCAGGCAGCAGATCCGAAAAATCAAGCGAGGCTATGCATTTATTGAAATAAAGGGAAAAACTTATACTATCGGTAAAATTGAGCGCCAGGAAACCACCAAAAAGCCCAATAGCATCGCCTATAACGGTTAACAGCGGAATCATAAAGCTGGTTGCCAGGATGCGCGTTACCACCAGGTATTGAACCGGGTTTGCACCCGATACTTCCATGGCATCAATCTGTTCGGTAACTTTCATACTGCCCAGCTCGGCGCCAATACTTGAAGCTATTTTGCCTGCACATATGATAGCGGTGATCACGGGCCCTATTTCCCGTACCAGTGATACCGAAAGGGTTTTAGGCAGCATACTTTCGGCACCAAGCTCAACCAGCGACGGCCTGAGCTGCAAAATAAGCACCAGCCCCATAATGAAAGAGGTAATACCCACCAGCATCATAGACCGATAGCCTATTTCGTAGCATTGCCTTACAAACTCCGACCATTCAAAGCCGCCGGTAAATATATTGCGGAAAAAACGCGTGAAGAACAATACATAGTCACCCATGCCTTCCAGCCATTTCCTCCATCCGCTTAGTTCCTGCTGTGCTTCCATCAGTGAATCTTAAATTATAGTAAACAACAACAAAGCAATGCTCAATTGTTTTTGAACTTTCAATAATATTCACTTTATGGATTCAGGTAAGTACTGATTATGACATCGGTACGTCAATGATCAGGAAACGGGAGGGCTCTTCGGTTATAATTGTAAGTGAACTTGTATCATAAACGCCCAGCGCATCTTTTTTGTTTAAAACCTGGCTGTTTATTTTAGCTGCTCCATCCAACACAAACACGTAAGCGCCATTGCCTTTGGTTTTAATATCATAATTTATTGTTTGCCCCGCCTCAAACTCACCCATCGAAAACGTGGCATCCTGGTTTATCCAAAGCGTGTTTTCACTTTTTTCTGGTGAGATCAGCGTAGTGAGCTCATTCAATTTAAAACGGTCTTTAAAACTCATCTGATCGTAACGGGGTTGGATATTTCTTTCTTTAGGAAAAAGCCAGATCTGCAGTGTATTTGCTTCCTCTTTATGGGATGCATTATACTCTGAATGATATATGCCAGTACCGGCCGACATAACCTGCACTTCCCCCGCATTTACCACACCGGCATTGCCCATACTATCTTTATGCTGTAACCCTCCTTTTAAAGGAATGGTGATAATTTCCATATTATCATGCGGATGGCTTTCAAAACCGCGGCCTGCTGCAATAATATCATCATTCAAAACGCGCAGCGCTCCGAAATTCATTTTTTCGGGATTATAATAAGATGCAAAACTGAAGGAAAAATTGGCCTTTAACCAGCCTATATCGTTATGTCCCCGTTCTGATTCGGGATAAAATATTGTTTTCATGTTACTATATAATTATATGTTTAAACGCACAATATTTATTCCACAATTTAATTATGTGTAATTTTGCAAAAAATCAATAAGTAATGGCAAAAAAAGCTGTTATTGCAGGCTCAAGCGGACTTATTGGCAGTCACCTCCTGCAAATTTTATTGGAACAAGCCTATTATGATGAAGTATTGATCCTGGTAAGAAAAAAACTACCACTACAGCATCATAAATTAAAACAGCTTGTTATCGACTTTGAACAGCCCGAAACATATAAAAACGAGCTGAATGGCCACGCTTTATTCTGCTGCTTAGGGTCGACAAAGAAGAAAACACCTGATTTGGCTGTCTATCGCAGGATAGATCATGATTACCCGTTATTACTGGCACAATTGGCTAAGCAAAACGGGCTTGAACAATATCATTTGGTATCCTCCATTGGAGCCGATATAAATGGTGTTAACTTCTATACCAAAACTAAAGGGGAAACCGAGGCCGATATAACAGCTACGGGTATCCCCGCTATTCATATTTACAGGCCATCTTTTTTAGCCGGCGACAGGCAGGAAAGCCGACCAATGGAAAAGTTTTTAAACGGCTTAATGAAAGTTATAAATCCATTGCTTTTTGGAAGCTGGAAAAAATACCAAAGCATTGATGCCTCAACCGTTGCCATGGCCATGTATCTACAATCAACAAAACAAACGACTGGTGTATTTATATACGAGTCGGATAAAATAAAACAACTATCGTGAGTACTTATCTTTCTGCCGAGAACCTTGGCCATCAATTTCATGACAACTGGTTATTTAAAAATGTAACCATAGGTATTAACCGCGGCCGTAAGGTTGCGCTTGTAGGCGTTAATGGTGCCGGCAAATCAACCCTTCTAAAAATATTGGGCGGTACTATAAAACCTACCGAAGGCAAAGTAGTGCAAGCCCGCGACCTTAATATGGGTTACCTGGAGCAGGACCCTAACTTTAAAAACGCGGTTACCATCAGCGATTATATTTTTCATGCCGATGATGTACAGCAGCAGCTCATCCGCAGATATGAGGAATTGATGGAGAATGATCCTGAAAATACCAAAGCCATTGAAAAGGTAATGGAAGAGATGAGCGAGGTTGATGCCTGGGAGTATGAGTACAAAATCAAAACTATTTTAGGCCGGTTAGATATACATCATCTAAATCAGCATATCACTACCCTATCGGGTGGGCAAAAGAAACGCTTGGCTTTAGCCAAGCTGCTTATTGAAGATCCGGAAGTTTATATACTGGATGAGCCTACCAACCACCTGGATATTGATACTATAGAATGGCTAGAGAAATTACTCACTGAAGGCAATAAAACCATATTGATGGTTACGCACGACAGGTACTTCCTGGATAACGTATGTAATGAGATATTGGAGATTGATAGGGGCAAAATTCAACCGTACAATGGCAGCTACGGCTATTACCTTGAAAAGAAAGCCGAGCGTGAAGCAGCAGACGAAGCGGCATTTCAGAAAAACTCCAACCTGTTGAGGAAAGAGCTGGAATGGATGCGCCGCCAGCCCCAGGCACGTGGTACTAAGTCTAAAGCACGTATTGATGCTTATTACGACCTGGAAGAAAAAACAAAGAATGGCGGGATCCGTGACAAAGTCGAGCTGAGCGTTAAAACAGCGCGCCAGGGTAATAAGATCATGGAAATGGATCACCTGTATAAATCATTCAACGGTAACACTTATATCAATAATTTCAGTTATATATTTAAAAAGGGCGACAGAATTGGTTTGGCCGGGAAAAATGGCAGCGGTAAATCTACCCTGTTAAATATCATTACCGGTGCCTTACAACCAGATAAAGGAACTGTAGTTAAAGGAGAAACCACAGTAATAGGCTATTTCCACCAGGCAGGGATTACTTTTAAGGAAGATGAGCGTGTAATTGATATTGTAAAAAACGTAGCAGAATTTATTACCATGGCCGACGGTAAAACTATTTCGGCTTCCGCATTACTTACGTTGTTCCTCTTCCCTCCTGCCAAGCAGTATGGATTTATATCAAAACTAAGCGGTGGTGAAAAGAAACGCCTGCAACTGATGAGCATCCTAATGAAGAATCCTAACTTCCTGATACTGGATGAGCCTACCAATGATCTGGATATCGATACCTTAAACGTATTGGAAGAATTTTTAACCAACTACGGAGGTGTATTGATGATGGTATCGCACGACAGGTATTTGTTAGATAAGCTAACCGACCAGCTTTTCATTATGGAAGAAAAGGGCCATGTACGCATCTTTAATGGTAATTACTCGTCATACAGACTTGAACTGGAAGAAGCAAAACAACAAGCAAAAAAACCCGCTACTGTAGCCCAAACAACTGCTCCAGCGGCTAAAAAAAGTAAGTTAAGCTATAAAGAAGCCAAAGAATTAGAAAACATTGAAGGCGAGATCAACGCCATTGAGACAAATATAAAAGATAAAAACGAACAACTGAACGCTTCAGGTATTGATCCTAAAAAGCTTGATGAAATACTAAAGCAAATAGAGGTTTTAAACAAGCAACTGGACGATAAAAGCGCCCGTTGGATGGAATTAACCGAGCTAAACGAAGGATAATGAAGGCATCGGATATTATAGCATCAATAGGAGTAATTATACTTTTAATAGCATTTCTGTTAAATTTAACTAAGAAGTTACCTACCGAAAGCAAGCTTTACAGCCTTTTAAACCTTATTGGCGCAGGCACCTGTTGCTATGCATCATATATGGTAAACTTCTACCCTTTTGTGGTGTTAGAGGGCGTTTGGGGGTTTGTAGCTTTAATATCATTATTCAGGGTTCCACGTGGAACATCTGTTTAATTGAGGTAATTTTGCAGTTAAGTCTGAAATTCTAAACAGTAAGTTGAAAGTACCAACGAGAAAATCAACGTAAATAAAATTAAAGTTCCACGTGGAACAAACTTGAATTGAAGTACCATTAAGTCAACATAAGACTTAAAACCTGTGACTCAAGACTTACCAAAAGTGGAACAAGGAGGATAAAATGTTTAAGAAATATAATGTAATAGTGGTGGGTGCCGGGCACGCAGGCTGTGAAGCTGCGGCTGCCGCTGCTAATTTGGGTTCATCAGTTTTACTGATAACCATGAATATGGGTACCATTGCACAGATGAGTTGTAACCCTGCCATGGGTGGTGTTGCTAAGGGACAAATAGTGCGGGAGATAGATGCTTTGGGTGGATATTCGGGCATTATAACTGATAAAACATCTATCCAGTTCCGGATGCTTAATCAATCAAAAGGCCCCGCGATGTGGAGCCCGCGTGCTCAAAGCGACCGTATGCGGTTTGCCGAAGAGTGGCGTTTATCATTAGAACGCACCCCTAACGTTGACTTCTGGCAGGACACTGTCACCTCTCTCCTGGTAAAAAACAATAACGTTACAGGTGTACGCACTTCTATAGGCATCGAAATTGAAGCGGATGCTGTTGTATTAACTAACGGAACCTTCCTGAATGGTGTGATCCATATAGGCGAAAAAAGATTTGGCGGAGGCCGCACAGGTGAAAAAGCTGCCACCGGTTTAACTGAGCAATTGGTTGAATTAGGCTTTGAAGCAGGCCGTATGAAGACTGGTACCCCACCCCGCGTGGATGGCCGAAGCCTTAACTATAGCTTAATGGAAGAGCAGTGGGGCGACCCAGTAAGAGGCAAATTTTCCTTTACTGATGTGCCTTTCATAGAAGAACAGCGCTGTTGCTGGATTACCTATACCAATACCGATGTACACGAAACATTGAAAGAAGGCTTTGAAAGATCACCCATGTTTACTGGTCGGATCAAAGGTTTAGGTCCACGTTATTGCCCTTCAATTGAAGATAAGATCAACCGCTTTGCCGAGCGCGACCGTCACCAGATTTTTGTTGAACCGGAAGGTTTAAACACTGTAGAGATCTATGTAAATGGTTTCTCTACCTCGCTACCCGAGGATGTACAATACAAAGCGCTCACCAAAATACCGGGCTTTGAGAACGCAAAAATGTTCCGGCCGGGTTATGCTATTGAGTACGATTTCTTCCCTCCTACACAATTAGGTTTAACCTTAGAAACTAAACAGATCAGCAACCTGTACTTCGCCGGCCAAATCAATGGCACTACCGGTTATGAAGAGGCAGCCTCACAAGGCTTCATTGCGGGCATCAATGCGCATCAAAAAATTAATGATAAACATGAATTGATCCTGAAAAGAGCAGAATCATACATTGGTGTTTTGATAGACGATTTGGTAACCAAAGGTACCGAGGAGCCATACAGAATGTTTACTTCAAGAGCCGAACACCGGTTGTTATTGCGCCAGGATAATGCAGATATCAGGCTCTCTCCTATGGGTCATGAATTAGGATTAATCAGCGATGAGCGTTTGGAAAAAGTAAATCAAAAGATAAAAAACTCTGATGATATTGTGGCTTATACCAAAAGTAAGTCCATCGATCCATCAACAGTTAACAGCCTGATGGAAGAGTTAGGTACCAGTCCGCTTGCACAAAGCACCAAACTATTCAATTTGTTGAGCCGCCCACAGGTAACCTTCAATGATCTTAAAACTGCCGACGCTCCTTTAGCCGAATTACTTTCGGCCTATGATAAAGAAACTATTGAGCAGGCTGAAATAAAAATCAAATATGAGAGTTATTTCATCAAGGAAATGGAGATAGTTGACCGGATGAAAAAAATGGAAGACCGCGAGATCAATCCAAATTTTGATTATCACACTTTGGTATCGCTCTCCAAAGAAGCACGCGAAAAATTGATGAGGATAAAACCACGCACTTTAGGCCAAGCTTCCCGAATATCGGGCGTTTCACCTTCTGATATTTCAGTTTTGATGGTTCATGTATCGAGATAAAACGTAAATACCTGATAATTAATTAATTATAAAAAGTCCTTTAAAATCAATTATTTTCATTTTTTAATAGTACTTCTCATAAAAACATAAAAATCGCTTATATCGCCTAAAAACTATGTTAAACACAAAAACGGCTATTTTTTTCAAAAATTCAATACTGATTTTTATTGTTTTATTCATTTTTGGATGCGCAGCCCAACAACCACCGCAAGGAGGCCCGCGCGACCAGACCCCGCCCAAATTGGTGAAGGCAATTCCAGGAAATAAAACCCGGAATTTTGCTGCGAAACAAATCGACCTGGAATTTGACGAATTCATCAAACTCACTAACGCTTACCAGGAGATCAGCATGAGCCCGGCCATGGAAAAGCAACCCGAGTATTCATCAAACAAAAGAAAACTAAAAATTGAGTTTAAAGACAGCCTTCAAAAAAATACTACCTACGTTATCAACTTTGGAAAGTCAATACAAGATGTAAATGAAAGTAACATCCTTAAAAATTTCACTTATGTTTTTTCGACAGGTAACCATATCGACTCCCTGAGCATTACTGGTTCAGTAACTAATACGCTCACCCAGGAAAAAGAGAAAGATGTACTGGTATTCATTTTCCCGGTGAAGCAGGACACACTCTTTGGGAAAAAGAAACCATCCATTTTTGCGCTCACCGATTCGTCCGGAAATTTCGCTTTGAATAATTTGAGGGAAGATGACTATCGCATCTATGCATTGAAAGAAGCCAGTCCCGATAAAATTTTTAACCGCGATGAAGAGTTGATCGCCTTCCTGAAAAAACCTATCCATCTCAGGGCCGATACTTCGAACGTCCAATTAACCTTATTTAAACAGGATCCCGAAAAATTCAGGGTATCCGAAAAACGCTTTGACACTGATGGTAAGCTATTATTGGTATTTAATAAAGGGCTAACGCAGCCGGCTATTAAAGTGATTTATCCTGCCAATGTAGATGACAAAAAACAGGTATCGTTTTCACGTACCAAAGACACGGCGTCTGTTTATCTGCGTAATATGAACTTCGACTCCCTGCGTGTGGCCATATTTGACAAAGGCAAGCCTATAGATACCATCTATCAGCTTAAACGTAAAAATGAGAGCTTTACACGTGTTGTAACAACAAGCTACAACATGGGTAATGACAGCAAATTAAAACCCGGCGGCAATTTGGTGATCACGGCAAGCATCCCTATCGAAAACTTCGACCAATCTCAAATTACCTTAAACGAAGATTCTGTAGCTACAAGTGAGTACACCATCCAAAAAGATACAGGCAATTACAAATTGCTCAATTTAAAATACAGATGGCGGGAAAGCAGTAAATATGAGTTGGTATTGAATGAAGGCGCATTGACTGATATTTATGGCGATAAAAACAAACGCCTGTCCAAAAAATTCCAGATCAATAAGCTGGATAATTATAGCCAGCTTACAGTAAAACTAACTGTACCCGACACGGCCAAAGCCTATGTGGTTGAGTTATTAAGTGAAGACAAAAAATTAATTCAAAGCGACCCTATTACCAAAAATACCTCATTGGTATATAAAGGGATCCTGGCCGCTAAATACTATGTTAGGATCATTTACGACGAAAATAAAAACGGCAAATGGGATAGCGGTAATGTAAAGTTGAAGCGACAGCCCGAAAACATCTGGCTAAATGAAAAACTCATCACCCTGAGGCCAAACTGGGAAGCGGAGGAGCCGGTTACTATTCCGAAGGAAAAAGTTACTCCTTAAACCAGCCCGAATACATGATATAATTTTGAGGCAGCTGCTTCAGCATAGCCCTTTGCTCATCAGTAAGGGGCTTTATTTTTTTTGCGGGGATACCGGCATATAGATATCCAGATTCGCATATGGTGTTCTCCAGTACTACTGCGCCTGCAGCAATGATCACAAACTCGTTTACAACCGCGTGATCCATCACAATAGCGCCCATGCCTACCAATGTATGATCGTGCAAAGTACAGCCGTGTACAAGCGCGTTATGCCCAATAGAAACATTATTGCCAATATTAGTCGCCGCTTTTAAGTAAGTAGCGTGGATCACAGCACCATCCTGAATATTGGTATTATTACCGATTTTTATATAATGCACATCCCCCCTGATAACCGCATTAAACCAAACCGAGCAATTATCACCCATTACCACATCCCCTACTATAGTACAGTTTTCGGCAATAAAACAATCCTTACCCCAAACAGGGCTTTTATCTTTTACAGGAAGAATTACAGGCATATCTTTATTAGTGAATAATTGATTTAGTGGATTAGTGATTTGAATAATTTTATTTATGTTTGATTATAAATAAGCGAAAATAGCTCAGTCGGTAGAGCGTCAGTTTCCCAAACTGAAGGCCGCGGGTTCGAATCCCGTTTTTCGCTCTTCTTCCAAAACCATTTTAAAACCGTCATTGCGAGGTACGAAGCAATCGCGAACTATGCAAGACTGAGCTGCAAATTGGTGATTGCTTCGTACCTCGCAATGACGATTCATCTGATAATTTTATACTAAAACACTGTATCCTGCACCTGCTCAGCATGCTCAGGATAATCAGTAGTATAATGTAATCCCCTGCTTTCTTTACGCAACATAGCCGATTTTACGACAATAAACGATACCTGGATCAGGTTACGCAGCTCGCAAAGTTTAACCGATAGCTTAGTTTTCTTGTAGAAATCTTCAGTCTCTTCGTATAATAATTTTAACCTCCGCAGAGCCCTGTCCAGCCTGAAATCCGAACGAACGATACCAACGTAGTCATTCATCAGCTTCTGCATTTCGCGTACGTTGTGGGTAACCAGGATGTCTTCGTTTGACAGCTGCACGCCTTTCTCATCCCAATCCGGGATATTATCGGGTATTACATTATTTTCGAAATTCTTAATTGCGTCCTCGTAGATCCTGTGTGCAAAAACCAACGCCTCTAATAAAGAATTTGAAGCCAGGCGATTAGCGCCATGCAGGCCTGTTGATGAACATTCTCCGCAGGCATACAACCTTAATATAGACGACTGCCCAACATGATCAACCATTATACCGCCGCACATATAATGACAAGCCGGCGCAACGGGAATCATATCTTTGGTCATATCGATACCAATCTCCAGGCATTTAGCATAAATATTAGGAAAATGGTTCAGGATATCTTTTTTACTGCGGTGCCTTACATCTAAATAAACAAAATCTTCACCCGATTTTTTGATCTCGGCATCAATAGCCCTTGCCGTTATATCACGGGGTGCCAAAGATTTACGCTCGTCATACTCGTGCATAAATTCCTCGCCGTTAGTGCGCTTTAACACGCCGCCAAAACCGCGTACAGCCTCAGATATGAGAAAAGAAGGATATTCGCCGGGATTATACAAAGCTGTTGGATGGAATTGCATGAACTCCATATTACGCACCTTACCTTTTGCACGATAAACCATGGCAATACCATCACCGGTGGCAATGGTTGGATTTGTGGTAACCGCGTAAATATGCCCGGCACCCCCGGCAGCCATTACCGTAACTTTAGATAAGATCTTCTCTACAATCTTTGTCTCGGTATTAAACGCGTAAATCCCGAAACAGGTAATATCGGTACTTGATTTACCTACCAACTCGCCCAAATGGTGCTGCGTTATCAAATCAACCGCAAAATAATGTGTAAGTATCTCAATATTAGGGTTTTTATGAATTTCCTCTAAAAGTGAACGCTCTATCTCCCAGCCAGTTACATCTTTGTAATGTAACACACGAAACTCGGAGTGTCCCCCCTCTTTAGCAAGGTCATAAACACCCTCGTTTGTCTTATCGAAATTGGTTCCGTAATCAATAATTTCATTGATCCGCTCGGGACCCTCTTTAACAACGGCTTCAACAACTTCGCGGTCGCAAAGGCCATCGCCACTTATTAAGGTATCCTGGATATGCTTTTCAAAAGAATCTTCTTTTTTATCCACAACCACCGCAACACCCCCCTGGGCATATTTGGTGTTGGATTCGTCTTCGTTAGATTTTGTAACTATCAGTACCTTACCATGCTTCGCGGCTTTGAGCGCAAAACTTAATCCGGCTATCCCTGAACCCACTACAAGGAAATCAACATTTCGGGTCATATTTTAGATGAATGTGTGTAAAAGTAGTACTAATGTTAATAACAGCTGTATAACCTGTTAAGTTTATGTAAACAAAAAGTGAAAAATAGTTTACAGTGTGTATAACTCCCTTTCTCAGGTCGAATATCAATATTTTTTGAGCGACTTTTACGACGCTTTAGTCATAAAGCTAACATTTTGTCAACCCTGAAAATATTAACATAAAACTTTTTTAAATAAAAATTGATTGTCATACCTATCTAAAAATCAGCGTTATTTTTGGTGGAAAAATGTGTATAAGTGTTAATAAATTATGAAAACTAACTTTTAAAACAAAAATTACTCCGACTTTTGCACATTACCAACACCCTAATAAACAATAGTTCTTTTTAATTTAAAAATTAGTTGTTATTAATTGAATTGTGGAAATGAATACCTTCGAAGAAATAAATCTGAAAGGATACGTGGATGAAGAAATTGATCCGACGCTTGATCTTTTCGCGGAAATTGAAAAATTAAAAAAGGAAAAGAACGCGGTGATCCTGGCGCACTATTACCAGGATGGCGATATCCAGGATATTGCCGATTACATTGGCGATAGTTTGGGATTATCTCAACAAGCCGCCAAAACGGATGCCGATATCATTGTTTTTGCAGGTGTGCATTTCATGGCCGAAACTGCCAAGATCCTGTCGCCAACCAAGAAGGTTTTACTGCCGGATATGAAGGCAGGTTGTTCATTAGCAGATAGTTGTCCGCCGCACTTGTTTAAAAAGTTTAAGGAAAACTATCCCGATCACCTGGTGATCACTTATGTAAACTGTACGGCTGAATTAAAAGCTTTAACCGACATTGTTTGTACATCAAGCAACGCTGTGCAAATTGTGGAGAGCTTACCGAAGGATCAGAAGATCATTTTCGGACCTGATAAAAACCTTGGCGCGTACGTAGCCAAGAAAACCGGCCGCGACCTGGTATTGTGGAATGGAGCCTGTATGGTTCATGAGATATTTTCGAGAGAAAAGATCACCAAACTGAAAGAACGCCATCCGGGTGCAAAGTTGTTAGCACATCCTGAATGTGAGGATGTTATATTGGAAATGGCCGATTATGTTGGTTCAACAACCGGAATTTTAAAATATGCCGGCAGCCACCAGGACAAGGAATTTATCGTAGCAACAGAATCGGGTATTTTACACCAGATGCAAAAGGAAAACCCGGATAAAATTTTTATTCCGGCACCGCCAAATAACAACTGCGCGTGTAACGATTGCCCGCATATGAAGCGTAACACACTGGAAAAGTTATACCTGTGTTTGAAAAATGAAACGCCTGAGGTAACTGTACCACAGCATATCATTGAAAAAGCAGTAAAACCGATTGAGCGCATGCTTGAAATTTCGGCGCAGCTTGGATTATAGTTCTTTGGGATTACACCGATTACAAGTTGACTTCACAGATTTTTTATCAGTTGGATGGCCTTGATCAGGAAGTTATAAACCGGGGAATTGTGGAAAACCGGGAGCTATAAAATTGAAAGTATTTTTAGTGTAAAAGTGCCTTCTTGCTTGTAAAAAGGCTAAAAATCGTAAAAAATTTTTCCGCCAAAGGCGGATATAAGGTATAAAGGTTGCGGCCCGAGAAATTGGGTTATCCACATTATTGTTAAGAAGTATAAAAGCTAAAGGGAAATTCGAGTATATATATTTGTCGTCCGTTTTTGGAGGTGAGAAAAATTTGGTTGGTACGTGACCGAAAAGTGTAAAAAAAATTTCCCGCCTTCGGCGGAAGATGTGAAACCGGGTTGCGGCCCGAAAAATAAAATCGGTGAAATCAAAGGTCATCGGTGAAATCGCAAAAACTATGTTTGAAAATCAGGATAGAACCAATTTAGAGGAACTTGGCGAATTTGGCCTTATCGGTCACCTTACAAAAAATATTAANCTTACTAACGAAAGCTCAAAAAAAGGAGTNGGCGACGATGCAGCTGTACTTGATTTCGCCGGTAAAAAAGTGCTGGTGAGTACNGATATGCTGTTGGAAGGGATCCATTTTGATTTGGCGTACACGCCGCTTAAGCATTTGGGTTANAAAGCGATACAGGTAAACCTGAGCGACATTTANGCGATGAATGGAATAGCGTCGCAGGTTACGGTGTCTATCGGCATGTCGAGCAAATTTCCGCTCGAGGCCATTGAGGAGCTTTACCAGGGGATTTACATCGCCTGTGAAAAATATAATGTGGATTTGATCGGTGGTGATACCACTTCATCAAAACAGGGTTTGGTAATCAGCGTAACTTCAATTGGCTACGCCGATGAAGCTGATATTGTATACCGCAATGGTGCTGAAGAAGGGGACCTGATCTGTGTATCCGGTGATTTGGGAGGTGCTTATACCGGCCTGCAACTGCTGGAGCGGGAAAAGCTGATCTACCTGGAAAATCCTAATATTCAGCCGGACCTTGAAGGAAAAGATTACATTGTTGAGCGTCAGTTGAAGCCCGAAGCCCGTCGTGATGTGGTTGAACTGTTGAAAAGTATAGAGGTAAAACCAACCGCTATGATCGATGTATCTGACGGTTTGGCTTCCGAGTTATTACACATCTGCAAGCAAAGCAACAAAGGTTGTAACTTGTACGAGGAAAAAATTCCGTTGGACCCGATGACTTTTGAAACGGCCCGCGAGTTTAACCTCGATCCTACTATTTGTGCGCTCAGCGGCGGTGAAGACTACGAATTATTGTTCACCGTTAAGCAGGCCGATTATGATAAGATCAAGTTTAAAATGGACATCAGCATCATCGGCTATATCACCGAACCATCGGCGGGTTGTAACCTGATCACTAAAAGCGGTACCGTACATGAATTGAAGGCCCAGGGCTGGAACGCGTTTAAAAAAGCCGAGTAATGCTGCAAAATATTTTCGATAAATTTTACCTTAACAATCATCCCGATGGCAAGCCGCCCGGGGCTTTTGTTAAGGGAATTTTATTGCTTTACCTGGGCTTGCTGATCCAAACGTTGAATAATTACCTGGACGGTTTCAATTTTTCGGCCATCCTGTTTGTATTCGTCGCTGTCGGCTTTTTGATCTTTGTTACCGGCGAAGGAAAGAAATGGGCCCGGATCATCCTTTCGGTTTTGATACTGCTGAATGTATTTTTCCTCGGATCATCGTTGCTGTATAGTTTCGGCATTTTATATGATAGTTCGGCTCCCAAAAAAGCTATAGAAATGCCGGTTTACCTCATCATTTTAACCCTCGCCGAGATCATTGTTGAACTATGGGGATGGGCGCTGATGTTTACCAAACAGGCCGATTGGTGGTTTAACAGAAAAAATAGTTAATCATTTATAAGATTCTCGTAGCCACCGCTCGGCTCCAGCCGAGTGGTAACTATCTAACGGCCTCTGGCCGCCGTGAATAAGCATGGTGTATACAGGCCAGTGGCCTGGAAAAAATAGCCACTCGGCTGGAGCCGAGCGGCGGCGGAAAGACATAATTAAAAAATGTCATTGCGTGCGATAGCGTGACAATCTCGTAGCTGTGCTGTCCGGAATGCAAATCCGCCCTGTATGGCGACGAGATTGCCGCGTCGCTCCTCAACTAAAACCCTTTGCTGCTCCTCGCAATGACATGATTTTTTAACTACTTACTCATCCCCTATATATTTTTGATCTATTTGCTTGTCCGCTTTTGCTCCCAACTTTTTGATCTTTTCGGCGGTAGTAGTAAGGTTGCCCCTACCCTCCGATAATTTATTGATAGCATTATTATAAGCCGATTGCGTTTGGTTGATATTTTTGCCAATGCTATCCATATCACTCAGAAAACCAACAAACTTATCATACATATCGCCGCTTAAACGGGCTATTTCCAATACATTACGGTTTTGGCGTTCCTGTTTCCACATGCTGGCAATGGTACGCAGAGTAGCCAGCAAAGTCGACGGACTAACAATTACCACTTTCCTGTCCCAGGCATAATTAAACAGTTCGCCATCCAGTTGTACGGCAATACTGAATGAGGATTCTATCGGCACAAAAAGCAGCACAAAATCGGGCGAATTGATCTTATATAAATCGTGATATTTTTTGGCTGAGAGACCGGCAACATGCCCGCGGATGGATTCCACATGGGCTTTGGCAAATAGTTTTCGGTCGTCTTCAGTATCGGCATTAACCAACTTTTCGTACGCAATGAGAGATACTTTGGAGTCGATGATCAGGTGTTTTTCATCGGGCAGATCGATGATTACGTCGGGTTGATATCTTGTGCCGTCTGTGGACTGCATGGCGGCCTGGATACGGTATTCCTGGTCTCTAACGAGGCCTGAGCGTTCCAGTACCCTCTCCAAAATTACCTCGCCCCAGTTACCTTGTTTTTTGTTATCGCCTTTAAGTGCTTTGGTAAGATTTTGGGCCTCATCGCTAATCTGTTTGTTGAGATCCATCAGCTGCGTGATCACCCCTTTCAGGGTGTTCCGCTCGGCCGCTTCCATGTTATAGACTTTCTCTACCTTATCTTCAAAAGCCTTCAGGTTTTCTTTTAGCGGGTTAAGGATAACATCTAAATTACTACGGTTGATATCGGTAAATTCCTTCGATTTTTCTTTGAGCAGTTTTTCGGCCACATTTTCAAATTCGCGCTGAAACTGTGTGCGTATCTGTTCTATTTCGGCCTTTTGTTCCTGTAGTTTTTCCTGCTGCGATTTGTAATAGGCCCGGGCACTTTCTAAGGATTGATTAGCTTGTGCAAGTTGGGTACGCTCGTATAAAAGTTCGTCAATCAGGCGGTTCTTTTCCTCCTTTAAAAAGTTGGTAATGCTTTCTTTTTCAGTAGCTAAGCCATTAGATTTTTCTTCGGCTTTAGCCAATAAAATTTTAAACTGATCATGCTCATACCGGAGTTTGCTCAACTCCTCGGCAGAGATCAGCTCAACTGCTTTTGGTTTTTTCAGGAATAGAAAAACTGCAATCAGTAGGATGATCAGGGATACAAATACTAATATAATACCAGTCATTTATTGATAAAAATATTAGTAAAGTAAAGAATTAAATTTTATAAATACTAATAAAGTTAATCAGGAAAGGCAAGTGAATTAAGGAATGGGATTATTTTCTGTTTTAAAACTCAGGATATAGTTTTGCACTGCATAGCCATCGCTTGCCCGCATCATACCGCCGGCAATATTTATCTGGTATTCGGTATTGGGCTTCAGGCTAACGTTCATAATAATGCTTTTGTTATCATTGGCAAAGGTAAATTTTGCCGACTTAGGATAATGATCTATACCCTTGGCTCCCGGGCCAAAAAAGTACTTTATGCCATCCAATTTTTTATCAAAATCAAATATAATTTCAGTTGTGTTGGCTCTTATTGTAGTATCGCCGTTTTTGAAAGGCCTTACTGCTATTACCCGGGCACAATGTTGCTGATAGTCGTCATCGTAAAAACTGATATTTGGCGCCAATTTATTGTAAAAGACGACAATAGCAGGCATAAAGCTTTCAAGTGTAGGATAAGTTTTTCTGTTTGATTGATATTGACCAAGTAAATTAACCAATGGTCGCATCCAAACAAAACCTCTGGCCAATTGCTGCTTAAGCTCTTGTTCGGCCACCAATGTATCGGTATTATGGGTTTTCAGGTAACGGATTGCCGATGCCCTTACTAAGGCTTCGTTTATCATTGTTTTCCACTCGCCATAAGCTTGTTTCCGCATTTTTGTGCGCTCCTTTTCGTAAATAAGCGCACCCGCATCTCTCAATTGGCTTTCATAATTATCGGTAAGATAATTGATAAATGAATGGTTAAACTCGTGGATCAATGTAGGCAGATAAGATGCCGCGTCATAAGTAGGTAAGCCTTGCTCATCAAAAGTACCAGAACCAATAATTGCATATACTTTTTTGGTATGATCGTTTAAATAAACATGTGGCCCGTAGTTTCCTCCGCCATTTCCAAATCCTATGATGATATTGAAATTTTCGGCCGGCGCTTTACCATAAAATTTATAATACCAGGATACATCCAGCTTTTTAAACAGGACATTAAAACTGCTTTCGGCTATAGCATAATCAGCTAAATGGGCATGGAAAAACCCATCGAAGTCGGCGTCTTTATAAAATTGCTTTAATAGGACAGTAAATTTTACAGCGCTTTCCAGGGTCCACCTTTTGTCTGGTAAAGAGATTGAAAAAGGTACTAATGGTTCGAATGCCGGTGGTTCATTTAAATGAACGGCCATTGACATAACAGCATCGTAGCTAACGCCGCTGCTGTCCCTCAGTTCCCGGGCGTATTTAATGAGCGGATGGTCAATAAATTTATCAAAATGCTTATGAATATCTGCAACGTATTTAACATTGTCAGGGGTATTGTATTCTTCGTTACCCGCTAAACGGAAAACAATGCTCAGCAATTCTACACGTTTATCAATCCGGGGCGTTGCTATAGTATTATTAGTTTGAGCTGATAACACTAAGGGAAAAAAGATGATAAGAAAAGATAGGTTTAGGTATTTCATTTAATAAAAAGGTTAAAGGCAACAAAAAAGCAAACTCCTGAAGGTAGACTGATCGGCTAATTCTTAGTTTAATCATGAACAAAAGAAATAGTGATCAGCCGGTATTAATGCACCGGATGCACAGCCGAATCGGTATCGGCACCAAGCGTAGTGGTGTCTGCTGAATTAGTTGTAGTGTCGGTGTTTCGGGCTGTTGAAGTTTTTGTTGAATCGGCCGGGCCGCTGTGGCCTTTGGTCGCGCTGGTATCGTTTTGGCGGTTCGGGCTTTTATCCGAGCTGTGGCATGAAGTAAAGGCTATTCCGGCGGTTATAAAAAGTAGAAAGATGATTTTTTTCATGGTTGATGTTTACGGCCTAATGGTAATAATATGATCGGTTTAGTATTGTAATTTTGTTCGCTGGTATAAATTAAGCATATTCACAAATAAAAAACAATGATGAAGCAACTAATTTATGGGATATTGATAAGCTTGCTGTTTGTGTCCTGCTCAAAGAAAAGCACAGATCAGCCTCCGCAGCCCCACACCATAAAAGTTACGGTAAGCGGCGCAGATGCCTTTAATGTTTCATTATCCGAATATAAAACGACGGATAGCAGCCCCAGGGTTGTTGATGCAAAAGCTGTTGCAAAAGGATCATCATACAGCTATACTGCTACATTGAATCAAAACGACCAGGTAACCCTGGTTGTTGCATCAGACGTTAGCAATACCGTAACCTACAGAATTTACGATAATGATAAAATAGTTGTACAGGATACCGACAAGGAAGTGTTGACGCATGGCTCGGTTACCGTTGCCTATAATATCCCTTAGTATAAATTATTGGGCTTTCTCTATCCTTAGCCCCACATCGCTGATCTCATGAAGGGGGTTATCGCGCATGTTTTGTTCTATCTGAAAACGGTAAACGCCTTTTGTGGGGAAATGATAATCTTTACGCAAAAGCACCTGGTAGCTGTAAAGGTTACCTGATCCTTTGCCCAGCCATTCGCCATCGGGATTGGCCAGCTTTACTTCAAAACGCGTAGTATGCGTTTTTTTATCGGGCGAGATTTGACTAACCAATACAAATATGTTGGAGTATTTATAGTTGCCTGTAACCCGTAAATTAAGGTATTGGTTATAGGCAACTTTTTCATCATCAACTTTAACATCAAAGTTTACGCGGTTAACGTACGACCAGTTATGATCGGCAATTTCGGCGTTGGTATCAATGATCCTGTTAGGATCGGTACAGGAACCGGCAAACAGGGTTACCAATAACAATACTGCCGGGTAAATGATATTTAAAGCCCGTTTCATTCAGGTTTTGCCTGTTGGTTGTTATTATTATTCCGGTTTGGGCGGTTTGGCCTGCGGCGCCTGTTGTTATTCCCGCTTCCCTCACCCTGTGGTTTTCCTTCGCCTTGTGGCCCCGGTTCACCCTGTGGTCTTGGTTCCCTCTGAGGTTTGGCTTCGCCCTGAGGCCGGCCTTCTCCCTGCGGTCTGTTTTGCTGCGGAGGTCTGTTACCCTGGGGTCTGTTATTATTTTGCGGCTGGCGGTTTCCTTCAGGACGCGGCTGCTGTGCCGGTTTTTCCTGTGGATTACCCGATCCCTGCTGAGGCTGCTGATTGGCTGGTTTGCCCTCGGCTTGCGCCTGGCCTCCGGGTTTCTGGTTTTTATTGCGGTTTTTGTTCTTCTTTTTATTGTTATTGCGCCGTTCGTCGAGGCGGGNAAGGCTGTCCTGGCCAACCACGTTTTCGTAATCGAGCGCTTTTGCCGCTGGTGTTTCAACTTCAACAATTTCACCAAGGTCTTCGGGGATCACACCATCTTTATTCTGCTGCTGAATCTCTTTAACCTTTTTTATTGGTAGTGGAACCCATGATTCTTCTCCCGGGTAGCTAAACCACATTATTTTTTTAAAGATGTCGGTTTTTTGCAGGCGGGCATCCCCTTTTTGGGTTTTAAGTGTGTTTACATTATCAGGGATGTATTTTAAGGCATCCATGTAAGTATCCAGCTCGTAGTTAAGGCAGCATTTCAACTTTCCGCACTGGCCGGCCAGTTTCAGCGTATTTAACGAAAGGTTTTGATAGCGGGCTGCAGAGGTAGATACCGTTTTAAAATCGGTAAGCCAGGTTGAGCAGCAAAGCTCGCGGCCACATGAACCTATGCCGCCTAAACGGCTTGCTTCCTGCCTCATACCAATCTGCCTCATCTCAATACGGATGCGGAAGGTTTCGGCCATTTTTTTGATCAGTTCCCTGAAATCAACGCGGCCTTCGGCCGTATAATAAAAAGTAGCCTTGGTTTTATCGCCCTGGTAATCCACATCGCTCAGCTTCATGCTCAGGTTAAGGTCAAGCGCCAGCTTGCGCGATTTGTGCATGGTTTCCCATTCCATGTCCTTGGCGGCTTTCCATTTCTCAACATCAGCGACGGTAGCTTTGCGGTAGATCTTTTTTACCACGTCGGCTTCCTTTACATGGCGTTTTACCATTTGCATACGCACCAGTTCGCCGGTAAGCGAAACATGGCCAATATCATAGCCACCTGTAGTTGCTTCAACAGCAACCAGCTCGCCGGCTTCGAGGTAAATATTATCGTTGTTTAAATAAAACTCCTTGCGCGAGCCTTTAAACTTAACTTCAATAACCTGGAACGGCTTATAGTTAGTTGGCATGTCCATATGCGACAGCCAGTCGTAAACATCTAATTTGCTGCAACCATTTGTAAGGCAACTGCCGTTACTTTTGCAGCCCGCAGGCGAACATCCGCCACCTGTTGAGCAACTTCCACATCCCATAATTAACTTGGCATATATTGATTCCCCGCAGGGACATTTTTATTTATTAGTATTTTAATAATTTGTAAAGATACATCTAAAAATAAGATTTTGGGATTAGCGTTGCGCTCCACATGATAATGTGCTTTTTCCAGCTCATCAATAATCATTTGCGATTTGCCTATACTCAATACACCGCTCATTTTTTGAGCCGTATCCAGTTCCTTTGCCGGTAAATGTACCAGGCTACCCGCCCCGGCAATGAGTAAACAGCACTCGCGGATAAAGCTGGTACCGTAACGCAAAAAGTTTTTTTGGTTTTCGCGCCCCATTTTGGCAAACTGCTCCACAAATGCCATCACCTCAATGCCTTTATTGCCAAAGCAATAGCGTAGCCATTGCACAAACAGCTCGTGGTAGCTTTTGTTGTCCTGTTGCAGCATGGCCAAAGCTTCGGTCATGTTGCCATTGCTCAAATAAGCTATTTCGGCAGCGGCTTCTTCGGTTTGGTGATGGACGCTTATTAAATGTGCCTTAATTTCATCGTACTCCAAAGCGGGTATTTTAACCAGCTGCGTACGGGATAATATGGTGTTCAGGATTTGATCCTGGTTTTGGGCTACTAATAAAAACAGTGTATTAGGCTGCGGTTCTTCAATAATTTTAAGCAGGGCGTTACCTTCTTTGTCCAGGTATTCGGGCAACCAGAGGATCAGGATCTTATACTCCGATTCAAAAGGCTTAAAGCTTAGTTTTTTAATGATCTGGTGACATTCGGCAATATTGATATTGGCCTGTTTATTTTCGGCATCCAGGTATCCGCGCCAAATATCCAGGCTCAAATATGGGTTAGCCGTTAAAGCGCCGCGCCATTGCTCAATAAAAGTAAGCGCTGTATCATCTTTATGTTTTGCAAAGAAAGGGTAAGAAAAATGCAGGTCCGGGTGCATCAGTTTCTGGTATTTCCGGCAGGAAGAGCATACCCCGCATGAGTCGCCGGGCTGCTTGTCTTCGCAGGAAAGGTACTGGGCATAGGCAACAGCAAGCGCCAGGCTGCCCGAACCTTCGGGGCCTAAAAATAGTTGCGCGTGGCTTACCCGGTTCTCGCTCACCGTGTTAAGCAATCGTTGCTTTGTTGCTTCCTGTCCTACTATTTCTTTAAACTGCATTTGGTGCAAAATAGTAATTAGATATGAGATTTTAGATGTGAGATATGAGACAGGGATATTTTTTGACAATGAGTGAAAGATATTACATTTATAATTTTCACCCGTTTTACAGAGGCGATAGAGATAAATCTCAAATCTCATGTCTCACATCTAATCTCACATCTCATATCTTTACCAAATGAGAGTAATGGCTTTTGATTATGGTACCAAGCGCATCGGCATAGCGGTTACTGATCCTTTGCAGATCATCGCTACCGGGCTTGATAATATCCACCCCAATAATATCATCGAGTTTTTAAAAAAATATCTGCAATCAGAACAAGTGGAGCGTTTCATCGTAGGCGAACCAAAGCAGATGGATAATACCCCTTCGCAATCGGCCATTCATGTAAAAGGTTTTGTGAACCTGTTAAAGAAAACATTCCCCGAAATCCCTATCGAAATGGTTGATGAGCGTTTTACCTCAAAAATGGCATCAGCAACTATTGCTCAGAGTGGCATGAACAAGAAACACCGGCAAAATAAGGAATTGGTGGATACGATATCCGCGGTGATACTGCTGCAGAGTTGGATGGGGACGAGATTTTAAGCTGATTCTGAACCATGATTTGCTTGATTAGAGGATTTCATGATAGAGGGTTGAACCTTGATTTTCCTGATTAGATGATAGCCTGATATCTGCTTCAAACTAATAGATTGTTATTATGAACGCGTTTAAATTGTAAGCTTTTTGATCCGAAATTTATTAGTAGTCCTATTTCCATCTTATAGGCTTCAAGATAGTTCATGGCTTGTGCCAAATGTACATCTTCAAGGGATATGATGGCTTTTATTTCAACCATGATTGATCCTTCAACGAAGAAGTCAACGCGTCGTTTTCCTATGTCAACGCCATCATAATAGATAATCATTTCCAATTCCTGGGCAAACTTCAGATCTCCTTTTGCTAATTCCAAAGCCAACGCGCGCTGGTAAATTAATTCCTGAAAACCATTTCCGAGAGTATTATGTACACGCATTGCACATCCTATTATCTTTTCAGTAAGCTCTTTATATTTCATGTTAAGGTTTAAATCCAGCTAAAGATATCGTATTAAAAACAAATACAAAACCATCATCAACAGTCCTTTAATCAAGTGAATCAAGGTTCAAAAGGAAGGGACATATAGCATCGGGAAATCCTTCAATCAAGAAAATCAAGGTTTTTGTGTATCTTTGCCCCCATGGATATTCTCCCTAATGCCTTACTGGCTTACTTAGATGACCATTGCGACCCGGAGCCGGAGGTGCTTAAAAAGCTCAACCGCGAAACGCATATCAAGGTGTTAAAACCTAACATGCTATCGGGGCATTACCAGGGCAGGCTGCTTAGCTTTTTAAGCAAAATGGTGCAGCCTAAACGCATCCTGGAGATAGGTACTTATACAGGCTACTCGGCTATTTGCCTGGCCGAAGGTTTGGCCGACGACGGCATTCTCCACACTATCGAAGTTAACCGCGAAATGGAGGAGATCATCACTTCACATCTTAAACTAACAAATGTTGAAAACAAAATAAAGCTGCATTTTGGGCCGGGGGAGGCCATTATTGCTGATTTACAGGAGGATGTTTTTGATTTAGTGTTTATAGATGCCGATAAAAAGAATAATTATACTTACTTTGAATTAGTTTTTGACAAAGTCAGATCCGGAGGATTAATAATAATTGATAACGTTTTGTGGAAAGGAAAGGTGTACGGCGCCGAAAAAGATGCCGATACTGAAGGAATCCGCAAACTAAATGACCAGATAGCTGTTGATAGCAGGATAGAAAAATTGATCCTGCCGGTACGCGATGGGCTGCTGGTTATCAGAAAAAAATAAATTATGAAGAAAATCTTACTGATTATAACACTGTTGATTTCAACATTAGCTGCTTCAGCACAGAAAAATACCTCACAATCTTACATTGAAAAGTTCAAAGATGATGCCATTAAGATCATGCACGAAACCGGGATCCCGGCAAGCATCGTTTTAGGTGTAGCCATGCATGAATCGGGTTGCGGCAACAGCACCATAGCACAAAACCTTAATAACCAGTTTGGAGTAAAAGGGTACAATACCGTAGTTTATACCAAACACAACAAAAAAGTTCGTACCTCTTATAAAAGATACGAGTCGGTTTTTGACTCGTTCCAGGACTTTGCACGTATCATGACCGAGCGCAAGCAGTTTAGCCACCTGGCCGACGCGCTTACCCATTATGATTATAAAGGATGGGCAAAAGGTATTCAACGTGCCGGTTATGCCGGTAGCCGCAGATGGGCATCGCAGGTTTTGGGTATCATTAACAGGTATAACCTCAATGACCTGGATGAAAATCCGGCAAACCAAACGCAATTGGCCGACGCAACAACTAAACAGCAATAATTACGTTTATAAAATCTTAATTTGGCCCTTGGTTATATGCCACATAATAAGATTTAAGCCTCATGCGAAAAACCATATACCTGTTCATTGCTGTAGTTTGCCTCAATTCATGCTCTGCCCGCAAAAAAACCACTACAGTATCAAACCGAGATGCCAAACGCAATAACAGTAATATCCAAAAGGCTAATAAGGACGCTATTGCTAATTACCGGTCATACAACTCGTTAGAATATATTGACCGCTTCAAGGCCATCGCCATTCAGGAAATGAACCAGTATGGTATCCCGGCCAGTATCACCCTGGCGCAGGGCCTGTTTGAATCGGGCGCGGGCAATAGTGACCTGGCCAAATATGCCAACAACCACTTTGGCATAAAATGCACCAGCGACTGGACCGGCAAAAGCTATTATAAGGATGACGATAACGTGAATGATTGCTTCCGCGTTTATGATAACCCGGAAGATTCCTTCCGTGACCACTCGGCGTTTTTAAAACGTAAAAACTATGCTAAACTTTTTGAACTGGACAAGAATGATTATGAAGGCTGGGCTTATGGGTTGAAAAAGGCAGGTTATGCCACTAATCCTAAATATCCGCAGTTGCTGATCAATATTATTGTAAAATATAACCTCGATCAGTATGACCGCCCCGAAGGCGAGATTGCTAAAATTAAACGGGAAGACCGTGTATTATCGCAGATCAACGATAGCATTGGTAAACCCGTTCAGGATACCCTTTCCAAAACCCCGCCCGACGATAA